>Ga0335085_10017904_pt1 | contig 10194 bp, 8 predicted proteins | sample Lox_Sample_45_FD_206712 | JGI IMG/M metagenome (GOLD analysis project Ga0335085, IMG submission 206712) | Soil microbial communities from Loxahatchee National Wildlife Refuge, Florida, United States - Lox_Sample_4.5 | ecosystem: Environmental > Terrestrial > Soil > Wetlands | place: USA: Florida... | reverse complement strand
GCGCCTATGGGACGTTTCAGCGCGCGCTGCAACTGCCGCAATCGGTGAAGGGTGACGCCGTGACGGCGGAATTCAAGGACGGCATTCTGAAGATCACGCTGCCGAAGGCGGAGAGCGTCAAAACCCGTGAGATCAAGATCGAGATGAAGTAAGCGGGCGGGTTTCAACGGCCGGCGGAATCCGGGTCACCGGGTTCCGCCGGTTTTTTTGTCCCTGCGCTGGAAGAGTGCTGTTCTATTTCCCTCTTCCCCCTGGCGGGGGAGAGAAAATTTGTACCGAGAATCGGACGGTGCCTCTCGTCTCCGATTTGAGGTAAAGGCGAGGGGGGAGAGGGGAAGAGGGAGTAAACGCGGTGGTCTAGCGTGAGGCGGCCTGCCGGAGCATCGAGAAGACGACGCGGCCGGTTTGGGAAAATTCATCGAGCAATAGATACTCTCCGGTGGTATGGATCTCCCGCATCCCGGTGCCGAGATTGGCGATCCGCAGCCCGTGGCTGTTGAAGACGTTGGCGTCGCAGCCGCCGCCGGTTGATTCGCACCGGACCGTCGCCTTCATCTGCCGGGCCGCCTCGAGCACCCACTGTACGACCGGCGCCTGCTCGCCGAGCCGCATCCGGTTGTAATCGCGGGTCACCTTCGCCTCGATGTTGGCCTGAAGGGTCTGCCCGCCGGTCTTGATCGCCCGGGCCGCCGCCGCGTCGTGAAAGCAGCGGACCATGCGGTCGGACTGGGCGGAGAGTTTTTCCTCGTCATGACTGCGGGCCTCGCCGCGGACCGTGACGCGGTCGGGCACGATGTTGACCGCCGTGCCGCCCTCGATCAGGCCGATGTTGGCGGTGGTCTCATGATCGATCCGGCCCAGCGCCATCCGGGCGATCGCATCGGCCGCCACCTGGATGGCGCTCACCCCCCGTTCGGGACAGACGCCCGCATGGGCGGCCCGCCCGCGGACGGTCACTTCCAGCCGGTCGGCGGCCGGCCCCCTGACGAAGAGGCTGGAGGCCGGGCCGGAGTCGAGCACCAGCCCGTCCTGCGCGGAGAGCCGGGCCAGATGGAGCGCCTTGGCGCCCATCAGCCCCGGTTCTTCGCAGACGGTGAAGACCACCTCGATCGGCGGATGGGGGAGCTTGCGCTCCCGGAACGCGCGAAGCACCTCCAGAATGATCGCGAGACCCGACTTGTCGTCCGCGCCGAGGATCGTCGAGCCGTCGCTGCGGATGCGCTGGCCGTCGCGGACCGGCCGGACGCCCCGCCCCGGCGAGACGGTGTCCATGTGAGCGGAGAGCAGCACCGCCGGCCCCCGGCCGGTGCCGGCGAAGCGGGCAAAGATGTTGCCGGCGTTGCCGCCGACGGCTGCGCCCGCGTCATCCATCGTCGCGTCGCCGCCGAGCGCGCGCAATTCGGCGAGCAGGTGCTCGGCGATCTCCCGCTCCTCGAACGACGGACTGTCGATCCGGGCGAGCGTCAGAAAGGTTTCGGTCATTCGATCAACGTCTATCATGAGGGCATTCGGTTCGATCATTCGTTCGTGCTCATTATCTGTGGGGGTCCGTGCAATATGAATCAGGGATTACGGGTTATGGGATCAGGGGCAAGCTTTTTTCTTTTTAATCCCTACCCCAGCATCCCTGCCCCCATTCATCCCTACGCCCCGAGCCATCGATTGTCCCCATCGGCCACGAGTTGCCCAAGCTGTACGTCTGTCATTGGTTCTTCCCCGGCTGCTGGCGGACCACTTGTGGTGAGCTGCCGCGAACCATGCCCTGATCGGACCGGACAAAACCGAATTTTTCGTAAAAGCCGAACTTGTCCCGGGTGTTGAGCCAGAATTTCTCCACCCGTGACAGCACCGGGTGCGACAGCATCCGGTTCATCAACTCCTCGCCGACGCCGCGGCCCTGATAGTCGGGATGGACGACGACGTCCCACAACGTCGCCCGGTAGACGCCGTCGGTCAGCACGCGGGCGAAGCCGATCAGCCTCGCCCCGTCCCACGCGGAAAAGTGGTAGTCGGTGCGGGCAAGCATCGCGCGGATGCCGTCGACTGTGCGGCCCCGGGCCCAGGGCGCGTGCTCGTAGAGCGCCTGCAACGCGGCCGGCTCGATCGCGGCGCCCTCTTTGATCTTCATGGTCATCCGTGTTGTCCCTCGGGGAGTTCCTTATCATAATCATAATCGGTGGAAAGGATCAATTGGAGGGGGTTCACGTCGGGTCATTTGATGTGGGGGCCTGTCCGGAATCGGGACAGCGTCCTCCGATGCCCCACGCCGTTGATTGGATGTGGGGGCCTGTTCGGAATCGGGACAGCGTCCTCCAATGCCCCCACGCCCCCGGTCGATCGTCTTGACAGCTTTCCGGAACCTGTTACAGTTTCCATCGACGGGGTCCGTGTCCGATCCGCCCGCTTGCGGGGGGGGGCCGACGGGTGCGTCCACCCTCATCGCCATCGATGGACAAAGAGAAAAAACTGGGCCTGGGCGAAATCCTCGTGCTCGAGAAGGTCATCGAGCCCGAAGAGCTCGATCAGCTCCTTGACACCCAGCAACGCGATCACAGGCCGCTCGGCCAGATCTGCGTGGAGCGGGGCCTGCTCTCGCCCTACGGCCTGAAGCACGTCCTGAAAAAATATCACCGCCGGATGCGTCTGGGCGAGGTGCTGTTGACCATGGGATTGATCGGCCCGCAGCAGCTCGATCAGGCGCTTGAGGAATTGGGGCGCTCCAAGAAGCGGCTCGGTGAACATCTCATCGAACGACGCCTGCTCTCCGAGGAAGACCTCACGATGGCGCTGAGCGAGCAACTCGACATCCCCCGCGTCATCCCCGACCTGGCCCTGATCGACGTGAAGCTGCTCGAGGGCGTCAGCCACCGCTTCTTGTCGGCGCACCAGGTCCTGCCGGCCTTCAAAAATCCCAACGGCGCGATCACGGTCATCATGAGTGATCCGCTCCGCGAGGAGACGCTGCGCGATCTGGAATTGTTTTTCAAGTGCCCCATCCTGCCGGCGCTGGCCACCAAGTCCGAAATCAGCGACGCACTCCGGCAGCTCCAGGAGCAGACGACCCTCAAGGGGCTGGTGCCGCCGCCCGATCTGGAGTTCAAGGTCCAGAAGGACCTCATGATCGAGGAGAGCGGGCTGACGGACAACGAAAGCCGCACCGTCACCGTTGTCAACTATCTGATCTCGCGCGCCGTCCGCGACGGCGCGAGCGACATCCACATCGAGCCGCAGGCCGCCCGGGTGCGGGTCCGCTACCGCATCGACGGCGTCATCCACGCCAAAACGGACCTGCCCAAGGACCTCGGCCCATCGATCGCCTCGCGCATCAAAGCGCTGTGCGCCCTGGACATCACCGAGCGGCGCCGCTACCAGGACGGCCGGATCGAGGCGAAGGTCAACGACCGCGACTACGACCTGCGCATCTCGACCTACCCATCGTTGTACGGCGAGAATCTCGTCATCCGCGTGCTGCAGCGGCAGACGCTGCTGGTGACGCTGGAGCAGCTCGGGTTTTCCCCGGCCACGCGGCAGCAGTACACGAAACTGCTGAACACGCCTTCCGGCGTGATCCTGGTGACCGGACCGACGGGCAGCGGCAAGACGACCACGCTCTACGCGTCGCTGACCTCGGTGGCCAACAAGGGCCTCGCCGTGGTCACCGTCGAGGATCCGATCGAATACGCCATCGAAGGCGTGGTGCAGGCCAGCTACGACACCAAGCTCGGCATCGCCCACAAGGACTACATCAAGGCGATGATGCGCCAGGATCCGGACGTCATCATGATCGGCGAGATCCGAGACGGCGAGACGGCCGAGAGCGCCATCCAGGTGTCGCTCACGGGCCACAAGGTCTTTTCCACCTTTCACACCGATGACACCGTGGGCGCGCTGATCCGGCTGCTCGACATGAGCATCGAACCCTATCTGGTCGCCTCCACCGTGACGGCGGTGCTGTCCCAGCGGCTGGTGCGCGTGATCTGCCGCTACTGCCGGGAGGAGGAGCGGCCCTCCGCCGCACGGCTCGCGGCCTTCGGTCTGACGCCGGAAGAGGTCGCCGGCCATCACTTTTTCCGCGGACACGGCTGCCCGAGGTGCCACCAGACCGGCTACAAGGGACGCACGGCCATTCACGAGCTGCTGATCATCAATGACCCGATCCGCGAAGCGGTCCTGGCCAGGAAAACGTCCAGCGAGATTCGCGTGATCGCCAGGACCCTGGCGCGGCTGGTTTCACTGCGGGAAGACGGCCTCTACAAGGCCGTCAGGGGCATGACGACGTTGGAGGAGATCGATCGCGTGGTGCCCCAATATAATGACGAAGAGGTCGTCCGCCGCAGCGTGACGCAATTGCTGGAATTGTGCGGCGACGGACAACCGGACGGCGACCACCGAAGCGCCATTGCCGGATTGTTGGGGCAGGAGAAAACGCTGCCGGAGCCGCTGTTCCAGGTCACGATCGATTGCACCGATCTGAAGAAGGGCAACAAGGCGGTGGCGCGTCTGCATGAGGAATACCGCCGCGTCGCGCGTTCAGCCGGCCGGATGGAGGTCGAAGAGTTCGTTCAGGAACTGATCCGGAACGTGCAGGAGGCCGTCAACGGGCAGGCGTGTGGATTTGTGCCCTTTTCCATCCGTTACAAGGGCGGCACCGAACGGATTTTCATGGAACTGCCGGCGGCCGAACCCGTTGAAGTGACGCCGAGGTCGCCCGCGCCCGCCTGATGTGGCGCATCACAATGCCGGCGTCGGAGGGCGCCGCCGATGACATCTGCGCCGATAATGATGAACAGCGCGAAGAGGGTTGCCATCTGTCTGGTGATCGCCGCCGCGGCGACCGCGTCCGGCTGTGAGACGGGCGGAGAGACGACGGTGCCGCAGGAGCTGGTCGGAACGTGGAGGACGACGGCGCCGGCCTACGCCGATCGCGTCCTTCGATTGTCGCACACCGGCGTCGTGTTCGGACGCGCTGAGGGGACCGAGCCCGCCCACCCCGTCCGGCGCGTCATGAGCGTGCCGGACCGCGACACCGTTCTTTACACGATCGTCTACTCGGATCCGGCCGACCAGGAATTTTCGTTCTACTACGATCCGGCCGGAGGCGGGACGATCACGTTGAAGAATCAGCGGCAGTTCCAGTGGAAGAAGGAGTGACGAGCATGGCATCGACGAAATCGCAACGCCGGCGCATTCTCGTGGATGAGTTTCAATACCGCCTCCTGGCGTTCAATCTGCTCTATTTCTTCATCCTTCTGATCGCGATGGCCGCGCTGTTGTTCGTTCCCCTGATGATCAAGCTCGGCAACAGCACGCTGCCGCTGGCGGAGCGGCAGGAGGTGGCCGGTCTCATCCTCTCCCTGCATGCGACGCTCTGGCCGCCCCTCGCGATCGTCTTTGTGCTCCTGGCGGTTCACTCGGTCTTTGTCTCCCACCGCGTCGCCGGCGCGCTCTACCGGTTTCGGGCCGTTTTTCGCGAGGCGGCGCGGGGCGATCTGACCGTCCGGGCGACCCTCCGCAAGCGGGATTACCTGCTCAAGGAGGCGGCGGAGCTCAACGCGATGATCGAGGCCGTGAACGACCGTCTTGCCGGCGCGGCGCGCGACTGCGCCGCGTTGCGGGAGGGCGTGGATGGGCTCGCCGCCTTGCTGCAACGGGGGGAACTGGAGGCGTGCCGGCGGCACCTGTCCGGTGTCGACCAGCAGCTCGAACGGCTGCGCGCCGCCCTGGCCCAGTTTACGACGGCAGACAGGCGGTCGGGCGCCGGCGCGGCGAACGGCGACGCGCCATCGGCCCGATCGACAACGCGGGCGAATGACGCGAAGGACGGACGTGCGTGAGTGGTGACCGGGGATTTACCCTGCTGGAGTTGGTTCTGGTGATCCTGATCGTGGGCATCCTGTCCGCCATCGCGGTGCCCGTCTACAGCATGTTCATCAACAAGGCGCGGAGCGTGCAGTCCGTCGCCGAAATCAGCGCGCTGCAAAAAGAGATCATGATGTACCAGTATGAGGACCCCAACCAGAAACTGCCGGCGACCCTGTCGCAACTGACGGCCGACGCCATCGATGATCCGTGGGGCAGGCCGTATCAGTATGCGCCGTTCGGCTCCTCCTCGTCGGCGACGCCGCGCCAGGACCGGTTCGCGGTCGCCCTGAACTCCGATTACGACCTCTACAGTCTGGGCGAAGACGGGCAGAGCGCGACCCCCATCACCGCGGCCGCCAGCCAGGATGACGTCGTGCGGGCCAACGATGGGGGCTATATCGGCCTGGCCTCGGAATACTGAGGGCGGCGCGGGCCCTCCGCGCGCTTGCCCCCTGTCCGTCCCTCGATCCATGCGAGGCGGGTTGCCGTCTGCGTGCTGCGGCGCGATTTGATCTGTTCCCGGCCGCATGTGATAATGCGTCATGATGGCGCGGCGCGGAACGGCCTCATGACGGGCGGCATCGATGTCGGCGGTCGCAGCCGCTTCAGACGGGCGGCCGCGTGGCTGGCGATCATCCTGCTGGCCTCCTGCGTCAAGAGCGGCGCCGCTCCCGGCGGCCCGCCCGAGTTGAAACTGTCCCTTTCCCTGGTGGCCGGCGGCCTGACCAAGCCGATCGGCGTCTACAACGCCGGCGCGGGGGACGCGCGGCTCTTCGTCATCGAGCAGCCGGGCCGGATCAAAATCGTCCAGCGGGACGGCACCGTGCTGGCGAAGCCCTTTCTCGACCTCACCGACCGGGTCGATGCGGGCGGCAACGAGAAGGGGCTGCTGGGCCTGGCGTTTCACCCCGACTACGGGAAGACGGGCTTTTTCTATGTCAATTACACCTCCAGCGCCGGCGGGGTGTTGCACACCCGCATCTCCCGGTTCTCCGTGACGGCCGATCCGAACGTCGCCGACCCGAAGAGCGAGAAGGTGCTTTTCACCGTGGTCCAGCCCTTTCCCAACCACAACGCGGGCGACCTGCACTTCGGCCTCGACGACCTGCTCTATATCCCATTGGGCGACGGCGGCGCCGGGGGCGATCCGAACAACAACGCCCAGACGGCCACCACGCTGCTGGGCAAGATCACGCGGATCGACGTCGACTCGGGCACGGGCGCGCCGCCCGATTGCGTGGGGGAGGGGACGGGCGGCTACACGATTCCCCTGACGAATCCCATGATCGACGGGCCGGGCAAATCGTGCGACGAGATCTGGGCCATGGGCCTGCGCAATCCGTGGCGGTCGAGCTTCGACCGGCTCTCGGGTGATTTGTACCTGGCCGACGTGGGCCAGGAGAAGTGGGAGGAGATCGACCGGCACACCGTCAACGATCCCGGCGGCCAGAACTACGGCTGGCGCTGCTATGAGGGCGCCCACGCCTACAAGACCGGCGGCTGCCGTCCGCCCGACGCGTACGTCGCGCCGATCTTCGAGTACGGCCACGCCGACGGCTGCGCCGTCATCGGCGGCTATGTCTACCGCGGCGACGCCTACCCGAAGATGGCGGGCCGCTATCTCCTGGCCGATTATTGCAGCGGAAATTTCTGGGATCTCGCCCGGGACGGCCGCGGCGGCTGGCGGGCGACCAAACACACCAATCTGGCCCTCCCCGGGCCCGTTGCCGGTTACACGTCGTTCGGCGAAGACGCGGCCGGCGAGCTCTACGTGACGAATATCGAAAACGGCAAGCTCTACCGGCTGCAGGGAAAGTAGGCGGGTATCGAGGTGTCGGAGTGTCGGCGAGTGTCGGCGAGTGCCGGAGCATGAGGCGGGACGGATGAGGGGGCGGCGTGATTGGCGTTGGCTGCTGTTGCTGGCCCTGCTCGCGGGCGCGGCGGCGGTCCTCTGGCGGCTGGCCGTCCGGACGGATCACGCGCCGCATCCCGATCGGCCGGTCGTCAGGGGCGCCGTCCTGACGCCCGGGCTGGAGGAGCTGCCCGTGCTGCGCGAAGTGCCGGGCAAGGTGGTCTCCGTCTTTGAGGCGACGCTCGCCGGCAAGGTCTCCGGGCTGGTCGAAGAGCTTCGGGTCAAGGAAGGGGACCGGGTCAAGGCGGGCGACACGCTGATCGTCCTCGACAGCCGGGACCTCGTCGCCCAGCAGCAGCAGGCCCAGGCCGAGTTGGACAACGCCGAGGATCATTACCGGAGGACGCAGCAGCTCTTTGCGGAGCAGTTGGCCGCCCGTCAGGACCTGGAGAACGCCGAACGGACGTTTAAAGTGGCGGAGTCGGCGAAGCGCGCCATCGACGCCAGTCTGACGTATACGATCATCAAAGCGCCCTTTGACGGCGCGATCACGGACAAGATCGCCGAAGTGGGCGAACTGGCCACGCCGGGACGGCCGCTGTTGAAGATGGAGGACGACCGGCGCCTGCGCCTGGAGGTGACCGTGGCCGCCGCTGATCTGGGCGCGCTCCGGGTGGGACAAACCGTCGAGGTCAAACTGGATGCCTTCGGCGAGGACGCCCTCTCGGGCCGCGTCGCCGAGATTCTGCCCGCCGCCGATCCCGCCACCCATTCGGTCACCGTGAAGGCGGATCTGGCCTGGCGGCCCGGATTGAAAAGCGGCCTGTACGGCCGGATGCGCTTTCCGGTCGGTTCAAAGAAGACCCTGACCGTGCCGCTCTCGGCGGTCAGGCAACAGGCCGATCTGGCCCGCCTCTACGCGGTCAACGACGCCGGCATCATCCAGGCGAGACTCGTGACGCTGGGAACCATCCGCGGGGAGCGGGTCGAAATTCTGTCGGGGCTCGACCCCGGTGAACGGATTCTGGCCCGCGCCTCGGACGGGCTGGACGGCGCCCGGCTCCAGGTCGAGCCGGACGCCCCCTGATCGGAGCGCGGGGCATGGACGGGACGCGCACGGTGGGGCTCAGCGGCCGGATCGCCCGGGCCTTTATCGATTCCAAACTGACCCCGCTGATCATGGCCGCCTCGCTGCTCCTGGGCGCGATCGCCGTCGTGGCGACGCCCCGGGAGGAGGAGCCGCAGATCGTCGTCCCCCTGGCCGACGTCTTCATCCCCTTTCCCGGCGCCGCCGCCGGCGAGGTGGAGGAGCTGGTGGTCCGCCCCCTGGAACGCAAGCTCTCTGAAATCCGCGGCGTCGAATATCTCTACACCACCTCCCGCCCCGGCATGGCCCTCTTCATCGTCCGGTTTTACGTCGGCGAGGAGATGGAGAAGAGCCTGGTCGATCTGTACGACAAGCTGATGTCCAACCGCGATCTGCTGCCGCCGGGCGCCGGGGACTTTCTGGTCAAGCCGCGCGACATCAACGACGTCCCCATCGTGACGCTGACCCTCTGGAGCGGGCGGTACGATGACGTGCAACTCCGCCAGGTGGCCCAGCACCTGCTGGAGGAGATCAAAAAAATTCCCAAGACCTCCGGCGGCTTCATCGTGGGCGGCCGGCAACGGGAATGGCGGGTTGAGCTCGATCCGGCCCGGCTGAGGTCGTTCGCGCTGACGCCGCTGGAGATCGCCGCCGCCGTCCGGTCGGCCAATCAGAACGTCCCGGCGGGCCGGTTCGACCGGGAGAACCGCGAGTCGTTGGTCGAAACGGGCGAGTTCCTGCGCGATCGCGACGCGCTCGAACAGGTCGTCGTGGGCGTGTATCGTGACCGGCCGGTTTTTGTGCGCGACGTCGCGCAGGTGATCGACGGTCCGCAGGAACCGGACGAGTACGTCTGGTTCGGCAACGGCCCGCGGGCCGAGCCCGCCGGCGCCTCGCGGTCTTCCCCAGACCGGGCGGGCGTCTCGCCGGGCCATGACGCGCCCGCGGTGACGGTGGCGGTCGCCAAGCTCCCCGGCGCCAACGCCGTCGACATTTCGCGGGCCGTGTTGAAGAAGGTCGCGGAGCTCAAGGGGACGCTGATCCCGTCGGACCTGCACGTCACCGTGACGCGCGATTACGGGCAGACGGCCGACGAGAAGGCGGACGAGTTGCTCAAACACCTGTTCTACGCCGTCGTGGCCGTGGTGGTCTTTTTGGGCTTCGTCCTCGGTCTGCGCGAGGCGGGCGTCGTCGCCCTGGCCATTCCGCTGACCCTCGCGCTGACGCTCTTCGTCGCGATGATGATCGGCTACACCATCAACCGGGTCACCCTCTTCGCGCTCATCTTCTCCATCGGCATCCTGGTCGACGACGCCATCGTGGTCGTCGAGAACATCTACCGGCATTTGCAGCGCGGGGGCGCGTCGCATGTCGACACGGCCGTCGCCGCCGT
>Ga0335085_10017903_pt1 | contig 10195 bp, 12 predicted proteins | sample Lox_Sample_45_FD_206712 | JGI IMG/M metagenome (GOLD analysis project Ga0335085, IMG submission 206712) | Soil microbial communities from Loxahatchee National Wildlife Refuge, Florida, United States - Lox_Sample_4.5 | ecosystem: Environmental > Terrestrial > Soil > Wetlands | place: USA... | reverse complement strand
CGACGGCAAGATCGGCATGAACGACTCGCCGGGTCTGGGCGTGGAGCCGCTGGTGGAAAGCTTCGGCGAGCCGATGTTGGCGGTGACGAAGCGCGGCGGCTGACGCTATTCGCCGAAGACGACCTCGCCTTGAATGAGGCGGACCGGCACGCGCTCCAGCGAATCGCCGGCGCAGGGGCCGGAGACGCAGTAGCCGTCCTCCGGCCGGAACAGGGCGCCGTGCGTGCCGCACAGCAGGTGGAAGCCGTCGAGCGCGATGAAGCGGTTGGGCGCCCAGTCGAGCGGTGAGCCGACATGCGGGCAGGAATTCACGTAGCCGCGCACGACCGCGCCCTCGCGATGCACGAGGATATCGCGCTTGCCGGCGCTGGTCTCGACCGTGAAGCCCTTGGCCTCGCCGTCGGGGATGTCGACCAGCCGGCAGAGGCGCTGGCCGCTCACCCGCGCCTCACGGCTTGATGCCGCCCATGCCGCAGATGAGCTTCCAGGAGGGCTCGTCGATCGGCACGACCGACAGCCGCGACTGCTTCACCAGCAGCAGGTGCTTCAGCTTCGGCTCGGCCTTGATGGCGGCCAGGGTCACCGGCGTCTTCAGCGGCACGCCGGCCTGCATGTCGACCATGCCGAACTTGCCGGTCTCGTCGGTATGGTCAGGATAATATTCCTTGACGACCTCGACCGTCCCGACGATCGCCTTGTCCTCGCCGGAGTGGTAGAAGAAGGCGCGGTCGCCCTTCTTCATCGCCTTCATGTTGCTGGAGGCCTGGAAGTTGCGCACGCCGCTCCAGAAGGTGCGGCCGTCCTTCTGCATCTGCTGCCAGGAATAGGACGAGGGTTCCGATTTCACCAGCCAGTAGGCCATGGGTCGCGCTCCGCTATTTCGGCAGCGTCTTGCGCCAGGGGGTGATGGTCACGCTCTGGAACAGGCCGGCCTTGCGGTAGGGATCGCCGGCGGAGAACGCCTCGGCGGCCTTGCGGTCGGGAAACTCCATCAGCAGCAGGCTGCCGATCATGGCGGCGCCGTCCTCACCGAGCAGCGGCCCGGCGATCAGGATGCTCTTGGTGAAGCCTTCGAGATAGGCGAGATGGGCATTGCGGTTGGCCGCGCGCACCTCGCCATGGCCCGGCTTGTCCAGGCCGTAGATCATGAATTGCATGACGCTCCTCGCTTGTGGCGGCCCAAGCTAGCGAATCAGTCGCGATGGTGCCAGAGTCCTCGGAACCGATGGCTGGGATCAGCGCCGTGCGTCCTTCGACAAGCTCAGGATGAGGGTCTTTCTTTCTGCCAGAAAAACTGGCCCTCATCCTGAGCTTGTCGAAGGACGCACGGTGTTTGTGCAAGCGCTATCACGGCAACGCGGTCAGTTCGACCGTGAAGGGGCGCTCGAGCAGCGTGGCGATCGTGGTGTCGATGTCGGCGGCGCCGTTCACGATGGCGTCGACGGCGGCGCTGATCGGCATCTCCACGCCGAGGCGGCGGGCGAGCGCCATGACCGCGCCGGCGCTGTGCACGCCTTCGGCGACCGAGCGGCGCTCGCCCAGGATGTCGGCGAGACGGCGCTGCTCGCCGAGCGCCACCCCCAGCGACATGTTGCGCGATTGCAGCCCGTTGCAGGTGAGCGAGAGGTCGCCCAGGCCGGAGAGGCCCATCAGCGTCGCCGGCTTGGCGCCGCGCGCCAGTCCGAGGCGGATCATCTCGGCGAGGCCGCGCGTCATCAGGGCGGCGCGCGCGTTCTCGCCCAGGCGCCGCCCCATGCAGATGCCGCAGGCGATGGCCAGCACGTTCTTCACGGCGCCGCCGATCTCGGCGCCGATGGGATCGTCGGAGAGGTAGGGACGGAAGGTGGCGGTGCCGATGCTCTGCACGAGCTCGCCGCCGACGCGGGCGTCGGCGCAGGCGAGCGTCACTGCCGTCGGCAGGCCGCGCGCCACTTCGCCCGCGAAGGTCGGGCCTGACAGCACGGCCATCGGGCGGCCCGGCAGGGTGGCCGCGACCACCTCGGTCATCAGCAGCCCGGTCGACTGCTCGATGCCCTTGGCGCAGATCACCACCGGCGTGCTCTTCGGCAGGTGGGGCGCCAACTCGGTGGCGACGGCGCGCAGGTGCTGCGCCGGCGTCGCCAGCAGCGCGGCCTCGCATTGCGCGGCCTCGTAGAGATCGGCGGTGGCGCGGATGGCGCGGTCGAGGCGCTGGCCCGGCAAATAGAGCGGGTTCTCGTGGCGCGAGCGGATGGTCTTGGCCACGTCCGGCGTGCGCGCCCAGATCAGCACGTCGCGCTTCGCCCGCCGCAGCACGATGGCCAGCGCAGTACCCCAGGCGCCGGCGCCGATGATGCTGAGGCGCTGCAGCGTCATCTCAGGCCTTCACGCCGGCGCCGATGGCGCGGGGTGCTTCGGGATCGAGAGGCCAGCGCGGCCGCGGCGCGAAGTCGAGGCCGTCGACCAGGCCGCGTCGCAGCCGCTCGACGCCGGCCCAGGCGATCATGGTCGCATTGTCCGTGCACAGCCGCGCCGGCGGCACCACGAGCGGCAGGTCGGCGGCGTCCGCGATCTCCTGCAGGCGCGCGCGGATGAAGCCGTTGGCGGCGACGCCGCCCGCCGCCACGAGCGCGCTCAGGCCGGGGGAGCGCGCCCGCGCCAGCGCGATCGCCCGCCCCGTGCGGTCGGCGAGGCAGTCGGCGATGGCGGCCTGCAGCGTGGCCGCCAGGTCGGCGCGGTCCTGGACGGCGAGCGGGCCGCCCGCCGTCAACGCCGCGACGCGCTGGCGCAGGGCGGTCTTCAGGCCGGAGAAGGAGAAGTCCGGCTCCGGGCGCCCCGCCATCGGGCGCGGCAGATCGAAGCGGGCCGCATTGCCGGCGACGGCTGCCCGTTCGATGGCGGGGCCGCCGGGATAGCCGAGGCCGAGCAGCTTGGCGCCCTTGTCGAAGGCCTCGCCGGCGGCGTCGTCGACGGTCGTGCCGAGGCGCTTGTAGCGGCCGACCTCCTCGACGACCAGCAGCTGACAATGGCCGCCGGAGATCAGCAGCAGCAGGAAGGGAAAGGCGACGTCGTCGGTAAGGCGCGCCGTCAGCGCGTGCCCCTCCAGGTGGTTCACGGCGATGAAGGGGCGCTGCTGCACGGCCGCGATGGCCTTGGCCATGGTGACGCCGACCATGACTCCGCCGATGAGGCCGGGTCCGCCGGTGGCGGCGATGGCGTCGAGGTCGGCAAAGCTCAGGCCGGCGCGCCGCATCGCCTCGGCGATCAGACGGTCGAGATGGTCGAGATGGCTGCGGGCGGCGATCTCCGGCACGATGCCGCCATAGGGTCGGTGCTGTTCCAGCTGCGACAGCACGACCTCGGCCAGAATCTGCCGCCTGTCGTCCACCACCGCCGCTGCCGTTTCATCGCAGCTCGTTTCGATCCCCAGCACGATCATCGCCACAATCTACGGCGGATTCGGTCAAGACGCCAATCGATCGCTGGTGGATGACGCTTGGATTTGCATCGTCCTTCGACAGGCTCAGGATGGGGATCTTTCATGGTGCCACGAAGATTGCCCCTCATCCTGAGCCTGTCGAAGGACGCAAAACGGTCATGCAGCGCGTTTCGGCGCAGATCCGCAACCGCAACGGGCCGTCTCTTGCGCCGGGATGCGCGACGGCCTAAACGTGACGCATGAGCGCGAATCACCGGCCCATCCGCATCGGCACGCGCGGGAGTCCGCTGGCGCTGGTGCAGGCGCGCATGGTGCGCGACGCGCTGGCCGCTGCCCATGCCGATCTGCGCGGTGCGGACGATATTCAGATCCTGCCGATCAAGACCACCGGCGACGCCGTGCAGGACCGCAAGCTCATGGAGATCGGCGGCAAGGGCCTGTTCACGAAGGAGATCGAGGAGGCCCTGCTCGACGGCCGCATCGACTGTGCCGTGCATTCGATGAAAGACATGCCGACCTGGCTGCCGGCGGGCCTGGCGATCGGCGCCATGCTGGCGCGCGAGGATGCCCGCGACGCGCTGTTCGCCAAGAGCGGAAACAGCATCGCCGAGCTGCCGCGCGGCGCGGTCGTCGGCACGGCGTCGCTGCGGCGCCAGGCCCAGCTGCTGGCGCTGCGGCCGGACCTGCAGGTCGTGCCGCTGCGCGGCAACGTCGAGACGCGGTTGCGCAAGCTGGCGGCCGGCGAGGCCGACGCCACGCTGCTGGCCGTCGCCGGGCTGAAGCGGCTCGGCCTGCTCGACAAGGCGAGCGCGGTCATCGACAGCGCGGAAATCCTTCCGGCCGTCGGGCAGGGCGCCATCGGCATCGAGGTCCGCGCCGACGACGCGCGCGTCGGCGCGCTGCTGGTGCCGCTCGATCACCGCGCCACGACCCTGTGCGTGACGGCGGAGCGCGCCTGTCTGGCCGAGCTCGACGGCTCCTGCCACACGCCGATCGCCGCGCACGCCGAGCTTTCGGGCGATGGCCGCAGCCTGCGGCTGCGCGCGCTGATCGCGCTGCCCGACGGCACGGCCGTGCATCGCGACGAGCGCCAGGGACCGGCCGCCGATCTCGCCGTCCTCGGCCGCGCCGCCGGCCGCCAGCTCAAGACCGCGGCCGAGCCGGCCTTCTTCCGCATGGCCACGGCATGACCCTGCGCGCCCTCGTCACCCGGCCGGAGGAGGATGCGGCGCCGCTGGCGGCGGCCCTGGCCGAGCGCGGCATCGACGTCACGCTGGAGCCGCTGCTGACCATCCGCCCGCTGCCGGAGGCGCCGATCGATCTGGCGGGCGTGCAGGCGCTGCTCTTCACCAGTGCCAACGGCGCGCGCAGCTTCGCCGAGCTGGCGGCGGCGCGCGGTCTGGTGGTGTGGCGCGACCTGCCGGCCTTCGCGGTCGGGAACGCCACCGCGGCCGCCGCGCATAGCGCGGGCTTCACGAAAGTCGAAAGCGCGGCTGGCGACGTCACCGCTCTGGCCAAGCTGGTGACCGAGCGCCTCGACCCGAAGGCGGGCGCGCTGTTCCATGCCGCCGGCAGCGCCGTCGCCGGCGATCTTGCGGGACTGCTGGAACAGGCCGGCTTCACGCTCCGCCGGGAGATGCTGTACGAGGCGCGCCCCGCCGATCAGTTGTCGCCCGCCACCGTCACGAACTTGGCCAACGGCTGGTTCGACCTGGTGCTGTTCTTCTCGCCGCGCACGGCCGCCACCTTCGCCGCCCTGGCGCGGGCCGCCGGCGAGGGTGTGGTCAACGGCTGCGGCAAGGCCGCCGCGCTCTGCCTCAGCCAGGCCGTGGCGACGGCGGCGCGCGACCTGCCCTGGCGCGACGTCCAGGTGGCGGCGCGGCCGGAGCTGGCGGCATTGCTCGACCTGATCGATCGCGAGTCGGCGGCGCGGGCGCAGAGCGCGGGCAAAGTGGATGGGACCGCGGCGCCGCCGACCGGCTCCTCCGAGACCGCCGCGCCGCCGCCCGAGCCGGCGCCGCGCCGGCGCTCGCGCCTCATCCCCATCGTCGTGACGGCCGCGGTCACCGCGGCAATCGTAGCGGTCGCGACCAGCCTCCTGTGGGACGCGTTGCGCGGCCCCGATCCGGCGCTGATCGCGCGCCTCGACACGGTGCAGAAGTCCAGCGACTGGGCCACCAACGGCGTCTCCGTCATGCGCGACAGCGTCGGCACGGTGATCGGCGATGCCCGGAAGCTTAGCGACCGCGTCGCCGCCTTGGAGACGGTGGCGCAGGGCGCGACTGGCGGCGCGCCGCCCGACCTGACGCCGCTGACCCAGCGCCTGGATGCGCTCGAGCACGACCTGGCGGCGCTGCGCGCGGCCGGTCAGCCGCCGGCGCAGGGCAGCCCACCCCCCGATCTTTCGGCGCTGAACGACAGGATCGCCGCGCTCGAAGCCAAGCTGTCGTCGCTCCAAGCGCCGACTGCGCCGGCGACCGATAGTGCCGGCTTGAGCGAGAAGGTCGCGGCCCTCGAGGCGAAGCTGGCGGCGCTCCAGGGCCAGCAGCCGGCCGCTGTCGCTGCCGTCGATGCTGCGGCTCTCGACAAGCTGAGCAAGGAGAACGAGGCGCTGCGCGGCGACTTGGCGGCGCTGAAGGCGCAGCTGGCCGCCGTCGACCAGGCGCTGGCGGCGCGCGGCAACGACGCCGGCGGCGTCGCCTTCGCGCTCGCCGTCGGTAATCTCGGCGGCGCGCTGTCGACGGCGCGGCCGTTCGCGGCCGAGCTGACGGCGCTGACCGATCTCGCCGCCAAGGATCCGGCGCTGGCGGCGCGCGTGAAGGAGCTGACGGCGCCCCTGGCCGACCGCGCCGCCGCCGGGGTGCCCACACTGGTGGAGCTGCAGTCGCGCTTTCCCGCCGCGGCGCGGGCCATCGTCGATGCAGCGAAGCAGGCGGCGCCGACCGCCGTCGAGACCGCGGAGGAGCGCAGCTGGTACGAGCGTCCGCTCGATTGGCTGTCCGCGGCCGGCGGCTGGCTGTCGCGCCAGGTCAGCCTGCGGCCGGTGGGCGAGGTCGCCGGCGACGATCCCGGGGCGCGCGTCGCGCGCGCCGAGCTCCGGCTGGCGCAGAACGATCTCGCTGCGGCCGTGACGGAGCTGACTGGGCTGAGCGGGCCGCCAGCCGCCGCGGCGGCGCCCTGGCTCGGCGACGCGCAGGCGCGGCTGGCGGTCGACCAGGTGCTGTCGGCCCTGCAGGCGGCGGCGGTGACGCGCCTGGGATCGAGCGCAGCGGGCACGGGCGCCGGCGGATGACCTGAGCCCATGCGCCGCATCGCCTTCGTCTTCCTCCTGCTCCTCCTGTTCGCGTGGATCGGGGCCGTCAGCTACGTCGCCTATCTGATCGCGCAGCGGCCGGGCGCCGTCTCGGTCGTCTGGCTCGGCTATCACGCGGATGTCCCGATGTGGCTGGTGCTGGCGGGGCTCGTCGCCATCGCCGTCGCGGCGGCGCTGCTGTGGCAGCTCACGCGCTTCATCCTGCGCTCGCCGGCCAAGGTCGGGCAGGCGCGGCGTGACCGGCGGCGGCGCAAGGCGTACCGCGCGCTCACCCAGGGCATGGTGGCGGTGGCGGCCGGCGACGCCGTCGAGGCCCAGCGCCAGGCCAAGCGGGCCGGCGACCTGCTGAACGATCCGCCGCTCACGCTGCTGCTGGAGGCGCAGGCCGCCCAGCTCGGCGGCGACGAGAAGGCGGCCACGCGCTACTTCCGCGCCATGCTCGATCATCCGGAGGCCTCGTTCCTCGGCCTGCGCGGCCTGCTCATGCAGTCGCTCAAGGCCGGCAACGACGGCGAGGCGCTGCGCCTGGCGCGTCAGGCCGTGACCGAGCGTCCGCGCACCGGCTGGGCGGTGTCGACGCTGCTCGATCTGGAGCTGCGCTCCGGCGACTGGTCGCCGGCCGAGGCCACGCTGAAGCGCGCCGAGAAGCTGAAGCTGGTGGAGGCCGCCGATGCCAAGCGTAAGCGCGCCGTGCTGCTGGCCGAGCAGGCGCGCACCAGCACCGATCTCGACGCCGCCATCGCCCGCCTGCGCGAGGCCATGAAGCTGGCGCCGGACCTGGTGCCGGCGCGCGCCCTGCTGGCCGCCGACCTGGCGCGCAGCGGCCGCGGGCGCGAGGCCGCCCGCATCATCGAGCAGGGCTGGGTATCGGCTCCGCATGCCGAGCTGGCGGCGGCCTACGCCCAGCTCGATCCGGCCGAAGACGCGCTCGCCCGCGTCCGCCGCTTCGAGCGCCTGGCGGGGCTCAACCCGAATCATCTCGAAAGCCAAATCGCGCTCGCCGGCGCCAATCTGGCTGCTGGCCTGTGGGGCCCCGCCCGCGCCGAGTTGGACAAGGCGCTGGCCGAGGTCGGCGGCGAGGCCAGCGCCTCGCAGCGCTTGGCGCGGCTCCGCGCCCATCTGGAGGAGGGCGAGGGCAGCGATCCCGCCGCCGCCCGGCGCTGGCTGATCGCGGCCGCCGCCGCCCCGGCCGACCCGGCCTGGACCTGCGAGCGCTGCGGCACCATCGCCCCCGCCTGGAGCGCCCGCTGTCCGCATTGCCGCCAGTTCGACACACTGGTCTGGCGGGCGACGCCCCGCCCAGCCCCGCTGGCTTTCGACGGCAGCCTGCCCACGGCCCCGGCGCTGGCGCCGCCGGCTGGCCCTGCGCCCAGCGCCGCCGAGCCCGAGGGCGGCGAGCGCGCAGCGCTGCCGGCGCCGGCTCCGACACCGGCCCCGGCCGGGGAGCCGCCCGCCGCGCCTGTTGACGCCGCGCGGCTCGTGAACTAGCGTGCGCGCACTTCGCACCAGGACCGGGACGCCGCAGTAGCTCAGGGGTAGAGCAGCGCATTCGTAATGCGCGGGCCGGGGGTTCAATTCCCTCCTGCGGCACCACCTCCCAAGCCAATCTTCGAAGTCTTCGAATGTCCGCCGCACGCCTGCGGGCAGAGGGAAGTCCCCGGCGACTCGCCTGGCGCTACATCGGCGCGCCGGCCGCAAGCCAGAGGAGCAGTGCCGCCGACACGACGATCAATCCCACACCGAAGACACGATAGCGGAACCAGTAAGCAACGCCGCCGACCACCATCGACGCCAGGAGCGCCATGTACATTGTTACGCCCTGCATGACCGCCATGCTCTGGCCTTCGTCCATTGGAGCCCCCACCCTGAATTTGCCGAAGCCGCTGGCAGCGTAGCATGACCCCATGGCGCCACGCGGGTGCCTGCCGACGCGCGCGAGCCTCTGCGCACCGTGTCGCTCTTGCGGAAATTGGAACCCCCTCGGGCGGAGACGGTTGATCGATCATGCTCGATCTCATCGCCGTCTGCCTGCTCGCCTTCGATTGCCTGCTCGCGCTGTACCTGCTGCACATCGAAGTCAACGACCCCCGGCGGCGCCTTCAGCGCGTGCAGGCCCGTCGCGAGGCCTTGAGACGGCAGGAGGAGGCGCGGAAGCCCGACCGAGGCACGTCCGAGCCGGGATGACCCGCCGGACTCCGCGCGCCGCCGCAGCCGCTGCTCAGCGCGTGCGGACGAGCGGCATCGCAGAAACCGGTGCGCGCCGCGTCGTCGATGCGGCCGTCGCTCGAGGAGTCATCCGGTGCGCCCGAGCCAGGGGTCTGGGCCGGGATCGCGTCCGCCGGCAAGCTGGGCCAGCCGGTCGAGGTAATGAGCCCAGCCTTGCGCGTGGCCGGCGCGTTGCGCGGCATCGGGCAGGCCGCTGTGGGTCAGGCGCACGAGCGTCCCGTCCGCCCGCTCGATCAGGTCGATCTCGACCAGGCTCGAGCCCGGCGGCACCGTCTCGCTGCCGTCCCAGCCGAAGCTGTAGGCCAGGCGATGCACGGGCACGACCTCGCGAAAGGCGCCGCGGGCGAAGCGCGCCCCCGTGACATTGACGAGATAGAGCCCGCCCGGCTGCGGCTCGAGCTGCGCCTCCGTTCCCATCCAGCGCAGGATCTTCTCCGGATCGGTCAGCAGCGCGAACACCGCGGCGGGCGGCGCCGCGACGTGCGTCTCGCGGCGAACGACGAGGGACTCTTGCATCGGCCTGCTCCATGCAGTTGCGTCGCGTCGGTCAGGGCCGCTTGGACTTCTCGCGCGTCTCGGCGCCGCGTTTCGGTCGGCGGATGGCCCTCACCTTCCCGCTGTTCCCACCGCCGCAGAAGAACCGGTCGCCGCCATCGGACTCGAGCCCCGACACGGCTGTGCCGGGCGGCATCTCGAGCCGCTCGAGGACCTCGCCCGTTCGAGGATCGATTCGCCGTACGTCGCTCTCGTCGCCTTCCCAGGTGCCGTGCCAGAGCTCGCCGTCCACCCAGCTGACCCCCGTGACGAAGCGGTTCGACTCGATGGTGCGCAGGATAGCCCCCGTCTGCGGATCGATCTGATGGATCTTCCGCGCCCGATACTGCCCGACCCAGAGCGTCCCTTCGGCCCAGGCGAGTCCCGAGTCGGCGCCGCCGCCCGGCGCTGGAATGGTGGCGAGGACGCGGCCGGTCTCCGGATCGATCTTGTGGATGCGATCCTCGGCGATCTGAAACAGGTGCCGGCCGTCGAACGCCGTTCCGGCATGTCCGGCGACGGCGAGCGAGCGCACGACCTTCCCGCTCGCCGGATCGAAGGCGTTGATCTTGTCTCCGGACGCAAACCAGACGTGCCGGCCGTCATAGGTGACCCCACCCACATTGCCGACGCCCGAAAAGGGCCCGTACTCGCGGATGATTTCGGCTGCTGCTCGTTTCATGCGTCCATCCTAATCGCTCGAC
>Ga0335085_10017902_pt1 | contig 10195 bp, 10 predicted proteins | sample Lox_Sample_45_FD_206712 | JGI IMG/M metagenome (GOLD analysis project Ga0335085, IMG submission 206712) | Soil microbial communities from Loxahatchee National Wildlife Refuge, Florida, United States - Lox_Sample_4.5 | ecosystem: Environmental > Terrestrial > Soil > Wetlands | place: USA... | reverse complement strand
AAATCGGCCATTGCACAGCAATTCATTGTGATACGGTCGGTACACCCCTTGCCGGCGAAGTACCGCGGGCCGAGCGCTGTGAGGGCTCGCCGTTCTTCAAGGGAGTGTGGCGGAAAGCGGCGGAAAACCCCGAAAGGGTATTCCGCCGAATCCCGGCCCACGCTCACACCCGAGAAGGTCCTCAGATGGGTTTCGACTAACGCCCTCACCCATCCTGTTCATCTACGCGGATTTCGCCGCTCCGAGGGCCTTGTCCTTTTCGCGGATGAGTTTCAGCAGCGCTTTGAACGGGTCGGCAAACTTGGCCGTGCCTTCATCCATGAGGACTTCTTCCAACTTAGCGACGTCCACCTTGGCGTCGATATCGTCGAGGACCGCTTGGGCGGGGAGTTGATCGACCTTGCGCGTGTATTGTTTGTTGAGTTTGTCGACGGCGTCGTTGGTGGCGGGGGGGTTGGTCTGAATGTCGCTGCCGGCGAGGGCCTCGACGTACTTGTCAGCCGGATCGCTGGCTTTTTTGGTGCCGGTGCTGGCAAAGACGATTTCCTGTTGAAGGGGCAGATTCTTGTCTTTCCAGAACGTTTGATTCAGTTGCCACAGACGTTTGACGTTGACGATGCCGACCTGACCTTGGGCTTCTGGAATGAGCTCCGGGACTTGTTTTTCCGTGTACACGTCCACGCGCGAGACGAAGATGCTGTACACGCTCTTGAAGTGGTCAAGGCTCTTGCGCCGCTGCGCGCCGCGCCAAACGTTCTCGCGGGCGATCTTGTACTGACGCTCGGAGAAGATGAGGGTGACGTTGAGGTTAATCCCAGCAGCGGCTAGTTCTTCGAGAGAATCCAGCCCGGCGGCCGTCGCGGGGACTTTGATCAGGCGATTGGGGTGGCAGTGGCCCCAGTGCTTGCCGAGTTCGATGTACTCCTTGACGCGCTGATCGTGGGGCGGGCCGAGCTCACGGTCTTCGAGGAGCGGATCCAGCTCGAAGCTGACGAAGCCGTCGTTGCCCTTGGTCTGTTCCCAAACGGGCAGGAAAACCTCCTGCGCGCGTCGAACCAGGTAATCGGTCATTTCCCAGGCGATGGCTGAGTCGTCCATGCCTTCATCGAGCAGTGCGCGAATGTGGTCGTCGAAGCGGCCCGTGTTGATGATGTCGGCGATGATAATGGGATTGGAGGTCGCGCCTGTGGCGCCGAGCGCGCGGTCCCTTTCAACGAGTTCGGGATCGATCGAATCGAGCCAGAGTTTGGTACCGGTGGCGATCAAAGACTTCAGTGACATGACATGCTCCTTATACCGGGCGCTTGAGCCCACAAGATGCGTTAGTCGGTTTGAGTGCGGTTGGAGGGGAAAGCATCACGATTTCAGGACCGTAAAGCGGATGGAGGCGATAGCCGTAACCCATCCGACGCGATGGATTGCTCAGCCGGTTTATCCATCCTGCAGCCTCTTGCGTGCTTTCCGATCAAACGATGCACTCGCCTCGAGCCGATGTCAAGCGAGGACGTGGAGTGGGAGCGAAGGATTGGCTTGCGGGAAAAGAGAGCGACGGAACCCGACCATATACGTTTTATGCGCGCAAGAAGCGGAATATTTTGGGGCGCATGAGTAAAGGCACCATAAGGATTTCAACGGGGTGATGACCCTGCCGACATGCGGAGGTTTTTGCGGCATGCCATAATGAGGCGCGACGCGCCTTGTCCCAATAGCCCCACGCGTAGTCAAGAACCAAACGAAAACAACCAACTCATACCGCACAAGGCTTTCATGGCATGATTAAAGTGGTCAGCTGGAACGTCAATTCATTGCGCGTGCGCCTGCCCCAGGTGATGGATTGGCTGGCACAGCATCGGCCGGACATCTTGGGATTGCAAGAGACCAAAATGACCGACCCGGACTTTCCCGCTGCCAGCTTCGAGGAGGCAGGATATCGGGTCGTTTTCAGCGGCCAGAAGACATACAACGGCGTCGCTATCATCAGCAAGGCACGGGTCGAGGATTGCCTGACCGATCCGTCCAATCTGGAAGATCCTCAGCGCCGCATTCTAGCCACGACTTGCGGTGGCGTGCGTGTCATCAATCTTTACGTGCCCAATGGCGCCGAGGTCGGTTCGGACAAATACGCCTACAAGCTGGATTGGCTGGGTAAGGTCAGAGCATTCATCGGGGATGAGCTGGCGCGGCATCAGAATCTGGTGGTTCTGGGCGATTTCAACATCGCCCCAGAAGACCGCGATGTCTACGACCCTGATGCCTGGCGCGAGAAGATTCTGTGCAGCACGCCGGAGCGTGAAGCGTTTCAGGGGTTGCTCGGGTTGGGACTGGCGGATACCTTTCGCCTGTTCGATCAGCCAGAGGATAGCTACAGCTGGTGGGATTACCGTGCCGCCGGCTTCCGCCGCAACCAGGGGCTGCGCATCGATCATGTCCTTGTCAGTCCGGCGCTCCGAGCCCTATGCCTGAGCTGTCGTATCGACGTGGAGCCGCGCAAACTCGAACGGCCATCCGACCACGCGCCAGTGGTGGCGGAGTTCGATGCTCATCTCGAACCGGCCGTTTAGTCGTCTTCCTCCATCTCTCGCTGCACCAACCAGTCCGCCCAATTGAGGATGCTTTTGAGGCGCGGGGCGAGGAGCGCCTGCGCTTCGTCATAACTCACCCAGCGGAATTCCTCGTGCTCCGGCTTGCCGAGTGCCGGATTGACCGGCAGGAAAACTTCCCCTTCCCGCGATTCGGCCAAATAGTAGCGGGCTATTTTGCCGGTCCCGTAAGGCGGCGTTTCCTGATAGCCCTTGCTCCAGCGGAAATCCAGCCGGGTCAGGCCGGTTTCCTCGCGGACTTCGCGTATCGCCGCCTCCATTGGGTCCTCGCCGTCCTCCACGACGCCCTTGGGAAAATCCCAGTAATTGAACGCGCGCAGTACCAGATAGCGCGGCTCGTCTGCAAATACCCGCATGATGACGACGCCCGCTGATAAGGTGTAGTTTTTCATATAAACCATTGATTCCTTATCTAACATCATACATCGAAACCGCGGCCGGATTCAGCCGTCACGACTCATCGTGCTAACATCACGCTTACCACAATCCCGCCTGAGGAGGGCGATGCGATGGACATTCGTACGGTTTCCGCAAGCCGTGGATTCGATTGGATAGGCGAGGGCTTTGGATTGTTTCGCCGCAACCCGCTCATCTGGATCGTCTTGCTGATCATTTTCCTCGCCGTGATTACCCTTTTGTCCCTGATTCCCTTTGTCGGTTCCATCGCCTCGCTCCTGTTGCAGCCGGTCCTTGTCGGCGGAATGCTGTTGGGCTGCCGGGCTTTGGATGATGGCGAGGATTTGCGGATAGAACACCTGTTCGACGGTTTCCACCATCACACCAAGCAACTGGCACTGGTCGGGCTTTATGGCGCTTTGGGTTACTTCTTGATCGGCCTGTTGGTCGCGCTGGCGGTTGGCGCCGGTGTCGGGCTGGGCTATTGGGGCGGTCTGGAGAATCAGTCGGGGCTGGTCTTCGGCGGCGCCCTCATCGGCCTCCTAGCAGCCGGCCTGTTCGCCACGCTATTGGCCACCCCCATCATAATGGCAACCTGGTTCGCGCCCGCCCTGATTCTATTCCACGATCTGCCAGCTCTCGCTGCCATGAAGTTAAGTTTCACCGGCTGTCTGCACAACCTTGCGGCTTTCCTGATTTACGGTCTGGGTGCCTTGCTCCTTGGCTTCCTCGCGATGGTCCCCGCCGGCTTGGGACTCCTAGTCTTTGGGCCCACTTTGGTGGGTTCGGTGTACGCCGGTTACAAAGACATTTACAAGGAGGCGGCCTGAACCAAAACGGCGTTCCTTACATCGGTGTGGACGGCTGCCGGGCGGGCTGGTTCGCCGTGGCGATCGCATCGGAAGCCCACTGGCGTTTTGGGCTGTATCGGACGATTGCTGAGATGGCCTGCGTCTATCGCTGGTCGGAACTGTTTCTGATCGATATTCCCATCGGCCTGCCATCGATCACCCGACGCAGGTGCGACGTAGAGGCACGCCGTTTGCTCGGCCGACCACAGGCGTCGAGCATTTTTCCGGTACCCTGTCGAGCGGCGCTGGCCGCCGCCGACTATCGGGACGCTTGCGCCATCAATGCGCAAACACTCGGCGCGAAGCTATCCAAACAGACCTGGAATATCCTGCCAAAAATCCGAGAGGTGGACGAGTGGCTGCGGCAAGACGGGAGCGCGCGTTGGCGGGAATGCCATCCTGAGCTGGCCTTTTGGGCATTGGCGGGCGAAAGACTCGTGGGCAACGGAAAAAAGACTCTGGCAGGTCGCGACGAACGCCTCGTCCTGCTGCGGGCCTATTTCAAGGGAACGGACGTTCTCCTGACAGCGGCCTTGGCTGCGCATCCCCGCAAAGCGGTGGCAAGCGACGACATTGTCGATGCCTTGGCCTTGGCGGTGACGGCTTGGCTGAGCGGCGGCGAGTTGGCGCGTGTGCCTGAGCGCCCGGAGTTCGACGCGACGGGATTGCCGATGGAAATGGTGTTTGCACGGTTGAAGTGAGCGCGACAAGGGGCTGCACAGCTGTCAAGGCGGCGTCAGTTCCTCGAGTGGCCAGCGCGGGCGCGCATGGATCACCGGCGGTTCCATGTGGCCGTGTAGAAGTCTTTGGCACCCGGCAAAGGCGATCATCGCACCATTGTCAGTGCAGAATTCGAGTCTCGGGAAAAAAACCCGGCAGCCTTCTTCTCGCGCCATTCTATCCAACTTTTGGCGTATGCGCCGATTGGCGCTGACGCCGCCGGCCACGACCAGGCGCCTGAACCCGCATTCCCTAAGAGCTCGCCGACATTTGATCGTCAGGGTGTCCGCCACGGCCTCTTGAAACGCGTGCGCTACGTCGGCGCGATCCTGCCGGCTCTCCTGCGTGCTGGCAAGCGTGGTGAGGGTATGCGTCTTGAGTCCGCTGAAGCTGAAATCAAATCCGGGGCGGTCGGTCATGGGACGCGGAAATTCGAATCGCCCGGCAACGCCTTCCTCCGCCAATCGCGCCAGGGCAGGTCCGCCCGGATAACCGAGGTCAAGCATCTTCGCGGTCTTGTCGAAAGCTTCTCCGGCGGCGTCATCCAAGGATTCCCCCAACACCTCGTAGCGTCCGATACCTGCGACGCGGACGAGTTGGGTGTGGCCGCCGGAAACCAGTAGCGCGACGAAGGGAAACTCGGGTGGGTCGGGTTCCAAAAGCGGGGCGAGCAAATGTCCTTCCATGTGGTGGACGGCCACGGAGGGGATATTCCAAGCCCAGGCGAGGCTGCGCGCGATTGAGGCGCCCACCAGCAGCGCCCCGATCAGCCCGGGTCCGGCCGTGTAAGCAATGCCGCCGATCGGGTCGGATTCTGTTGCGGCGTCGCGGAGCACCTGCCGAATCAGCGGAATCAGTTTCCTGACATGGTCGCGAGAAGCTAGTTCCGGCACGACACCCCCGTATTCGGCGTGGATTTTGACTTGGCTGTAGAGCGCATGCGCCACCAAGCCGCGTTCGGAGTGGTAAACGGCCACGCCGGTTTCATCGCAGGAGGTTTCGATACCGAGTACGTTCATGGATTGATTTAGACTTTTGATTTGGACAGGTCGACGAGTATAATTCCACAGTTAATTTTCAGGGTAGCCCTCTATCGTAGGGCCTTAAAGCTTATTTTTTTATAAATCAGGAAGTTACATGCCGTCCATCAAAATCAGAGAGAACGAACCCTTTGAAATTGCCATTCGCCGCTTCAAGCGCGCCTGCGAAAAAGCCGGGGTCCTGTCCGAAGTGCGTCGCCGCGAATTTTACGAAAAGCCGACCGAGGAGCGTAAGCGCAAGGCGGCATCGGCGATCAAACGGCACCTGAAAAAGCTGTCCCGTGAGCGCTTTGCGTTGCAGAATCTGCGCAAAGGCCGTCCTCAGGTTTGATTCGACGACGGTGAGGCTGAGTTCATGACCATGACATCGCTGAAACAGCGGATTCAAGACGACATGAAGGTTGCCATGAAGTCGGGCGAAAGGGACCGGCTGGGCGTAATCCGTCTGATGATGGCCGCCATCAAGCAGCGGGAAGTGGATGAGCGCATTCAGCTCGATGATGCCCAAGTGATCGCCGTGCTCGACAAGATGATGAAACAACGGCGCGAATCCATCGTCCAATACCAGGCCGCCGGCCGCGAAGACCTTGTCAACGTCGAGAACGCCGAGATTCAAGTCATCCGGGAATACTTGCCCAAGGCCCTGAGCGAATCAGAAATCGAGGGCCTCATCAAGGCCGCGATTGCCGAGACTGGCGCTGCAAACATCGCCGACATGGGGAAGGTCATGGCCGTGGTTAAGCCCAAGATGCAAGGACGCGCCGACTTGTCGGCGGTGAGTGCGCGAATTAAGAGCCTGTTAAGTTCGAGCTAAGAGCCAAAGCCTTTGCCGGGAAGCCGTCAAGGCGTTGGCCTTTCGGTTGAGATATGCCTGGCAGGATCCCCCGCGAGTTCATCGATGATCTGATCGCGCGCATCGACTTGGTCGATCTGATCGACGTGCGCGTACCCCTCAAGAAGGCAGGCGCCAATTACAAGGCCTGCTGTCCCTTTCATACCGAGAAAACCCCAAGCTTCAACGTCAATCGAGAGAAGCAGTATTATCACTGCTTCGGCTGCGGCGCGAGCGGCAACGCCATCAGCTTTCTGATGGATTACGAACGGCAGAGCTTCACCGAGGCGGTGGAAAGTTTGGCGGAATCGCTCGGCGTCACAGTCCCTCGGGAATCGTCGCAGCATGAGCGGCAGGACCACGATCAGGGCATTCGTGCACTTTATGATCTGCAAGGCGCGGTTGCGCGCTTTTACGCCCGCCAATTGCGGGAGCATTCAGAGGCGCGGCGCGCGGTGGATTATCTGAAGGCGCGCGGCGTCAGCGGCGAGATCGCGAAAAAGTATCTGCTCGGTTACGCGCAGCCGGGCTGGCGCGGTCTGCCGAGTTCCTTCCCGCTCGAACAATTGCAGGCCGCGGGGCTCGTCGTCGCAAGGGAACAAGGGGGCGGATACGATCGTTTTCGGGATCGTATCATGTTTCCCATTCGTGATCGGCGCGGGCGCGTGGTTGGCTTTGGCGGACGGGTGATCGACCAGGGGGCACCCAAATATCTGAACTCTCCAGAAACCCCGGTATTCAAGAAGCACAAGGAAGTCTACGGCCTGTACGAGATGCTCGAGACGATGCGGAAACCGGAGCGCATACTGGTGGTCGAAGGCTACATGGACGTGATCGCGCTGGCGCAAAACGGGATTTCCTACACGGTCGCCACCCTGGGCACGGCCACTTCGAGCGAACACGTCGACCTCCTGTTCCGTTACGCGGACGAGCTGGTGTTTTGCTTCGATGGCGATAACGCCGGTCAGAATGCGGCGTGGAAAGCGCTGGAAGCCAGTCTGCCCGGTTTGCGCGATGGCCGGAGAATCCGCTTCATGATCCTCCCGGCGAGCCATGACCCCGATTCGTTGGTGCGAGAAGAAGGTGCGGTCAAGTTTGCAGAGCGGCTAGCCAATGCAGCGCCCTTCTCCGATTATTTTTTTCAGCGTTTGGGTCAGCAGTTGGACTTGCGCACCATCGAGGGGCGGGCGATGCTGGTCGAAAGCGCCAAGCCTTTGATTGAAAAGCTCCCGACTGGCGTTTTTCGGGAGCTGATGCAGTCCCGCCTGAGGGAACTTAGTGGACACGGGCAAGTCCAACTCGCCGAAAAATCGGCTAAGCTGTTATTTCGCCATAAACAGCCCGCTTCCGGTAAACGTTCCCGGCCTTCTGCCTTGCGTGTCGTTCTGGCGCTTTTGCTCCAGAATCCCGATTTTTTTCGATTGATCGACCCCGAAACGCGGATGCACCTGGAAGGATTTGACAGGGCGGGCGGTTTGGTGAAAAAGCTTCTGGCGCTGTTGGATGAAAGGCGGGGCATCAGTAATGGCGGCATTCTGGAGCGCTTTCGAGGGGAGCCGGAAGAAGGTCAGGTCAAGACGCTCAGCGCGTGGGAGACACTAGTCCCTCCAGAGGGCGCCGAAGCCGAATTTAGCGATGCGTTGAAGCAATTTTGCAGACAACGAGCCGCTGAACGGCTGGAGCTGTTGTTCGGGCGGGAAGTCAATGGCGGTTTAACTCAGGCAGAGCGGGAGGAGATGCGCCGATTGTTAAGAGAGAAATAAAGTCTGCGGTTTTCTTAGAAGGAAAATCCGGTTAAAATAAAATGTTTCGTGTTGCGGCAACATCAGACGCGAGTTAGTTGATGAATCAAGAACAGCAGCAATCCCAACTCAAAGAACTCATTGCCAAAGGCAAAATGCAGGGTTTCCTCACTTATTCCGAAGTGAACGACCACCTGCCGAGTGGCATCGTCGACCCCGAACAGATGGAAGACATCATCGGTATGATCAACGATATGGGGATCGAGGTCCACGAAGACGCGCCCGATACCGACCTGATCCCCGATGCGGCCGTGGTCACGGATGATGACGAGGACGAAGCGGCTGAAGTCGCCGCAGCCTTAGCTTCGGTCGATGCGGAACTGGGCAGAACCACCGATCCAGTGCGCATGTACATGCGTGAAATGGGAACAGTAGAACTGTTGACCCGTGAAGGCGAACTCAGCATCGCCAAGCGCATCGAGGAGGGCCTCAATCAGGCGGCGCGGGAGTTGGTGCGCTTTTCCGCTTCGATGGAGCACTTCGTCAAGGCGTTCGATCGTCTGGAAACTGGCGACGCCCGTCTTTCAGACCTCATTTCCGACTTTTTTGATCCGTCTCAGCCGGAGGAGGCGATTCTCGTCGATACGTCCGAAACGGATCTGATCGAGGAGACTGAAAGCGGTCCCGATCCCGAATTGGCCAAGGAAAAGTTGGAGGTGTTCAAAAAGCAGTATAAGGCTGCCATCAACGCGCAGAACAAGTACGGCAACCACCACGAGCGCGCCCAGAAAGCATTCGACGCGCTAGCGGAGACCTTTCTGGAGTTCAAAAAGACCCCGCCGTTTTTCAAAGAACTGACCGATATTCTGCATTCGGCGGTTGAAAGGATTCGCGAGCAGGAGCGAATCATCCAGGATTTCGTGGTGAATAAATCGAAAATGCCTAGGGCCGACTTCCTCAAGTCATTCATCGGCAACGAGGTTAATCCAGGATGGCTAAAGGAGCAACTGGAATCCGGCAGCCATTCCGCTCCATTGTCTATCTATGCCGATGAGATCAAGCGTGCACAGCACAAACTTGCGCAGATCGAGAAAGAAAATCAGCTGAGTATCGGTGAAATCAAGGAGATTTACCGACGCATGGCCGTGGGTGAAACCCAGGCTCGCCTGGCCAAGCGGGAGATGATCGAAGCCAACCTGCGGTTGGTCATCTCAATCGCGAAGAAATATACCAATCGCGGACTCCAATTCCTCGACCTCATCCAAGAAGGCAACATCGGTCTGATGAAGGCGGTGGATAAATTCGAATACCGCCGCGGTTACAAATTTTCCACTTACGCTACCTGGTGGATTCGCCAGGCGATCACCCGGTCCATTGCCGATCAGGCACGAACCATCCGCATCCCGGTGCACATGATCGAAACGATCAACAAGCTGAATCGGATATCGCGACAGATGCTGCAAGAAATGGGTCGCGAGGCAACGCCCGAGGAACTGGCGGAGCGCATGGAGATGCCCGAGGACAAGGTGCGCAAGGTGCTCAAGATTGCCAAAGAGCCCATCTCGATGGAAACGCCCATTGGTGACGATGAAGACTCGCATCTCGGTGATTTCATCGAGGACTCGCGCGTGATGTCGCCGATCGAGTCGGCGACGGTTTCCGGGCTGCGCGAGACTACCCAGCAAGTCCTGGCCGGTCTGACCGCACGCGAGGCTAAAGTCCTGCGCATGCGATTCGGTATCGACATGAACACCGACCACACGCTCGAGGAAGTCGGCAAACAGTTTGATGTCACCCGCGAGCGTATCCGGCAGATCGAAGCGAAAGCGCTACGCAAGCTCCGGCATCCTTCACGTTCGGAGCAGCTGCGAAGTTTCCTTGATTTAGACTAAGCTCTCGGGCCCTTAGCTCAGTCGGTTAGAGCAGGGGACTCATAATCCCTTGGTCCAAGGTTCAAGTCCTTGAGGGCCCACTATAAAATCAAAGGCTTACTCTATGGACTGCGTAAGCCGGT
>Ga0335085_10017900_pt1 | contig 10196 bp, 10 predicted proteins | sample Lox_Sample_45_FD_206712 | JGI IMG/M metagenome (GOLD analysis project Ga0335085, IMG submission 206712) | Soil microbial communities from Loxahatchee National Wildlife Refuge, Florida, United States - Lox_Sample_4.5 | ecosystem: Environmental > Terrestrial > Soil > Wetlands | place: USA... | reverse complement strand
GTCGTTAGCACATGAACTGTCCGCTTGATTCGCACGTGAAATGTCCGCCCCAAGCAGGGGGCTTCGGGGTGGAGAGAGGGGCTGGGAAGACCAGCGATGGCTCCGGACCATCCCCACGCGCGTGGGGAAACCTTTCCGGCAGGCACCCACGTGTCGGCTGCGCCACCCGCCGCTGGAAGTGGACACCAGCATGGGCAGCCGGCGTGTGACGCGAGAGCTGGCCGGGTCGGCTGCGGCCCAAACCGGCGTCGAGCCGCCGCACTCCAAATGGCCCGGGTAGCCACGGTCAGTGCCTCCCGAAGCTGCGGGACTGACCGTGGGCATTCGTAGGGGCGCTGCTTGCTGCGCCCTTGGCACGCCAATCTGCGCATTCCTCGCGAGCCGGGCTACGCTGACAAAACGGGCGCAGCAAGCAGCGCCCCTACGTCCGGAATCCTCCCTCCACGCTCGTCATCCCGAGGAGTCCCGATCCTTCGGGACGACGAGGGACTTGCTTTTCCCTCTCCGCTCTCCACTCGTCAGCATCCGTCCAGGGTGCTGATCCTGAGCGCAGTCGAAGGGCCGGTCGCGCCTCTGGACGTCCTGAGTGTTCTGGCGAAGGGCCACTCGTCACTTCTCCATTGAGGGACCTGCCGGCTCTTTTTCCCCGCATGTTCTCGACCCCACCGCGGACAGGGTCCCGATGACCCCCCGCCGCTTCTCCCCCTTTCCTTTTCCGCTACTAGGCGGATATATTTCGCCTCCGGAGTCCTGCGGATGAGCGTGCCCCCAGCGAGGCCGAAGATCTACCACATCACTCACGTCGACGATCTGGCCAGCATCATTGCGGACGGCAGGCTCCTTTCCGACGCGGCCATGATCCAACGGGGCGGTCCACCCCAAGCCATCGGCATGTCCGCCATTAAGCAGCGGCGCGTGGAAGAGCTCGAGGTCCCCTGCCATCCTGGCACGATGGTCGGCGACTACGTTCCCTTCTACCTTTGCCCCAGGTCGGTCATGCTGTTCGTTATCCACCGCGCCAACCACCCCGAGTTAACTTACCGGGGCGGAGAGGACCCAATTGTTCACTTGGAGGCCGACCTGCATGCAGTCGTCCAGTGGGCCAGTGAGCACCAAGTTGCTTGGGCGTTTTCGCTCGCGAATGCGGGTGCGCGGTACACCGAATTCCGGTCGGAGCTGGCCCAATTGGACGAACTCGACTGGAATGCGATTGCCTCGCTTAATTTTCGGGACCCGGCAGTGAAGGAGGCCAAGCAGGCGGAGTTCCTCATTCACGAGAGCTTCCCCTTCTCGTTGGTCGAGCGAATCGGCGTTCGCAATCAGGCGGTGTTCAACAGAGTTCAGGAGGTTATCGCGGCGGCCGGCCATCAGCCCGTGGTGGAGATCAAGAGGGAGTGGTACTTTTGAGCAGGGGGACGCTGCCATGATCGAGTACAAGAACGGCAATATCCTCTTAGAAGACGTCGAGGCCCTGGTCAACACCGTCAATTGCGTAGGCATCATGGGCCGGGGGATTGCCCTCCAATTCAAAGAAGTGTTTCCCAACAACTTCAAAGCCTACGAATTGGCCTGCAAGCGTCACGAAGTGCAGCCCGGCCGCATGTTTGTGTTCACAACGGAGAGACTGTCGAACCCGCGATTCATCGTGAACTTTCCCACGAAACGGCATTGGCGCGGCAAGGCTCGCCTGGAGGACATTGAAAGCGGCCTCGAAGCCCTGGTGAAGGAAATTCGAAACCGAGGAATCCATTCCCTCGCGATTCCCCCGCTCGGCGCCGGACTGGGCGGACTTGATTGGACGGACGTCCGGCCGCGCATCGAACGCGCCCTTCGAGCATTGCCCGATGTCCGCGTGGTTGTCTTCCAGCCCGGACCGCGCTCAGCAATCGAATCCAAAGCCAGGCGCGGCAAGTTCCCGGAAATGACCCCCGGCCGTGCCGCCCTCATCGGCCTGATCCACAAGTACCTGGGAGGTTTGCTCGATCCATTCATCACCCTCCTGGAAGTGCATAAGCTCATGTACTTCATGCAAGAGTCGGGTGAACGCTTGCGTCTGCGCTTTGTTCCCGGCCCTTTTGGCCCGTATGCGGAAAACCTGCGCCACGTGCTCAAAGCGGTCGAGGGTTATTACATCTCGGGTTATGGGGAGGGTGGAGATCAGCCCGCCAAGACGCTGGAACTGGTGCCCGGCGCCGCGGAGGAAGCGACCACATTTCTTAAGGCCCATTCCAAAACCCGCTCGCGTTTCGAGCGCGTTGCCGCGCTTGTAGAAGGCTTTGAATCTCCCTTCGGCCTTGAGCTTCTCGCTACCGTTCACTGGATCACCACCCGCGAAAACATCTCCTCGGATGAGCAAGTCATCGCGCGCACTTATGCCTGGGACGCGCGCAAGCGCCAATTCTCTCCACATCAAATCCGCGTCGCTAAGAAGGTTTTGGTGGACAGAGAATGGATTCCTGCGCAGACGACTACCTGAGTAACGTGGCGGGGCCCTGGTTTCCCAACTTTGCTCGCCACCGCCCCGCATGTCATCCCGAATCCGACCAGGATGCTGACCCAGAGCGAAACCGAAGGGCCGCTTCTCCATTGAGGGGCCTGCTTTTCCATTAGGTCCCCCCGCCGGGGTGGTCAATTGCTGGCGGACACGCGCCAAAAGGCTGCGCGCCTCCCAACTCTAAACTCTCGACTCTCAACCTCCGACACCCACTACGAATAGCCACTTTCTTCAGTTTCAGGGCTTTTTCCCCTTGGCTGTATGTTATCTCTATAGTACAAGACACGCGAAATACTCATTCGACTCCCCGGCCGTCCCCCCCTAGGAACCGCCGCACTCCATCGCCGCGCTACAGCGAGGCGGGAGAGAGAGGTCCCGAATCCCGAAGCTTCGGGATCAGGAGTCTGTCCTACGCGCGCGGCGCATTCGGCCGGGGGAAAGGCCGTAACGGAGGCGGAAGGCGCGGGTGAGATGGCTCTGGTCGGCAAAGCCACAATCGAGGGCGATCGCGGCCAGGGAGTCCTGAGAATCCATCACCCGGGATCGCGCGGCGGCGACGCGCAGGCGGCGCACGTACTCTCCCGGGGTAACGCGAAAGTGGCGGCGGAAGGCGCGGGCAAAATAGACGGGATGGACGCCGTGTTCGGCGGCCAGGGCGGAGACACGCAGAGACGGTTCGCGGAAGCGGGCATGCACGGCATCGCGGGCGCGGGAGAGCCAGGGAAGGGCTCCCTTTGTTGCGCCGGCGGCGGCGATGCGCAGCAGGCGCGCGAGGAGTTCGAGGCACAGGCTTTCGAGCACCAGCGGCGTGGCGGCGTCGGGATGCCGCAACTCCAAGGACATGGCCCGGCCGAGGTCCAGGAAAGCGGCCTCGCGGCGCAGCGCAAGCGCCAGAATCGGCGCCAGCGATTTTGCGGACAATTCCAGCCGGGCGGGCGAAAGCTCCAGGGAAAGGGTGCGCGCGCCGGGGGAGCCCAGATGGTTTTCGTGCACCTCGCCGGCGGGACGGATGAGCGCGCAGCCGGGCCGGCAGAGGTGCGGCCGGCGGCGCGCGAGATTCCGCGGGCGGTAGTGCTCCTCAAAGGCGCCTTCGAGCAGGAGGGTGATGGAAAGCTGGGCGTGGGCGTGCGCGGGGATGCGGCGCGACGGGCTCCAGGCTTCGGTGAGCGTAAAGCCGTTGGCGGCGGCGCGGCGGACCAGGTCTTGTTCGTGCAACGGGACGGCGCAGATGCGCATGGTTGGGTTTGTTCCTATGTGGTTTGAGACGTTCAAGAATCGGCGGGAGTTTCCCCGCAGAATCGGGCCGAAGCCGAAACGTGCAGCGGGCGGGAGGGAGCTTCCCATGATGAATGGCTGGGCTGGCCGAAAACTTCTGTGGGTTCTAGTGGTTCTGGCGGGGGTGAACGCGGGCGCGGCGCAGGCGGCGCCGGATTCTCTTTATTCCGAAGAGCGCACGGTGACCCAACTGGCCGAAGGGGTGTACACCATCCGGCATGCGGACCCCTTTCCCGGATGGGTGAACGGAAACACGACGGTGGTGATCGGGGAGCGCGAGGCGCTGGTGGTGGACTCCTGCCAGTTCAGCTTCTGCGCGCAGGAGGACATCGCGCAGATCCGGCAGTGGACCACGAAGCCGGTGCGCTGGCTGGTGAATACGCACTGGCACCAGGACCACAACGGCGGCAATCGCGATTACCTGGAGGCGTTTCCGGGGCTGGCGATTGTGGCGCATCCGGCGACGCGCGAGATGCTGGCGGATACGGCGCCCAACTTCCGGCAACTGGTGGTGGGGCAGGCGGCGACGCTGCGGGAAAAGCTGAGCAAGCGCCTGACCACCGGAAAAATGGACGATGGGCAGCCGCTGACGGAGGAGAAGCGGGCGCAGACGGAAAAGAGGCTGGCGCAACTGGACGGCCTGGTGGAGGCGGCAAACCACTACCGGTGCGAGCTGCCCACGGCGATGGTGGACCACGAACTGCGCATCGACCTGGGCGGGCGGGAGGCGCGCGTGGCGCACCTGGGCCGCGGGAATACGGCGGGCGACGTGGTGGTGTGGCTGCCGAAGGAAAAAATCCTGATGAGCGGGGATCTGCTGGTCAGCCCGGTGCCGTTTCCGTTCGACGGCTATCCCGGCGAGTGGATCGAGACGCTCGAGAAAATCGACCGGATGGAGCCAGAAGTGATTGTGCCGGGACACGGCAGCGTGATGCGGGATAAGACGTATCTGCGCCTGGTGAGGGAGGCGATGAAGTCCGTGGTGGGGCAGGTGCACGAACAGCTCCGCAAAGACCATGAGGTCACCCTGGAGACGGTAAAAAAGGCCGTGGACCTGAAAGCTCTCGTCGACCGATTTGGGGGAGACGATGAGAACACCCGGAAATTCTTCGAGTACGCGATGGGCGAGAAATTCGTTGAACTGGCCTTCTACGAGGCCAAGCAGCGGTAAGCGCGACGAAAGCCAAAACGCGGGAGACGAGATCCGAATTGTTTTCCCGGTTCGGAAGAGAGGGAAGGAAGGGAGAAGAAACGAAACGCAGAGACGCAGAGGGCGCCGAGAGGAAGCCGGGCGAGCGAGACTTCAAGGATTCCTGGGCACCCGGTAGTGCAGCAGGACGACGCCGTCTGGAAAGGTCCTGGAGGAAAGCAGCTTCAACGGGATATCGCGGTGGCGCGGGGCAATCAGCGGGATTCCCTCGCCGATGAACTTGGGGATTACGTGGATGCGGAACTCGTCAATCTCGCCGGCATCCAGGAACGACGCGATGATCTCGCCGCCGCCCATCATCCAAATGTCTTTGCCCGGCTGAGCGCGCAGGCGCTGGGCAAAGGGTTTCACCGGCTCGCTCACGAATTCAAAGCCAGCCAGGGAAGAGTTCTGCAAGCGCCGGCTAAAGACGTAATTCCTGATTCCCGGGCCCATGGTCTTCATGCCCATCTTGATTCCCAGGTCGTACGTCTTGCGGCCCCAGAGGATGGCGTCAATGGATTTCCAGAACGCGCCCATGCCGTAATTGCCTTTGGGGCGCTTGCGGTCGAGCCAGGAGTAATCGCCGTCGGGACGGGCGATGAAGCCATCGGCGCTGGTGGCAATCCAGACGATGATTTTGCGTCCCCTCTTCACCCTGCCTGGACCTCCGGCGCTCGGGCATGATACCGCCAGAAAGGGAGAGAAGAGGAAAGAAGGAGATGGGGATCCGCGAAGCTCGGGTGGCCGGAGGCAACACGCAGCAGCCGGAAACCCCGAGGGGCGTTGCTGCCAGCGGCGGGCCGGAAGCCGAGAAGTCTATGGGGCTGGACCGCCTTTTTGCTTCCCGAACGGGGCATCCTCTGATACCGTGTCTCCCTGCCCGGGGCTCCCCGGGCACAGGGTCAGGCGAGTGCAGGTGCCAGAGGATAAAGATATGAACAATCGAAGGGCGCAAATGCAGAACATTTTTGAAGGGCCCGACCGGGTTTCCTCCCGGGGGTGGAGACGGCCGGCGATTCTTGTGGCGGTTGCGGCGGTTGCTTTGGGCGCGGCAGCGACTCGAGTGAGAGCGCAGCAGGCGCAGGTGATGCCGCAGCCCAACGTGGAGCACGTGATCGGGCTGGAGGGAATCAAGCCGGGATACAAGGCGGCGCTCACGGTGCAGGGCAATGAGCTGGTCTTCGCCTGGGACCGGACCAAGGCCACGATCCCGATCGCGTCGATCCTGGATATCTTCACCTCCGACGACACCCAACAGATTTTCCGGGGATCGGTGGGCAGCGCGATGAAGGCGGGCGTGCCCTACGGGGGCGGGCGGGTGATGAGCCTGTTCACCCAGGCCACGCAGGTGATGACCGTCGAGTACCGCGACTCCAACGGCGGATTCCACGGCGCCGTCTTCATCTTCACCAAGGGCAAAGCCACGGAGGCCAAGAAGGCGCTGGTGGCCGCAGGAGCGCACGCGAGCATCCCGCCGGAAGAGCCGGCGAAAGAGGAGAAAAAGCCGTGAGGGACCGTAATCGCATGAAGATTTCCATGCTTCTGGCCGCCGCCGGCGCGGTGCTGGCCGGCGCACTGGTGGCTCCGCCGACCTCCGCCGGGCAGGCACCGCCGACGGTGCTCACCAAGACTCCGGAGTTCTCCGCCTCGGCGATCATCATCGAACGGACGGAGCCGCCCAAGGATCTGGCCATCCCTGAGGATTTCCGCGTGGCCACCTACGAGAATGTGATCAACGAGGTCACGAAGACCGGCCGGTTCAAGCAGGTCTTCCGCAGCGGCGACCACCGGGCGAACGATGTGCCGGACCTGGTGACCATGCGGCTGCTTCCGGTGACTTTCACCAAGGGCAGCGAAACCGCGCGGGGCACTACCACCGTGAAGGGCTGGAGCGAACTTAAAATCAAGGTGGTGATCACCGATCGCTCCGGCAAGACCCTGGTGGACCAGGAAGTCCAGGGCAACGTCCGCTTCTACGGCGAAAATATCGAGGTGACCAAGGATTTCGCCAAGAAAGCGGCGATGGTGGTGTACCAGAATTTCCGCGCGCCCGGGCACTAGGAAGACGGGCATCGGCGGACAGCGCCGGCTCTCGCCCCGGTGAGAGCCAGAGTCCTCCCTACATCTACACGTCAGGCTGAGCCAGGAAGGGCAGGGTATCCTGCCGCGCCTTGATCGTCCACGACGCCTCGCGAGACGCCTCCCGCACCGGCGCAAACGAGAAGCGATGCAGCGGGGTGGGGCCGTGCACGCGGAGCGCCTCCAGGTGGTCCGGTGTACCGTAACCCTTATTGCTACGCAGGTTGTATTGGGGAAAGCGCGCGTCCCATTCCACCATCAGCGCGTCTCGCGCCACCTTCGCCAGAATGGAGGCCGCGGCGATGGAAAATGACCGCGCGTCGCCGTGGATCAGCGGCCGCTGCGGCAGCAGCAAATCCAGGGTGATCGCATCCAGCAACAAAAAATCCGGCGCTACGGAGAGCTGAGCCACAGCCACGACCATGGCTTGCCGGCTGGCCTCCAGGATGTTCCAGGCGTCGATGCGCCCGGCTTCGATCTGCGCCACGGCCCAGGCCACGGCGCGTTCGCGGATGCGCGGGGCCAGCTCCGCGCGGCGCTCGGGGGAAAGTTTTTTGGAATCATCGAGACCGCGGATCATCCGCGCCGGGTCGAGAATCACCGCCGCAGCCACCACGGGGCCGAACAGGGCGCCGCGGCCGGCTTCATCCAGGCCGGCAATGCGCTGCCAGCCCGCCTGCCGCGCCAGGCGCTCGTACCGCGAAGAACACCGCCGGCTCATCACCGCGGAGTCTAACAGGGGAAGTATCGAGTGACGAGGGGCGAGTGGCGGCAAGCAGCACGAGAAGAAACACGGCTGCGCACAGAGAAGGCAGGGGGGAAACCGGGCTGGGGGTGTTACTCCGCGGCAGGAGCCGCAGGAGCTTCCGCAGCGACCGCCTGGACGGCGCGTTCTTTGCCCTTGATGCGCGCCGCTTTGCCGCGCAGCTCGCGCAGGTAATAGAGCTTGGAGCGGCGCACGCGCCCGCGGCGCACCACTTCGATTTGCGCAATCATGGGGGAATGGACCGGGAAAATGCGCTCCACGCCGATGCCAAAGCTGACTCGACGCACGGTGAAGGTGGAAGAGGTGAGGCGCCCGCGGCGTGAAATGACCACGCCTTCGAACGGCTGCACGCGTTCCTTCTCCTTCTCGCCCTTTTCCGCGTCGCCCTCACGCAGTTTGACGTGCACGCGCACGGTGTCTCCCGGTTTGAATTCGGGGACGCCGCTGCGCAAGTGGGACTGCTGCACTCTCTCGATGATCTGGCTCATATGCGTTTACTCCGCCTACGGCGGACAGACCCACTCTGGCGGGGCCGGCACCGCGGAGACAAACAATAAGTGTAGCAGAAATGCGCCCCATTTTGGTAGCAGGCATTGCGGTCGTTGCTCGCGGCTTCCGGGGGAAATGCAGGACCTGTTGAGGCCACTGGGCAGACAGTGGATTTTCCCTTTTACTCCTGCGCCTCGCGCAATTCATCCAGCAACGACAAATCCTGCTCCGAGAGCCCGGCGGATTCGAGGATTTCGGGGCGATTGCGGAGGGTTTTCTCCAGCGCCATGCGCCGGCGCCAGCGGCGAACCTCTTCATGATGCCCGCCCACCAGGACTTCCGGGACGGACCATCCGCGAAATTCCTGCGGGCGGGTGTAATGCGGGCCCTCCAGCACGCCGGCGGCGGCGCTGAAGGATTCGTTGACGGAAGAGGCCTCATTGCCGAGCGCGCCGGGAAGCAGCCGGGTGACCGCGTCCATCACGAGAGCGGCGGGCAGCTCGCCTCCGGAAACCACATAGTCGCCGATGGAGAGTTCGTCGGTGGCCAGGTGTTCGGCCACGCGCTCGTCCACGCCCTCGTAGCGGCCGCAGAGGAGCACGATGCGCTCCAGGCCGGCGAGCCGCGCGGCGGTCTCCTGACGGAAAAGTTTTCCGGCGGCGGAGAGCAGGACGATGGCGGTGCGCGGAGGAAGTTGCTCGCGCGGAGCGCCGAGGATGCGCTCGACGGTATCGAAGAGGGGTTCCGGCTTCAGCACCATGCCTTCGCCGCCGCCGAAGGGACGGTCGTCCACGGTGCGGTGGCGGTCGTGGGTGGCTTCGCGCAAGTCGTGGATGCGCGTTTCGATCAGCCCCGCCTCACGTGCGCGGCGCACGATGCCGTGCTCGAGCGGGCCGGCGAAGAAGCCGGGGAAGATGGTGACGATGTCGAAGCACAAGGGCACGGGGGAAGGATAGCAGTGGCGAGTGGCGGGTGGCGAGTGGCGAGCGATGAGTGACGAGGACGGAGACAGGCGCGGCCGAACAGATGGCAGACAGCCCATGGCCTTGGCACGAGATTCGAAACGTGCCCACGGTCAGAATGGCACTGACCGTGGCTACGACGGAACGTACATCGGAACGGGCAGCGGACGAGCCGGGCCGCGCGAAAAGCGCACAGGCTGAAAGCCTGTGCTACTTCTCCGCGAGCTTGCGGCCGGCGTCCAGGCTGTCGAAGTTCAAGATGGTGTTGAGCACCAGCGCGTAACTGCCACGGGTTTCGCCGCGCCAGACCGGGTTGATGGAGAACATCACCACGTGGCCTTTGCCCGCGGGGGCGTCTACAACCGCCGGGTGCTGGGCGATCTCTTCGCCGCCTTCGAGGAGGCCGGAAACCAGCAGGTCCTTGCCATCGGCATAGCGGAGCACGACGCGCGGGCGCTGGGCCGGAGGAATCACGCGGTAGCCGTTGCGCAGTTGCTCCGCGGTGACCGGGGGCGTCTCCCAAACCTCGGCCCGCTGCTCTTCCGGCATTTCCGGAGCGGCGCGCCCGGGATTGAAATCCGGATCGCTGGCGGTGCCGCGGCCGGTGGGGCGGGTTCGCGTCTCTCCGCCCAGGCGCCTTCCGCCGCGGCCGCCGACGATGCTGGTGAGCGAAAAAACGGGCCCGTTGTCGCAATAGGCGGAAAGCGCCTCGCCATATCCATAGGCGATGGGACTGGCCGCGTCCACCACGCGGGTGCGCAACACGGAGCCGATGCTTTTCAGCTTCTGGCCCGGCGCGGCGACCACGCTGTCTTCGAGGCCGATGCCGGCGGCGAAGCGCGCGGTATCCATGACCGTGAGGAGCACGCCGCCCTTCTCGACAAATTCCTGCAAGTGGGCCACGCCGCTCCAGCCGAGGCCAGGGCGCACATCGTCCGT
>Ga0335085_10017898_pt1 | contig 10197 bp, 6 predicted proteins | sample Lox_Sample_45_FD_206712 | JGI IMG/M metagenome (GOLD analysis project Ga0335085, IMG submission 206712) | Soil microbial communities from Loxahatchee National Wildlife Refuge, Florida, United States - Lox_Sample_4.5 | ecosystem: Environmental > Terrestrial > Soil > Wetlands | place: USA: Florida... | reverse complement strand
CGCCGGTCTGGAGGAAAGCACCAACCGCGTCATGCAAGACGAATTCATTGTTTATCGCGCCAACTTGGTTCGCTTGCGCAGTGTACTCGGCACGCTGCAGAAATCGGCCGCAGGCACGCGCGCCCGGCTCTTCGTCCGCCAGAAACACTTGCAGGCTGCCCGCCAGTGGTCGGCCGCCGCACGCGCCAGCGGGGCCTGAGAGTGCCGAAACGCTCGAAGTCCGTGACGTGCCGCTTACCCTCTCTATCTCGCTCCATTCGAGTTGATGTCGCTCCGGTTGTCCGCCGCTGGACATCAGCTCCTGAATCTGGACGCAAGCAGAAAAAAGCCTCCATCGTATTCACGATAAGCTCTTCCCTTACAGCAGCTTGGTTCGGCAATCGAGTGGCCCTTGACGTGTAGCCGTATCGTAGGCGGCAGGATCCCAGCAGTTAGTCCCAAAGACCCTAACGCCCGGCTGAGTCCCACGTCTGAAGTTGAAAGGAGGCGATATGGAGCGCGGCTACCTGGTTGCATGTCTGGCGATCATCACCACTTTTGCAGGCCTGTCCACGGGCTTTCGTTCGCTGGACCACACGGCGCTCTTCCGCATCCGGCAATTCGGGGTGAGTGCCAGAAGTCGCTGCCCGGCAAGTTCTGCGGCACAGGCCGCTGCCCAGGCTGCGAGCCAGTTCCAGATTCCCTCGGCGGAAGAGGCGCAGATGCTGGCGGAGATGAATCTGCCCCTGGCTGAGATGCAGGCGAAGGTCGCTCAGCGGATGGCGCTGCAAGAGACTGTCACGACCCAATGCGCGCGGGCCAGAGCTTTGCAGCAGGCCCAGCGAGCCAGCCAGGACGTGATTCGCCTGCGGCAGAACCTTACCCGCATTCCCCAAATCTCGCCGGTTGATCCCCTCTAAATCTGCTCGGCCCCTCCAGACACGAAAAGGCGGGCTTCAAAGCCCGCCTTCTCTGTTGATTCAGCTCCTAGGCTACTTGGCCGAGACCGCCTTCACGCGCGCGTTCAGCCGCGCCTTGTAGCGGCTGGCCGTATTCTTGTGAATCACGCCCTTCTGCACGCCTTTGTCGACGACCGCAACCGTAGACCGATAGGCGCTCTGGGCGGCGTCCTTGTCGCCTTTCGCGATGGCCTGCCGCAGGGAGCGCAGTGCGCCGCGCAGGCGCGACTTGTTGGCGCGATTGCGCGCCGTCTTGGTTTCCGTTTGACGCGCGCGTTTGAGCGCCGAAAAATGATTCGCCATACTTTTCTATAGTCCTCTTGGGGAAAATTTCGAGGTGAGTCGAATACACGATTTTACAAGACCAGCCACAGCTTGGGCAACCTCGGCCCGCGAAAGGGCAGTGGCTCAGCTTGAAATCCCTGGCGAAACGAAGGCTTGGCTCACGCCGGCGCAAAAGACCCGCGAGCGTTGGGGTACCAATCACGCCTCGCCGCCGGTGTTTCGTGAACCGGAAAAATTTGGTACGCTTGGTTACGGTGGGTGTTTGGATGGTCCGCAAGTGACTGTGTCACAAGGGCTGGGCGCTTAACTCAGCGGTAGAGTGCCATCTTCACACGGTGGAAGTCATAGGTTCGAATCCTATAGCGCCCACCAGTTCGTTTTCTTCGCGTAGTTCTCGCTGGTTAACATTCCGGAATAGAGTGCTTGCAAGTCCGATTGCCTGTCCGCCGAGCTAAGCGCCAGGGAGTGTCAACCTCGCGTGACTGTTTTCATTGATACTTAAGGATGTAGGCTTCCGAAACTCTCTATGACATCGACCATACACGTCGTTCCTTCTCCCTCCCAGCAGCAAACCTTGGCATACGATCCGCTGCTCGACGACATTGGATACATGACCTGCATGACCCTGGTGCTGCTCGGCAATTACGCGCAGACCGGGCATCTCGGCGGACCGCTCGCCTACACCCCATACAACGTTGCGGCACACTTGGCCGGTCCCGAAAATGGCGGGCTTCGTTACGATTACCGCCGCCCGAAGCATCCTTACTGCGACAAGTTCATGATGGCGGCGGGCCACTCCGTCCCCACCTGCTACGCGCTGTGGATGATCATGGGCCAGGCGCTGTATCGCAAGTATCAGCAGACCGGCGATCCGCGTTATCACGTCGACCCGCAGGTCGCGATGCTGCCGATCGACGCGCTGGGATTCCGCCGCGGGGCGGGCGCGCTGAAGATGCTGCTGCACGAAACGGGTCTGGAAGACCATCCGCTGTTCGCGCAGGCGAAAGGCCGCGGCATTCGGGCGCTCTCGGGGCATGCCGAAAGCACCGACTGCACCAACGACGTAAACGGCGGACCCTCGGGCATCGGCATCGCGACCGCTGCGGGCAAAGCCGCGTTCTGGGATGTGATGGGCGCGCCGGAGTCGCCGAAGGTGATCGCCCTGGAAGGCGAATTCGCGCTCACCGAAGGTCATGCGCAGGAGTTGAAGACGCAGGCGCTCGCGCTGCAAGTGGGCAAGCGTTTGCGCGTGATGATTTCCGACAACAACGCGGGCATCGACGACTGCCTGATTGGCGGCAAGATCGGCGGCGTGATTGCCGCCTGCTACGAGGGCTACGAGCTCGTGAGCCAATGGACGTCGTACGGATGGAACGTCTTTACGCTGGCGAATGGTAATGATTACGCCGAAGTGACCGCGGCGCTGAAAGCCATGGACGAAGTGGACCCGCACGACCGCCGTCCCGTCGTCGCCATCGGCAAAACCATTAAGGGCTACTGGCCCGCGGCCGCAAACGGAAAAATCCCCGGTTACAGCGGCGAGCAACTGGTGAGTTACGCGAGCCATCCCTACGCGTTGAAGATGAACTCCGAATACTTCCTCGCGCTGGCGCAGACCTTCGAGAAGCACTATGGCGTGGAGTTCGAAGGCATCCGCAACGGCGCGGTCAAGGACAATCGCGAGCGCTTGATCCAATTCAAGACCAACATCGACGTGGTGATGTCGCTGCTCGACCGCAACGGCCTGGGCGATCGCCTCGCCGACCGCCTGGTGGAAATTGGCGACACCGTGCGCGACGACGTGAAACTGCGCATCTCTGCCGCGAGCGATCCCTTCCTCGACGATCGTCTGCGCGTCAAGGCGCTGCCGGAAGAGACGCAGAAGGTGTCGGTTCACAATGCGATTTCCGGCGCGGAGAAACAGGTCAATATTGCACTGTTCAAGAAGCCGGGCGAGATGGCCGGAACGCGGCGCGCCATCTCCGAAATCATCAAGTGGATGAACTACGTCACGGATGGGCGGTTCTTCACCGTGGCGGCCGATCTATCAGAGTCGATCAACGTGGAGCACGGCAGCCTGTGGGGACACTACATTCCCACAGACAACCCGCTGGGCACGCGGCTGAAAGCGCCGATTGAGGAAGCGGGCAACGTCTCCACCGCCATCGGGCTGGTGAGTCAAAGCGCTTCCGTCGATCCTGAAAAGTTCGCCGGCGTCTGGGCGTTAAGCGGCACCTACGGCGCGTTCACTCCGCTGATGTACACCCCTGCGCGCGTCTGGAGCCAGCAGAACCAGGACAGCAAGTTCCGCATGGGCGTGCTGCATATTCTCGCCGGGCACTCCGGTCCGGAAACCGCCGCCGACGCGCGCACCCACTTCGGCATCTTCGCGCCGCAGGTGTGGAAGCTGTTCCCGCGCGGCCAGGCGATCAATCTGAGCTTCTGGGACTACAACGATGTCGCGCCCGGCTATTTTGCAGCGGCGGAAATCGCGGCCCGCGATCCGCACGTAGGCCTCATCACGCTGGAGGTGGCGCGTCCCGACTTCCCGGTTGCCGACCGCAGCCACTTCGCCGACACCGATCTGCGCGCTGCGGCCAAGGGTCTGTACGTGATCCGCGATTTTGCGCCCGGCAAGCCGCGCCACGGTTACGTGCTCTCGCAGGGATCGAGTTCCACGGTGAATCTGCTGAAGGTGCTGCCGAAACTCGAAGCCGCCGGGGTGAACGTGAAGGTGATCGCGGTGATCAGCGAGGAGTTGTTCGATCGCCAGCCGCAGGCATATCGCGATTCCGTGCTGCCGCCCACGGCCCGCTACGATCTGATGGTGGTATCAACGGGCACGCGTCGCGTGTGGCCGCTGCGCGACCTCGGTCCGCTGACCGACGAGTATTCACTCACCTCTGACTTCGACAATTGCTGGCGAAGCGGCGGCCTCGAACCCGACGTGATCGCGGAAGCCCATCTCGATCCCGATTCGATTTTCGGAGCTGTGCAGCGCTTCGCCAACGACCGTGAGCGCCGCATCGGCGACCAGCGTAAATGGATCGGTTAGTCCAGCGGGACGCGGTTTGAGGACAGCAATGGTGCCCCAGGTTCGCCCCTTTTGTCGGGCCAACCTGGGCTCGGCAGGCATCTGGGTGCCCAGCTTGCGGCCAGAAGAAGGCCCGGCGAACCCGGGCACCAGCTCGTCATCTTCGAATAAGAGCCCGGCCGAGCGATCGAATAATCATCAGGAACTGTCGCACGCGCAAGATCACCTCTGCCAAGTGCAGGACGCTCGAAGGCTGACGTCGTTGTAAGGGTCAGCGGCCGCCAAGGTTGATCTGGTAAATGACTCCACGGTCGTCAGTTCCCCCGTATGTTGTCGTGCCGTAAAGGTATCCACCCGGTCCGGTGACGGCCACACCGCCCCACGGTGCGCCGCCGTCGTTACCGTCCGTAAAGTCGTAAAGATCGGTGTATGTCCACCCACCACCACTTGGGGATAGCTCGAAAACGGTGCCGTAGCCGTAGGTTCCCCCGCCTACGGCTGTGCCGTACAGATTGTCGGCGGCATCAATGGACAAGGTATGCAGCGATCCAAGCAATGTATAGATTGGTGTGAAATTCCAGACGCTGCCTTTAGGCGAGAGCTGGAATACCATGTACTGTGATACTCCATACAGATGCCCGGCCCGGTCGAAGACGAGTCCTCCCCGCGGAAAAGATCCACTTTCCGCAAAAGAATGGAGAATGGTCTCGGTCCAGCCTCCCTCCGACGGTGACAATTCGAACACCGTGCCGTCATCGTAAGCGCCTCCCCGCGATGTGGTACCGTAAAGGTTTCCCGCACTGTCTAGCACAACTTTGCCTAGGGGCCAGTAGCCATCGTCGGCTCCCACTGAGGGGTTAAAACTGTAGATCACGCTTACATTCCACGTACCTCCCGATAGGGTCGCCTTATAGACGGTACCGCCGGCGTATGTTCCGCCAGAGTAGGTAGTGCCGTACAGGTTGCCCTGAGAATCGAAAACAACACTGGCCCTCGAGTCGGCGCCGTCGCTACCGTCAAACGAGTGAAGAGTTGTCTCGATCCATGGACAAAGTGCAACCATGCATACGGTGTTTGCTGGAGGCGTGACCTTGAACAGCGTGCCATAACGCTGCGGACCACCTGCCATCGAGGTGGTGCCAAAGAGCGCACCGTCGGGGCTAAATGCCACTTCGGCCCACGGGGCGCCCCCGTCGCTCACACCTGTGAAGCTGTGGAGGCGATACAGGATCCACGAGCCATCGATATGCGCAAGTTCGTAAACCAGGCCCGCCCAACTTGCCCCACCCCAGTACGTTGTCCCGTACACATTGCCGCGCCTGTCTAAAGTGGGGGTGGACTCGGGATAGGCCCCGTCCGGCCCGGTGAAATTGTGAATGACGGTGAAGTTGCTTTGAGCTTGACTCGGCGCTGCCGCCGTTATGAGTGCTGCCAGGATAAGCAAGAGAGGAAGCGCGCGGCATAGGCTCGCAAATTGGACGGGCGCCCAGTCGCGCCAGAGGAAGGTTTTAGTCTTCGACATATAGCTTCTCCGATCTGAGATAGCGGTGCGGCCCCGATTGGCGGTTGCCATCGTTCACGACCGAGTTCGATAACTTCAGTCAGCGGCTGGCCGAATCCAGCACGCTAGCCAAGCAGGTAAGCGATCGGCCTCAAGCTAAGGCCCGCAGATCAACGAATCGTCGCCCCTCGGCACATCGCATCGACACCCGGGCCGGGCTCACGAAAGCTGCGGCCTGCGTCGTGCGAGTTGTTATGGGAGCAATGCCTCGGCTCGGCAAAGAAGGAAAGGAAACATCCGCTTGTCGGCGTCGCGAGGAGCACGGGGACAGAGAGACCGACGCCCAGTACTTCAAATAGTGTCCCGGGGTAGCGGTGCGATAAATCTTTCCTGCCGTATGAGAGAAGCCCGGGTACTTCCCTGCTACCGCACTCTTACAAACACAATTGTCGGACACTCTGCAATAGAGTTCGCAGGAATTTCCGTAGCCCGAGGGCCGCGGTTCCCGAAACAGGAAGCTCGGCGACTACAACCCGTTCTACTGTATCGCCTGTGGGCGCTGGGCCATCAGTTCTTCGAAGCGCTTGTCGGTGCGGAGGCTGGCGAACTCGCTTTCGGTATAAACCTTGTTGATGTCCCGATAGCCGTTCTCCATCGCCTTACGCAGATACTCCAGCGAGCGGTCCACGTCTCCCGCTTTGGCGTACATCCGGGCGACCATGAAAGAAAATGCCGCGCGGTCCTCGGGCGAGGTAGATTGCGCCATGATGCCGATTCGCGAGACACGAACGAAGATGTCGGGGTCGAGGGTGAAGGCAGTCTGGTATTCCTTGGCAGCTTGCGGATAATTGTGCTTGCCGAAGTAACACGTGCCCATATTGAAGTAAAACACCGCATCCGTCGGCCGCAGCTTGATAGCTTTCTCGTAGTACTTGATAGCTTTGTCGTACTTCTTCTTCATCTGCTCGATATAGCCGCGGTTGTTGTAGCCTTCCGGAGCAGTCTTGTCGATCTTGATGGCGTGGTCGAATGCCTTGGCCGCCTTGTCCGGCTTTTGCAGCAACAGGTAGGACATGCCTTCCTTGTTCCATAGCAACGCCGTTGGCTGCTTCCTCAGCGCGAGGTTGTAAAAGTCGAGAGAGTCGATATAGCGCTTCGCGGCGCGCAGTTCATCGCCCTGCTGCTCCAGCACGGCGGCGGACGCGTTGGGATCGGGGAACGTCGGCAATTGCACAGCCGGAGGAGCGGCTGCCTCTATATTCTGCGACGCCCCCTGCGTGTCTTGAGAAAAAGCTGAAGACGCGGAAAGAAGGACCACTAATCCCACACCAGAGGCGAGCAGCAAAATCTGCCTAGAACGGAGACGCGCCATGACGACCCCCTGCTCCCCGGGACCCTGGTCGCGGCCATCCTATCGCCTACCAGGCGAAGAGCCTCTGCCTAATAATAGACCTAATGTGGATTGGAATTGTTCCCATTATTTGCAGCGCCCGTCCCACTATTCTGCTGTTCGTCATTCTGGTCGTCGCCATGGCCGAAGAGGCGGCTGAAAAAGCCACGCTTCTTCTTCTTGGGCTGGTTCTGTTCGGCCTCGGTGGTGCCGGCATTCGTCACCGGCTGCGCTGGGGTTCCCTTCGCGGCTGGAGCGGGCCCATTCGTTGTCGGAGGCGGCGCGGCCACCGCCGGAGATCCCAGCCCGAAGATCTTGGTGAAGAAGCCGCGGTGATCGCCGAAGCTCTGGTCGCAGGTTTCCTTGGGCTCGGTCCCGGCGATGAAGGCGACCGTGTAGTCGTCGGGGCACGACGGCGTGGCGATACGGTTCGTTACCTTATCGAGAGTAACGGTAACCACGCCCTCGGGCGGCTTGAAGTCCTTGGTGTCCGAGTACTGCGGCAGCTTGACGGCGCGCTTCATGAACTCGGCCCAGATCGGCGCCGCGGTCGTGCCGCCTGCCAGCTTCAGATCGGTGTAGTCATCGTTGCCTACCCACACGACGCACAGCAGGTTGCTGGTATATCCCGCAAACCACGCATCATGCGAGGTGCCGGTCTTACCCGCCGCCGGAGGCTCGAAGCCGCGCGCACGCACTGGATACCCCGTGCCGTTGTTGACCACCGCTTCCATCATGGTGGTCAGCACGTAGGCCACGCGCGGGTCGAGCACGTCTTTGCTGTCGGTGTGGTAGTTGTTCAGGATGTTGCCGTGGGCGTCGCGCACCGAGGTCACCATCAGTGGCGACAGGTGCTCCCCGCCGTTGGCGAACACCGTGTACGCTCCCGCCATCTCCAGCGGCGTCGCGTCATAGGATCCGAGCGCCACCGACGGTGTCCCGCGAGCGCTGGTGATGCCGGCGGCGCGCGCAAGCGCCGCAACCTTGTCGAAGCCGACTTCCTGCCCGAGCCGCACCGTCGCATTGTTCAGCGACATCGCCAGCGCGTAGCGCGCCGTCACCTCACCGTGGAAGGTCTCATGGTAGTTGCGCGGCTCATAGACGTCATCGCCATTCGCGATCGAGACCTGCGAGTCGTCGATCAGGCTGGCCGGGGTGAAGACGCCGCTGTCCTGCGTGACCACACCGGTCTCGGGATTGGCCTCGCTGGCCTCCAGCACCTGCCCGGTGATCGCGGTATTCACTGCGGTGGCATAGACGAACGGCTTGAAGATCGACCCGGTCGGCCGCTTGGCGACCGCGTGGTCCAGCTGGCTCTGCCCGTAATTTCTGCCGCCAACCAGCGCCAGCACCTCGCCGGTATGCGGATCGAGCGCCACCACCGCCACCTGCGGCAGGGGACCCTGATCAACCTTGATCTCGGTGTGCGCCGACTTGCCGGTGCCGACCTTGATCTTGTGCGTGCGCCGCTTCTCCACCTGCTCGTCGACGATCTTCATGCCTTCATCGACCGCCTCGGCCGCGGCGCGCTGGAGATCAGGATCAATCGTCGTGTAGATGCGCAGCGCATGATCGTTCAGCTCCTGCTCGTTGAACTGCGACGAGAGCTGGTCCTTCACCAGGTCGACGAAGTACGGCGCGTCGCTGGCCTCGACGTTGGGCGCGGTCAGCGTCAGCGGAGTCGCCTTGGCGCGCTCGGCGACCGCGCTGGTGATCGCGCCGGTCTCCACCATCGAGTCCAGCACCAGGTTGCGTCGGTCCAGCGCACGCTTCGGATACTTGTACGGCGACAGATAATTCGGCCGCTGGATCATCCCCGCCAACAGCGCCGCCTCGGGCAGGGTCAGGTTGCGGACATCTTTATTGAAGTAGGCGCGCGACGCCTCGCCGAATCCGTTGATGGTGAACGAGCCGCGCTGTCCCAGGTACACCTGGTTGGCGTACATCTCAAAGATTCGCTGCTTGGAGAACTTGTGCTCCAGCTCGATGGCGATCAGCATTTCGCGCAGCTTGCGCTTGTAGGTCTTCGCCGGGCTGAGGAAGAACCCGCGCGACAGCTGCATGGTAATGGTCGAGCCGCCCTGCTCGTGCTTGCCTTCCCGCAGATCGACCAGCGCGGCTTCCACCAGCCGGATGTAGTTGACGCCGCCGTGCTGGAAGAAGCGGCGGTCTTCGATGGCCAGCACCGCATCCACCAGCACCGGCGGTATGTCCTGAAACTTGATCAGCTCGCGCTTGGAGCGGTCCTGGCCCTCGAAGAGCGCCGTGACCAGCTGCGGCTCCAGCTCATAGGCGTCGAGCTCCTTGCGATCGTCGCCCGTGATGGAGGCGACTTTGTCGCCCGAGAAGCGGACGACGGCGGCCTCGGAGCCATGAAACGATTGCGGGCCCGGGGCGATTTCGATGCTGTCCCCGCTGATGGAGTAATGGCCCAGGGCTGAGCCTTCCCGGGCGCCCTCGCTGTAGCCGGCGCGGCGCAGGTCGGCGGCAATGTCCGCCACGTTCACCTTCTCGCCTACGGTGACGACACGCGGACGCGAGTAGATCTTGGCTGCGTTGCTGAAGATGCCGCCGGCCATGCGGCGATCGATCACCCGCTCGTACTTGACGTAGTAATACGCGAAGACGCTCACGAAGGCGGCGCCCACGACGAGGAAGACGACGGCAAATATCTTGACCAGCGGGTCTTTCAGCGAGAAATGCGTGGCGTGGGCCGGTTTGCCGGAGCGACGCGAGCTGCTGCGCGCGGCTTTCCCGGCCGCTCGACTTTCAGGTAGTTTGATTTTGATTGCCACGTTTATGAATGCGCAGAGAAGCCGTTGACGCCTTAAGCATATGACGGCAAAGTAGCGTCTTTCGTTACCTTAGATGCCGCCGACGCCGAGGAAATTACGGCTGTCTTCCAACGCCACCCAGTTCGCCGCAAAGGTCGATGAGCGAATCACGAGATGCCGAACCAGAGCAGCTTCTATTGTAAAGCAGAAGCCGAAGACCCGGGCCCGCAGTCGCACCTAGCCGATCAATTCACCACGGAAGCACGGAATGCACG
>Ga0335085_10017897_pt1 | contig 10197 bp, 6 predicted proteins | sample Lox_Sample_45_FD_206712 | JGI IMG/M metagenome (GOLD analysis project Ga0335085, IMG submission 206712) | Soil microbial communities from Loxahatchee National Wildlife Refuge, Florida, United States - Lox_Sample_4.5 | ecosystem: Environmental > Terrestrial > Soil > Wetlands | place: USA: Florida... | reverse complement strand
GCTTGGTCAATGCCGACATTATCGGAATCGTCATCTGGAACATTGGGGGCCAGATCCTCGAGGCGAACGATGCGTTTCTCCGCATGGTGGGATACGACCGCGAGGATCTCGTGTCCGGCCGCTTAAATTGGACGGACCTGACGCCGCCGGAATGGGACTTCCGCAACGCGCAGACCGTTCGAGAGGTGAGAATGACGGGAACCGCGCAGCCGTTCGAGAAGGAGTACTTCCGCAAGGACGGCAGCCGTGTGCCGGTGCTGATCGGATCGGCCAGCTTCGAAAAAGGCGGGAACCAGGGCGTTGCGTTCGTTCTCGATTTGACCGAGCGCAAGGCCGCGGAGGCGGCGCTTCGCGAGAGCGAGGAGCAATGGAAAGCCGTCTTTGAGAACAATCCCACTATGTATTTCATGCTCGATCCGACCGGCGCGATCCTGTCCGTGAATCCCTTCGGCGCTCAGCAACTCGGATATGTGACGGACGAATTGATTGGTCGTCCCGTGGAGATCCTGTTTCACGAGGACGACCGAGACTACGCTCGGAGGAATGCCTCGAAATGCCTCGAACATCCCGGGCGAACGGTGATTTGGGAGCTGCGCAAAATCCGGAAGAACGGCGATATGCTTTGGGTCCGCGAGACAGCCCGAGCCATGTTGATAAAGAACCGGCCTGTCGTCTTGGTCGTATGCGAGGATATAACCGAGGGCAAGCGCGCGGCTGAAGCTTTGCGCGAGACGCAGATGCAGCTCACGCACGCGAACCGCGTCGCGACGATGGGGCAGCTCACTGCGTCGATCGCTCACGAGGTGAACCAGCCGATTGCCGCGACGGTCGCCAACGCCCGGGCGGCGCTGCGTTGGCTCGGCGCCGAGCCGCCGAGTTTGGACGAGGTCCGGCAAGCGCTCGGCCGCATTGTGAGGGACGGCGACCGCGCCGGCGCCGTTGTCGGCCGGGTCCGCGCTCTGATCAAAGGGGCGCCTCCGCGCGACGATCGCGTGGAGATCAATGGAGCGATCCGCGAGGTGATCGACATCACCCGAGACGAAGCGATGAAGAGCGGCGTCGTGGTGCAAACGGACCTCGTCGAGGGCCTACCCCTAATTCGAGGCGATCGGGTCGAGCTACAACAGGTGATCCTCAACCTGATCGTCAATGCCCTCGAGGCCATGCGCGGGATGAGCGAAGGATCGCGAGAATTGCGGATCGGCGCAGGGACAACAGAGTCGGGCGATGTGCTTGTCGCCGTGTGCGACATAGGTCCGGGACTGGCGCCCGCTGCTGTCGAGCATCTCTTCAAGGCCTTCTACACGACCAAACCGAGCGGCTTGGGTCTGGGGCTGTCGATCTGCCGTTCGATCATTGAAGCGCATGGCGGACGATTGTGGGTGACCGCCAATGCGCCCCGCGGCGCCGTGTTTCAATTCACGCTACCCGCAAATCCAGATATGGCGCCGCGTCTTTGATGCTCGCCGTTCCGCCGGACGACAGTTTACCCTCCTTGTCGTCGTAACCCGACGCCGGATGCGCGCGGAACTGGGCGCGCCTCTTACCCATCCCATCCCGATCATGGTAAAGTCGAAAAACTAGCCTCTCGGACGCCGAGGGGGACCGGAGGGCTGGTGAAATCAAGCCGCAGAGCATCGGAGGAGATCCATGAGGATGAAAGCCTTGCTGAGGGCCGCGGTTGCGGCGGGTGCTGCTGCAAGCGTCGTCTCCGGCGTCGCGGCGGCGGAAGGCAAATTCCCTGTCTTTCTGAGTATGAGCTATGTCGGCAACGGCTGGCAGAACGAAGCCACCAACATGATCTCGGCCATGGCGAAGTACTACAGCGACAAGGTCGACCTGCACATCCAGGTGGCGGGTCCCGTGGCGCAGCGGCAGATCCAGCAGATCAACTCCATGGTGCAGGCGGGCGCCAAGGCGATCATCATCTATCCGATCTCGCCGACGGCGCTCAACGCTGCGATCAAGAACGCCTGCGACAAAGGCGTCGTCGTCTTCGCCTATGATTCGCGCGTTACCGAACCCTGCGCCTACAATGTCCATCCCGATCAATACAAGCTCGCCGTCACCGCGGCCGATTGGGTCGCCGAGCAGATGCACCACAAGGGGAACGTGCTGTTCGTCACCGGCGTGCCCGGCACGACCGTCGATACGGACCGCAACCGCGGCTTCCGCGATGTGATCAGCAAATATCCCGAGATGAAGATCGTCGGCGAAGTGAACGGGATGTGGTCGCTCGCGGTCGTCGAGAAGGTTATCACCGAGTTCATGGCGACGCACAAATGGAGCGACATCGACGGCATCATCGGCACCGGCGGCGGCTGGACCGCCTGGCAGCAGGAGCAGGCGGCCGGAATCAAGAAGTTCACGCCCTACGGCACCGATGGCGCCAACGCCACGCGTGTGGCGATGCTGCCGTTGGGCTCGATCCCCGATGCGACACCACCTTACGCGCCAATGGGCGCGCCGGCGATCTCGCTCGAGAGCACGCCGATGTCCGGCGCGCTCGCCCTTAAGCTCGCGTTGCAGGTGCTCGTGGGCAAGGAGGTTCCGAAGGACACCGTGATAGCGCTCCAGGTGGCCACCTCTGAAAACATCAAACTATGCAAGGAGGGGACCTGGAAGGAGATGAAGGACGGCTGCAACGTCTTCGATCCCAAGGTCATCAATACCGACTATGTCGACAACATCTTCTCGCCCGATACACCGGAAATCGGCCTCAAGGCAGCGATGTTCGGCGAACCTGAACCGAAAGAATAGCGTCGCGCGGAACTGCCGGTCGGGGCGCGCACGGTCCGGGCCGGCGGACGTTCGCCAGAAAGGCCAGGCAGTGAAGCCGGCGGAAGCCGCCCATGCGCTCGCGATCGACGGATTGAGCAAGCGCTTCGGTGCCACTCTGGCGCTCGATGGCGCGTCGGTGACGATCGGGCGCGGCGAGGTCCATGCGCTCCTTGGTGAGAACGGCGCCGGGAAATCGACCCTCGTCCGGATCCTGAGTGGACTCACGCGTCCGGATGCGGGAACGATCTCTGTGTTCGGCCAGCGCGCCCGGGCAGCCGGTCCGCGCGGCGCGCGGGCGCTCGGGATCGCGACCGCCTTTCAGGAGGTCACCTTGGTTCCCGATCTCGTCGTGCAGGACAATCTTCTGCTCGACGTGGCGCCGACGCGACTCGGGTTCGTGCTCGACCGCCGCCGGGCGCGGCGCTGGACCGAAGCGGCGCTCGCGCGGCTCGAGCTCGGTTCGGTCGATCCGCGGCGCGAGATTCGCGACTGCCCGCTGCCGCTGCGCCAGAAACTCGAGATCGCCCGAGCCATCGCGCGCGAGCCGCGGATCCTGCTGCTCGACGAGCCGACCTCGGCGTTCTCGGCGCAGGACGTCGAATGGCTCGAACGGCGCATCGCCGAATTGAGGGCGCGCGGCGCTACCGTCCTCTTCATAACTCACCGCATGCCCGAGGTCCGCCGGTTCTGCGACCGCCTCACCATCTTGCGCAACGGCCGTCAGGTCGGGACCTTCGCGGTCGGCGAGATCAGCCATGACGAGGTGGTTCGGCTGGTGATCGGCCGATCGCTCGCCGCTACCTTCCCGCCGGTGCGGCCGCCGCAAGAGCGTTGCGGCGCCCCCGCGCTCGAGGTGCGGCAACTCACCGTGAGAGGTCGCGTCGAAGACGTTACATTCTCGCTCTGGCCCGGCGAAATCCTCGGTGTTGCCGGTCTTCAGGGGATGGGGCAGAGCGAGCTGTTCCATGCCCTGTTCGGCGTTGTTCCTGCCGACAGCGGCACCATCGCCGTCGATGGCCGGGCGGTCGTCATCGCCTCGCCGCGCGATGCCATCGATGCGCGCATCGGCATCAGCCTGGTGCCGGAGGAGCGCAAGACCGAGGCGCTGGCGCTTAAACTCTCCGGCCTCGAAAACGTCTCGCTGCCGACGCTCAATCGCTTCGCACGGTTCGGCTGGCTCGACTTGGAGGCTGAGCGCCGTGCCGTCGATCGCGTGCTCGCCCGCGTGCAGGTGCATCCGCGCGCGCTCTATCGGCCTTGCGCCAGTTTCAGCGGCGGTAATCAGCAGAAGATCTCGATCGCCAAATGGCTGCTGGCGGAAAGCCGGGTGTTGTTGCTGTTCGATCCGACACGCGGCGTCGATGTCGGCGCCAAGCACGAGATCTATCTCTTGATGCGCCAATTCGCCGATGCGGGCGGCGCGGTGCTGTTCTATTCGACGGACGTGCTGGAGATCGCTAACCTCTGCCGTCGCGTCATCACGCTCTATGATCGGCGGATCAATGCCGAGCTGGCGGGCGAGGCGGTGCGGGAGGAGGAGATCATGCGCTTCGCGCTGGGGCAAGGAAGCGCCTCGGCACCGCTCGAGCGGGCGGTATGACCCTCACCTCGAAGCCGGGACAACCTGCGACTTTGGGTCCCGGCAGCCTCGCCCCGGGCGGCGGCGTCGCGACCGCCGTCCGCTCCGCGCTCGGCCGCCACAGCGGCCTCGTTATGGCGATCGTGGTGTTCGGCGTCGTCTTCGGCGGGCTTAACCTCGTGCTGGCGAAGCCGTTCGGCTATTACGATTTCGCCTCGACGCTTGGCAACACCACGACACTGGCGATCGGCGCGATGGGCGAGACCCTGGCGGTGATCCTCGGCGGCCTCGACCTCTCGGCCGGGGCGGTCATCTCCCTGTCCAACTGCCTTATCGTTCGCGGTATGAAGGACGCGCCCGGCTGGGAGCTCGCCTGGACTCTGGCGGGCGTGGCGGCCGCCTGCGTTGCGGGCGCGGTCAATGGCATGTTCATCGGTTACCTGCGGCTCCAGCCGATCGTGGTCACCCTGGCGACGATGTTCATGACGCAAGGGGTAACGCTGCTGATCATGCCAGAGCCCGGCGGCGCCGTGCCGCCAGCCTATTCGGCGGCGCTCACCGGCGACGCGGTGTCGGGCCTCGTGCCGATGCCGCTCCTGATCCTGGTTGGGCTGCTGCTGCTATGGGGGCTCCTGCGCCGCACGCGCTTCGGCGTGGCGCTCTACGCAATCGGCAGCGACGAGGAGGCGGCGCGCGCCAATGGCGTCGACGGCGCGCGGGTCAAGTTCACCGCCTATGTCATTGCCGGTGGGGCATACGGCTTTGCCGGGGTGTTTCTCACCGCCCAGACGGGCTCCGCCGATCCGTTGGTCGGGCCGCCGATGCTGCTGCCGATCTTCGTCGCCGTGGTGCTCGGCGGCACGCCGCTGCATGGCGGGCGCGGCGGCTGCCTCGGAACTGTATTCGGCGCCTTCACGCTGATGCTCACGGTCAATGTGCTGCTGGTCATGAACGTCTCCGCCTTCCTCAGCACCGCCGCCCAGGGCCTGCTGCTGGTGCTGGCGGTGTTGGGCACCTCGCTTGGCCGCGACGCGCCAATCTGGCGGCATCTCCGGACGCTCGCCGCCAGCCGGCGGCGGACCAGTGCCGGTCTTGGCGCGGGCGCGGCGCGGCGCCGAGAGGTCGCCGTCGCGGCAGGGCCGCCGCGGCGTGACGACGAGCTGCCCAGCAGCCCTTTGCGGGCTTGGCTCGTCCGCCACAGCGGAACGCTCCGCCTCGTGCTGCCCACCTACGCGGCTCTGGCGGTCGTGCTGGTCGTGACGGCGTTAGCGCTGGGCCGGCAATTGACCTTTCCGGAATATTTCGACTCGCTTCTTGTGCTTGCGTCCTTTCCCGCGGTCATCGTCCTGGGTCAGGGGGTGGTGATCCTGGGCGGCGGTCTCGACCTTTCGATCCCCTGGATGATCACCTTCGCCGGCATCCTGCTCGCCAGCATGAGCCGCGGCGCGAACGGCGCGATGCTGTGGACGGCGCCGACGGTGCTGGCGGTCGCCGCGGCGGTCGGGTTCGTCAACGGCGTCGGCATCGTCGGTCTCGGAATCTCGCCGATCGTCATGACGCTGGCGATGAACGGCATGCTTCAGGCGGCGGCGCTCATCTACTGCAACGGCACGCCGCTCGGCCTGGCGCCGCCGGGGTTGCGCTGGCTGATGGCGGGAAAGTTGGGCGGACTCACGCCAATCATCTGGCTGCTAGCGGGCTTCGTTGTTGGATCGACCCTGCTGCTGAGCCGCACCACCTTCGGCCGCCGGCTCCATGCTGTGGGCAACAGCCCGCGCGTGGCGCGCTTCGCCGGCGTTCCGGTGGGGCGTATCCTGATCTTCGCCTACATGCTCTCGGCGCTCTGCGCGGCGCTCGTCGGGCTGATGCTGACCGGCTTCGGCTTCCAGGCCACGCTGGAAATGGGCGACGCCTTCCTGCTGCCGTCGATCGCGGCCGCGGTCGTCGGCGGCACGCTCATTACGGGCGGTCGAGGGATTTATCTCGGAATGTTCGGCGGGGCGCTGCTGCTGACCGCCTTGTCGACGCTACTGTCGGGGGTACTGCTGCCGGCCGCAGTGCGAAGCATCATCTTCGGTGGTGTCCTACTCGCGGCGGTCGTCGCGCTCAGGGAACGAGCTCCGGCCTAAGGCGGGGCGACGCTGGATTCGATCGGGAGGGAGGACAGTATGGTCCGGGCGGTGCGGCGGATCGTAACCGGCAACGATGAGCACAGGCTTTCGCACGTTCCCATCGACGCGACCGCTGCATATATGCAGCGCACGCTGACCGAACTGTGGCATACCGACAGCATGCAGGCCAGCAACGCTGGCACAAGCGACACGCCGCAAACTGGTCGGGTCTGGAACCGCCGCGCAGGGCCACTTCACTTGCACAATGCAAGCGAGACCTCAATCAAGAGCCGCTTTCAAAAAGGGCTGCGAGAAGCTGTCTGTTGCGTTGGCGTCTGGGCGCTTGCAACTGCTTCGCCTTTGAACCACTCCAGGGCGGCCGCGAAAAGCCGCGTGGCGCTCGCTCCAATTTCCGGGCCAGTCCCTTCGTTCAACACGACGGTGCACGTCATCCCGGCGCTGACGAGAACGTCAGGGGGAACATTCGTGATGCGAATGCGGACCGGAATACGCTGCGCCAACCTGACCCAGGTGAAGGTCGGGTTTACGGCGGCAAGAAGTTCCGGCCCATTGCGGTTGTCGTAGTCGGTAATGCCTCGAGCAACGCCTTCGACGCTTCCCTGCAGTTCCGGCGCGCCGTTCATCAGCCGAATGACCGCCGGCGTGCCGATCTTGACCTGCGGGATCTTGGTCTCCTCCAAATAAGCTTCCACGTAGTAGGAGTCGCTGTCGATCAGCGCGAACAGCCCCTTTCCCTGTGACGCATACTCGCCGACCTCGAGGTTGAGGTTGGTGACGAACCCGTTGACGGTCGCGCGCACCTCAGTCCGCTTCAGATTAAGAGCCGCAAGATCCCGATCTGCAACCGCCTGTTGGTAAGCGGCATTGGCTGCCTGGGTCTGGCGCTGGGCATTCTCCAGATCTTCCGGTGTGATGGAGAGGTTGAGGGTCAACTTTGAACGTCGCTGGTATTGTTGTTGGAACATTTGATATTGAGCCAAACGCGTGGCGACCGCTGCTTCTGCATCGGCCAGCGCGATACGGTATCGGGCTTGATCGATGACAACAAGGATATCTCCCTTTTTTACGAACTGATTGCTCCGAACTCGCACGTCGGTGACATAACCGGACACATCTGGCGCTACGGTCACGACGTCTGCGCGAACACGACCGTCTCGAGTCCAAGGCGCGTAGAGATAATAACCGGCCATATCGTAGCCGACGAGCCCAACCGAGATGAGCAACACGATTGTAAGCAGGACGCGGACCGCGGTGTTCATCGTCTGCTCTCCTTCAGTTCGCGCCTAACGCAAGTCGGACGGTGCAGAAAAGAAGGACAAATAGAGCGAAGCGGGCCAGCGGCGGGTGCCAAAAAAGGCGAAAAAATCCCACTTTCGTCAGCAGGGCGTCGGCAATGGCGAAGATTACCAAAGCCGTCGCCAACCACACAACAAGGACCGGCACGAAGGCCCCGAGCACGTCAACTTCGGAGAACATCTTGCTCCTCTCGCACGAACAATCGAATCTTCAGAAGATTGGAGCGAAGCGCCTCGCACGCCACGGCAAGAACGAGAAGCACCTCGGAGTCCGTCGGTTTGTCCGCAGCCCGAGCCTTGGCAAGCAGGCCCCGGGATGCAACGCGCGCGTCCCAAGCGCTCTTCGTGAGGCGCGCCGAGGAAGGGTGGAGGTAAACACCAGAGAGGCCAGCCAGCGGCTTCGAGATCTCGGCGGAGATGCCGGTGGTTTGGCGATTCGTGACCATTCCGGTTTTCAGACGCTCGATTGCCCACCCGCTTGATAGACCAATCGCTCCGCGAAGCAGACAATCGTGGGCAAGCGCTGGTTCATCTTTGAGCTTCGCGAGCGTCGAAGCGAGCTGTTCGCAAAGAGCGAAGTTAAAGGCCGAGAAGGCTGGGTGGGGGGCGGCGGCAAAACGGCTCAGATGAACACGAACTTGGCGGAGAAACCGGCGACTCGCCCATTGCGGCGTCTCGGGAAAAAACGTTGCAAACAACATCACACCGGCTGAGATGCCCAAAACGATCGCGAGCGAAGTGTTGAAAAACGCGGTGGGGTCGTAGCTTGCAGCGTTGTTGTTATCGATGTGCGAGGAAACCGCCAGATACACCGCGGCCAGGAGACCGAGCGCACCAAGGCCCGGCTGTGCGATGATGAAGGCGCACATCAGCAAATACGGCGCGAGAAGCACTGCCATTGAAAAAAAATCCAAGGCGTAAGGTAAAAGAACAAGTTGAGTTACGAATAGCGGAACAGCAAAGACGACGATGGTCGCCGCTGCAGCTGCCGTAAATTTCACCGGCTCCGGAGTCGGCGCAAGTAGCGTGCAAACGACACCCGCGCAGATCACTGCGATTGGACCGTTCGGCCAAGCCGTTACGAACCAAAAGGCCGCCGTGATAACAACCGCTAATGCCGCTCGAATTCCGGTGAGAACTGCCGTGAGGGGATCCGACCAAAGAGGCGCCGCCGGCATGGGTTTTGACAATGCCTCGCGTTCGTCGAGGGCCGCTGAACGCTCATCAAGCCGACCCCGGGCGCGGGTCAGGGTCCACGCGGCCGCGGCGCGCCGAAGCGCAGATAATGTTTCCGGACCCTCGTGCGGGGCTCGATTGGCATTCGTGATCGAACTGTCCGAATTCGGAGAATCCTCCAGATCCGGACCACGATACGCTGCCACTGCTTCGGCAATCGCGCAGAGGTCGACGGCCGCATGCACTGCGTCTCGTAGCGGCGAGTCCATGAGGCGCGCTTCGACGCTCTCGAAAAACGCCGATGAGCGCATGGTCTCGAGCGCTCCAAAGTCCTTGGCGAGCGCTTCCCTTTCCGAGGCGAGCTGCTCGGGCCTTGTCGCAGGATCTATTGCGAGTTCTGCAAAGTGGTCCACGCGATGAAACAGTTGACGGGCGAGCGCGGTGAGCTTAGGCGCAAGCTCAAGCGGGAGAACCAGACGGCTCACCAGCCCCATGCAACCGATCCCGAGCGTAATCTCCGTGGCCCGCGCGGTGATAATGGTGTAAGCCCCATCTGTGTTCAATGCTGCCGGAACGCCGACGATTGCCGCCGTGTAGCCAGCCAGCTGAAAGCCGTACGAAAAGAAATTGCGTTTTGCCCGCGCTGCGAAGGCGCACACTCCGATCCAAGCGGCAAGCGCTGCAATGAAGAGCTCACCATACTGGGCAAGCGTAAACACCAGCGCAGTCGTCACCAGGAGTCCCACGGCCGTGCCACAGAGGCGGTAGAATCCTTTGGCGAGGACGAGGCCGCTATCGGGCTGAGCAACGATAAAGACCGTGAGAAGCGACCAATAGGGTTCATCGAGCGCAAGCCAGAACGAGATGAAGAGGGCGGGCAGGGCCGCCGCAAGCGTCTTCCCGCAAAAAATAACAACGGCGAGATTAGAACCGTCGGAGGCCGGCGTGGCGCTCTTTGCAAAACCGCTTGGATTGTCCTTGAGCCTCTGGCGTCGCTCCAGCACGCTAGGAAGACTCTCGCGCTGCGACTTTCCTGGGCTAGCCTCCAGCAGTGATTTGCTGGCACCCAAAGCTGTGAACGGATAAGTCATCGCACCTCGCCCGGAGCTGCGTCAGCGCAGAACGCGGAGACGATAAACCGGCTCGATCTCCAAGTAGAATAAAGGCTGCCAAATTCTTGAGAAAATCCGCACACGCGCGTCCGCAATGGCCCTGACGCGCAAGCTCCTATTCG
>Ga0335085_10017896_pt1 | contig 10197 bp, 7 predicted proteins | sample Lox_Sample_45_FD_206712 | JGI IMG/M metagenome (GOLD analysis project Ga0335085, IMG submission 206712) | Soil microbial communities from Loxahatchee National Wildlife Refuge, Florida, United States - Lox_Sample_4.5 | ecosystem: Environmental > Terrestrial > Soil > Wetlands | place: USA: Florida... | reverse complement strand
GCGGATCACGCCGGAGCGCTCGGTCTCCTTCTGCTTCTCGAAGGCGGCCGAGTCGGCGCGCACCCTCCGCGTCGGCTCCATCAGGAAGAAGCCGGCGGGGCCCTGCAGCAGTCCGGAGTGCTCGCCCACCCGCAGCCGGAAGGCGAGGCCGAGGGCCTCCGACGCGGAGCCGAGGACCGCCACGTTTCCGGTCCGCGTGAATGGGCCGACCGTCTGGATCGGGAGCCGGAGCGCCTGCGCGACCTGCTCGAGCGTCTGGCCCGTTGCCAGGCGCCGCGCCGCGTCGTTCGCGATCGCCTCGGCCGCCGCCCGCTTCTTCTGCTCCAGGACCGCCGCACGCACTCGCGCCTGCGCCGCCGCGAGAGGCGGGATCCCGGCCGCCGCCGAGCTGTCGAGGCGGAACACGTAGTAGTTGGCGTTCGTCTCGATCACCTGGCTCGTCTCGCCCTTCTTCCCCTCGAACGCCCAGATGCTGACGTCGGGAACGCGATCGGAGCCCAGCACCACCGGCTGGCCCTGGTAGAGGGGCCCGGCGTGCTCGATCGTCAGCCCCATCTTCCGCGCCACGCTGTCGAGCGCCGCCGGGTCGGTCTGCTCGGCGCCCAGCCGGTCGAGCGAGTCGGCCCGCGACTCGAGCGCGTCCAGCCGCGCCCCCGTCCGCGTGATGGGGATCAGGATGTGTCGGGCCGTCACGCTGTCCTTCGTCCGCTTCTCCACCTTGATCAGGTGGATGCCGAACGGCGAGACCACCGGCGGCGAGATCTGGCCGACCGGGAGCTTGAAGGCGGCCTGCTCGAAGACGGGCGTCATCTGTCCGCGCCCGAAGGTGCCCAGCTCGCCGCCCTGGGCGCGCGAGCCGGAGTCCGCGGACTCGCTCTTGGCCAGGTCGGCGAAGGCGGCGCCCCGCACGATGGAGTCGCGCACGGCGCGCGCGAGCTGCATCGCGGCCTGCGAGTCCACCGCCAGCGGCACCTTGCTGATCGTCACGTACGACAGGTAGGCGGCCGCCGGCAGCTTCAGCGAGTCCTTGTTGGCCGCGTACCACGTCTCCAGGTCCTGCGGCGTCACCCGCACCGATGCGTCGGCCACCGCCACGTCCGGATCGACCACCAGCGCCTTCACCGTGACCGAGTCGTGCTGGTCGCGGTAGATCCGCCAGAGCTTCGAGTCGGGGGCGTAGATGTCCGCCGTCACCGCCTCGAGGAGCTTCATGCGGGGAAGCTCGCTGCGGTAGCGCGCCTCGAGCGCGAGGAGGAACTCCGGCTGCGTGCCGCTGGCGAGGAACCGCTGCCACTTCGCCTGGTCGAACTTCCCGTTCGTCTGGAAGTCGCGGGCGGACGTGACCTCTTCGGGCGGGTAGCGCAGGGCCGCGTCGCGCACTTCGTCATCCGACACCACGATGCCGCGCCGCTTGTATGCGTCCTGCAGGACGCCCGCGTCGACCAGCTGCTCGAAGGCGTAGTCTTCGAGGGACTTCTGCTCTTCTCGGGTCAGGGACTGCCCGGGGTTCCGCTGGCGCGCCTGGTCCACCGTGGCGTTGTAGGTCTGGAGCCACTCCTGGTACCTGATCGGGTGCCCGTTGACCGAGCCGAGGTCGCGGGTGCTGGCGCCCTGACTGCGGCCCGTGACGCCCATTCCCACGTCGAACACCAGCCACCCGACGAAGGCCACCGCCAGGACGAGCATGATGATCTTGGTCTTCTCGCGCATGGTGCGCAGCATTGCGTCCGGTCTCCCCCGGGAAAGGGCGTAAATCTAGACGAGACAACGCGCAAAGCCAACCGGGCGGGGCGCCGTTCCCGTTGACACCCCGTGCCGGAATACCGTATCTTCGCGGGCCGAACCCGTTCTGCCAGCAGGAGTTCGATGGCCTCAACGAGCGAGATCGAGAAACTCGAGCGCCGCTACTCAGAGAACCCCGATGGGCGGTTCTTTGCGCCGCTGGCGGATGCCTACCGGAAGTCAGGGCAGGTGGACCGGGCGCTCGAGCTGGTTCGGGCGGGGCTCACCAAGCACCCCGACTACCTCTCAGCGCATATCGTCCTCGGTCGCTGTCTGCTCGACAAGGGAGCGGACGCCGAGGCCTCGGCGACCTTCACGTCCGTCCTCACGCTCGACAGCGAGAACATCATCGCGCTGAAGAGCCTGGCGGAGATCGCCGAGCGCGGGGGGCGCGTGGACGAGGCCAGGAATTGGCTCCAGAAGCTCCTGGCCGTGGACACGATGAACAGCGAAGCCGAAGCCGATCTCCAGCGCCTGGGCGGCCCGCTCGCGGCCCCCGCGAAGGCCGCCGAGGAAGCGCCCGCCGAGCTGGCGCCGGAGACCTCCTTTGCTGACGTGGCGGAGGAGATGAGTGCCGCTCCCGCCGCCGAGGCGGCTCCCGCTGGCGGTGAACCGACGCACGTGGTCGCTGCGGTCGCGGCGCCGGCCGTCCAGCCGGCCCAGGAGCCGGAACCGCAGCCGATGGTCGAAACGCCGGCGCACGCTCCCGAACCGGCCCCGGTCGGGGAGATGGAGCCGGTGCTCGAGATCGCGGAGCCTCCAGCACCGAAGATCGAGCCCTTGCCGCTGGCCGAGATGCCGACGATGCCGATGGAGGCCGTGTCGATCGAGGCCCCGGGCGCGATGGCGGCGGCGATGCAAGCCGAGCCGGCCGCGGAGCCTGCTGCCGAGATCAAGCCGGACGTCCACCCGCTGCCGTCCGAAGCGAGGGTCACGCCCGAGACGCTGGATGTCCTGCCGTTCGACGATTCTCTGGCCTGGGGCACGGGCGAGCGCTCCTCGCGCGCCGTCAGGGCCGAGGACGTGCAGGCGGTGATCCACGACGCCGAGGTCAAGACTCCGGCGGTCGAGTTCATGTCGGAAATGGGGTTGCCGGCCACGGAGGAGCAGGTGCCGGCCGCATCGGCCCCGGCAGCTCCGGCGCCGGCGGGCGCGGCATCGTCCTTGGACGACTTCAGCATCGAGCCGCCGCCCGACCAGTCGCTGGGTGGGATGGCGGCCGGCCTTCCGCACGAGAAGGTCGAGCTGCCCGCCAACCTGTCGGGGGCGTACTCGATCGTGGATGACGTCGCGGGGGCGGCCCTCGATCTGCCCGCGGGCGACGCGGCACCGGAGCCCTCGGTCCCGTCCAACCTGCCACTGATCATGCCCGAGGACGTGACGCCGCCTGAGGAGATGGCGCGCCCGTCCGCGAAGATGGTGCAAACGGTCTCGCCGCCGCCGCGCGAAGAGCCGGCGGCCCATCCGCCGATGGCGACGGAGACGATGGGCGACCTGTATCTGAGGCAGGGGTTCCGGAACGAGGCTGCCGACGTGTACCGGAGCTTGCTGGCCCAGCGCCCGGGAGATGCGGGGCTCGCCGCGAAGCTGCGCGACGCTGAGGGACCGCCGCCCGACCTGCGGGCCGCGGCGCTCGGCGCCGAGTCGGTCGGCGCCTGGCTCAAGCGCGTCGCCGGCGCGCGCCTGTCGGCTGCGGCGGCCGCGCCGCCCGCCACGGCGGCCCGAGGTCCGGAAGCCCCGACGCCGCTCGAGTCCGCCTTCATGTCGGAGCCCGATGGGGAGCCCACCCGTCCTGCGCCGGACGCCTTCTCGCTCGATCAGATCTTCGGCCCGGCCGGCGAGGCCTCGCCCGCGCCTCAGCCGCCACAGGCCGCGGCACCAGCCCCAGCGCTCGGAGCGTCGTTCGACGAGTTCTTCGGCGCCGGCGCACCGGCGCCGGCGCCCGCGCCGGCCGAGCCCGCTGCGGCGCCCAAGCGCCCCTCCCAGCTCGGCGACGAGGACCTCACCGCCTTCAGCGCCTGGCTGCAGGGTCTCAAGAAATAGTGCACATCGCGGTGGTGAACGGGCCGAACCTCAATCTCCTTGGGGTTCGGGAGCCTGCCCTCTACGGCTCCGCCACCCTTGCGGACATCGAGGCGGCCGTGCGCGAGCGCGCTCGGGCGCTCAAGGTCGAGATCGGCTGGCTCCAGTCGAATCACGAGGGAGCGCTGGTCGACGCGATCCAGGCGCTGCGAGGCCGGGCGGATGGGGCGCTGATCAACGCCGCCGCGTACACGCACACGTCCATCGCCGTGCGCGACGCGGTCCTCGTCGCCGCCGTGCCGTTCGTCGAGGTCCACCTCACGAACATCTGGGGGCGCGAGGAGGAGCGGCGGAAGTCGTTGCTCGCGGATCTGGCGGTGGGCGTCGTCGCCGGCTTCGGCCAGGACAGCTACGTCCTTGGGCTCGAGGGACTCGTCGGGCACCTGCGCCGTCCCGCGTCCCCGAGCAAGAGTGTGGAGATCTGAGGCGCAAGTGATCGGGACAGTTGCCAGACGCCAAGTTGCCAGTGGTTTCCAGATGCGAGTTGCCGGAATTCAGCCCAGCTGCCGGTCGTGCGGGGCGGCTTCTGAATCTTGCGACTGGCAACTGGTAACCACTGACAACTTGGCGTCTGAGAACTCTTCCGGACTCTGGTCTTCTCATGTCTGACCGCCGTCCTGAGCGGTTGGAGGTCCTCCTCGAGCGCCTGTCCCGCGACAGCCTGGACGCGCTGGTGGTCTCGCATCCCGCCAACGTCCGGTATCTGACGGGGTTCTCGGGGTCGAGCGGGCTGCTCCTTGTGACCGGGAAGGGCGCCGTCTTCATCACCGATTTCCGGTACGAGACGCAGTCGAGGGAGGAGATCGGCTCGCTCGTCCGGATCGTGATCGACGGCACGGGTGCCTGGGAACGCGTCGTCAGGCTGATCCCGGAATACGGGGTGCGCGCCGTCGGCTACGAGGCGCACGTCGTCACGGTGCGCGAGGCCGACCGCCTCGCCGCGGACAAGCTGCCGTGCCACTTCTGCCCGGTCGCCGACCACGTCGAGGCGCTCCGCGCGGTCAAGGCGCCGGAGGAGATCGAAGCGATCCGCGCCGCGGCCGCACTCGCCGAAGCCGCCCTCGCGGAGACGATCCGCCAGGTGCGGGCCGGCCAGACGGAGCAGGAGGTGGCAGCCATGCTCGAGGGCGCCCTCAGGCGCGGCGGGACGGAAGGCTATCCGTTCCCCACCATCGTGGCCTCGGGGCCCCGCTCGGCGCTGCCGCACGCCAAGACCAGCTCGCGCGTGATCGCGCCCGGAGACTTCCTGCTCGTGGATTTCGGCGCGATCGTGGACGGCTACGTCTCCGACGTCACCCGCACGTTCGTCGTGGGCGCGCCGGCTACGGGCCGGCAAACCGAGGCCTACCGCCTGGTGGCGCTGGCGCAGCGCGCGGCCCTGGCCGGCCTCAGGGCCGGGCTCTCGGGCCGGCAGGCCGACGCGCTGGCCCGGGACGTGATCGAGACGGCGGGGCAGGGCCCCGCCTTCGGCCATTCGCTCGGCCACGGGATCGGCCTGGAAGTACATGAGGCGCCGAGGCTTGCGCGGACCGCCGACCAGGTCCTCCCGGCCGGCGCGGTGGTCACCGTAGAGCCGGGTGTCTATTATTCGGGTTGGGGTGGCGTCCGCCTGGAGGACGACGTCGCGCTGTCGGACGGCGGCACCGCCCTGCTCACGCAGTTCCCCCGTGAACTCTTGGTGCTTGGATGACCGACCTTGCTCTGCTCAAGGAGTTGCTGGCGCTCCTGGACGCGTCGAGTGCCACGACGATCGAGATCCGCCGGGGCTTCACCACGTACCGGGTGAGCCGGGAGGCGGGTGGCGCCGTGGTGATGCCGGCGGGCGCGGTACACTACGCCGCCGGGCCGGGGCTCGCGCACGCGGGGTCCCCAGCCGGCGGGCCGCCCGTTCCGGGCGCGGCGCCGGTCGAGGGCGCCCCGGCGACGCGCCTGGTCGAGGTCAAGTCGCCGATGGTCGGCACCTTCTACCGGGCGCCGGAGCCGGGGGCGGACCCGTACGTGAAGCCGGGCACCCGTGTCACCACGGGCCAGACGCTCTGCATCATCGAAGCCATGAAGATCATGAACGAGCTCGAGTCGGAGGTCTCCGGCGTGGTGCGTGAGTGCCTCGTGGAGGACGCGCAGCCCGTCGAATTCGGCCAGGTCCTCTTCCGGGTGGATCCCAATGCCTGAACCGCGTGCATCGCAGGTGCTGGGCGCGCCGAGCATCGCGCCCACCTCGGCCAAGCCGTCGGCCGCGCCGGCGTTCTTCCCGGCATCGATCAAGTGGATGGTGGAGCAGAAGGGCTCCGATCTGCTGCTGAAGGTCGGGCGGCCGCCGACGGTCCGGATCGCGGGCGACCTCACGGGGGTGCCCAACCAGGCGCCGATGACGCCGCAGGACCTCAAGTCGCTCGCCGAGCACCTGATGCAGCCGAAGCAGCTGAAGGAGTTCATGGAGACGAAGGAGTCCGATTTCGCCATCGGCGTGCCGGGGATCGGGCGGTTCCGCGTCAACGTGTACTGGCAGCGGGGCACGCTCGCCTTCGCCTTCCGCGTCATCCCCTACGAGGTGAAGACGATCGAGGAGCTGCGGCTGCCGAAGATCCTGGAGTCGCTGGCGCTGAAGCCGCGCGGCCTGGTGCTCGTCACGGGCGTGACCGGCAGCGGCAAGTCCACGGCGCTCGCGGCGATGGTCAACCACATCAATCTCAACCGTCGCGTCAACATCATCACGATCGAGGACCCGATCGAGTTCCTCCACCGCGACGTCAACTCGATCATCAACCAGCGCGAGGTCGGCGCCGACACCCTCTCGTTCCACAACGCCCTGCGCCACGTCCTGCGGCAGAACCCCGACGTCATCCTGATCGGCGAGATCCGCGACATGGAGACGCTGGACACGGCCATCAAGGCGGCCGACACGGGGCACCTGGTGTTCTCGACGCTGCACACCACCGACGCCACGCAGACCCTCAACCGCGTGATCTCGTTCTACCCGCCGCACCAGCACGAGGAGGTGCGCCACCTGCTGTCCACGGCGCTCCAGGCCGTCGTCTCCCTGCGCCTGGTGCCGACCAAGGACGGCGTGAGCCGTGTGGCGGCCTCGGAGATCCTGGTGAACACGGCGGCGGTGCGGGAGAACATCCGCGACGTGAAGAGCCAGCTCGCCATCCCGGACCTGATCAAGGAAGGCACGGTCCAGTACGGGATGCAGTCGTTCGACCAGAGCCTGATGCAGTGGTACAGCGACGGCGTCATCAGCCTCGAGTCGGCGCTGTTCTACTGCACCAATCCGACCGAATTCCAGCTTCAGGTGCAGGGCATCGCGGGCTCCAGCGACCGCACCTTCGAGGGCTTCGAGAAGAAGGGGGGCGGCGATCCGGCCAGGGCCGGCGGCGCCCCGGGCCTCGGCGCGCGGCGGCCGGCGCCGCCCGCGGCGCCGGCGGCGGGGGCGGCTCCCGCCGGGCCGCCCGCTGCGGGCGACGGCCTGTCCGGCCTGAGCCGGGATCCGTTCCAGCGCTGATGTTCAAGAAGGTGCTGATCGCCAACCGCGGCGAGATCGCGCTCCGCATCATCCGGGCGTGCCGCGAGCTCGGCATCCAGACCGTGGCCGTTTTCAGCGAGGCCGATCGCGAATCGCTCCACGTGCGGTTCGCCGACGACGACGTGTGCATCGGCCCGGCGCCGGCGCGCGACAGCTACCTCAAGATCCCGCAGATCATCGCCGCCGCCGAGATCACCGGCGCGGACGCGATCCATCCGGGGTACGGCTTCCTGGCGGAGAACGCGGAGTTCGCCGAGATCGTGCGCGCCTCCAACATCGCGTTCATCGGCCCCACCCCCGACCAGATTCGCGCGATGGGCGACAAGGCCGAGGCGCGGCGCCTCGCCAGGGAAGCGGGCGTCCCGATCGTCCCCGGCACGCCGGGGCCCGTGGGCGACGTCGAGGAAGCGGTGGCCGCCGCGCGCGAGATCGGCTTCCCCGTCATCATCAAGGCGGCGGCGGGGGGCGGCGGAAAGGGGATGCGGGTGGCGATGGAGGAGGACGACTTCGCGCGCCACTTCCAGCTCGCCCGCAGCGAGGCCCTCGCGGCGTTCGGCAACGACGCGGTGTACCTGGAGAAGTACCTCGAGAAACCGCGCCACGTGGAGATCCAGGTGTTCGGGGACCAGCAGGGGCGGGTCACGCACCTCTCGGAGCGCGACTGCTCGACCCAGCGCCGGCACCAGAAGCTCATCGAGGAGGCGCCCTCGCCCGCCATGACGCCGGAGCTGCGCGAGCGGATGGGCGGCGCCGCCGTGCAGCTCGCCGCCCGGATCGGCTACGTCGGCGCCGGCACGATGGAGTTCCTCCTCAACGGCGACGGCTCCTTCTTCTTCATGGAGATGAACACCCGCATCCAGGTCGAGCACCCGGTCACGGAGATGGCGACGGGCCTCGATCTCGTGAAGGAGCAGATCCGGGTGGCGTACGGCGAGCCGCTCGCCATTCCGGAGCAGATCTGCCTGCGCGGCCACGCCATCGAGTGCCGCGTCAACGCCGAGGACGCCTCGCGAAACTTCCAGCCGTGCCCGGGCGTCGTGACGACGTTCCATCCCCCCGGCGGGCCGGGCGTGCGGGTGGACACGCACCTCTACGCGGGCTACACGGTGCCGCCGTACTACGATTCGCTGATCGCGAAGGTGATCGTGCACGGGAACGATCGCGCGGAGGCGCTGGCGCGCATGCATCAGGCCCTGGACGGCTTCATCATCGAGGGCGTCACCACGACGATCCCGTTCCTGATGCAGGTCATCCAGCACCCGGCGTTCCGCGACGGTCGGGTGGACACGAAATTCGTGGAACGGGAGATGATGCAGACCACGGAGGCGACCACCTGAAGATCGAAGTCGTCTTCACGCCCCAGGCGCTCGGACCGAACGACCTCGCCGGCCGCACCGTCGTCGTCGTGGACGTCCTGCGCGCCACCACGACGATCGCGGTCGCCCTGGCCAACGGCGCCAAGGCGGTGCTGCCGGCCGGCACGACCGAGGAGGCGCTGCGGATCGCGCAGAACCTTGAGCGCGACGCCGTCGTCCTCGCGGGCGAGCGGAAGTCGGAGCGCATCCCCGGCTTCGCCCTCGGCAACTCCCCCGCGGAGTTCGGCCCCGAGGTCGTGGGCGGCAAGACGATCGTGATGTCAACCACCAACGGGACCTCGACCCTCGTCGCGGCGCAGGGCGCGCGCGAGGTCATCGCCGCCGCGGCCGTGAACTTCTCGGTCGTGGCGGAGCGGTGCCGCGCCGCGCTCGCCGAGCACGGCGACCTGGTGATCCTCTGCGCCGGCGCCGAAAAGCAGTTCGCGCTCGAGGACGCCTTCGCCGCGGGCCGCCTCACCAAGGTCCTCATGCCGGAGGGCGGCGGCCGCAGCGTGAGCATCAACGACAGCGCCGTGGCCGCGCTCGAGCTGGCGCGCCACTACGGCGAGCGGTGGGGACGGGCCCTCAAGGCCAGCGCCCACGGCCGCGAGCTGGCCGCGCTCGGCTTCCGCGCCGATCTCGAGGCCTGCGCCGCCCAGGACACGCATCCCGTTCTGCCCCTCTATGCCGACCGCAGGATCACGGCGTATCGACCCGCGAACGAAGGATGATCTCTGGGCGATAGGGGCCCTCCTCGCGGGCCTGTTCCTGGCGCTCGCGACGGCCCCCGGCATATCGCTCACCGGCCCGGTCGGCATCGGCCTCGGGGCCGCGCTCCGCTCCTTCTTCGGCGCCGGCGCCGCAGCGGTCCCGCTCGTCCCGCTCTTCTGGGCCGTCGCGCTCTTCGGCCATCTCGACCGCAGCCTCGGCCGCCGCGTCACGATCCTGCTCGCCGGCCTCTCGCTCACCGTGCCCTTCGCCCTCGGCGTCGGCTACCAGACCTGGGAGAGCGTCGCGCACGCCGCGCTCGCGGAAGGCGCGCTGCCCGAGTACCCGCGCTGGGTGGGCCTCGCCGGTGGCTTCCTCGCCTTCGAGCTCAGGATCATCGGGCCGGTGGGCGAGGGGCTCCTCGCGCTGGGTGCCTTCTCGGGGCTCACGATCGCGACGGTGGGCTGGAACCCGCTGGGAGTGCTGCGGAAGCGGGAGAAGCAGACGTCTGCGGAGCTGGAACCCAGGGCGGAGGAGGTCGTCCTTCCACCGGAGCCCGAGCCAGCGGCCGAGGACCTGTTCGCGAATGCCGAGGAGCCGGGATCCGAGGAAGAGGAGCATGTGCCGGCCAAGCGCGGTCGGAAGGCCGGGGCCCCTAAACCCCACACCCTGCACCCTACACCCTTGGCGTCCGCCGACGAGCTTCCGCCGATCGATCTGCTGAATCCGCCGACGCCGCAGGCC
>Ga0335085_10017894_pt1 | contig 10198 bp, 8 predicted proteins | sample Lox_Sample_45_FD_206712 | JGI IMG/M metagenome (GOLD analysis project Ga0335085, IMG submission 206712) | Soil microbial communities from Loxahatchee National Wildlife Refuge, Florida, United States - Lox_Sample_4.5 | ecosystem: Environmental > Terrestrial > Soil > Wetlands | place: USA: Florida... | reverse complement strand
ACTCGTATAGAGCGTGCCCCACCAGGCCCGCGTGCTCTGCTGCGTGAAGTCGGGAAAAACCGACGGCCCGGGCCACACTTTTCCAACAAACAACGAGCCATCGGGATTTTTAACAAAGTGGTCTCCAGCCACGCCGCTGTCGTAGGGCGCATAGCCGGCGTCAGGTAAATGGGCAATGTGGAGGTCTGTGATCGCGACGACGTGAAAATTCTGCTTCTTCAGTTCTGCCAGCATCTGCGCGAAATGGGGGAATTTGTCGGGGGCAACCGTAAAAGGCCGGTTATTTTTCTGGTAATCAATGTCCAGGTACAAAGCGTCGGCCGGAATCTTGTCGGCCCGCAACCGGCTGGCGATGCCCATCAACTCAGATTCGGTCCCGTAGCTGTACCGCGATTGCTGATAGCCCAGGGACCACAGGGGCGGCAAGGGGGTAAGACCCGTCAGCCATGCATAGTTTTCCACCACTTGTTTTGGGGTTGGTCCGTAGAGAAGGTAATAGTCCAGCGGGCCATCCTCGGCGCCAAAGGAATAGACCCGATTGCTGGCCTTGCCGAAATCGAAGCTGCTGCGCCAAGTGTTATCCAGCAGTACGCCGATGGAGCGCCCCTCGCGAACTGTCAGGAAGAACGGGATGCTTTTATAAAGAGGGTCAGTGGATTCCTGAAAATGGTAAGCATCCGTGTTCCACAAAGTGAAGGATTCGTTGCGCCGGTCCAGAGGGCCAGCCTTATCGCCCAAGCCGAAATAGTGCTCGTCGTCGGGCATGGTCATGGAAAGGCGGAAAGCATTTCCGTGGAACTCCACAGGCCGGCCGGCGGCGGTTTGCTGCAAAACATTGCCCGCGAGATCTGCGACGGAGATTTGCAGGGATTTGCGATCAATCCGTACGCGGAGAACCTTCGTGCGGAATCCGACCGAGGCGGAATCGCTATCCGGTGTTACGCTGGCGCGCTGCCCGCGAGCGGAGGCCAACACCCCCCAGGAAGCGTCTTCGGGCAACTTGCCATCGCGGGCGATGCGAACTCGAATTACATCCTGGCGCAGCGCAAGCACTTCCATCAGAGCCTTGCCGCAACGAATCTCAATGCCATTTGCGAGAGATCGGCTACTGGAAAAAACGTTGAGCACCACCGGGGCTTCGGCCGGAGCCTTGCCCATGGGATCAGCCGCGGCAAAGGCGGGGCCAGCCGACAACAACAAAGAAAGGAGGAGACAAATAAGAAGCCAGGCAGCACGCTGAATCATGTTTACACCCTGCCAGAACTACGCCGGTTTCGCGGCGATGAAGCCGCCGTCGCATCTTACGCCGGAAGCAGGGATCCCGCAGTACGAAATCTTCTTTTTTACTGCCTATTTATGCGGTAGCTTGCGCGAACCTGTCTGGCACGTAGGGACAGAAGGGATCGCTCTCCAGAACGTTGCCCGTGTGAGCAAACGCACGCGCCCGTGATCCTCCACAGATATGCTTGTATTCGCACTCGCCGCACTTCCCTCTGAATTTTTCCGGCGAATGCAGCGCGCGAAATACGGGCGAGCTGCGGTAGATGTCGGGCAAGAACTCCGTGCGCACGTTGCCGCAAGAGAGCGGGAGAAATCCGGAAGGATAGACTTCGCCCAGGTTGGAAACGAAAACGATGCCATGCCCGTCCCGAATCTGAAATCCCCTGTAGACGGCGGTGTTTTCCAGTTCGGCAGCGCGCATGTGGGCAGCGCGCATCCGGTGCAAGGCCAAACGGCGATAGGAAGGAGCCTCGGTGGTCTTCACGGCAAAAGGCGCTCGCGGTACCAGATCGAGCACCCAATTCATCACGCCCTCGCCGTCCGCGGGAGAAATTTCATTCAGCGCCTTGCCTCGTCCGACGGAGATAAGGAAGAACAAACTCCAGCGCATAACGGGAAAATGGGTTCGCAAGAGCTCATAGATCGCGGGCAGATCGTCAACCGTCTCCTCCGCGACCAGCGTGTTCACCTGGATGGGCAGGCCCAAGCGGCCGGCATGCCGGGCTGCTTCGACGGTGCGATCGAAGGTGCCGGGGATGGCGCGAATCGCGTCATGCTTTTCCGCGCAGGAGCCGTCCAGGCTCAGGCCCAGGCTCTGGATGCCACGCTCCTTGAGCTTTGTGATGGCGTCGTTGGTCAGTTCGGGAGTTGCACTCGGGGTAATCGACACTTCCAGCCCCAGCGAACGGGCCTCGCCGATGACTTGATAGAGATCCTTGCGACGAAGAGGATCGCCACCGGTCAGAATCAAATGAGGGAGGGGGTCTCCGAAGCCAGCGATCTGCGTCAGCAGATGTTTGCTCTCAAGCGGCGTAAGTTCCAGGGGGTGCGGAGTTGGCACAGCTTCGGCACGACAGTGCTTGCAGGCCAAACCACAGGCCTGAGTCATTTCCCAGTAAACAATCAACGGGTTGCGGGAGAAATCCCGCGCCATTGACCTACGATGCGAATCAGTCAGCATGCCAGCCATGAATCCCCCTTTTCAGGAACAAGGTGGAATACATCCCACGTCGTTCCCAAAATATCGTTCCGCCGACTGGAAGACTGTGACCTGAATCACACTGGGTCGTGACCGCCTTTGTGCTTCTGAATACGCAGGGCCGGTGCGAAAGGAGGGGGTTTCACGTTCCGAAAGGTCGCTAGAAAGAAATGCCCGAGTCCGGGAGTGAGCACCGGACCCGGGTTAGCTGTTCCGGCTATCTGGTGACTCGGGAGGCAACCGGGCCTCGTCTCTCGACGCGCCGAGGTCGCAATCGGTTGGCGTTACACACTCCACCGGCGGCCCGGTGATGGCGGGCCGCCCCAGTCCACCACTCACGGAACAGCGATCTTACTTGCTCTTCTGCTGCTCGCGGATGAAAGCCAGAACCATCTTAATCTGGTCTGGGCTCATTCCCTTTGCCTGAAATGCGTGCATGGCCTTTTTGTTCTTACCGCCGTTGGCGATCATGTCGGTCATGTCAGCATCGGATGCACTCTTGGCCTCTGCGGAGACCAAGCTGGGTATCTTCGCGGCAGGCTTTCCGGCCAGGTCGGCACCGTGACAGGCTGCGCACTTGGTCTTGTATAGAGACGCACCATCGTCTCCTGCCCAAGACAGATTGGGCAACGCCAGGAAGAGCATAGTCGCGATCGCGATAATCAGAAGAAACAGCTTCGTCGTTCTCATTCGTGCGTTCCTTTCGGAAAGAAATCACACCCGGCAACGCGATGTTACGGAAGCCAGTCTCTAGCAGAACGGCCGGGTGCGCTGTGACCTTAGTCACACCGGGTGGTGATCGCCACGGGACCCAGAATGGTCCGCAAACCATTACGGGACAGGGGTTAAGCAGGTGCACATTTTGGGCGCCCACGCGACAGCTTGTCTTCTTCATATCGGCGGGCATAATTGCGCACTTTATCTCCTTGAGCGGGCCAGGAAAGTCGTAATGGCCAGGACGGGCCATTGCGTAGCGGCCGGGCATACAGCAGACTGGGAAGTTGTTACAGCAACAGGGGGATGCGTGCTCAAGATACTTCGTGAGATATGGCGCCAGGACGATGGGCAGGACGTTGCAGAGTATTCGGTAATGCTGGCGGTTGTTCTGGTGATCGTTGTGGGGACAGTCCGCATGATCGGGTCGAACGCGGGGAATATCTTTTCCAGCGTGGGGAGCGCCATCCAGTAAGACAGTTCTGGTTATAGGGTCATGACTTCTACCTGGGCGGCTGCCTGGCCGGCCTCGTAGCTGCCTTCCGAAGTCAAGTCGCGCATGCCGATGGCGACACCGATTTTCGTCAGAAAATCATTGGGCGGTTTGCCTCCGGCGAAAATCCACACGAAATCATTGGGAATCGTTTGCAGCTGGTTTTGCGTCGAAAGAACGACGACATCCTGCCTAAACTCAACCGGGACTGAGTTGAACACCACCCTCAGCTTCCCACCGCTCATGAATTCTTCCAGGCGCTTGGCATTTCGTTCCTTAATGCGGCTGAAGGCTTGCTTTCGATAGGAAAGAGTCACCTGGTTGCCATTCTGTTGCGCCAGCCCCAGAGCTGCTTCGACCGCGCTGTCACCGCCGCCGACCACCAGGATCTTCTTGTTGACGTAATGATCTGCCTCGATCAGGCGGTACATGACCTTGGGAAGTTCCTCTCCTTTCACTCCCAGCTTGCGCGGTGTGCCCGACCGGCCCAACCCCAGGATCACCGCCCGCGCCCGGTACTGGTTGGTCGCGCTCATCACGGTGAAAACACCGTCGTCCCCTTTTCGAATGTCTTCCACGCTGGCGTCAGAGCACACATTGAAATCGGCACGGTTCAGTACCATGTCCCAAAAGGCCAGAAGATGTTCCTTGGAAAGCTCCGTCTTCTTGAATTTTCCGTAGGTGGGAAATTCCACCGGGCTGGTCATCACCACTTTCTGCCGGGGGAATTTCGCCACTGCGCCGCCAACCTCGTCCCGCTCCAGAGTAATGTAGTGGAGCTTGCGTTCGACCGCGCGCAGCGAGGCGCTGATTCCGGAGGGCCCGGCGCCGACAATCAACACATCATAGATGCCCCGGCCTGGATTCGCAGACCGGAGTTGCGCAATTCTGCCGGCAATGATGTCGACGCACTCGCGGCCCTGATTCACGGCGTTCTTAATCAAAGCTAACCCGCCGAGTTCACCCACGATGAATAAGTTGGGGATCGTGGTTTCGTATTCCGGAGTAAGGCAAGGCATATCAGCGCCCAGGCTGGGACCGGCCATCACCATGGTGATGGCGCCGACGGGGCAGGCGGAGGCGCAGAGCCCATGGCCGATGCACTTGTGCCCGTTCGCGATGACCGCCTTGCCCCCCAGCATCGCCAATACATCGCCCTCCGGACACACCGTCGTGCAGGTAGCGCATCCGATGCAATGCGTGGGATCGATGAAGGGGTGCTGCGCCTTCGGACCTTCCGAGAACATGTTCCCCTTTTCGGCCGCCTGGCGCGAGCGCCGATCCCTTTTCTTCAGTTTTGTCAGATAGTCGCGCAGGAAAAAAACAACCACCGCGATCGCGACCAGAACTGTGATCAGAGTATCCATGCAGCTTGCCTTCTCCTCAGATGTATCCCATCAACATGGCCACAAAAATGTGGAAGAGCGCGAGCACCGCAAAGGCGTAACTGAAGGGCCGGTGAACCACGTGCCATAGTTGAAATACGCGCCGCATCTGAGACAGAAAGAGAATGCGCTTGGCAAGCGCCTCCTGTCTGCAGGCGAGTGCCACCACCCACTCGAGGACCAGATTCTTCGACGGACGCATTCCGATCCAGCAAGCAACGACCTGACCAGCGTTCATTCGACGAATGCGCAGCCGGGCCACATGAAAGGGGCGGATCAGATCCGACAGTACGATATAACCCAGCGCGAAAACTATGGGCCAGCGGGCAGCCTGATCCGGTGGAGGAAGGCGCAGCAGAGGACGCAATTCGGCTTGCGGGACCGTTCTCTGAGACACCAGTATTTCGCGCAGCTCTAGCAGCGATGACTCTGCCACGGCGGTCTGACGCAGAACAAGGCTGTAAAGATAGCGTCCAATAAGACCGCTGACAGCAACCCCCACCATGATCCAGAAGGCAATGCCAGCCACGCCGTGAAACTTGAAGGAGGCGTGAAAGGCAATGAAGACGGGCGCGGCTACGCCCAGAATCACATGGTAATCCAGCCAATGCTTCGAATCGCCTTGCCGTTGCAGCCACGCCCAACGCTTGCGCAGAGGGTAGACAAAAATCGCACAAAGCATCAGGACACCCAGCACCCCCATGTTGACTCCGATTAAGCCGCCCGGTTTCAGGAGATGGTGCTTGGGGGAAAAGGGCCGATCTGCCTGGCTCAGTGCGTAGTAGTTCGCGCCGTAGATGGCCAGAGCGACAAGCGGTCCGAAGACGACAGCCAAAACAATGGCCACGGATCGCCGATGCTTGTTGCCGGTTTCGGGAATGGCAAGCGCCGAGGGAGCGAACGCGCTGTGAGCCGTCATTTTCCGGGACCTTTCGTGTCAAAACGGTAGCCCAGGCTGAAATACCACTGCTCATAGTTCAGTTGGGAACCGCGTTCGAAGGTGACTCCACTTTGCAGGAATGTATGCCTGCCGAGATTGGTATCGAATGAAGTATCCATGAATAGTGACCTGTTATTCGCGGTGAAGGCGGACAAGAGAGTTTGACTTCCAAATTGTGCATTCCAGAGCATGCGGTCGCCGAGATAGCGTGACAGCGACAACACCCGGTAATCGCCGCGGGCAAAGGGGCTGTCGAATTTCGAATAGTGAAAATCGGCGCGGATGCCGGTGCGCCGGATGTCATTCCAGGTGATGCCATACAGTTGGTTCAAGCTGCGATGTACGTCGCCGGTTTTGTCGCTGTGCCCAAGCGAGGTGTAGAGGGCAAGGTGGCGTACGGGTTCTATCCTCGCGCCTACGTTCACGCCCTGATAGAGCACCTTGTCCAGCAGCCCGGTTCCGATGAGAGCGGTGGTCGCGGTCGGGACGTCACGGAAGTAGTTGTGGTACACATCGAAACCGATCCAGTGGGCGGGCTGAAGATGAAATGTGAGATAGCTGCGGCCTATGCCGGCACCCGGCTTGATGCCGCCTGTGCTGACGCCCTGCGGAGAGTCGAGGATCAAGGAATGGTAGACAGAGAAATATCTGCTGTATGAGACTCCATTTTCCAGGAACAGGTAGGGACGGTCGAGCTGCCATTTCAGGAGGTTGAAGGCCACGCCGGTAGTGCTGGAGTAATGGAAGGAATCGTAGTTTCCACCTTCAAGATTGAGGAACGATCCAGTGATCTGCTGGTCGGGTTGATAGTGCCAGGAGGCCGGATCTGGAGTGGTTCCCCCGAAAACTCCGGCCGTCAGGCCATGGCCGAGCCGTCGGCCAACGTACCCGCCGTCGATGGTGTCCAGACTGACGGCCCACGGCAAGTAGAGACGGCCGAAGCCGGCCACCCATTTTGAATTGGGATTGTCATAGTACAGCTGAATAATGTAGGTACGATCGAGATAGTCCTGCAGCGTGTCTTCATCCTGCTGCGAATTTGTGGTGAGCCGGCCCCGCCAGTATCCCTGGAGATTCCAGTAGGTTCCCCCGATGCGCGTCATATCCGTCTGAAAGGACAAGCCAATTTCCCGGCTGCTGCCCACGGTGGAGCCGCTGCTGTGAATACCGCTGTAATCGAACCCCACCCGGGCGCGCAGCCGGTTATCCTGCAGAGACACGACCTGCTGGTCCGCATCAGTCAAGTTGCGTTTCACGGGATTGGCCCGGGCGACGGTTTCTGCCGGCAAGCCTGTGCCGAGAGCGTTGAGCACTTGCTGGTCGCTTATTCTTTTCGAATCTTCTTCTGAGAGGTAAGCCCAATCACCCGGCTTCACGTCGCGCCGGGTGGCATGAATGCTGGTGACCGCCGAAGTCTCTGCTACCGAGACCACCTGAAGCTCGGCAACAATCGGGCCTGGCGCCGTGGGCGCGGCTGAAGCCGGCTCGGGGTCGCGCACTACCAGCTTCATTCCCCTGGCAAGTCCGGAACTGCGCCCACCGTCTAGATAAGCGGCTCCCTCTGCGACGTACTTCACCTCGAAGCTGGTCCGAAAGCCACTTGGAGCCTTTTGAGTCGGGGCAGGGCTTGTGAGATCTTGGCTTTGCATGCCGGCGGCGCTTCGCCTGTGGCCGGCGTCCGCTTCGTCGGCCTGCCTCTGCCGCGGCCACAACCTTCCAACCAACGGAGCAGAAGCCGCGGGCGCGGCGCCGCTATCCGGGCGCGGCCGGGCGCCAGCCACCGCTGGAAGCACGGTCAAGACGATTGTGCTGCCTACCGTGGTCAGTCCATAGGCGCGAGCGCTGGTGAGATCCACGACCAGCCGGGTCACTGGCGGATCGGCGCTGTTCAGTCCTACGCGAACTCTTTGGACACCATTCTGGTTTACGGCAATTCGACGCTGCCTTGCCGGGGCGGTGGTGTGCGGAAGGTCTAGCACCAGCCGGTTGGGAGAAGTCGCCACAATGAGATTTGGGGTGACCGGACCAGTGAGAGTAACTTCGACCCTTATTCCCCCTCCGCTGGATACCACATCAATCTTTCGGATTTCCGCGACACCGGCCGCCCCCTGCGCAGCCGCAAGCGGGGAGAGAAGAAGCACGAGATTCAACATGGCGATTATCCTCATTGGCAATCGCTCCTCGCGGGCTGTGCTCTCGCCGGGGGTCATCTGTGCAATCTCATTTGCGGAAAGACGCCAATCGTCCAGCTGTCCATGCTGGTGTGGCATTGCTGGCAATCGGTGGAATAGCCGAGAGCAACGTGATTCGGCGACCTGGCTTTCTGAAACGCTCTCAGATGGCAACTGACGCATTCGGTGGACAATGCCTGACGGTTGAACTTCCCCACCGCCCCGGCCGTGTGACACGAATAACAGTCCGCCACGGCGTGCGCACCGATGAGCGGAAAGCGGTCCTGATGCTCGTTGATGGCATGGACGGAGACCGACCACCCATAGACTTCATGGCAGAGATCGCACTGCGCCCCGTTTTTGCGCCGGTGAATATCGGCGTGGCAGTCCTGGCACTGGCTGCCCACGTTGGCAAACACCGGATTTACGTGACATTCCTGACACGGCACTGTGCTGTGCATGCCGCGCAACGCAAAGCCAGTCTTGTTGTGATTGAACTCAGGTTTACTGCGAATCGGCGCCCAAGCCGAAACGGTATGGCACTTCTCGCAGGCAATCTTCAGAGGACCATGCGGGTTCGCGGAGTTAGCACTCGCTGCCGGCATCGACTGTGCAACCGCACCAGCTGCCAACTGAAACACCAAGAGCGCGTGAAATAAAAGCGAATTCCGACGCAAGGACTTCTCTTCCTCATGTAGTGGACCGCCGCCAGGATAGAAATGCGATGTGGCGACTGGATTCCGAAGTACTAGATCGCATTGTCTATGCTGTTTCCATTTCTGTACACGTGCTCCTAGTACAGTCCAGTGGTACACGACCGCCTGTACACGGCGCAATTGGTCGACGGACAGCGGCAGCTCCGCCAAACGTTCCCGAACCATCGACTTTTTGAGCTTGACTTTGTCTCGAAACGGAAAATGCGTGCTTGCTCACTTACTTTTTGGGCGGCCGGCATGGCACGCCGAACACTCTTTGGGCGTGGGTTTGTAGACAAGGATGATTTTTCCCGCCATCACTCGGGTGAACTTGTGGCATCCGGCACAAGCAACTTTGCGATGTGCTCCCCGTAAAGGAAACGAGGTACGCAGGTCGTGATCGAACAAGGCCGGCTTCCACGCGGCGCTATTGTGGCACTCCGCGCAACGAGTAACGCCCCGCTTCGCAAACTGCGCCCCATGAACATCTTCATGGCAGGCTTCGCACTGCGTGGGCGCCGTCTTGAAATCGGCCTGGGCGGGCGCAGCGTGTCGATCGGGCGGCTTATGGCAGGCGCTGCAGGGCGTCGGCAGGTGAGCGCCCAGCAGCGGAAACGATGTTTTCGAATGATCAAAATGCGAGAACTCCTGCCATGACTGCGTGGAGTGGCAGATCTCGCATCCGGCAGATTTTCCATGAGTTCCGGGTCGCCGCATGAGTTGGTCAAATTGCCCTTGGTGCGGATCGGCATGGCAAGCCGTGCAAGCTGTATCGGGCCAGTGATAACGTGCGGATGCTGGTCTGAACTCTGCTGACGTCTTGTGACAATCCACGCAGGCGATCGCCTCATGACCTCCAGTCAGCGGAAAAGTCGTTTTCTGATGCTGCGCCAGGGTGAAGGTAGAGGGCCGGAATCGTTGCAAGTTGTGGCACGCTTCGCAGCGATTGAAGTAGGGTGCTGCGACAAACTGCGCGGCATGCGGATCTTTATGACAATCGGTGCAATTCTGAAACTTGAGCTTGTACAGCGTAGCTTTGCCCTTTGGAATATGACACTGGGCACACCGCAACGACGCATGCCTTCCCTTTAGCGGATACGCGGTCCTGGCATGCTCTTGCACTCCGAAAGTGGATGGCTTGAAGCCCGCCAGGGTATGACACGAGGCACAGTCTCCCTTATCCGGCCGTTTGGAAAATTGCCCGTTGTGAGGGTCGGGAGTGTGGCAATCCATGCACTTCTGAAAAGAGAGCGGCTTTTTGAAGTCTCCTCCTTCATGGCATTGCACACATTCCACCTCGGTATGTTTGCCAAGAAGAGGG
>Ga0335085_10017893_pt1 | contig 10198 bp, 10 predicted proteins | sample Lox_Sample_45_FD_206712 | JGI IMG/M metagenome (GOLD analysis project Ga0335085, IMG submission 206712) | Soil microbial communities from Loxahatchee National Wildlife Refuge, Florida, United States - Lox_Sample_4.5 | ecosystem: Environmental > Terrestrial > Soil > Wetlands | place: USA... | reverse complement strand
GTTGTCAGGCGCCGGTTCGCGAGCGGGCCCATGATGTCGGGCCGCCGCGTGAAGTAGACGAGCGGGACGAGAGCGAAGGGGATCCCGAAGGAGAGGATCACCTGGCTCAGCACGAGCGTCCGCGACGGGCTGACGCCGATCGCGATCACGACGAACGCCGGGAGCATCGTGATCAGGCGCCGCAGCATCAGCGGGATCTGGCGGCGGACGAAGCCCTGCATCACGACCTGCCCCGAGAGCGTGCCGATCGCGGAGCTCGACAATCCCGACGCAAGCAGTGCGATCGCGAAGATCGCGCTCGCCGCGCCGCCGAGCAGCGGCACGAGCGTCTTGTGTGCGACCTCGAGCGACTCGACGTGGTGAAGGCCGCTCTTGTAGAAGGTGCTCGCGGCCATCACGAGCATCGAGACGTTGATCAGGCCCGCGATCGACATCGCGATCAGCACGTCGATCCACGTGAAGCGCATCAGCCGCCGCGACTGGTGGTCGTCCGTCGGGCGGATCCGGTCCTGGAGCAGCGCCGAGTGGAGCCAGATCACGTGCGGCATGACCGTCGCGCCGATGATCCCGACCGACAGCAGCAGCGCCTCGCTCGAGCCGGCGAAGCCGGGGATCACCGCGTGCCGCGCCGCGAGCCCGAGGTCGGGCTGCGCGTAGAAGAGCTCGATCACGTAGCAGACGCCGATCACGAGCACGATCGCGACGATCGTCGCCTCGAGCGGGCGGAAGCCGAACCGCTGCATGCCGAGGATCAGGAACGAGGCGATCGCCGTGACGAACGCGGCGGGCAGCAGCGGGAGGCCGATCAGCAGGTGCAGGCCGATCGCGGCGCCGAGGAACTCCGCGAGGTCGGTCGCCATCGCGATCACCTCGGCCTGGACCCAGAGGCCGAAGGACACGCGTCGCGGGAACTCGTCGCGGCAGACCTCGGCGAGGTTGCGACCGGTCGCGACCCCGAGCTTCGCCGACAGCCCCTGCACGAGCATCGCCATCAGGCTCGACGCGACGACGACCCAGACGAGCGTGTACCCGAACTGCGAGCCGCCCGCGATGTTCGTCGCGAAGTTGCCCGGGTCGACGTACGCGACGGCCGCGATGAACGCCGGGCCGAGGAACGGGAGGAGCCGGAAGCGCCCGCCACGGAGGACGCGCTCGCCCTCGGTGCGCGCGCGCTCGACCCGTTCGGCGTGCGTTACTCCCACAAAAGTTAGTTTAGCCTAACTCTGGGCGGCGGGCGCCTCGCCGAGGCGCAGGAGCCGGAGGTCCGGCAGCTCCCGCCAGCGCTCGTCGAGGTCGAAGCCGTACCCGACGAAGAGCTCGTCGGGGACGACGAAGCCGACGTACCGCACCGGGAGGTCGTCCACGAGGCGGCGGTACGGGCGGTCGAGGAGCGTCACGGCGGCGATCGAGCGCGGCTTCCGGAGGCCGAGCGTCCGGACGAGGTAGTGGAGGGTCAGCCCGGTGTCGATGACGTCCTCGACGAGCAGGAGGTCGCGGTCGCGGACGTCGCCGTCGAGGTCCTTCAGCATCCGGATCTGCTCGTGGCCGCCCATCTGAACGCTGCCGTAGCCGGCGAGCTCGATGAAGTCGACGTGGTGGAGGATCGGCATCGCCCGGGAGAGGTCCGCGAGGAAGACGAGGCTCGCCTTCAGCGAGCCGACGAGGAGCGGCTCCCGCCCGTCGTAGTCGCCTGCGATCTCGGCTCCGAGCTCGCGCACCCTGGAGGCGATCTCCGCAGCCGACAGGTAGATCTCCCCGATCCTGTCGTCCGCGACGACCGTCCTAGCTGGCGAGGTCGAGATGGAAATGCGCCGCCAGGCGCTCCAGGTCGCGCCGGTAGAAGAGCTTGATCTTCACGTCGGGGTACCGCTCGCGGAGCTTCCGGAGCTTGCGGTTCTTCCGGGTCACGAGCGACTGCTTCATGACCGTGATCTCGATGTAGAGGTCCTGCTCCGGGAGGTAGAAGTCCGGCGTGAACGCCTCGGTGACCCGGCCCTCGTCGTCCTCCTCGAGGACGAACGTCCGCGGCTCGTAGAGCCACGGGATGCCGTAGTAGTCGAGAACCTTCGCGCACTCGAGCTCCGCCTGGCTGGCGAAGCGCGGCGGCTCGGTTCCCCGATATGCCCGAAAAACGGGGATGTCGAGCCCCATCAGAAGCCACGGTACCGGCCGCGTCGGACGCCCCGCCGTCAGGCGCAGGAGGTGGGCCACACGAGCTCGAACGCGGGTGGAGTCGGGAGTGGTGGCGACCCTCCCGGGTCGCTGACCTGCAGCAGATACGTGCTCCCCGCGTCGGCGGCGAACGCAACACCGCCGATCCCGCTCGCCGCGAGTTGAAGGGAGTCGAAGTCGCTACCCGTCCACACGGAGAGCCGCGGTGGAGGTGAGACGATCGCGGAGTTTGCGAGCGAGTACACGGCGAACGACGCCGTGTTCGCGGGCCAGCACGTCGTGTTGAGGTTGATGCCGGCGGTGGTCGCCTTCCAGCAGTACCAGACACTCCGCGCTGCCCCGCCTGGCTCGTCCGGCTGCGCCGAGGCTCCTTGCAACGTTCCCGTGACGACGTCGGAGTCGCTGGTTAGGAGCTGCGCCGAGTCGAAGTTGTCGTTCGATGGCCCACCGGCGACATCCATTCCCCCGCTCGCTCCACAGCCGGCCATGTTGATCTTTCGATCGGGACGGAGGTTCCGGTTGGGATACGCAGTCCGGATCACGTCGGGGTTGCTCGGCGAGACGGATCCTCTGACGGCGTACCCGATCGTCGGGAAGAACGGTGAGATCCAACCCCCGTTCGGGAGGAACTCGGCGTTGGTGTACGCGAATCGTATGAGCTTCTCGGTGAGGCTCCGCGAATACGACTTCGGGAAGAAGGTCGAGTACTTCTGGACGGTGAAGCCCTTGTACTGCCAGTAGCAGCCGTAGACACCGGTGCCCGACGGGTCCGTGAGGCACGAGTTGAGCTGGACGTTCGGCGGGTCGTTGCAGACGCCGGCGCCGTCGCAGACGCGCCAGTGCCAGCCGCTCGGGGCGTTGCCACTTCCGTCCGGTTGGAAGATGTGCCGACGGTCGACGGTCGGCTCGGCGAGACATCGTGCGAGCCCGCCGAGGGGTCCCGCCTTCGGCTCCGTCTCCATCTTCGTCCTTCCGTCGGCGGACTCGAACTGCGCCGAGAAGGTGACCCACGCTCGCCAGTACGTGGGCCGACGACACGGCGTCTCACGTGGAGGCACGACGGCGCCGGATGCTCCGGCGCCGACGAACGCGCGTCTGCACGGGCCTGAACCGCGGCCGGTCGGCCAGTACTTCGCCTTCCGCGCCTCGGTGGACAGGCCGTCGTCCGCCCCGACCTGCATGCAGACCTCCAGGGACATGTTCACGGTGACGGCGGTCGGGGGGACACCGGTGCAGTCGGAACGGAGCAGTCGCCCCGTCCAGCGCATGCGAAGGTTGGTGCCGCTGCCGACCGGCGCCATGTCCACATAAACCGTGCATTTCGGGCCGCCAGGAGCACCGGTGCCGACCGTGACGGCGATCTCCTGCCGGCCGGAGAGGTCGGCGACGGTCGAGGTGTCGAGCGCCGTCGGCGTGAGAATCCGGTACTCGGGGTCGAGCACGATCGGGTACGCGGAGGATGCGTCGTGCGCGACGTGGACCTCCAAGGTCGACCCGGAGAGCGTGGCCGAAGTCGCAACCTCGTTGCCGTTCGCATCGACCGCCTCCGGCGGATCGACACCGACGATCGGTGTCCCCGTCGCGTCGAGGATCTGGAATCCCGTGCCGGCCTCGACGATGCTTCCGCCCACCGGAACATCCACTGGGAACGCGTAATCGGTCGGCGCCCCGGCGCCGGAGATGACCGTGAGGATCTCGACGCCGACGCCGTCGGCGTTGAGGTCGTCGATGAGCGCCGGATCTGGCGTCGGCGCGCACGGGTTCGCCTGCCCGGCGGGTAGCGCGGCAACGTATGTCCGGCTCGCCCGACCGCGGTACTCGACGGCCGCCGACGAGACGCGAACGCCCGTCGCATGCCTCGCGTCTCGGGGTAGCCCGACGGTGACGGCGGCGCCCGATCGTGTGGTGAGCCGCACCCCGGAGGCGCCGCTGCGCGGCAGGGCGACGCGGCCGCCTCCTCCCGCGAGGGAGAACAGCCGTCGGTCATGGTCGTCCCCGCGTCCGCCTCCGTTCTGGCCGTCGTCGCCCTCATCGCCGGCGGGGACCGAGATCTGGTCGATGCATCCGACGGTATCGAGAGTCGTGTCCGCCGGGACGGCGACCGTGCCCATAGCGAGCATGGTCGATCGGCCGCTTCGATCGACGCTGCGCACATTGACGGCGACCTCGTCGCCCCCCGCGACACCCGGGATCTGGATCTCGTCGGCGCCGGATCCGAACGATGTCCAGTCCGTCCACGCACCCGAGTCGATCTGCCAACGCGCCAGGACGTCTACCGAATTCGCATCGCCGTGAGAGCCGGGCGCTCCCCACGCGACCGCAATCTCGCCCGCTGTGAGGTCGACATCCGTGAGAACGATCGTCGTCGACTGGATCGCGTGTGCTTCGGCGGCCGGGCTCAGCGCGAGGACGCCGAGGGTGCCGAGCACTGCGAGAACCGCAATCGCAAGACGGTGTTTCACCTCACGTGGCCCTGCCGAGAAGATGACGGAGACCAAGGACACGCAGGAGATGCGCGACGGGCGCGTTCCTCTGATGGGCGGTGCACGGTGACGTGATCTCGCTGAAGCCGTACGTACCGGCGGCGATGCGCGTGCGCTCGGCCCGGAGCAGCGGGAGCACGGCTCCGGTCGCGCCGCGCTTGATCCAGAACGGTTGCATCGCGAAGCCGTTGCCACAGCGCACGGTGACGACGACGTTGCGAACGCCGTTCGCGCGGGGCGTCTCGAGCCGCCACACGAACGCCTGCGGAATCACCGGCAGCGCGGCTGTGGCGGCGGGCACGAGGGCCGCAGCCGCGGCCACGGCCGCGAGGAAGGTCCCGCTACGCATCGGCCTGGGCATTGACGTCGTCGAGGACGGCGGCGAGGAACGCGACGAACTCGGTCGTCGTGCACCGTGCGTACCGATCCCATTCGTCGTCGCGGACGACCGTGTCGACGCGATCGACCGAGATCCTGAACCGATTGCGAACCTCGTCGAGCGACGGCTCGGAGGCATCGAGCACGGCTCGTGCTCGAGCGAGCATCTCCTCGAGGCCCTCGCGCCCCAGGAGGTCCGAAGCCACGAAGTCCGTGAACACCCGGCTCGGCTCGTCGAGCGGCTCGACGGCGTATCCATCGTCACCCGCCCGCTCGAGACGGAACCTGATCACACTCACATCGATAAGCGACCGGGAGACTATTGTCAATCTCGGGCGCGACCTAAACTCCACCCATGGGGAAGCCGTTCACCATCGCGCAGCTCTCCGACCTCCACTGCGGGCAGCAGTTCTTCCTCCCGAACCTCCTCGAGCGCGCGATCGTCGAGATCAACGAGCTCGAGCCGGACGTCGTCGTCTGCTCGGGCGACCTGACCTCGAACGGGTTCAAGGACGAGTACGCGCTCGCGAAGGAGTACCTCGACCGGATCGAGTGCGAGGCCTTCGTCGTGATCCCGGGGAACCACGACTCCCGGAACGTCGGCTACGTGCACTTCGAGGAGCTGTTCGGGCAGCGGAACTCGGTGCTGCGGGCGGGCGACGTGACGATCGTCGCGGTCGACTCGACGGAGCCCGACCTCGACCACGGACAGATCGGGCGCGGCCGCTACCCGTGGATCGAGGCGCAGTTCGCCGAGCCGGCGCGACTGCGGATCTTCGTCCTCCACCACCACCTGCTGCCGATCCCGGGGACGGGGCGCGAGCGGAACATCGTCCACGACGCGGGCGACGCGCTCGAGTGCCTGCAACGCGCCGGCGTCGACCTCGTGCTCGCCGGCCACAAGCACGTCCCGTACGCGTGGCGGCTCGAGGACATCTTCATCGTCAACGCGGGAACGGTCTCGTCGTCGCGCCTTCGCGGGAACGGGCGGCCCTGTTACAACATCGTCGAGCTCGACGGGACGCACGTGGACGTGTGGCGGAAGTACCCGTTCCACGAGCAGGAGAAGATCATCCAGTTCTCGTCGGAGACGAAGACGTTCGAGAAGTACACGGCGCGAATCGACGGCGAGGTGACGACGGCGCGGTGAGGGCCCTCGTCCTCGTCGACGGCGAGCACTACGCGCCCGTCGTGCGCGACGCGCTCGCGGCGCTGCCGTACGAGGTCGTCGGCGCGCTGCTCGTCGGCGGGACGGAGAAGCTGCGCGGGGGAGACGACTACGGCGTGCCGCTCGTCGACGCGCTCGACGCCGTCGACGCGGAGATCGTCGTCGACCTCTCGGACGAGCCGGTGCTGCCGCCGCGCGAGCGGATGCTCTGGGCGTCGCGCGCGCTCGCGCTCGGGCTGCCGTACGCGGGCGCGGACTTCCGGTTCGACCCGCCGCCGCTCCATCCGGTGCCGTACCCGTCGCTCGCGGTCGTCGGTGCCGGGAAGCGCGTCGGGAAGACGGCGGTCGCGACGCACGTCGCGCGGCTGCTCGCGCGCGACCGGCGCGTCGCCGTCGTCTCGATGGGGCGCGGCGGGCCGCCGGAGCCCGAGGTTCGCGAGTCGGCGCCGACGGTGGAGGAGCTCGTCGCGCTCGCGCGCGAGGGGCGGCACGCGGCGTCGGACTACCTCGAGACGGCGGCGTTCGCCGGTGTGCCGACGATCGGCTGCCGCCGCGCGGGCGGCGGGCTCGCGGGCTCGACGGTCGACTCGAACGTGCTCGAGGGCGCGGCGCTCGCGGCGACGCTCGAGCCGGACCTCGTCGTCTTCGACGGCAGCGGCGCGGCGCTCCCGCCGATCGCGGCCGACGCGCGGATCCTCGTCACGAACCGGACGCACGACCTCCGCGACGGGCTCAACGCGTACCGCGTGCTCGTCTCCGACCTCGTCGTCGACACGGGCGGCACCGACCGCGCCGCCGTGCGCGCCCTCAAGAATGTCCCGGTCGTGCGCGTCGACCCGACGCTTCGGCCCGCGACGCCGCTCGGCGGCCGCCGCACCGCCGTCTTCACGACGGGTCCGGCGCCGACGGCGCACCTCGACGCCGAGGTCGTCCACGTCTCGCGGAACCTCGCGAACCGCGCCGCGCTCCGCGCCGAGCTGGCACGGATCGACGCCGAGGTCTACGTCGTCGAGCTGAAGGCCGCGGCGATCGACGTCGTCGCGGAGGCGGCGCTCGAGCACGGCGCGGAGCTCGTCCTCGCGGCGAACGAGATCGTCTCGGAGGAGCTCGACGCGCGCGTGGCGGCGCTCGTCCGCGAGGAGGCCCGGGCGTGAGCGCCGAACCGCGCCGCGTGATGCCGCTGCCGCTCGGCGGCGAGCACGGGCTGCCGTACTCCCGCGGGATGATGGCCCGCGCGCTCATGGCCGTCGGGGTCCCGGCCGACCGGGCCTATGCCCTCGCTCGCCGCGTCGGCGACGACCTCGCGGAGCGCGGCAGCGACGTCGTCGACCTCGACCGGCTCACGGCGCTGGCGGTGGAGAGCCTGGGCGAGGAGGAGGGCGGCGCTGCGATGCTCCGCCTCCGCCGCTACCAGGAGCTGCGCGAGCTCGACCTGCCGATCGTGATCCTCGTCGGCGGCGCGACCGGCACGGGGAAGTCGACGGTCGCGACGGAGATCGCGTACAGGCTCGGGATCACGCGCGTCACGTCGACGGACTTCGTCCGGCAGACGATGCGCGCGTTCTTCTCCGAGGAGTTCATGCCGGCGATCCACTACTCGAGCTTCGAGGCGGGCGACGCGTTCCCGGACGCCGACGACCCGCTCATCGCCGGCTTCCTCGAGCAGGCGCGCGACGTCCTCGTCGGCGTCCGCGCGTCGATCGAGCGCGCGCTCCAGGAGGGCTGGTCGATGGTGCTCGAGGGCGTCCATCTCGTCCCCGGCCTGCTGCCGACGCAGTTCCCCGACACGCTCGTCGTGCCGTGCATGCTCTCGATCGTGGACGAGACGGCGCACGCGCAGCACTTCCTCGCGCGCGAGGGCGGCTCGCAGCGGCCGCGCGACAAGTACCTCGACCGCTTCCGCGAGATCCGCCGGCTCCAGGACTACCTCGTCGGCCGCGCGGTCCGCGAGGGCGTGCCGGTGATCGAGAACGAGAGCGCCGACGGCGCGACGGCCGCGCTCGCAGAGCTCGTCCTCGCCGCGGCCGAGCAGAAGCGGGACCGGGAGCGCGTGTGACAGACCTCGAGGCCGACCTCGATCCCGCCGCGGCCGCCGGCGAGCGGCGCACGGCGTGCCTCTGCGAGCTCTACCTCCGCGGGACCGAGTGGGCCGCGCTCGGCGCCGCGCGCTGGCTCGGCCGCGCCGACCAGGAGGCGGCGCAGGACTCGGCGGCGAACGGGCTCCGCGCGGCGCTCGAGCTGCTGCCGATCCGCGGCCGCGTCGTCCTCGGCACGCCGGACGAGTCGGCGGGGCTCGTTCCCGGCGAGATCGTCGGCGCGGGCGGGGAGGAGGTCGACCTCGCCCTCGACGCGCTCGAGGGCCGCGGCGTCGTCGCGCGCGGCGGCAACGGCGCGATGTCGATGATCGCCGTCGGCGAGCCCGGCAAGTTCCTGACCCTGCCCGACATGTACATGCGGAAGATGGCCGTCGGCCCGCGCGCCCGCGGCGCGATCGACCTGACGCGGCCCGTCGGCGACAACATCCGCGCGATCGCCGAGGCGTTCGGCCGCGGCGTCAACGACCTGACGACGATCGTGCTCGACCGGCCGCGCCACCACGACCTGATCGAGGAGATCCGCGGCTCCGGCGCGCGAATCAAGCTGATCCAGGACGGCGACGTCACCGCGTCGATCTCCGCCTCGATCCGCGGCACGAACGACCACCTCGCGGTGGGGATCGGCGGCACGCGCCAGGCCGTCCTCTCGGCGGCCGCGCTCCGCTGCCTCGGCGGCGAGCTCCAGGCCCAGTTCTGGCCCACCTCGCGCGGCGAGATCGACGAGCTCCGGGCGATGGGGATCGAGGACTACGGGCGGATCTTCCGGACGGAGGACCTCGCCCCGGGCGAGGTGATCGTCGCGGCCACCGGCGTCTCGAACGGCGACCTCCTCCGCGGCGTCCGCTTCCTCGCCGACAGCGCCCGGACGCACTCGCTCGTCATGTGCACCCGGTGCAACTGGGTCCGGTTCGTGGACGGGATCCACTTCTTCGCCCGGGAGCGGCGCGAGGAAGTCCGCCTCCTCGGCTTCTAGCGCGCGTTCCGCAGCCTGACCGACCTGCTGCCGGGCTCCGTCGAGCTGCCGATCCGCTTGCCTTCGAGCGAGAGCACCGCGTACTTCGGCGCGCCGCCGAGGCGGTTGAGCGCCGCGTTCCGCAGCAGGATCGACCGGACGGCCGACGCGTTGGACTGCACCGGGCCGGCGGATGCCTGCGAGGCGGGAAGCGCGATCGCGAGCGCCGCGACGATGATGAGAAGGATCCGGGCGTTCATCGAACTCTCCTTCGGTCGGCGACCGCCCTGCGCGGTCCCTTTCCGTCGAGGCTAGGGCGGCTCGATCCGGCGGTCGTTCGTCGCGGCGACATTCCCTGTGTCAACCACTCGGTAGAACCCCGCGCCCGGCCTCCGCGCGGTCCGGGTTGTACCCCGGCGCCGAGGTCTGTAGAAACGGGGTGGCGGTTCAGAGACCCCGCCCTCCGGCGACGCATCCCCCGAGGAGGAACCGATGAGAAGGAGCAGAGTGGCCCTCGTGTTGCTCGCGGCGGCCGGCGTCCTCGCGCTGGCGTTCGCGAGCGCGACTTTGGGCGGAACGGCGAAGAAAGGCGCGACCCCGTTCAAGGCCGCGGTGATCCTCGTCGGCCCGCACAACGACGGCGGCTGGTCCCAGGCGCACTACGACGGCATGCAGTACGTCCAGAAGCAGCTGGGCAGCAAGGTCCAGTTCACGTACAAGGAGAACATCGCCGTCGGCGCGCAGTTCAACCAGACCGTGGCCGGCCTTGCGGCGCAGGGCTACAAGATGATCTGGGCGACCTCGTACGGCATGGTCACGAAGCAGCTCGCCGCGAAGTATCCGAACATCATCTTCGAGCAGGCGACGGGAACCGACCTCTCGAAGAACCTCGGCGAGTACTTCGGTGCCGGTGAGGACACGATCTTCCTCTCCGGGATGGCGGCCGGGG
>Ga0335085_10017892_pt1 | contig 10199 bp, 11 predicted proteins | sample Lox_Sample_45_FD_206712 | JGI IMG/M metagenome (GOLD analysis project Ga0335085, IMG submission 206712) | Soil microbial communities from Loxahatchee National Wildlife Refuge, Florida, United States - Lox_Sample_4.5 | ecosystem: Environmental > Terrestrial > Soil > Wetlands | place: USA... | reverse complement strand
GAGTGGTTCCAGTTCCCGCCAGGGTGAACGTGGCGCTGCCGGTGGTGAGTCCCAAGGTCAGCGTTGCCTGTGCCGTGCCGGCCGTCTGGGGGGTGAAAGTGACATTGAAGGCGGTCTGCTGCCCCGGGCCCAATTGGAGAGGCGTGGTAGCCCCCGAGATCTGGAAAGCCGAACCGCTTACCGCGGCCGACTGCAGAGAACTGGCGGCGGTTCCGGCATTGAACACGGTCACGACGGCAGTGGTGGAAGTATTCAGATTTGTGGAGGGAAACGTGATAGAGCCGCCGGGTGTGACAGCCGTCGCGGCGCCGGTTGGTTGAATGGCGTAGCTGTAGGTCAACCGCCCCGCGGTGCCGTTCAGCGTGAACGGGAAGGTGGCGGCTACCGAATTCTCGCTGTAGCCGATGATCACCTGTCCGGCGGTGGCCAGCCCGGTAGTGGAAACATACTGCACCGTGAAGCTGAGATTCTGGCCCGGATTGAGCGTCGAGGGCAGAGCGGGCGTGGTCTGCACCACCGCCATTTCCGTGGTGCCGGTGAGAGTCACGCTGTTGATAGTGGCGCTGGCGGTGCCTGCGTATTGAACCGATACCACCGCGAACACCGGCTGTCCCGTGGCCGTCGCGGTCATGTTCACCGAACCACCCGAAGGGACATTAGTGGCGGTGCCTGCCACTGTGGCGGTGACCTGTAAAACCTGGCTCTGCGCCGGGGTTGCCACGGCGAATGCGGCGGTCAAAGCAACCGCAAGGAAGGTGAGCAGTTTTCTCATCGGGCGGCCTCCCCGGGCACGAAGTAAACTGTGGGAGTCTGGCTGGCGTCCAGAACCAGCAGCCATTCGTTTCGTTTATTGCCGTTCAGCAGGAATGCCGGGCCGGCGGAGAGCGCTTCGAAACGGGAAGGGGCGAAGCTTAACGGAATGGTATTGGCCAGGCTTCCGGAACCGATTTCGTAGACCAGCACCGATTGCGTAGTGGCATCGGGCATCAGCAGATAGCGGCCGTCTCCGGAAACCGCCAGGCCGGCCGGTTGGAGCGCCGGACCGTTCGGCTGCACCAGGGAGGCGAAGACCGAAAAGGCCGAGCCGGACTGGAACTGCACGATTCGCTGATTGTCCGGGTCTATGGCGTACAGCCACTGCCCGGTACCGTCGAAAGCCGCAGCCTGCGGATTGGCCATGGATAAGAGCAGGGCCGGAGACTGTCCGGCAGCGAAGAGATACAAACCCGACGCCGCAAAGCCGGCGGCGATCTGCTGTCCCGCCGGATCGATGGCCAGGGTAGTGAGTTGTCCCCACGAGGAAACGTCAATGGCCGCATCCGCCACCGGTTGACTACCGGAGAATCGGACGCGCTGCAGCAGGTTTCCGGATGAGGAATACAGAACCGCAAAGGAGCCGTCGCGGCTCCAGGCGATACGGTCGACTGACTCGATCAGCCCATCCACGGAAGCTTCCACGGGAGTCAGGGAGTCCAGGCCGCTGACGAAAGCGGAGCGGCGGGACCTGGTGATGAAAGCCCACTTACCTCCGGGAGCGATGGATGCGGATTCCACCTGGCTCAGGATGGGCGAGGCCAGGTGCGTCGAACCGGCCAGCCCCAGTAAAGGCCGGACCGTTTTGGAGGCGCCGCTAAACACGAAGCCGCCGATGGGGCCCTGAAAATTTGCGGTCTGGGTTTTCCCCGGAGAAGCCAGCAGCAGTAACAGTGCCGCCGGTGCGGAAACGCGGAAACAACTGGAGATCATTTACTGCGGCCCCCCGAACACAACCGGACCCGTGCCAATGGTGATGGGCGGATTTGAAGCAGGCGACGACGACGAACGGGTGCCGAAGTAGATGCCCGCGGCCGCGCCACCGGCGGCGGCGACTCCCAACAGAACCCATTTCCAGGTGCCGCCGGATTTCGCAGTGCGCTGGGGCCGTGGCGGCGCTCCGGGGACGCCCTCCACAACCTGATTGATCAGGGTGCGGGCGCGTAAGCCGTGAAAGGACGCCGTGACATAGATCTGCAGCTTGCCTGGGATGTCGTTGGTTTTGAGTCCGTGAGCCGTGGCCAGGCCGGTCTTATCGGTTACTACGGCAAGGGTCTTGGCGCCGTTGGTGAACTCGCCGCTGGTTCCGGAGACCGGGAGTGCAAAAACAACGGGGACTCCGGCCACGGGCTGTTGATCGTCATCTTCGATTCTGACTGCGGGATCCTGCGTCACATGCTGCCGGGTCGGGCTCGCGGCCCCTTCGCCGGAAACCACCACAATGTTGATTTGGGCAGGGAGAGTCTGGGCGGTTGCTGTGGGGGCCAGCCCGTTCGAAGTCATCAGAAAGCAGAGTCCCAGGGGAAGCCAACTCCCTATAGGACGTTTTAGTTTTTGGGCCATATGCAGCTTTGCTTAAACCGTGTCGGATATAGCAATCCGAACGCCGCTGTAGGAATTCCGGTTTGCCGGGAGTTCAGAGGGCGAGGTTTACGCGTCAAAGCGCCGATTAGAGAGCGCACAGTGTGCGGAACATTGAGAACAATTCCTATTGTTTGCGATTTCCTGGGACATTCCCACGGTGTAGAGGCGCATGGCCTCGAAAATGCTACCCGAGTATAATTCTTAGGGAAACTTCTCGTAGTGAACAGAATGGCTTTTCGATACAAATCGACAGTGGTGTTAATGGTGATGGCACTGGGAATCGGCATGATTTCGAGTGCGGCACAAACCGACAAGGCGCCTCCCCCGGAACTGCTCCAATATATTCGCGACGGCAAAAGTCATGGGCTCGCGGATAGCAAGATCAAAAAGCAGGCGCAAACGGCGGGTTGGTCGGCGGCCAGCGTTGACGAGGCATTCACTTACTTAAAGAACGAGAAAGCCGCGGAACAGGCGGCGCGGCTTGCCAAGACAGCCGAACCCTCGGCGGCTCCACAGACTCCCGCGCAGTTACAGACGCCCGAGCCCAAAATGGCCACTCCGCAGGAAATGGCGGCCCCGCCGCAGACACCCGGTCAGCCGCCTGCTGTAAACCGCGGAGTCTCGGACGATTACGTGATCGGCGCGGGAGACACGTTGCAGATCTCCGTTTGGAAAGAGTTGGAGGCTTCGGTTCCTACGGCAGTGGTGCGGCCGGACGGAAAAATCACCGTACCGTTGATCAAAGACATCGAAGTGGCGGGCCTGACGCCTCCCGAGGCGGAGAAAAAGATTACCGAGCGGCTGGCCAAATTCATTACGGACCCGAACGTCACGGTTGTGGTCGCCACCATCAACAGCAAGAAGGTTTATATTGTGGGCGCGGCGCGGAAAGAAGGTCCGCTGCCGTATACCTACGGGTTGACGGTGCTCCAGGCGATCAGCGAAGCCGGCGGTCTGACTGACTATGCCAAGCGCAAGAAAATCTATATCCAGCACACGGTAAATGGCCAGACCTATCAGCAGGATTTCAATTACGACGAAGTGATCAAAGGGCAGAACATGGACCAGAATATCGTGCTACTGCCCGGCGATACGGTCGTGATCCCTCATTGAGGGCCGCCGCGAGAGTACATCATTCTTGCCGGCGCAATGTCTGGTGCGGCTACTGCCCAAGCCAATGAAGGTGCGCGACGTAATCAAGATGATCGAGAACGATGGCTGGGCCTTGGCGCGGACCCGTGGGGATCACCGGCAATACAAGCACCCCAACAAGTCGGGCAAAGTGACGCTTCCCGGCCACCCCAGCGACGAAATGCCCCCGGGGACGTTAAAATCTGTATTGAGGCAGGCATTGGCTGAAATGATGAAGTACACCGTCCTATTCGAGAAGGCGCCGAACAACTGGGCTGCCTACGTGCCGGATCTCCCGGGCTGCGTGACTACGGGCCGCACGCTCGAAGAAACACGCCGCCGGATTGCGGAGGCGATCGAGTTTCACATTGAAGGCCTGCGCATAGATGGTGAGGCTGTGCCGGAGCCTGCCACTGTGGCAGAATCGATCGAGATCCAGGCGGCCTGAGCGCCACCGAAGCTCATGCCGCGCCGCGAGATTCGATCACAACAAGGCGGCTCGACCGGCGGGAGAAACGAGTCACTGGGTAAAAGAAAAGCGCAGCACCGACTCACTCGCCACCGGTATGCCGCCGCGGCGCGCGGGTTGGAAGTGCCATAGTTGCGCCGCGTGGAGAGCTTCCCGCACGAAAAGCTGGTGGACGTTCTGCTGCGGCAAAGGTTCGACTTTCAGCACTTTCCCACTCGCATCGATGACCACCCGGATAGAGACTACCGTGGGTTTGGAAGTCACACCCTTGAGTTCCGGCGGATAAGCAGGCAGAATTTTACGGATCGGTACCGGTGGATTGTATGGCGGAAGGGACGGCGTAACAGACGCTGCGGGCGCGGGCGTGGATGGCGGTAATGGCCGCGGCGGAGCGACGGGCGCGGAAATCGCGTAAGCGGGCCGCTCCTGGCCGGCGGGGAGTATGGGCGGCGCACTCAAAGATAGCGACGCCGGGGCGTTGTTCTTCACAACCGGAGGAGCGGTGAATGGCTTGGACGCCTGGGCGATGGGAACCCGGTCGGCCGGCAGCGACTGAGGCGTCGGGGCAGGCGTTGCGTACCTGGGGATTTCCTGCCCGCGAATCACCCTGACAGATTCGGTGACATCGCCGGTTGGACCGGTAAGGGTGAGTTGGATCAGAACTTGGTCGGATATCGGCGCATATAGGATGCTTTCCCATCGCAATTGCTGCCCGTCCAGTGGAATTTTGCGTTTGAGGGTGCCGTCCTCAATCGAGATCAGCCCGGAAGTCGCGGCGGTGACTGTGGGCGACCCGTGATCCCAGCTCAGCTTCAAGTCCTCAGCTTGCCGCCTCACCTGCAGTCCGAGGCTGGGCTGCGAGGGCGGTGGAGCGGAAACCGGAGCCGGTTGTGGCGGTCGGGGTGTAATCCAGATCGCGTTCCAGGCCCGGGTCGATCCTTCGCGAAATCGCGCATTGGCGAACCAGAGCGCGGGAGGAAGAAGCACGGTGGCGGCGGCCGCCGCAAAGGCGACTTTCGGAAAAATGCGGCGCCGCTTTTGCGGTTTGAGTGGTTCCGGGGATGAGGGCTCCGCCGCTGGGGCGGGGTGTTCGCTGGCCTGCCGGCACCGCAAAAGCCGGTCGCGCTCTTCGGTGGCCAGCAGGGAAGCATCCAGGGGAAATTCCAGGAAGGGAAATTCGGAAACCTTCTGGTGGCCCTGGGAGAAAAAGAAAGTCGCGTTGGCCGGGCCGAAGCCGGTCGGCTGCATCATCAGGAAAACGTGGTATGGCTTGCCGAAAAAGGTTTTGAAGAGGGAGAGATCTTCGGCGCTCAAACGGAGGGCGTCCCCGGTGCGGTAATACCCGACCAGGCGCTTCCCCGGCTGCGGAGACAATTCGACAATCATCTCGGGAACGCTACGGTCGAAGGCGGGTCGAAACTCCAGAATCTCGGTAGTGCCTTCCTGAACCCGGCCGAAGAGCAATCCGTGTTCGTCCGTGCCATGCCCGGTATCCCGCAGACGCTCTTGCAGCCCCTCAATCACGCGGAGGTCCAGGTGCACCCGGACAGGAGATCCGGGAAACCACCAGGCGTAGTGGCGAGGCTGTGTTGCCGCGTGGGTCCCGGTCGGTGTTGCCATTTTGCCAACCGGAAGCAACCACATCACCAAAGCTCAAGTGGCTATGGCTATTGAACGCTCGGATTGCGCCGGGAGGAAATCTGTCACAAAGTGCAACAGGGTGGGTGACGTTGAAGTTATCACGTATAATGCGTGTAGCACGTCAATTACGTGTGAGGAGCAAAATGGCTGTCAACAAAGCCGCGAAACAGAATGTCACCATAAGCATCAGCCGCGAGACGGTGCAAAAAGCCAGGATTCTGGCAGCCCGGCGCTCCACCTCGATCAGCCGTCTCGTGGCTGAACAGGTGGAACTGCTGGTCGGGGAAGAAGAAGCCTGGGAACGCTCTGAGCGCTCTGCCTTGGCCCTGTTAGAACGGGGGTTTCATCTGGGGGGGCGGATCAGCGCCAGTCGGGACGAGTTGCATGAGCGCTAAGACCTTCGTGGACACGAATATCCTGATTTACGCCCACGACGTGGATGCGGGTGCGAAGCACGAAACCGCCAGAGGCATCCTGCGCCACCTGTGGGGCCAGCGTACTGGCGTCCTCAGTACACAGGTCCTTCAGGAGTTTTATGTCAACGTGACGAGAAAGATCGCCACACCCCTGACGAAGCCCTCCGCTCGGGCGGTGGTCGAGAGTTATACGCTCTGGTGCGCCGTCACCACACCGGACGAGATCTCTGCCGCTTTCCGCATTGAAGATGAGGCCCGTATCGGTTTTTGGGACGCGCTTATCGTCGCGACCGCGCGTAAAGCCGACGCCGCTCGGATCCTGTCGGAAGATCTGAACGCCGGCCAGATCATCGCAGGGGTGCGGATAGAAAACCCCTTCTGAGTTATCTCGTCCTGAGCTCTATGACATGCATGCGCAACCATGGGACCAGTTTGTCAAAGCGGAACTGGTGCGTTTCGTATAATTCGGAGAGAAAGACATACGCTTCCACCGCATCGGCCGCGAGTTGCGCGCCGTTGATAGCGAGAAAAGTATAGGTGGCGGCGAAGGCGATGCGCTTGTTGCCGTCGAAGAAGGCGTGGTTCTGCGAGAGACTCTCCCAGAGCGCGGCGGCTTCCTCGACCAGGTCAGCATAGTAACCGGTCTGCGGGCGAAAGAGTGCGGCTTCCAGTAACCCTTGATCCCTGAGACCAGGGAGGCCGCCATAGCGCTCGATCAGGTCGGCGTGCATGGCCAGAACTTCCGCTACCGTGAGGTAGTCCTTCACTTCGCGAGCTTCTGATAAAGCTGACCGTATCTATCGTGGCTGGCGAGATAGGAGGCCATGACATGGGAGCGCGGCGTGGTTCGTTTGCGCTTCTCGATCAGATCCGCCAGCGCCTCGTCAACAAGTGCTTGTACTTGACGGCCTTCCTGATGGGCCAGGGCACGCACGACCGCCAGGATTTCGGAGTTTACCTGAGTCGCGAATTTTTCACGGCCTCGGGGCATAATCACGGCTTCCCTCCAGGTTATCATGACAAATCATGATTTGTCATGAAGTGGGGCGGTGCGGGGAGGGTTAATGGGGTAAGCCGAACTTCTCCGACAGGCGTTTCATCAGGGAAGAGTTCGTTTTGGGCGCGCCGTAGGGCTCCAGTTTTGGAGCATAGGATTCCTCCTGAGACAATTCCACGGGACCCAGTCGCGGAGAAGGAGCCTCGGCGGCAAAAGTGGACAGCGCCTCGAACAGGCCCAGGTTGGCGGCCGCATCGCGCACGTAGTTCGAGCCGACCAGGGGCGATTCGTCGCCGTAGGCCATCAGCAGCGAGCTATCGCAGAGGGAGTTCACCAAACGCGGGATGCCTTGCGACCATTGAGCGATCATGTTCAGGGCATCCGGGCTGAAGGGCGGGGCCTCGTGAGCGCCCGCTTTCGCCCATCTAACCATAATGTATTGCTGCACTTCCGACGGGGATAGCGGATCGATGTACAGGCGCAGGGAAAGCCGTTGCTTGAGTTGCCGCAGGTCCCGGCGGTTGAGGAGCGTGTCCAGTTCCGGCTGGCCCAGAAGCAAAATTTGAAGGAATTTTTCCGAGGCGCTTTCGTAATTGCCGAGCAGGCGGATCTCTTCGAGGACTTCGAGGCTCAGTTTGTGGGCTTCATCGATCACCAGAACGGCGTACCGGTTCTGATGATGCGTGCGCGCCAGAAACTCCTGTAATCTCCAGAGGCGTTGTGCTTTACTCGCCGGGACGTCGGGGATGTCGAAGTCCAGCATCACGATTTCCAGAAATTCGGATGCGGTCAGGGTGGGATTGAGGATGATGCTGGTTTCCACCCGTTCGGCCGGTAAGCGGTTCAAAACACTGTTGATCAGGGTGGTCTTGCCCGTCCCGGCATCGCCGGTCAGGACCGCAAAGCCCTTCCTTTCAAGGACCGCATAGGTCAATCCGGCAAGCGCCTCGCGATGTTTCGGGGGCAGGTACAGGAACGCCGGATCGGGCGTCAGGTTGAAAGGCAGCTTCTCTAAACCGAAAAAGTCTGTATACATTGTGCCGGACTAGCGGTGCACCATCTTCAGAATACCAACTGGAGCTTCGCTACAACGATATGACAGGCACGGTAGGTACCATTCCGAAAGTACAACAAAAATAAGGTTATTACTGTATTGAAAATTTCTGCAAAAATCAGCAACTATGGGTCGCCCGATTCCCGTAGTTCTTCTCGTAATAGGAGCGGTATTCTCCGCTGCGTACGCGCGCAACCCAAGCCCCGTTGTTGCGGTACCAGTCGACGGTGCGCCTCAGACCCTCCTCAAAATCGGTGACGGGTTGCCATCCGGTTTCGCACGTCAACTTTTCGCTGGAAAGAGCATACCGGCGGTCGTGTCCTGGACGATCAGTCACATAGCGAATCAGACTGTCAGGCTTGCCGGTAATGGCTAGCACCTTGTGCACCACCTCGAGATTCGGCAGCGAGCGGTTGCCGCCAATATTGTAGATTTCGCCGTCGCGGCCTTTTTCAAGCACTGCCAGAATGCCGCGGCAATGGTCTTCCACGAAGAGCCAGTCGCGCACCTGCATGCCATCACCATAGACCGGCAGGGAGCGGTCCTCCAGCGCATTGGCGATCATCAGCGGGATCAGTTTTTCCGGGAACTGGTAGGGACCATAGTTATTGGAGGCCCGGGTAATGACTACAGGCAGCTTGTAGGTCACGTAATAGGACCGGGCGAGCAGGTCTGACGACGCTTTGGAGGCCGAATACGGGCTGCTGGCGTTCAGCGGATAGGCTTCGGTCGCTTCCAGAGGCGCTTCCAAACTACCGTACACTTCATCGGTGGAAACGTGCACGAAGCGCGGAATGGCGCGCCGTCGGGCGCCCTCGAGCAAGGTGAAAGTGCCGCGAATATTCGTCTGGATCACCGGTTCAGGCGACAGGATGCTGGGGTCCACATGCGATTCGGCCGCGAAATGAACGATAGCATCCGGCTTCTCCTCGGCCAGGACGGAGTCGACCAGTTGCTGGTCGCAAATATCGCCGTGCACGAAGCGATACCGCTCGTTGTTCTGCACCTCGGTCAGATTCTCCAGATTGCCGGCGTAGGTCAATTTGTCGAAATTGATGACGCGCAGATCCTTGCGAAAAATGGCAATGCGCACGAACGCCGACCCGATAAATCCGGCACCGCCGGTTACAAGGATCATTGGAGTGTGGCTGGGCGAGGCGTCCAAGCAATGGAGACGCGGACTGCGCTTTGTGAGGTGTGGTAGGCCGCAGCCTGCAAGCCTCCGGAATAATCCAAGTAGACATATTGCGTAATCAAAACGACGTGGGTGCCGATTGCGCGGGTCAAACCCACCGTCGTACGCCAACCGGAGGTGTTGGCCAGGATACCGCCCTGAAGCTGCTGCCAACTGAAGCTGCAGTCCAGCCACCAGGAGTTTCCAGGATGGCGCCAATGCCAACTCCCGATAGCCGAGGAGTTCGTGGCGGTCCCCAGCCCATACGAATCGCTCACGGTCCGGTCGTAGGAACCGAGGAAGGTTTGCGATAAGGTCTTGTATGCCAAGCTGCCGCCAATGACAGGCCCCGGTTGTGCTGGCATGGTCGGTCCGACTCCGGTCTGGTATAAGCTGTTCGTGAATCCCACTCCGCCGTGGGCTTGCATCACCCACCGCATCCCCAAGGTCCGGCCCAGAGTCACAATTGAAGTCGTGGTGTAACCGTCGTACAGAGAGGACGAGACGCGGTTGGTACTGACCGAACCTCCAAATTGCATTATTGGTGAAAGAGAATAGGAAAATCCAAAGCTCGCGTTGCCGGAGGTCGTATTGGAGATCAGGTAATTGTTGCTAGTGGCCAGTGCTTGGTCTCCCGAAATATACTGTGTCCGGGCCCCACCCCCGGTGAAAATCAACGAAAGGCGGGGCGAGTACGAATAGGCAAGGGATGCATACGTGGAAGCCGTGAACATTCGTTGGCCGTAAATCAGATTGGCAACCGGAGACTGAACCAGTGGCGAGGCTGTAAAAATAGCTCCCAGTTGTGGGTTGTTGGCGAATTTGGACGAGAGCATGCCGGCGGCAAGGTCATTGAAGGTGGACGGTGCAGAGGCGACATTGCTGAGGGTTGTGGGGGAAAATAGAGACTCCTCCAGACT
>Ga0335085_10017890_pt1 | contig 10200 bp, 11 predicted proteins | sample Lox_Sample_45_FD_206712 | JGI IMG/M metagenome (GOLD analysis project Ga0335085, IMG submission 206712) | Soil microbial communities from Loxahatchee National Wildlife Refuge, Florida, United States - Lox_Sample_4.5 | ecosystem: Environmental > Terrestrial > Soil > Wetlands | place: USA... | reverse complement strand
GCAGCGGGCGCCTGACGCTGCTCGGGGACGCGGCGCACCCGATGCTGCCGCACCTGGGGCAGGGCGTGAACCAGGCCCTGGAAGACGCCGTCGCGCTGGCTGAACTGCTCGGCGCCTGCGCGAGCCCGGCGGGTGTCCCGCGAGCGCTGGCCGCGTACGAGAAGCTGCGGCGGGCCCGGACGGCACAAGTCCAGCTCGGCTCCAGGCGCAACGGCGCCGGCTACGACAGTTCGGGCAGCCAGCTCACCGACCGCCGCTGGATCTACGAGTACGACGCGGGAACAGAGGCCGCCGCGCTCGCCTCGACCGCCCGCTTCTCGTGACGAAAGAGCGACTCTAGGCAGTCATGGCCTGCCGCGCTTATTGTTGCGCCGTGGGGGGCGGGGAGGATGACTCGGCCGTGCTGATGGTGGGCCGTGACCGCGAGCTGGCTCGGGTCACGCGCCTCCTAGAAGACGCGCTGGGGGGACACGGGCGCCTGGTGCTGTGCACCGGCGAGGCGGGAATCGGGAAGACCCGGCTGGGTGAAGAGCTCACTGCCGCGGCTGCTTCCAGGAGCGTGCCGGTGGTGTGGGCTCGCGCGGCCGACAGGGACAGCTCGCCGCCGTACGGCCTGTGGCGGCTGGTCCTGGACGAGCCTGTCATCCGCGGCGACGCCTGGGACGGATCCCGGCCGGACCTGTGGTCGCAGGTCTTCGGCGACGGCGGCCGGCCGCAACTGGCCGAGAGCGCCGATTCCGGCAGCGCGCGCCGGTTCGCGCTGTTCGCCGAGGTGCGCCGGCGGCTGGCGGAGGCTGCCGGGCCGGCCGGACTACTGCTGGTGTTCGACGATCTGCAGTGGGCGGATGAGGCGTCCGCGGTCCTGCTCACCGATCTCGTGCGCCAGCTGCACGGAACCCGCATGCTGGTCTTCGCCAGCTACCGGGCCTCGCCAGGGTCGGGCGATGAGACCCTGCTCCGCCTATCGGCGGAGGCCAACGCGGACCGGGTGGACCTGCACGGCCTGGCCGCCCAGGCCATCGGGGAGCTGCTGCGCGCCGCCGGGCTGCCCGCGTACGCGGAACAAGTGGACAATGTGCACGCCGAGACGGACGGTAACCCGTTCCTGGTCCGGGAGCTGGCCCGCATGCTCGTCGAGCAACGCCGCCACAGGCCAGGTTCGGTGCCAGGACGGGTGGTTGACGCCACGGCCCACCGGCTCGCCCAGGTGTCGAAGCCTGCCCAGGCGCTGCTGCGGACCGCCGCGGTGGCCGGCAACGGCTTCTCGGCCGGCGTGGCGGCCCGGATGCTTGGCGTGCCCGTGCTCAGCCTGCTCGGTCCGCTGGACGAATGCCGGGCCGCCGGATTCGTGGTGGCCGGTGACCATCCCGGCGACTACCGCTTCTCGCATGCGCTGGTCCGTTCGGCGGTGGCCGCCCGGCTGGGCGCGGAAGAGCAGCGGCGGCTGCACACGGCGGCGGCCGACGCGATCGAGGCGCTGTACGAGGGGCAGCTGCGCCTGCACCTGGCGGACGTCGCCCGGCACCGGGTCGAGGCGTCGCTGCCCGGCGACCGGGCCCGGGCGGTGGCCGCCTGCGAGGCAGCGGCCGACGTGGCGGCGGAGGCGCTAGCGTTCGAGGAGGCCGTGCGCCTGTACCGGCAGGCGCTGTCGGCTGGCGAGGGGGAACTCGGCGCGGCCGACAGGGACCGGCTCGAACTCGCCCTCGCCGCGGCCCTGCACCGCAGCGGCGACCTGCCCGGTGCGCAGCAGGCGGCGGCCCGTGTCGGCCGCCGGGCCGAGCGGCGGCGTGACCGGCTCGGGCTCGCCCGCACCGCCTTGGTGATGGAGGCCACGGGGGTCCCGGAATGGGACGGTGAGATCTGCCGTGTCTGTGAGCAGGCCCTGGCCGGGAACGGCCTTCCCGACGACCTGCGGGCCCGGGTGTCCGCCTCATACGCGCAAGCGCTGGTGTACCGCGGCGAGTACGACAGGGCAGGGTCTGTTAGCCGTGATGCGCTGTCCGCCGCCGAATCGGCGGCCGACCCAGTCGCGCTTGTCGACGCGCTGCGGGCCCGCCAGCTGGCCTGCTGTGCTCCCGAAGGCCTGGCCGAGCGGACCGCGCTGGCGACCCGGATGCTCGAGGCCGCTGACGCCCTGGGCAGCGCCTGGGTCGAAATGTGGGGGCGGCTATGGCGCATCGATACCCTGTTCGAGACCGGTCAGCTGCGGCTCGTCCAGCGCGAGCTCACCGGCCTCGGTTCCTGCCTGGACCGGCTGAGCAGCCCAGTCGGGCGATTGCACTACCTGGAGGGCGCGGCCACGCTCGCGCTAGCCACCGGGCGCTTCGCCGACGCGGCGCGGCTGGCCCGCGAGGGATTCAAGCTATTTAGCGACATGGGACACCCGGCCGCGATCGGCGGTCTCTCCGTGATCTTGTCCCAGTCCTGCCTGCACGTCGGACTCGACCAGTCCGGCCTGGCCGAGATGTACGACCTCATCCCCGCGCACCTGCGGCCGGAGGCCGTGGACACCACCCAGGGGACCGCCACCATCTTCCCCGCGCTCACCCTCACGCTGATCCGGCTGTTGCAGGGCGACCGGGCCGGCGCCGGAACGGCCTACGCGCTGGCGGGACCCATTCAGTCCTGGACTCCGTTGCCGGCGATGCGCATGGCGGCGTGGGGGCACGCGCTTCCGGCCGCCATCGGCCTGGGCCGCACGCTGGACATTGAGTTCCTGGCCGGCCGGTTCGAGCCGTTCCGCGGCCAGCACGTCGCGAACGGCGCGGGCACCGGGGTCTACATGGGCCCGGTTGAGCTGCAGCTCGGCCTGGCGGCCGCGGCGCTGGGGCACCTGGACGCCGCCGTGGAGGACCTGGCCGCAGCCGTCACGACCTGCGACGCTAATGGCGCCCGCGGGTACGCCGTGCAGGCCCGCGTCGAATTCGCCACTGCCCTGGCCCGCCGGCAGGCTCCCGGCGACCTAGACGAGGCCGCGGCCACGCTTGACGCCGCGGCGAGCGAGGCCGAACAGCTTGGCATGGTCCCTTTCACCAGTCGAATCGGGCAGCTAAGGGCCCGGCTCCCGGGTACGACGGCGGTCCGCTCACCGCTGAGCCCCCGTGAGCTCGAGGTCGCCAGGCTGGTCGCCCAAGGGCTGACGAACAAGCAGATCGGCCAGGCCCTCTACGTTTCGGAACGGACGGCGGAAAACCACGTCCAGCACATCCTGGTCAAGCTCGGCTTCAGCAACCGCAGTCAGATCGCCGCCTGGTCCAGCGAATGGCGGCCCACGGACGTGTAACGGGGGTCGCGGCTAAGTACTCAGCGAATGAGTACCCGGATGAGTATTTCCCCCGATGGCCGGATCAGGCCTTTTCCGTAGCGTCCTTTCTGCCAGCGCGAATCACGCGCACGAAAGCGAAGGCAGGACAGTCATGGCACACATCCACGTCTCCAAGTCGAAGGGCCAGACCATCGAGAATTTTCGCATGGTCTCCGCCAGGCACAACCCGCCCCAGGACATTGACGGCCTGCTCGCCTGGGCGGCGGGCACCGACGAGAACGGCCTCAACGTGGTGACCGTCTGGGAGTCGAAGGCTCACGAGGAGCGGTGGGCGGCCGAGCAGCTCTTTCCCGCGTTCGCGGAACTCGGCCTGTCCGGCATCCCGGCGGGCACGGAGTTCACCGAGTACGACGCCGAAGAGTTCTACATCCGCTGAGCACGCAGCCGAGCGCCGCGCCCTGACCGTCACGCCGGGGCGCGGCGCCGCGTCAGATGCCAGCCGCGCTGCGGGCCGCCGACTCCACCCGGTCGTGGTAGTCGCGCCACCAGGCCTGATCCAGTGCCTGCATGTTGTCGACGCCCGGACGGGCGCCGACCGAGCCGTCGATCATCTCGCGGACGATATCGGCGTGGCCAGCGTGCCGCTGAGTTTCCGCGATCATGTGCACCAGGATCCGGTGCAGCGTCACCGCGCCCTGGTCTCCCCACCACGGCACCGTGCCGGGAGCGTCCAGCGGAAGCTCCGCGATCGTCTCGTCGGCGAGCTGCCACGAGCGATGGTAGAGGTCGACGATCTCGGCCCGGCTCTCGTCCGGCGTGGCCCACATGTCGGCGTTGGGCTCGGCGTCCGCACTGGCCCACCGCAGCGATATCCCGGTCGGCCGCCCGAATACCGGGCCGAAGTACTCGAGCTCGACGGACGCCACGTGCTTGACGATGCCGAGCAGGTTGGTGCCGGTCGGCGTCAGCGGCCGGCGGATGTCATACTCGCTCAGCCCTTCCAGCTTCCACAGCAGCACCTCACGTGCTCGCTGCAGGTACATGTGGAACTCTGCCTTGGCGTCATATCCGGTCATGCGCAGCAGTCTGCCAGGAATCCTGTTGCGCTATGACGTCCCAGTGCGCGATCTTGTTGATCGATGTCACACGATCAGGAAGATCCCTCGCGGCGAGAAGCCATGTCCGCGCCCCCAACCGCCGCCGACTTCGACCAGAACTTCTCGATGGTGGGGGCGTCCGCCGGACTTCGCCGGGTCTGGGAACTGGCCGCTCCCGACCTGCCGCCTGAAGTCGAGCCGTTCTCCTTCGTTTCGGCCGCCCTGCTGCGCCATGTGGCGCAAGCCCTGCGCCTGTCGCCAGGACAGACGCTCGCCGATCTCGGCTGCGGGCGCGGCGGACCGGGGCTGTGGCTAGCCAGGGAGGCAGGCGTTTCGCTGGTGGGGGTGGACTTCTCGCCCGTCGCGATCGATCAGGCCACGCGCCGGGCAGCACTGTTCGGCGCGACCGCCACGGCGCGGTTCATCGTCGGCGATCTCACCAGTACCACCCTTCCTGACGCGCATGCCGACGCCGCCGTGTCGATCGACGCCTTTCACTTCGCCGCCGACCTGGCCGCGGCGGCCGCCGAAGCGCGCCGGATCCTCCGGCCCGGCGGCCGGCTGGTGCTGACCAACTGGCAGCCGAAGGTCACAGACGACGCTAGGCTGCCGCCCAGATTGCGGATCGACTGGCCGCGGCTCCTGCGCGGGGCGGGCTTCGGCGACGTCGGCGTGGAGACACAGCCCGAGTGGCACGACCTGTATACCCGCGTCTACCGGGTCGCCATCGATCTCGGTGATCCACACGATGACTCCGGGCTCGCCAGCCTGCAAGACGAGGCCAGACGGCGCCTTCCCGAGGCGGGCCTCATGCGCCGGGTCGTCGTGACCGCGACCGCCCCGGCTAGCGGAGTGACCGGAAGGCCGCCCGCATTTCGGCAGTGAACAGGTCCGGCTGCTCCCACGCCGCGAAGTGGCCGCCTCGGTCGACCCTGTTGTAATAGATGAGGTTGCCGGGATAAGCACGCTCGGCCCAGCTGCGCGGGGCCTGGTAGAGCTCGTCGGGGAAGACGCTGATGGCGTACGGGATCGAGATGTTCTTGGCGTTGAAGAAGTCCGCCTTGTTCTCCCAGTACAGCCGGGCCGCGGAGACCCCGGTGTTCGTCAGCCAGTACAGCGTGATGTTGTCCAGGAGGTCGTCTCGGGTCAGGGCGCTGTTCAGGTGGCCCTGCAGTACCTGTTCCACCAGCCCGGGCTGGCCGGTGCCGTCGCCGTGGTCAAGCATGAACGCCGCCAGGTCGGCGGGCGAGTCGGCCAGGCCGTACAGCGTTTGCGGACGCGTCGCCATGATCTGCGCGTAAGCGACGTGCTTGGCGTAGAAGTTCCTCAGCTGCTCGTAAGCGCTCTTCTCCTCGGACGACAGGCCTGATGGCGGCGGGTCGCCGCGCTCGAACCCCGCGGTGATGTCGGCCGGCGCGGTGCCGGGCATGTTGGAATGGATGCCGAGCAGTTCCGGTGGTGCCTGTTCACCCATCGTCTGGGTAACCGCCGCGCCCCAGTCGCCGCCTTGCGCGACGAACCGGGTGTATCCCAGGCGCTTCATCAGTTCGGTCCAGGCGCGCGCGGTGCGGACGGGATCCCAGCCGGTGGCGGTCGGCTTGGCGGAGAACCCGTGGCCCGGCAGCGAGGGGACGACCAGGTGGAAGGCGTCCGCCGCGCTACCGCCGTGCGCCGTGGGGTTGGTGAGCGGCTCGATGATCTTCAGCTGTTCGATGATCGAGCCGGGCCACCCGTGCGTGATGATCAGCGGGAGCGCGTCCTGATGCTGGGAGCGGACGTGGATGAAATGAATGTCCAGCCCGTCGATCTCGGTGATGAACTGCGGCAGGGCGTTCAGTTTCGCCTCGCACTTGCCCCAGTCGTAGCCGGTCGCCCAGTACCGTGCGAGGTCTTGCATCATCGCGAGCCGCACGCCCTGCGAGTCGTCGGTGACCGTCTCGCGCTCGGGCCACCTGGTCGCGTTCACGCGCCTGCGCAGTTCCGTGAGTTCCGCCTCGGGAAACCCGACGTGGAACGGGCGGATAGCGGTCTTATCGCTGCTTGCCTGCTGTGCGCCTTCCGTCATGGCGAGGGCTCCTCCGTGCTGTAGACCAGGCACCGGTCGTGCCGGGACACGATGCCGACGTGCTTCCACGGTCGCATCGGCGGCGCGCGGTTCGCGCCCGGGGGAATCCCTGGCTGGCACCCTGGCATCCCACGGGCGAGACGACGGCGATCAGTCCGATTCGACGCCCCGCACAGCGACCATGCGCATGCGCGCTCCTCCCTCGCGGAGCTTCTTCGCCGCCTGATAGGCCGCTGACTCATACCAGCGTTCCGCGGCCGTGACGCTCTCGAATTCGAGCACCACTAGACGCGATGGCTGCCAGTCGCCCTCGAGAATAGTGATCTCTCCGCCGCGGACAAGAAAACGGCCGTCGGCCGCCGCGAGCGTGGCCGGGGTCGCTGCCTTGTACTGCTCGTAGCGTTCCGGGTCGGTGATATCGATGTCAACGATGACGTACGCAGGCATGGCAGGACCCTACTATTCGGGAGGAAGCTGGGCGGTTTTTCTTTGCCATGGCCAATAGCCGGTCAGCTCTACCTCCAGCGAGAAACTCAGGAAGGTACGAATCAAGACGATGATGGCGAGTATTGCCACGCTGGTGAGGGTGGGCTGGGCGGCGACAGTGCGGACGATGTCGCCGACGACCAGCAATTCCAGGCCGAGCAGGATCGTTCGGCCGAGCTGCTGGCGGAAATGGCGGTAGATGCCTGTCTCATGACGGCTCAGCTCGACGACGGTAGCACCGGCACTGATCAGCATGCCGACGACAATGACGGCGACGCCGGCGGCGTCGATGACCTTCCCGATGTTCTCGATCACATGGTTGTAGTCCATGGCGTTCCCGCAGTCGAATCAGCGTTCGGCCATGCCGAAGTGATCAAGAATGCGCTGAGCGTAGTAGGACTCCCAAGGCTGACCGGGGTGTCTAGCGGTGTACTCCTTGTCGAGGCTGACGAGCAGGTAGGTAAGTTCGCTGCGGACCGGCTTCGTTGCCAGCAGCGCAGGCAACTCGGAGAGATTGACCAGCCAGTCGGAATACCAGCTGGCCCAGTCGTCGTCGGCGCCATCCACGAGCCGGAAGACGCGATGATGGGTCTCGGCCACTTCGTGGAGGAGGCGATTTGCCTGGTCGAGAATGTCTGGCATTGCGCCTCCACAGCTTGGCGGACGCAGTGGGAAACCCCGCTCGATTCGGAACCTAGTCTCCCCGGTCGACCCAGCGCGTAAACGACACACCCGTTTCCTGGGACAACTCGGTTCCCACGACTTCGCAGACGGATCACCTGCTAGGTATTCCGGCCGGTAGCTTCTAGCGGCAGTGATTTCGATTCCTATCCTACGGTCAGGGTGCTAGCAGGATCCGGCCGCCAAGTGAGCCGTTTTCTGCGCGGCGGTGCGCCTTGGCGGCTTCGGCCAGCGGGAAGATCTGGGTCCTGATGTCCACCAGCCCTTGCGAGATGGCGTTGATGGCGCCCTGGGCGGCGGGCCGAACTTGCTCGGGATGCGCCGGGAAATAGTAGCCGGAGGAAAATCCGGCTATGGCGAGGCTGCCGAGCCAGAGGCTGTTGGTCGCCACTGTGTGCTGCCAGTCGCCGCTGGCGTTGCCCACCAGGAGCATCCGGCCCAGCGGCGCCATTATCTTGAGGCTGTCGGTGCGTACCTGGCCGCCGACGGGGTCGATCACGACGTCGAAGCGCTGCCCGCTGAGGGCGGCGAGGAGATCTTCGCTCGCGATGACCTCGTCGTAGGGCAGGGCTGAGACCTGTGCCGCGGCCAGCGATGAGCTGCGGGCGGTGCCGGTTACGCTGGCGGCGCCCAGGGTGCGTGCCACTCCGGGAATGCCGAGGCCAGCCCGCCCAGGGCGCCGTGCACGAGCACCCGCTCGCCCGACATCGATGGCCACCTGGCCAGGCCCTGGGACCGGGTCAGGTAGCTCGGTCAGCTCAAAGACTTCCGGCCCCCCGAAGCGCGTGACAACGGCGGCGCGCATAGCCTGGCCTCCACTCCCTCGCACGTCCGGACCTGCTGAGGTCTATGGGCCAGCTATGCTCCGTCCTCAATCGGCAATCCCTCAAGGCGGCGGGCGTCCTCGATCACAGCACGGACAGCCGCAAGGCTGACCGGAGAAAGACCCTGCGTGCGCACGGCGATGGACCGGACGTCGGCGTCCGGTAGCGAGGACAGGAGCGCCGTCCGGTCGGCCTTGCGGTCAGCGGCCTTGATAGAGAGATAGCCGATGTCCACGCCGAAAAAACGGGCGATAGCGACCAGGCGCGAGTCGCTCGGCTCAGCGCGCTGTCCCGCCTGCAACCGGGACAGGTACGCGGCTGAGATGATCTTGACTCCCGCTTGGGCGTTGATGGCGTCGGCCACCTCGCGCGGGGTGTACGGGGGGTAAACGGTCTCGAAGAGGTGGTTCAGCCTCTCCGCGATCACATTCTCTCGGCTGCCGCCGTTGGTCATGACTGCCATCACTCTCCGCGAGGATTCCTCGTCCGCTCTGCCGGCTCGCCTCGCGCGCACCCCTGCCAGCCGCAGGTGGCCGGTCGCTGTTAGTCCAGAACGGAACGTGACGACTCTGTGCCGGACAACCGCGCTCGAAGCGGCCAGCTGTATCAGCACGTCAATCCATACTCAAAGATTAATACATTGAGTCATATTAGAGAACTAATTTCTTGCCAGATCGCGGGACAGGGCTGACTGACCTATAGGCGGGGCGCTGCTGACGATAGCGACCTTCCTGTTGCTGATATTCGTCGCGGTGGAGCACCACGACCGAGATGGCCATCCCAGCGTTGGCGGTGCCGTAGTGGCGATGCTGGCCGCGAGCAAATCATGACTTGCGGGCGACTCCGCCGTACATGCTCACCTCGGTCGACGTCGGCCGTGGCCCTGTGTTATCAGGTCGCCACTCTGAGACCAAGACGACACCAGGTGGAACTAGTTCGAGGTCGCCGAAGACGAGTCTGGCGAACTCACCGGAGTCGCGCAGCTGGAGCGGAACCTCGGCCTCTTGGTAAGTGCGGATGCCTGCGCCGACTGCGACTGCATCGTTGTGCTCCCCTGTCGCATGCGAGGCGACCAGGTAACTACCGGACGGCAGGGCATCGAGTAGCGTTGCGACGCTGTACGCGGGCTTGGACTCGTCCGGCATGAAATGCAGGATAGCGGCGAGCACCAAGGCGATCGGGCGGCTGAAATCCAGCACGTCGCGGGTGACCGGATTGTCAAGGATCGCTGATGGCTCACGCAAGTCGGCCTGAATATAGTCAGTGCGGCCGGCCGGTGAGGAGGTGAGCAGCGCCCGCGCGTGTGAGAGCACCATCGGATCGTTGTCGACATATACGACGCGTGAGGGCGCGGCGGCCTGTGCCACCTCGTGCACGTTGTTCGTGGTCGGCAGCCCGGTCCCGATGTCGAGGAACTGTCGGATGCCGGCTTCCGTTGCCAGGTAGCGGATTGCGCGGCCGAGGAAGGCGCGGTTTTCGCGCGATCCGATGCGTGCGCCCGGCAAGCTTGTGAGTACCTTCTCCGCTGCCTCGCGATCGGCGGCGAAGTGATTCTTCCCACCCAGGTAGTAGTCGTACATCCGGGCGGGGTGTGGCCGGGACGTGTCAATCTCCTGGGGCAGGTCCGGCATGTCCGCCTCTCGGGTTGCTCGCTATGGGCCATCACTACGGCTATGAGTATATTGATTATACTGTTGAACTTCTCGCAAGGGTCGGCTTCCTGTGATCACGAGACCCCCGCGAGCTGGCGAGTCGTCAGCGGCGTGAGCTTCATTCCGAACG
>Ga0335085_10017889_pt1 | contig 10200 bp, 10 predicted proteins | sample Lox_Sample_45_FD_206712 | JGI IMG/M metagenome (GOLD analysis project Ga0335085, IMG submission 206712) | Soil microbial communities from Loxahatchee National Wildlife Refuge, Florida, United States - Lox_Sample_4.5 | ecosystem: Environmental > Terrestrial > Soil > Wetlands | place: USA... | reverse complement strand
GGGGCGGCTTCCGCCTCACCGTCGGCGAGGATACGGTCATCGATTCCTGGACGCCGACCCCGGAGCAGCGCGGCGTCGAGCGGCAGCTCACCGTGACGCGCCGGCTGGCCGGGAACGCGAGGATCCCGATTCGCCTGGAGTATGTGCAGGGCGACGGGCCGGCCCGCATCGCGCTGGACTGGAGCTCGCCGCCGGCCGACGCCGGCATCGCCGCGGCGCTCGCCCAGGCGAAGGAGGCCGACGTGATCGTGTTCGTCGGCGGCATCTCGGCGCAGCTCGAGGGGGAGGAGATGGAGGTGCCGTACGCGGGTTTTTCCGGGGGTGACCGCGAGCGCATCGAACTGCCCGCGGTGCAGCGGCAGTTGCTCGAGCAGCTGCACGCGCTGGGCAAGCCGATCGTGTTCGTGTGCCTGTCGGGCAGCGCCATCGCGATGCCGTGGGCGGACGAACACCTGGACGCCATTGTCCAGGCCTGGTACCCCGGCGAGGCGGGCGGCACGGCCGTCGCCGACGTCCTGCTGGGGCGCTACAATCCGGCCGGGCGCCTGCCGGTGACGTTCTATCGCGCCACGGCGGACCTGCCGGATTTCCAGGACTACCGGATGGCCAACCGCACCTACCGGTATTTCGCGGGCCGGGTGCTGTATCCGTTCGGCTACGGCCTGAGCTACACGACCTTCGCCTATGCCAACCTGCGCGTCACGCCCGGCGACGGATCGACCCTGGACGCGACGGTCGATGTGACCAACACCGGCGGGCGCGAGGGTGATGAGGTGGTGCAGCTCTACGCCGTGCCGCCGGCGGAGTCGCATCCGCGCGAACGCGAGGCGCTGTGCGGTTTCCGCCGAGTGCACCTGGCGAAAGGCGAGACGACCACGGTGCGGGTGACGGTTCCCGCCACCGCGTTGCGCCGCTGGAGCCCGGAAAAGAAGGACTACGTGATCCCGGCCGGGGAATGGACGATCCGCGCCGGCGCCTCGTCCGCGGACATCCGGCAGACGGCGAGGGTGAAGCTCGACAGCATGGCCTTAAGCGGTTCGTAACGGCACCGGCATTGGGGCGCGGGCCGATCTTGACTCCCCGGGCGCCCGGTTGGTTCAGCAGCAATCGGGCGGAATCTCAGATCCCGGAAATCGTTTGAACGCCGCGGAGCGAGAGATTAGAAAACGCTTCGCTCGGTGCCGTAACCGAAGGCTCCTATGAAAACGATATTGAGTCTGATGGGTCTGTTGTTGGTGGCGGTCTGGGTGTCGGCGGCGGAGGACGGCGAGGTGAGACTTGAGCAAGACCCGAACACCCGGTACCTGGACAAGGGATCCTTGGAGACGCTGTTCGGCAAACTGGAGAACCTGCAGTATCCGCTGACGCGATCCGAAGTGATGAGTCAACTGGGGTTGGCAGAACGGGAGTTGCCCAGCCTGCGGATAACCGCATCCAAGGACCAAGGCGCCGCGTACACCGGTGATCAGGAAAATATCTCGCTCACCGATCCGACAAGGCCCGGGCGCCGCTACATCCTCCTGTTGTGGTACGATCCGGCGGTCAGGCATTTGAGCGGCGAAGCATTCATCAAGGCCAAGGTCGTCAATTATGCGGAGGTGCTGGTTCGAGACGACGGGCGCGGCGACGGCCCCAAAGCCACGTATGTGCTGCAGTCGGACCGATACCCGTATGTCCGGCTGGAATACCCGAGACCTGCGGCCGCTCACCGCGAATAGTCGCCAGGCAGGAACGACTCGGCAGGTCTGCCGCGAAGTCCGACTCGATTGGGCGAGAACTTGTGCCGAAGCGAATATCCGGTACGGTGTCGGCCGGGCAGGACGGGCCGGTTTCCGAGACGGTCCGGTGGGCGACTGCACCGCACCAATCCACCCCGCAGATGACAAATTGAAGTCATGAAATCGCTCACCACTGTTCTTGCCCTTGGCCTGCTCCTGGCGCCGCTCGCGGCCCGGGCGCAACCGACCTCAGCGACGACCGGCCAGGCGTCGGGTCCCTGTCAGCTCACCGAAACTTGGAAGGTGGGCGGCGAGGGAGGATGGGACTACGTGACGGTCGACACCATCGGCGAGCGGATCTTCCTGCCCCGGGTCACCCACACCATGGTGCTCGACATCACCTCCGGCCGACTCGTGGCGGACATCCCCGGACAGGTCCACAACCACGGGGTCGCGCTGACGCCGGATGCGGACCGCGGCTTCATTTCCGACGGCGCGGACGGGTCGGTGGTGATCTTCGAGACCCAGTCCTACGCCGTCCTGGGTCGGATCAAGGCGGAGCCGGACGCCGACGGCATCATCTACGATCCGGCGAGCAACAAGATCCTGGTGGTCTCCGGGGACGGCGGCGTCCTGATCCCGATCGCGCCGAACGTCGACCCGGTCCACGGCCAGGCCGATCCGGCCGTGCCCCTCGGCGGCAAGCCCGAATTCCTCGTCGCCGACGGCAAGGGCTGGGTGTACGTCAACTTGGTCGACAAGGACGAGGTGGCGGTGGTCGACACGAAGACGATGAAGGTCGTGGACCGCTGGCCCACGGCGCCGGGCGGAGCGCCGGTGGGCCTGGCGATGGACCGGGCGCACCGCCGGCTGTTCATCGGCTGCCGCCGCCCGCAGAAGCTGATCGTGATGAACGCCGACGACGGCACGATCCTGGCCGATTTTCCGATCGGGGCCGGCGTGGATGCGACGGCGTTTGACGCCGGCTGCGCCTACGCGAGCTGCGGCGACGGCACCCTGGCGGTGGTGCGCGAGACCGACCCGGGGAAGTTCGCGCTGGTGCAGAACCTGCCGACCGCGCGGGGCGCGCGGACGATGGGCGCGGATGCGCAGACGCGCCGGCTGTTCCTGCCGACGGCGGATTTTGCGCCCGCGACGGGCCAGCAGCGTCGGCCGGCCACGATCCCGGGCACGTTCAAGGTCCTGGTGGTGAACCGCACCGACATCTGATCGCGCGGTCGCGGCCCACTCGCGGCCGGGTGGAGTGCACGCCGGCATCCCCGCACGCGCGGGGCCACGGCGCGGGCCGGGTCCCGGGCGAGGCGAGTGGACCGCCGTCGGCCGGTTGTCGTCGCGATTGCGGTTCCCCAACGCCCGATCCTCAAAGGGAACCAGGCGTAGTCGCCGACCATGGCCGCGTGCCGGGCTTGAGTCGCTTGGGTTCCGTTTGGGTGTCCGGCTGATGGGGACGCCATTGGCATGAACCCGGCAGGTTCCAAATAGGTTGAAAGGCGGGAAAACGAAGGTAGATACGGCGTTAGCCATGCCTCGTTCGACTGTATCGGGGATGCTGATTATTTGGCGAGGCGTCCTCTTGGCGGTGGGTTGCGCGCCCATGATCGCGGTACATGGAATGCTCAGCTATTTGATGATATTCCCTCTGGTCAGCCTCGCCGCGGGAGATTTGCGGCAAGGGGTGTTTCTCGTCTGGTGGTTGATTGGGTCGGCCGGATTGGGGGTCTTGGTGTTCTCGTGTGCCACTTTCAAATGGTCACAACGGCGGCTGCCCGGATGGCAGGTGTTGGGCCTGCTTGCCGGAATCCTCGCGACCGCCCCGCTGATTCTCGGTTTTGCGGGTGTCTGGTGGGCTGCGGTCGGTGCTGTTCTGGCATCATGCACCGCGGTGTGCGTTCTGGTAAGCTCGGTGTGGGGTCGGGGGCCTGCCCCGGATGGCCTCCGGTGATTACTCTGGCGGGATATGAGGATGGCCAACTTTCGAAAGCGATGCCGGATCAACCACTGCGTGAGGCACCGAACCAATCTTCCAGCGCGCCTCAGCTCTGACTGTGCGACGAATGAGCGGATCTGGCCGTGCGACGACCCCTGGGGTAAGCCCACTCATGCCGAGACAATCGAAAGTCGTGGGAGGCGAGATTATCGTCCTTCGTGACAGGAAAGGAACGCCGCGCATCTTGATGGACGCCATCAATCCCGGCGGTCCTGTTGTCCAGTTGTTCGGGGACGGAAAATCGACGGTCGAATTGCGCGCGTTTCCCAACAAGGGAGGCGTGGCGCTGATTTTGGCGGCCGGAAGGCGTCACGTAGTCGTGCGCCTCCATGATGCAGGCGGATCCTTCATCCGGCTGACCGACGGCGACGGAAGACACAGCGTGACCATTGAGGCGCCTCCGAAGTCTGGCCGGGGCGCTGTCCTTGTCTGGCGGGGTGGGAAAGTGATAGCGTCTCTTGCGAAAAAAGGCTGAAGCGATGCGACTGGTAATCGAGATCTTCAAGCACCACGACCCAGCTCCTGTATGGCGGGCGAATGTCCCCTTTCGATTCGTGGAAACGAAAGATCGATGGGAGGCGGCGCATTCCGCGATCGAAATCCCAGGCGAAGAAGCGATGGGGATCGACGTGGAATGCACGGAGCAAACGAGGGCCCTGCATCTCATTGTAGTCCGTGGATCGACGTACGTTGCCGATTTTGGCGCGAGCTGGCTTGGCGGCGGCGTGGTCAACCTCTTGGTAACTCCGCTCTACCGACTCCGCGCCACGATCGATCTGGAGCTGGTTGATGAAAATGGGCACCCTCTCCCGGGTCCAGTGCGTTAACCGACCACCCATGCTTTGCCAAAAATGTGGCCTCACTGAGGCGATTGTACATCGCGAGACCGTCGTCTACCGGCAGAGGATTGAGGAGCATCTTTGTGCGATTTGCGCTGGAGCCGCCAGGGTGCCCGCACCTCCCGGGTCCGTGGTTTCGGTTATGCCGTTCAGCAAGGTCGTGCCAAAGCCGGATCTGACGATTCTGCCCGATTCGCAGCGGCCAAAGGAGTTGGTGTTACCAGAGAGAATCTCGATTCGCCGCTTGTCAGAACTGCTTCGCATCAAGCCATACAAGGCGATCTCGGTCCTGATGAGTTTTGGCGTCTTTGCCTCGATGAGGCAGAGGATCGAGTTTGGCGTCGCTGCCCGGCTCTGTGAGCATTGCAGCGTCAGGGCATTGCGGGGTGACAGACGATGAGTCCCGCGCCGGTGCTCCTTTGTTCATGCGTGTAACCAGCATTGCGACACCTGCAGTGGCGGCCCTTTTGCTTGCGACGCCCGGTTGCGGCCACTACCCGGCCCCGATCCGTTCCGCTGGCGACATAGGCGCTACTCCATCTTCGGAGTGCATGGTCGTCGTGGTGAGTCTTCCGCTCGAGGATTGGCCGAGACTCCGGAAGTTCACCGGACTTGAGCACTTCCGGGTGTCGGAGGAGATGGCCCCGCAGATTACCAACGGTCATCTTGAGGCGCTCTCCTGTCTCGAACTGCCAAGGCTCCGCCAGGTCTCACTGGCCCATTGCCTTCATGTAACCGATGACGGGCTTCAGGCTCTCACGCGCCTGCCCTCAATTGAGGGCCTTCAATTGATCGGCACGGGTATTACGGACCGAGGGATGGTGACCCTCGCGACGGGGTTCCCGAAACTGCGTGCGATCAATGTCGCGGCCTGTCGGCTGGTGACCGAGAAAGGATTCCTGGGCCTGACACGCTCCAGAACAATCACGAATGTCGGTCTCTCCTTGGATCCGCTCTCGCAGGCTCAGATCGAGAACATCATCTCAACGGTTGCAAACGTGACCTGGTGGGTGATCGACGATCCGCATCACAGGTTGGACGAAGCTCCGTTGCAGGCCCTTGCCCGGTCACGGAAGATCATGATCCAGGTCTGTGACGAGAACAACGTCGTCAGGAGCATTTCGCCCGCCCAACCCGCGGGAGCGGCAAACGGGAGCCAGCCGAACCGCTCAGAAACCAATCGGGCGCCATCGACCGCCGGGTTGGATTCAGGGTAGGGGTAACCGGGAGCAGAGAGGGGGTCGGTTTGGGGTGTCATCGCGAGACGGCCCGCAGAGCGGGCCGTGGCGATCCAGATCGATTGCCTCGGCGTCCCGCATCCGCGGGACGCCCCGCAATGACAACCCGACCCGCAACCCGCGCGCAACCGCACTTGATTGTGGAGCGTCATTCCTGTGAAATTGAGGATGCGATGAAGAGCTTTTCCAGGTTGATGCTCGTCGCGTTGGGGGCCGCAGGCATGGGGGGGTGCACCGTCACGGGCACGATCTCCGGGATCCCGCAAAACAAAGTCACGGCGACGCAATCAGGCGGAAAAACGTGGCTTGTCTCGGTGCGGAAAAACACCGTGGCTGTCTGCACCCTGACGCCGACGTACAAAACGCACGCGAAGGACCTTCTAATCCCCGCGTTCATGGTGGCGGTCCGTAACGGTGGAGCGGAGGGGATAAGTCTCTCCTTCGATGATGTCACCGCGTCCGTCGATGGCAGAACCCTCCATCGCCTGACCTATGATGAATGCTGCCAGGAGGTCATCGCCCGGGGAGACCGCGAAATCGCCACGATCAAAGCCGCCATCGGCAATATGTGGTCGCCGCTTGACGTGAGTCAGCGCGATCAATCCATGGCGGAAAACGCCGCGACCGGTTTCCAGGCCATGTGGGCATTTTCAGAGCAGGGACAAACCAGGATTATGCAGCTTGGTCAACGGCGCGAGGCGTTGCTCGCCGAGGCCAAATCAATAATGGGACCGAGTCCGTATCCGATCGCCCCCGGGAAGGCCATCAGGCGTGTCATCCTGTTCCGTCCGTCCGAATTGTCCGCCGGGCATCAGCTGCACATTCGGGTGACGGTCGGTGGGGAGACCCATGAGTTCGCCTTCAATCTGGATAGCTGATGGGCATCCATGAATTCCGTGACGGGACTGAGCTTGGCGTTGCTGGCCGTCCTGCTCGGCGGCTGCACCGACGCGCGGGCCCTGAAGGTGTCACCAATGAACCCCGTGGCCCCGGCATATCGCCAGGGGCGACCCTGGTTGGAATCGACCAAACGCAACCAGGTCGCGCTGTGGCTGCTGACCCCGGAATTCAAGAATGACTGGCGCGAGCTCCTGCCGCCGGCGTTCTACCTGGCGGTCAAGAACGAAAGCCGGGAGCCGCTCGAATTCTCGACCGACGACATCATGGTCACGTCGGACGGCCGGCCGGTACGGCTGATTTCGTACGCCGAGTACCGGGCGGAGATCGTGGCGCTCGGCGGTGCCTGGTTGCGCGGCGTCCAACAAGGGGCGGACCAGCAAAAGAAGATGGAATCCCCCTACTTGGGTCTGGTGGAGGAAACGCGGATCGATTATGCGGCGCAGGATATGTCAGGCGCGATCACCGATCGGTGGAAGCAGCTGCTCGACGACGCCCGGCTGATGCTCGATCGGAAGTCCTACACGCTGAAACCGGGCGAGGTGGTGGGCGGGGTCGTGCGGCTGCGGCCGGAGGATGTGGTCCCGGACCGGCCGCTGCGGTTTACCGTCGCATTGAACGGCGAGTTGCACGAGTTCTTGTTCGATGCCGTGCACTGACGGCTCGGCGGCGTCCCGCCGCCGGGTGATCGTCCGCCGTCTGGCAGACCTCCGTGGGGTGCACGCTCGCGCGACCTGCGTCGCGACCGACCGACAGGGGCTCGTACGGGGAATTCACGTGGGCAACATTCGACTGCATGGTTCCGTACTGCGAGATTGCCGCAGCCCGGGCGGCTCGGAATTTCAAGCCTCGCGGAATGCGGCCGACATGAGCTCGGTCTCCTCTCGCGGCAACCGCAGGGTGCGCGCGCGTTCCGGCCAGGTGCGCACCACGTTGCGCGCCCGCCGCAGGATCTTCTCCGCCTCCGCCTTTTGCAGCTCGTAATACGGCGCCGTCTCCAGCGCGAGCCCGACATCCGGGGTGGTGTCGCGGGTATCGATGGCGAGCATGTGCGCGCTGCGCTCGATGTTCGCGTTGACGTCGAAGGCGGGCGCAAGCCGCCAGCCGTCGTTTTCGAGAATGAAGCCGTGGTTGCGCAGGTGGTCGTCGGTGTTCGATACGAGCACGTTGAAAACGACGCGCGTCCAGAGCTGGCGCAGGTCGCCGGCGCGATGGCGGGCACTGCCCCGGGTGCTGAGGAATTCCGCCAACTCGAGATAGCTGCCGCCCTGGCCGTCGGTCCGGCCGAGCAGCGTCATCGCGGAGACGAAGAATCGACGCCGGCCGGCCGGCGTGCGGTCAAAGCGCTTCGTGCCGAAGGTGCGATACGGGGCGCTGAGCGCGAGCAACTGCGCCGGCGGGACGACGACGCCGGCTGCCTGCGCCAGGTCGTGCACGAGCATTTCCCAGGCGCCGATGTCGCGGCGGTCTTCGCGGCTGGGGAACTTGGCGATCCAGAGGGCCCGGTCCGGATCGGTGAAGTTCGCCTTGGGGCGCGCCCCGCCGAGGGAGCTTCCCGGCGCCAGGAGCGCCATGAGCCAGCGGGAGAAATCCGGGCGGTCGGCCGCGTCCGGCGCCTCCAGCGCGAGCGAGGCGGCCTGCAGAGCCCGCAGCGACGCGAGCGGAGGCGCGGCCAGGCGGTTGTCGTTGTCGAGAAACGGGGCGCCCGGCTCGCGTTGGAACCGCAGCGCGCCAATCCGGCAACTGTCATGCACGCCCAGCAGGTAATCCCATTCCAGCAGCCCGCGAGGTTTGCGGCGCTCCTCGCGCGCGCGGAGGATTTCCCGCCGGTCGAGCAGGGCCCGGCCCCATCGATCCGGGGCCGAATCAAGGAAGATGCGGAATACCCCCGCACTGTCGCTCGGGTAGCTTTCGGAGGCGTGCAGTTGCAGGTCCGGGTCGATGGCAAAGGCGTCGGGCCGGTCCAGCCAGGCGCGGTCGTACGCGAACGAGAACGTCGCCCGCCCGTGGGCGGATGCATGGAACAGCGTGCCCACGCGACAGGGCTCGCCGAGAAAATCGGCATCCAGCACGACGTCGACCTGTTCGCGGGCGCTCACGACGACTCCTTTGCGGTCTGTCGGCGCGGTGCGATCCGCCGTTCGGGCAATTTCAGGTCCTGGAGCTTCCGGCCCAGGGCATCATCGCGCGCGACGGCATCCAGATCTCCCTGCAATCCCAACACCCGGAGGACGCTGGCATAGGTGCCGAGCGCCACCCCGGCATCGCCTCTTTCCACCCGGTAGAGGGTCATCCGGGTGACGCCGGCCCGCTCCGCCACCACGGCCGCGGCATAGCGGCGCCGCAACCGGGCCAGGCGCAGCCGGCCCCCCAACTCCTGGAGCTGGCGGACGGCGGCGGGAAAAAGGACAGGCTTCGTTCGTGGCATGATGTATCATATCATGGACGTAATGAGCCGATTTTGTCCAATCTATAATACGTCTGGATGCCGATGTCAGGCGCATCGCAGCTGGCGCCAGGATTCAGCTTCGGGTGGCAACAAGGGCCGGCGCTCGCCGCCGGGCCGTGATCATGGGTCGTTCCGGCCTGCCGACGGGCAGCCGGGTGACTTGAGCGTTCCTGGCGCAGGCGCGATGAACGGCCTGGCTGTTATGGCCAAGGGCGAGTTGCGCGAACCGTTCGGGATAGCCAGCCACCTTGGCGCGTTCGGCCCAAGAACTGTGGCGGCCGGCCGATTTGGCGCGGCGCTGCTCTTTCTGGTCCCCGGTTTCCGCGATCCCGGATTTCTAAGTTGGCCCGCCTTCGCGCTCAAGACTACGCACTAAAGAAAATGGCGACGCAAGAACGCCTTTCCCGAGCCGCTTTTCAGATAACGCTCAAACGCCATTGCGGTCATTGGCTCCGCGAAGCCCAGGTAACAGACCAGATGCCAAGGGCGGAATGCGGAGGTGTAGATGCATTTGCCAAGGTTGTGGTCTTGGAGTCGGCGTTTCAGTTCATTCGTCTGACCGACGTAGTGCTTCTCCCGGGCGTGAACACTTTCAATCAGGTACACGTAGTGCATAGGGGATGCCCCCAGATTGACGGCAATGTCCTCCGTCGCCAAGGCTTTGGAGGACAGCCTTCGCCCCTGTCTGCAGGTGAAACTCTCGGAGACCTGCCATCTCAGCCGGCTGGAGGCTGGCCTGCCAGCCGTAGCCCCGCGCAGGCGGGGGCGAAGGCTGGAGGCGTGGGCCAGAATCGAGTCTGGGATCACGGTCCATGTTTCGTCGCGCGCAGAGTGGGCTGTAGATCGAAACAAGCCCGAAAACCGAGGAGTTTTGTGCCCGGAGGGCGGCGGCCATTCGACTGGGAGGGTGACCTCCGTGTAACCGCGTGGGGTTTGCGCTGTCGATGGCTCAGAATAACTGTAGCTGAACCGATCAATGCTCTTGCCAGTCGAATCGCAACGGTGACCCGGGAAATGAACGGCATTTGGCGCTTGTGCAGCTCAATCCGAA
>Ga0335085_10017888_pt1 | contig 10200 bp, 5 predicted proteins | sample Lox_Sample_45_FD_206712 | JGI IMG/M metagenome (GOLD analysis project Ga0335085, IMG submission 206712) | Soil microbial communities from Loxahatchee National Wildlife Refuge, Florida, United States - Lox_Sample_4.5 | ecosystem: Environmental > Terrestrial > Soil > Wetlands | place: USA: Florida... | reverse complement strand
GAGCGCGTCGAGATCGACCCCCGTCTCCACGCCCTCCCCGTCGAGCAGGTAAACGAGATCCTCGGTCGCAACGTTGCCCGTCGCCAGCGGTGCGTACGGACAACCGCCGAGGCCCCCGACCGAGGCATCGAGAATCCGCACCCCCGCCTCGAGGGCGGCGAGGCAGTTCGCGTAACCGGTGTTGCGCGTGTTGTGCGCGTGGAGGCCGTCGGCGCCGGTCCGCTCCACGAGCGACCGCACCGCCGTCGGCGTGGCGACCCCGATCGTGTCGGCGAGCACGACCTCCGCGCGGCCCGCGAACCGCGCGGCGAGCTCCGCGACGAGGCCCGGATCGACGGGCCCCTCGAACGGGCACCCGAAGCTGCACGAGAGGGTCACCGTCGCAGGCGTCGGCCCGGCCGCGTCGAGGATCGCCTCCGCCCGGCCGGCCGCCTCCTCGAGCGATGCATTCCCGTTCGCGCGGTTGAAGGCCTCCGTCGCCGCCAACGTGACGTTGACGCGGTCGAGCCGGGTCGCCGTGAACCGCTCCCAGCCCTTGACGTTCAGGACGAGGCCCGACAGCTCGGCCGCACCGCGCAGCCTCACCTGCTCGACGACCTCCTCTGCGCCGGCCATCTGCGGCACGAGGTCGCCGCGGACGAAGCTGACCGCCTCGATCCGCGGCAGCCCGGCCGCCGCGAGCCGCTCGACGAGCTCCGCGCGCGTCTCCGGCGTCAGCTCTTCCGCCTCGTTCTGGAGACCGTCGCGCGGCCCGACGTCGCAGAGGATCACCGACACGACCCGAGCGTAGTTGCTTCGGATGCCGACGCGGGGACCCGAGCCTAGGGTGGCTCACATGCATCCTTCAGCTTCCTTCAGCGCCGCGATCCGCGTGCGCATCGACAATCACCCGGGCGCCTTCGCGCGCCTCGCCTCGGCGATCGGGGAAGCCGGCGGCCTCCTCGGCGCCATCGACCTCGTCCGCGTCGAGCGGGACACGAAGATCCGCGACGTCACCGTGCTCGCCGACGACGAGCACCACCTCGAAGCGATCGTTGGCTCCGTGCGCGCCGTCTCCGGCGTCGAGGTCGTCAACGTCTCCGACCGCGTCTTCCTCGCGCACCTCGGCGGCAAGCTCGAGGTGCGCGCGCGCTCCCCGCTGAAGACGCGCGAGGACCTCTCGATCGTCTACACGCCGGGCGTCGCCCGCGTCTCGCGCGCGATAGCAGACGACCCGGAGAAGGTCTGGAACCTGACGATCAAGCGCAACACCGTCGCCGTCGTCAGCGACGGCAGCGCCGTCCTCGGCCTCGGCGACATCGGACCGGAGGGAGCGCTGCCCGTGATGGAGGGCAAGGCGGTCCTCTTCAAGGAGTTCGCCGGTGTCGACGCCTTCCCGATCTGCCTCGACACGAAGGATCCGGACGAGATCGTGCGCACGGTCGAGGCGATCGCGCCGGCGTTCGGCGGGGTCAATCTCGAGGACATCTCGGCCCCGCGCTGCTTCGAGATCGAGCGGCGCCTGCGCGCGCGCCTCGACGTCCCGGTCTTCCACGACGACCAGCACGGGACGGCGATCGTGGTGCTCGCGGCGCTCCTGAACGCGCTCCGCGTCGTCGGCAAGCGGCTCGAGGACGTCCGCATCGTCACCACGGGTTGCGGCGCGGCCGGCATGGCGGTGACGGGGATCCTGCAGCACGCGGGCGCGCGCTGGATCGTCGGCTGCGACGAGGGCGGCGCCCTCTACCGCGGGCGCGAGGGCCTGAACGAGGCCAAGCTCGAGTACGCCGAGACCACGAACCCGGAGAACCTCAGCGGGAGCGCCGACGAGCTGCTCGAGGGTGCCGACGTCTTCATCGGCCTCTCCGTCCCGGGCGCAATCAGCCCGGAGGGCGTACGCCGGATGGCCCCGCGGGCGATCGTGTTCGCGATGGCCAACCCGGACCCGGAGGTCGATCCGGAGGCGATCGAGGGCCTCGCCGGGGTGATCGCGACGGGTCGCAGCGACTATCCGAACCAGATCAACAACGTGCTCGCCTTCCCGGGTGTCTTCCGCGGCGCCCTCGACGTCCGCGCACGAACGATCGACGAGCAGATGGAGGTCGCCGCGGCCGGAGCCATCGCGGCGACGATCGGAGAGGACGAGCTCGCCCCGGACTACATCGTCCCGAGCGTCTTCAACCGCGCCGTTGCGCCCGCGGTCGCCGCGGCGGTGGCGGCGGCGGCGGGGCGCAGCGGCGTGGCCCGGCGGGCCACGCCGTCCGCGGTACCGGTGCTGCCCTGAGACGTCTGGCGAGAGTGCGCCGCAAAGGGGCCTGAGGCTTCTGGCTCGTCGCCGGTAAGCGAGACGAGCGAGCGAGGCGAGGACAGTACCGAGGTACGGCCGAGCCGCGCCACCGCCGGATCGCGCCGCCGTCGGCGAGAGCGCGCCGCGGAGGCCGGCTCCGCCGGCCGGGAGCGGCGTGCGGCCAGGAGCCTCAGGGGCGCTTCCGTAGTTCGCCGCAGTGGAGCTCAGCGGCGCGGCGGATGACGCTCGCCCGCCGCACCGCGAACATGCCGGGCATGATGGCGAACGTCCCTCATACCGAGCAGGTGCTGCCGGTTCCGTTCGAATCCGCGACCGTCGGGGACGCGATGAGTCCGGGCGTGATCAGCTGCCCGCCCGAGACGCCGCTGCGCGTCGTGGCGCGCATGATGGCGACGTTCAGCGTCCACTCGATCTTCGTCTTCGAGCACACCGACGAGGACGACGAGGCCCCGCAGCTCTGGGCGGTCGTCTCCGACCTCGATCTCGTCGCGGCGGCCCGGCTCGACCTCGACGCGCGCACTGCCGGCGCAAGCGCCGTCACGCCGCTCGTGAGCGTGCCGCTCGACGCGCCGATCGAGGAAGCTGCCGAGCTGATGGCCCAGTACGGGATCGCCCACCTCGCGGTGCTCGACCCGAGGAGCCGCCGTCCGGTCGGCGTGATCTCGACGCTCGACATCGCCCGCGCGATCGCGGCCGGCCACGGCGTGCGCGAGACGCAGTCGAGCGCGTAACCGATCAGGCCGGCAGCTCTGCGCGGGCGCCCACCTGCACGGCGTCGAGCCGCTCGAGCCACGGCGTCGCCTGCAGGCGCTCGAAGGCGTCGCGCGCTTCGGCGAGGAGCTGCTGGGCGTCGTCGAGTCGGCCACGGGCAACGAGCCACTCCCCGTGCTCGAGCTGGACGACGGCCAGCTGGAAGGAGAGCCCGAGCTCGCGCAGGACGGCGGAAGCGGCGGTGAACTCCCGGCCGGCGCCGGGGTCGGCGCCGGCGAGGCGGGCGCGGAAGCGGTGGGCGGTTGCTTCGAGAAACGGCGGCCGCAGCCCCGGCGGCAGCTGCTCGACGACGGCGAGCAGCTCGTCTGCCGTCTCTCGCCGGTCCAGCACGAGGGCGGCTTCGAGCGCATGGACGAATCCCTGCTTGACTCCCTGCGAGCCGACGCCGAGCACCGCCCGTGTCGCGAAGGCGCGCTCGCCCTCGGTGAGCGCGTCGCGCGGGTTGCCCTCCTGGAGCCGCACGGCCGCGTCGGCGCCCTGATAGCCGTTCTGTAACTGCACGTCGTCGGATCGCCCGAGCTCCTCGTACCGGGCCAAGAGCCGGCGTGCGTCGTCGAGCCGGCCCCGCTCGAGCTGGATCTCGAGGACTCCGGTCAGCACCGAGCTGGCCTCGGTAATCCCAACCCGGTCGTCGGGGATCTCGGCGGCGCGGTCGAGCGCTTCCTCCCAGCGGCCGAGCATCGCGAGCGCATAGGTCATCTCGGCGAGCGCGAACCACTCGTATCTGCGGTGTCCGATCCTGCGTGCGAGCTCGAGGGACTGCTCCAGGTGCGTGAGCGACTCGGCGTAGCGGTCGTGCTGGAATCCCAGGTCGGACAGGTTCGTGTAGGCCACGATCGCGCGCTCGTGGAGCTCGTGCACGAGCGCGGTGTCGAGCGCGAGCCGGAAGAGGCTGCGTGCCTCCTGGGGACGGCGCGCCGAGACGATGAACGCCCTGGTCATCCAGCCGCGGACGAGCGCCTCGGGCAGCTGCAGCTCCTCGGCGATGTCGAGGCCGCGCTCGGTCGACTCCGCGGCGCGCTCCAGGTTCCCGGCGAAGAAATAGGCCGCGCCGAGCCGCGTCAGCAGGTAGGCCAGGTCTGCGTCGGGCTCGTCGGCGGCGATCACCGCGTAGGCCTGTTCCATCCGCTCGATCGCCTGCTCGTTGCGACCCATGGACTGCTCGAGGTGTCCGAGCAGGCCGGTGACACAAGCGACCGCATGGGTGTCACCGGCGTCCGCGTAGAGCCCGAGCGCCTGCTCGAACAGAGAGCCCGCTCGCCCGGTCGACTCGGCCCGCAGGGCCATCTCGCCGGCACGAACGAGGGTCGCGGCCTGCTCGATCGGCTGCCCGGCGAGCTCGCCGGCCTGCTCGAAGTAGCGTTGCGCCTCGGCCGAGGCGCCGAGAGAGGCCGCCCGCTCGCCGGCGTGCACGAGCCCCGCCTGGGCGCGGGCCTGCAACGCCCCGGCATCCGGGGCGTCGGGGTCGAGCCGGTAGGCCTCGAGCAGGTGTGAGGCGACGACCTCTGCGACCTCTTCCTCTCCGAGGGTTGCCGCGAGGTGCTCGGCGGCGGCGAGGTGCTTGGCGCGGCGGTCGCGTCTGGGGAGGGTCTCGTAGGCGACGTGGCGGACGATGTCCTGCAGGAAGCCGTACTGGCCGTGCTCGGGCGAGCGTGGATCGGCTTGCAGGCCGAGCAGCTCCTTGCGCACGAGACCCGCCAGCAGCGGCTCCAGCAGTTCGCGGTCGAGGCCTGTGAGGATGGCCAGCGAGCCCGGGGTGAAGGTCTTCCCGAGCACGGCCGCATCCTGCAGGAGCCTCCGCTCCTCGAGCGAGAGGCCGTCGAGGCGGGAGGCGACGAGCGCGTGCAGCGTCTCCGGGATCTCGAGCGACTCGACCTCGCCCACGAGCCGATAGACGGCCCCCTCGGCAACCAGGAGTCCGCGGTCGAGCAGCATCCGCACCGTCTCGACCGCGTACAGCGGCACCCCTTCCGCCCGCGCCAGGATCTGCGCCTGCAGCGAGCCGGGCAGGCCGGGCACGAGCCCCTGCAGCAGCTCCACCATCGCCTGCTCCGAGAGCGGCTCCAGGTAGAGCGAGATGAAGTTGCGATGGCCCGCGCCCCAGGTCGGGCGCCGCTCCTGCAGCTCCGGCCGCGCCAGGGTGACCACGAACAACGGGTGGTTGCGCGACCATTCGAGCAGGTACTCGACGAAATCGAGCAGGCTCGCATCGGCCCACTGCATGTCCTCGAACACGAGCACGATCGGGTACGTCTCCGCCAGCCGTTCGAAGAAGAGCCGCCAGGCCGCAAACAGGTCCTGCTGGTCCCGCGTCTCCTGCTCACCGAGGGCGAGCAGCTGCGCCAGCCGCGGCTCCACGAAGCGGCGCTCCTCCGCATCGAGGAGGTACTCAGCGAGCGTCGAGCTCAGCTTCTGCAGCGCCGCCTGCGGTTCCTCGTCCTCGGCGATCCGGCAGCGCATCCGCACCATGTCCGCCAACGCCCAGTAGGTCACCCCCTCCCCGTAGGAGAGACAGCGGCCGCGATGCCACAGCACCCGCTCGGCGATCCCGTCGAAGTACTTGTAGAACTCCCAGGCGAGGCGCGACTTGCCGATCCCCGCGATCCCCGTCACCGACACCAGCTGCGCCCGCCTCTCCTCGGCGCAGACGTGGAACAGGTCCTTGATCTGGCGCAGCTCCCGCTCGCGGCCGACAAACGGCGCCTCGAGCCCCTCCGAGCGCAACTCGCCGCCCCGCCCGGAAACCACCCGCAACGCCCGCCAAAGCGGCGTCTCCCCCTCCTTGCCCTTCAGCTCGAAGACGCCCGCCTCCTCGTAGACAACCGCCCGCTCCGACGCCCGCCGCGTCGCCTCCCCCACGAACACCGACCCCGGCTCCGCCACCGACTGGATCCGCGACGCCGTATTCACCAGATCCCCCGCCACGATCCCGTCGCCGGTACCGCCGGGCATCACCGCCGCCTCACCCGTGAGCACACCGGCACGAGCGCGCAGGCCGTCCGCCCCCACTTCCTGCCCGAGCGCCGACACGGCCGCCACCAGATCCAGGGCCGCCCGCACCGCCCGCTCCGCATCGTCCTCGGTCGCCACCGGCGCGCCCCAGACCGCCATCACCGCGTCCCCGATGAACTTCGCCACCGTCCCCCCGTACAGCTCGATCAGCCGCCGGCAGCTGTCGAAGTAGCGCAGGAGAAGCTCCCGCACCTCCTCCGGGTCCCGCGACTCCGACAACGGCGTGAACCCCACCAGATCCGCGAACAGAACCGACACCAGCCGACGCTCGGCGGCCGCGGTCTCGACCACCTCGACCGGTGACGCGGGGGCCGGCCGGGGCGCGTTGCCCGCTGTCAGCGACGCGCCGCATTCCACGCAGAACTGGGCGCCCGGCGCGTGCGGGCTGCCGCAGGCGGCGCAGGCGAGCGCCAGCGGCTGCCCGCACTGCGCGCAGAACTTCGCGGAGCCGGGGTTCTCGTTGCCGCAGGCGGCGCACGCAGCCATGCGCAAAGCCTAGAGCCGAACGAGAACCCGCACCAGACCTACCGCGTTCCGAGCTCCAGCCCGAGCAGTCGCGGCAGCGCCGCCACCCCGCGCGCAGGCAGCGACGGCGTCCGTCCCTGCTCCTCGGCCTCCTCGCAGGCCATGATCGCGGCGCGGACCGCGCCGCCGCCGACCCGTCGGAGCGGCTCGCCCGGTAACCGGGGCACGCGGCGCGTCGCCAGCGGCAGGCGCGTCCATTCGTCGTCGGCGCCGAGGGCGAGCGAGGCGAGGATCTTGCCGCCGAGCCAGGCCGGGCCGACGCCGTGCCCGGAGTAGCCGGCGCCGTAGTGCACGCGCGTGCCGGGCTTCGTCGCAAAGAAGGGCAGATGGTCGGCCGAGACGTCGATCGGCCCGCCCCAGGCCCGCTCGACACGAGCGCCGGCGAGCCCCGGCAGCAGCCGCCGCAGCCCCGCCTCAGCACGCGCAGCCGTCGCCGCGTCAGCCGAGAACCGGCGGTCGATGCGCCCGCCGAAGCCGATCGGGCCGCTGCCGCTGCCCATCAGCACGCGCCCGTCGTTCGTCGTGCGGAAGTAGTGGATGAACATGCGGCCGTCGACGATTGCCTCGCCGCCCGTCCAGCCGATCTGCTCGAGCAGCTCGGGCGCCGGCTCGGTGAGGACGACGTAGGAGCCGAAGTTCGTCAGGTGGCGCGACGCCGGCGACCAGCCCGTGAGGACGGCGTTCATCGCGAGCACGACCTCCGGCGCGCGCAGGGTTCCGCCGGGGGTCACGAGCTCGTTGAGGGCGCCCGCCCGGAGCCGCGTCAGCGGCGTCCGTTCGTGCATGGTCACGCCTGCGTCGAGCACGGCCCGCCGGAGCGCGCGCACGAGCAGGCCCGGGTGGACGGTCGCCCCGTCGGGGTAGAAGACGCCCGAGCGGAACACCGGCGACGAGACGCGGGCGGCCACCTGCTCGCGTGACAGGGGCACCGCCTGATCCGCTCGCCCCAGCGCAGCGGCGGCGCTCACCGCCTGCTCCACGGCACGGTCCTGCGCGGGCGCAGCGGACACGAGCAGCATCCCGCCCTCCCGCAGCCAGACGTCCTCCCCGCGCGCCTCCGTCCAGCTGCGGATTCCCGGCACGATCGCCTCACCCGCCGAAGCCAGCGCGAGAGCCTGCTCGTCACCGAGCACCGGCCGCAGCGAGTCGAGCGCCGCCCAGTAGCCGTGGACGAACCCGCCGTTACGGCCGCTCGGGCCGTGCCCGCAGATCTCCGCCTCGAGCAGCGTCACGCGCAGCTCCGGCGCCCGCTGCCGGAGCGCAAGCGCCGTCCACAGCCCGGTGTAGCCGCCGCCGACGACCGCCACGTCGGCCTCCGCGTCCCGCTCGAGCGGGGGCGCCGCCCGCGGCTCCTCGGCCGCGAGCGCCTGCTCCAGCCACCAGGACGGAAGCGCAGGCTCGACCGTCACGGCTGCGCCACCCGCCATCTCACGACGCTACCCGGCGGGCTGGGTCGCGATCGCCTCCCCGACGCCGGCGGCGAGATCGGCCGTCGCCACCTCACGGCGCACGCCGGCGCCCATTGCGTAGCCGATCGCCCCGATCGCCACGATCACGAGCAGCGTCCCGAGCGTCAGCCCCTCGAAGGTGACGCGGGAGACGCTCCACGTCCCCTTGAAGTCGTAGCCGACACCGAACAGGCTCTCGAGCGAGTCGGGGAACACGGCGACCCACGAGCCGAGCGCGATCCAGAACGTGACGAGCACCGTCGAGATCCAGATCCCCGTCATCCCGAACGGATGCACGTAGGGCCGGCGCACGTGCGCGTGCGAATAGCGCAGCTTCAGCGCGGCCGGGAAGATCCACAGGTACGAGAGCAGCGTGGTCGAGATGGCGATGTCGAGCACGACGACGAACTTCGCGTTGTCGCCGCCGTTGAACGCGGCGACGGCAACGACCATGAACGCCGACGCGACGAGCCCGGAGAGGACGTTCACGCGCACCGGCGTCCCGAGCTTGCGGTTGAAGACGCCGAAGAAGGGGATGAACGCGCCGTCGTACGACGCGACGGCCTGGATCCGGTCCGAGCCGATCATCCAGACCGAGCCCGACGTGATCAGGGCCCCGACGAAGGCGAGCGTCATCAGGATCAGCAGCGGGTGTGCGGCGCCGCCGTAGACGCCGTGGAAGACGAGCGTGACCGCGTCGATGAAGCCGCCGATCCCCGTCACGGCGCTCGCCGGGAGCACGAGAATGATGCAGAGGACCGGGACGACGTACATGGCGACGCCCGCGATGCCGCTGCGCAACACGGAGAGCGGGACGTCCTTCTGCGGGTTCTCCATCTCCTCTGCCGCGCCGTTCTGGAGCTCGAAGCCGACGTAGTTGAAGAGCAGGAGCGGCACGAGGCCGAAGAAGACGGCGCGGGTCGGGCTCAGCTTGGAGGCCGGGAAGCCCGCGACCCCGTGCTTGACCCCGTAGATCAGCACCGTCAGGCTGAAGAAGCCGAGCACGATTCCCCGCAGGATCGCGCCTGCGTTCGGGATCCACTTTCCGTACCGGAGCGAGACGATCGCGACGCCGATCGAGATCCAGATGAAGATCAGCTTGAACGTGTAGTCGCCGGCGGTCCCGCTGCCGATCCCGAAAACGTTGGCGCTCCACGCGCTCGTCGCGATGAACGCGAGCGAGCCGCCGACCCAGAGCGGGTTCGTCACCCAGTAGAGGATCGCCGAGATACCGCCGTGGAAGCGGCCGAACGCGAGCTTCACCCACTCGTACGGTCCGCCTTCCTGTGTGAACGCAGACCCGACCTCCGACATGAGCAGCATGTACGGGATCACGAACACCGCTGCAAGCAGCACGAGCCAGAAGAAGCCCTCCGGGCCCTTGTTCGCGACCGTTCCGAGCGTGTCGAGGCCGACGAAGGCGCAGATCGTGAAGAAGACCATGTCGAGTCGCCGCAGCGACTTGATCAGCTTGCCGCGCTCCTCGAGCGCGAGGGTGGTCGTGGTCTCGACGAGCTGGGGGTCGGTGTTCACGTGATCCCTCCCTTGGATGTCACTCGCTCCCATGCCTCGACGAGCGTCTCGCCGAGGATTCCGGCGATCTCGTCGAACTCCCTACGGGTCGCCACGAGCGGCGGCGAGATCTGCAACACGGGGTCGCCCCGGTCGTCCGCCCGACAGACGAGGCCGCGCTCGAAGAGCCGCGGCGACAGGAAGCCGCGCAGCAGCGTCTCGCATTCGGCGTCCGAGAACGTCTGCCGCGTCTCCTTGTCCTTCACGAGCTCGACGGCATAGAAATAGCCGGCTCCGCGCACGTCGCCGACGATCGGCAGCTCGAGCAGCTGCTCGAGCGTTGCGCGGAAGGCGGCCTCGTTCGCGAGCACGTGCTCGTTCAGCCGCTCCCGCTTCATGATCTCGATGTTCTTGAGCGCGATCGCGCTCATCACCGGGTGGCCCCCGAAGGTGATCCCGTGTGTGTACATCGACGTCGCCTCGAGGAACGGCTCCATCACGCGGTCGGTCGCGACGACGGCGCCGATCGCCGCGTACGACGAGGAGAGCCCCTTCGCGCACGTGACGATGTCGGGCCGGATGTCGTAGCGCTCCGACGCGAGCCAGTGCCCGAGCCGCCCGAAGCCGGTGATCACCTCGTCGGCG
>Ga0335085_10017887_pt1 | contig 10200 bp, 8 predicted proteins | sample Lox_Sample_45_FD_206712 | JGI IMG/M metagenome (GOLD analysis project Ga0335085, IMG submission 206712) | Soil microbial communities from Loxahatchee National Wildlife Refuge, Florida, United States - Lox_Sample_4.5 | ecosystem: Environmental > Terrestrial > Soil > Wetlands | place: USA: Florida... | reverse complement strand
GCGTCATGACCGCCCTGGTCAGCTTCGACCGGGTCTTCGAGGTGCTCGACCTCAAGCCCCTGATCTCCGACAAGCCGGACGCGGTGACCCTGCCCCGTACCGCGGCGCCTGGCCGTGGTAGCGCGGAACCCGGCCGTGGTAGCGCGGAACCCGGCCGTGGTAGCGCGGAGACTGGCCGGGCCGGGACCGCGGATGCGGGGGCCCCGGCGCCGGAGATCGAGTTCGCCGAGGTGTCCTTCCGCTACCCGTCGGCGAGCGAGGTGTCGCTCGCCTCGCTCGAGTCGATCGCGCTGCCCTCGCCTGAACGCCGGGACGCGGCCGCCGGGGTGCTGCACGAGGTGAGCTTCCGTGCGCCGCCGGGCAAGCTGACCGCGCTGGTCGGCCCCTCGGGGGCGGGCAAGACGACGATCACCGCCTTGGCCGCCCGGCTGTACGACCCGAACGAGGGCACGGTGCGGATCGGCGGGTACGACCTCAGGGACGTCACCCAGGAGTCCCTGCACGACGTGGTGGGCGTGGTCACCCAGGACGCCCACCTGTTCCACGACACGATCCGGGCCAACCTGACCTACGCGCGGCCCGAGGCGACCGAGCTCGACCTGATCGGCGCGTGCGAGGCCGCCCAGATCTGGGGCCTGATCTCCAGCCTGCCCGACGGCCTCGACACCGTGGTGGGGGACCGGGGCTACCGGCTGTCCGGTGGCGAGAAGCAGCGCGTGGCCGTGGCCCGGCTGCTGCTCAAGGCCCCGTCGGTGGTCGTGCTCGACGAGGCCACCGCGCACCTGGACTCAGAATCCGAGGTCGCGGTGCAGCGCGCGCTGAAGACGGCGCTGGCCGGCCGCACCTCGCTGGTGATCGCGCACCGGCTCTCGACGATCAGGGAAGCCGACCAGATCCTGGTGGTCGACGCGGGCCGGATCACCGAGCGCGGCACGCACGAGCAGCTCCTCGAGGCGGGCGGGCTGTACGCCGACCTGTACCGCACCCAGTTCGCCGGACAGGCGGCTTGAGTCACGGTGTGACACCGGGCCCCGACGTGACACCGGGAGAGCCGGCGGCCGCTCCCGGCGCCGCGGTCGTTCTCGGCGAGCTGCGCGCGCTGGGCCGGGGTGACGGGATCACCGCGATCAGCCGCCTGGCCGGCGGGAGCATCGCCGATGCCTGGCTCATCACCTACGCGGACGGCGCCGCGGCAGTCGGCAAGACCGTGACCGCCGCGCTGCCCGGCGTGTTCGCCGTCGAGGCCGCCGGCCTGGCCGCGCTGCGCGGCACCGGGTACCTGGTCACCCCGCGGGTCCTGGCGGCGACGAGCAAGCTGCTCCTGCTCGAGGCCCTGGCGCCGTGCGCTGACGGTGAGCGCTCCTGGGAAGGCTTCGCCCGCGACCTGGCCGCCGCGCACCGCACCACCGCGGGGGACCGGTTCGGCTGGCATCACGACGGCTACCTGGGACAGTTCCGCCAGGTCAACACCTGGGCCGCCAGCGGGCACGAGTTCTTCACCGAGTACCGGCTGCTCCGCTACCTGAGCGAGCCGCTCGCCGGGCAGGTCCTCACCGCCGCCGACCGGCGTGCCGTCGAGCGGCTGTGCGCCCGGCTGCCCGAGCTGATCCCGGCCATGCCCGCCGTGCTGACTCACGGCGACCTGTGGTCAGGCAACCTAGTCAGCCAGCCCGGCGGCCGGATCGCTGTCATCGACCCCGCCGTTTCGTACACCTGGGCCGAGGTCGACCTGTCCATGCTGTGGTGCTCGCCCCGCCCGCCGGCTTCCGGCCGGTTCTTCGAGGTCTACCAGGAGCTCAGCCCGTCCCCGCCCGGCTGGGCCGACCGCATGCCCGTCCTGCACCTGCGCGAGCTGCTCAGCATGATCGCCACCTTCGGCCCCGCCGCCGCCGCCAGCATCACCCAGTTCCGCGAAACCCTGGCCCCCTTCTACCCGCGCTAGCCGGCTGCCTGCCGCTAGCACCCGTCTTCGTTCATGACCCACACCGGTCACCCTGGGCTGGTAACGGGGTCGGTGGCCCCCCGGTACCCAGGAGGGGTGTTGTCCAGATCTCACGGCAGCTCAGGCAGCCCGGGGCGCCGGCTGAGGATCGAGCTGTTTACTTGCTGTGATCCTGTGGCCCGGCAGCCTCTGGCGTCACGGTGCTAACGGCCCTGGCCTCCGGAACTATGTCATGGATGCCGCAATGTCTACCTCAGGACGTGCATGGCGTGGCAACCATGCGCAGGTGGTGATCTTCGCCGGGGGCCTGTGGCGCGTGAGTGGCCAGCGGTACGCAGATGCCGCCGCTGCCCCTCGTCCGGATGGGCTGCGGGCGCCTCCGGGTACCCAGGCCGGTGCCCGGGGGTCACCGGCCCGCTTCAGGAGGTCCGCTTCCCAGGCTGATAACAGCAAGAAGCGGCTGGCCACTCACCAGGGTGCCAGGTGTCTGGCGGGACGGGCCCGCCAGGGCCCGTAACCCAAAGCAGCTAGGGGCGTAACCGAGGCAGCTAGGGGGCGTAGCCGAGGCGGCGGAGTTCGTCGCCGGCGATCTTCTCGATCTGGGCGATGTCCTCGGAGGTGAGAGACGACTCGTAGGTAGGGGAGCGGCGCCCGCGCCCGCGGGTGCGGGCGGAACGGGCCTCGTTCCTGATCTCGGCCGTCTGCACGCTGGTCCCGGCGAACCGGGACAGGTCGGCCAGCGCCTCGTCCGGCTTGCTGAGCAGGTGCTCGTAGCGGATGGTCTTCAGCTGGCCCGCCGGCAGGCTGTGGTGTAGCCGGGCGGCCAGGCGCACCGACCAGCGCCAGCGCAGCGCGCAGCGGGCGGCCGGGGACAGCCGGGGCCACAGGTCGCGGTCCTCGGGGTCCTCGATGCCGAAGAACGGGTTGGGGAACTCGGTGTCCACGTTCACGAAGCTCGGCCGGAACCAGGACATGACCACCGGGTCGGCCAGCATCGACGCCGCCACGTCCCGGCCGTCCCTGATCACCTGGACGATCCTGGCGTCGGGGAACGCGTAGGTGAGAGCCTCCGCGCAGTAGATGAGGTCCGGGCTCGCGTCCCCGAACGTCTCCAGGCCCCGCAGTTCGACGCACGGCCCGACGGCGTCCGCGGCCAGGCCGGCCGCTGTCCGGCACTCCCTGGTGCACTCCAGGCAACTGCTCGCGGTGACCTGCCAGCCCTGCGCGAAGGTGTCCCTGATGACGGTCGCGGCGGCTTGCGTGCGGCCGTGGTGCATGGACGGGCGGCGCGCGAAGGCGTACACGGTGCGCAGCACGCTGGGCTGGCCGATCGTGACGTGAAACCCCGGCGACGCCTTCAGGGCGCGGCCGATCAGGTCCGCGCCGGAGTGCGGTGCGCCGACCACGAAGACCGGCTGGTGCACGCTGCGGGAGTTAACGATGAGGATGTGACGAGCGGTGGGCATCTTCGCCTAGCAGTCTGGGGTTTCATAGCCTGGCCGACCGTATCCTCCTAGCCTGGCACGCGGTGGCGCTCATCTGCGGGAACTCAGTGGGCATGTTCTATCCGGCCGGTCACGTAAGCCTCCTGGCTGGACCTGATCCAGGAAGGCCTTGCCGCTACCGTACTAGGTGCGGCTTGCCCATAGGCTGGCATCATGCGGGTACTACCCGGTGTAGTGGTGAGCGCGGGACGGCGGCGGCTGGCCGGAGCGGGCCTGATCCTGCTCGCCGCGGCCGCGCTGGCGGGCTGCTCGCAGTTCGACCAGGCGCTCGGGCAGCGGGAGGCCGTCGTCTCGTTCCGCCCGGGCACGCCGGTGTCGCAGCGGCTGACCGTACGCTCGACCTGCGCCAAGGTGCACGCCGTAACCGCGCCGCCGCTGCCGTCCGACCTCAGCTCCCCGTACGCGCTGCACCAGCTGATCTTCCGGATCGACCACGCGTCCGACGCGGACGTGGCCCGGCTGGAGACTTGCCTGGAGAAGTTCCCCGGGGTGGCGGGGGTCACCCTCCAGGACTCGAGCGACGCGGGCGGCTGAGACCAGCAGCGTTACACCCGTAACACCGTCCCCAGTTCCTGTTCTTCCTGGTCAGAGCCGATTCCCTACATTGCCTACTTCATGTATAGTGAATCGAGCTGTTTCCTATATAAACGATAGAAATTAGGTACTAGATGCGACGTGTCACGAGCGCCGCGGTGATCGGCGCGGCCGTGCTGCTGGCGGGCTGCTCTTCCGCTTCCTCCTCGTCTTCCTCGGGATCGACGGGCACCTCGGGCGCCGCGGCCAGCGCACCGGTCACGGTCAGGCTCGGCTTCCTCAGCAACATCACGCATGCCCCGGCCCTGATCGCCCTCAAGGAGGGCTTCTTCACCAAGGCCCTCGGCTCGGCGGGCACGCTGAAGGCCACCGCGTTCAGCGCGGGCACCGAGGAGACCACGGCGCTGCTGGCCGGGCAGCTCGACGCCGCTTACGTCGGGCCGAACCCGGCCATCACCGCCTGGCAGAAGGCCAGCAACATCCAGATCATCTCGGGGGCCGCCACCGGCGGCGCGTCGATCGTGGTCAAGAAGGGCATCACCTCCGCCGCCCAGCTCAAGGGCAAGTCGCTGGCCACGCCGTCGCTCGGCAACACCCAGGACGTGGCCCTGCGCTACTGGCTCAAGCAGCAGGGCGTGACGACCAACATCACCGGCGGCGGCGACGCGTTCATCAAGCCGACCAAGCCCAACTCGGCCGCGGTGCTCGAGTTCAAGTCCGGGCAGATCGCCGGCGCCTCCGAGCCGGCTCCCTACGACATCCAGATGGTCGCCGACGGCGGAACGGTGCTGCTCAGCGAGCCCGGCGTCACCACCCTGCTCATCGTGACGAAGAGCTTCCTTCAGGCCCACCCAGACGTCGTGACCGACCTGCTCAAGGCCCAGGTCCAGGCGAACGACTTCATCAAGTCCAACCCGTCGCAGGCACAGCAGGACGCCAACGCCGAGCTGGCCTCCTACACCGGGAAGCCGCTCAAGGAGGACCTGATCGCGGCGTCGTTCAAGGAGATCACCTTCACCAACGACCCGAACGCGGCCTCGCTGAAGACCGACGCCTCGCAGGCCGTGGAGCTCGGCCTGCTCAAGCCGGTCAACCTCGACGGGATCTTCAATCTCGACCCGCTCAACAAGATACTGGCCGAGGTCGGCCAGTCTCAGGTGAGTTCGTAGCCCATGGTGAGGCAGGTGAATTCCGTGACGGTCACCGACCGCCGCGCGGCCCCCCTGGTAGGGGGATCGGTCACGCTGACGTCCGTGTCCAAGGTGTTCGGGCGCGGCAGCTCGGCCGTGCGCGCGCTCGACCAGGTGTCGCTCGAGGTGCCGCCCGGGGAGTTCACCTGCCTCATCGGGGCCTCTGGCTGCGGCAAGTCCACCCTGCTCTCCCTGGTGGCGGGGCTGGAACAGCCCACCTCAGGGGAAGTCTCCACCGGCGGGGGCCGGGTCGCATTCATGTTCCAGGAGCCCGCGCTGTTCCCCTGGCTGACCGCGGCGGGGAACGTCGAGCTGGCGCTGCGCGCCCGCGGCCTCGGCAAGCCCGAGCGGCGGCAGCGGACCGCGGAACTGCTCGACACCGTACACCTGACCGGGTTCGGCGCCAAGCGGCCGCACCAGCTATCCGGCGGCATGCGGCAGCGGGTCGCGCTGGCCCGGGCGCTGGCCCAGGACGCGGACGTCCTGCTGATGGACGAGCCGTTCGGCGCGCTCGACGCGATGACCAGGGACGTGCTGCACGACGAACTGGACCGGATCTGCGCGGAACGGCAGCTGACCGTCCTGTTCGTGACCCATAACGTCCGCGAGGCCGTCAGGCTCGGGGACCGCGTGGTCGTGCTGAGCAGCCGGCCCGGCCGGGTCATCGCCGAGTACGACGTGCCGATCGAGCGGCCCCGCCGCATCGACTCGGCCCCGGTGGCCGAGCTGGCCGCCCAGGTCACCGACCGGCTGCGGGAGGAGATGAGCCGCGTTGTCAATCGATAGCACGCCGCCGGTCTCGAACACCAAGGTACCGGGCTACGTCCAGCGGCTTACCTACCTGGAGTCGCTGGAGGTGCCGTTGGACCAGCGCGGCCGCCGCGTGGCCACCCGGGCCTGGGGCGGCGTGTGGCCGGTGATCCTGGCCGTCCTCATCGTGCTGGCCCTCTGGCAGCTGATCCACCTCAGCGGCTGGAAGAAGGCCATCTTCCCCGGCCCCGGCGCCACCCTGGCCAACCTGTGGCACGAGCTCGGAACCGGCCTGCTGTGGCACGCCATCGCCACCACGGCCCAGCGCGCGGTCGTCGGGTTCGCCCTGGCCGTCCTGATCGGCGCGGTCGTCGGCGCCATGGTGTCGCGGATCAGGCCGCTACGGGCGGCGGTCGGATCGCTGATCACCGGGCTCCAGACGCTGCCGTCGATCGCCTGGTTCCCGTTCGCGATCATCCTGTTCGGGATCTCCACCCAGGCCATCTTGTTCGTCATCATCCTGGGCGCCGCCCCGTCGATCGCCAACGGCCTGATCGCCGGGGTCGACTACACCCCGCCGCTGCTGCTCAAGGCGGGCACGATGATGGGCCTGCGCAAACTATCGCTGTACCGGTACCTGATCCTGCCGGCCTCGCTGCCGGCGTTCGTGGCCGGGCTCAAGCAGGGCTGGGCGTTCGCCTGGCGCAGCCTGATGGCGGGCGAACTGCTGGTCATCATCGCCAACCACCCGTCGCTCGGGGTGCTGCTGTCCACCGATCAGGACCAGTCCGACATGGAGAGCGCCACCGCGATCATCATCGTGATCCTGATCCTCGGCGTCCTGGTGGATCAGCTGTTCGGCGTGGCCGACCGGGGCATCCGCCGTCGCTGGGGCCTGACCAGCAGCAACTAGGCAGCTCCGCGTTAAGTCGGCACCCGCTGGGCCGGGAGGCGGCCGCTAGGCCAGCAGGCGCCGCGCGGCCGCGGCGATGCCGTCGGCGTCGATGCCGGCCTGGGCGAGCAACTCCGGGGTGCTGCCCGAGCCGGGCATGAGGCGTACCGCAAGGTGGGCCACGGCCAGCTCGGTGCGCCCGGCCCCGGTCAGTGCGTCGACGACGGCGGAGCCGAGGCCGCCCTCCGGGTGGTGGTCCTCGGCGATCACCACCCGGCCACCGGTGGCGGCGGCGGCCGCGGTGAGCGCCGCGGTGTCGACCGGCTTGACCGAGTACAGGTCGATCACCCGCGCGCTGATGCCCTCCCCGGCCAGCTGATCGGCCGCCGCCAGGCAGGTGTGCAAGGTGATCCCGGCGCCGATCAGGGTCACCTGGTCGGCGTCCGCCGACCTGACCACCTTGGATCCGCCGACCGGGAACGGCTCGCCGGAGTCGTAGAGCACCGGGTAGCCGCCCCGGGTGGTGCGCATGTAGGAGACCCCGTCAAGGTCAGCCATGGCCTGGACCAGGGCGGCCGCGCTGGTGGCGTCGCTGGGGTACAGCACGGTCGAACCGTGCACGGCGCGCATCATGGCCAGGTCCTCCAGTGCCATCTGGGACGGGCCGTCGGCACCGATCTCCACCCCGGCATGCGAGCCGGACAGGCAGATGTCCGCCCGCGAGACGGCGGCCATCCGGATGAAGTCGTAGGCCCGGGTGAGGAAGGCCGCGAAGCTCGAGGCGAACGGCCGGTAGCCGCGCACGCTCATCCCGACCGCCGCGCCCACCATCTGCTGCTCGGCGATGTACATCTCGAAGTACCGCCCGGGGTGCGCCTGGGCGAACAGGGAGGCGTACGTCGAGTTGCTGACCTCGCCGTCCATGGCCACGATGTCGGGGCGCGCGCCGAGCGCGGCCAGTGCCTCGCCGTACGCCTTGCGGGTGGCGACCTTGGCGCCCCGCTCGTAGACGGGCAGCTTCACCTCGGCCTGGTCACCGGCGGCGGGCCGTGGCCGCGCAGCCGGAGGTCGCGGGCCGCGGACCAGCAGGTGACGCTCGCCGCCCAGCTCGGCCACCGCCCGCTCGGCCATGTCCGCCGGGAACGGCTTGCCGTGCCAGTCCTCGGCGTCCTCCACCTCGGAGAAGCCCTTGCCCTTGACGGTACGGGCCAGGATGACGGCCGGCTGGTCACCGCTCAGATCGCCGGCCTGAGCCAGGGCCTGGTCGATAGCGGCCACGTCGTGGCCGTCGACGACGAACGTACGGGCGCCGAACGCCTCCGCCCGGCGCTGGTAGGCGCCGGTGTCCCAGCCGAGCTCGGTGGGACCGCGCTGACCGAGCCGGTTCACGTCGACGATGGCGATCAGGTTGGCCAGCTTGTAGTGGGATGCCTTGTCGAAGGCCTCCCACATCGACCCCTCGGCCATCTCGCTGTCGCCGCACAGCACCCAGACCCGGTAGGGCAGGTCATCGAGGTACTTCCCGGCCAGCGCGACGCCGACGCCGTCCGGCAGGCCCTGCCCGAGCGACCCGGTGGCCACGTCCGTCCAGGGCAGGCCGGCCGGGGTGGGATGGCCTTCCAGGCGCGACCCGAAGCGACGGTAGCCGGTCATCAGCTCCTCGTCGGAAACCACCCCGGCTGCCTTGTAGATCGAGTAGACCAGGGGAGACGCATGCCCCTTGGAGAAGATGAGGTGGTCGTTAGCCGGATTTCCCGGGTTATCCCAGTCGTAGCGCAGATGCCGGCCCATCAGGACGGCCATCAGGTCGGCGGCGGACATGCTTGACGTCGGGTGCCCGGATCCGGCCGACGTGCTCGACCGGACGGAGTCCACCCGCAGCTGCTGACCGAGTTCGGCGGCGAGTGCGAGGTCGACGTCGGTGGATGGCGTGGGCACGGGGCACCTCCCGGTGGGCTGGCACGGCATGAGCGCAAGAGCATTCCGTACCCTCGTGCACCCGCTTAAACACCCGCGATCACTGCCAGGGGATATCCAGCTCCTGCAGCAGGGTCTTGAGCGCGCGGGCGGCCCGGGTGAAGGCCTCGGGCCCGCTGAACCCGCCGTAGCGGCCGGCACTGGCCAGGTGCGGTTCCAGCGACATGAAGCCCTCGAAGCCCGAGTCCCGCAGCGCGGCCAGCGTCTCGCGGACCTGCCCGTCGCCCTCGCCCGCCGGCACCACCTGGCCGGTGGCGGCGAGCGCGTCCTTGACCTGAAGATAAATAAGGAACGAACGGAGCTGGTGGTAAGCGTCGGTGAACGGCCTGACGCCACACTGGACGAAGTTCGCCGCGTCGAACGTCGCCCGCAGGGCGGGGGAGCCCACCGACGCGATCAGGTCGGCGCAGCGGTCCGGGGTGTCTCCGAAGATCTCCTTCTCGTTCTCGTGGGCGAGCACCAGATCTTCTCCGGCGGCTATCGCGGCGAGCGCGGCCATCCGGTCGATGACCTCGGCCCGGTACCGCCCCGGCGGTTCCCCGGCCGGGATGAAGAACGAGAACACCCGCACGATCGGCGTGCCGAGCTCGTGCGCGGCGGCGGCCACGCGGCGCATCCGGTCGAGTTCGGGGCCGAGCGGCGCGCCGACCGGGATCTTCCCGACCGGCGACCCGATCGCGGAGACCCGGACCCCGGCGTCGTCGAGCAGGGCCCGGAACGCGGCCAGCTGCGCGGCGGTGAAGTCGGCTACGTTCACCGACCAGGCGCTGCGCAGTTCCAGGTGCCTGATCGACTCGGCGGCCAGCGTAGCGAGCTGCTCCCGCGGGTCGGGCGAGATCTCGTCGGCGAAGCCGCTCAGCGTGACCGTCATGAGCCCAGAGGTACGGTGCGGCCGGTGCGGGCCGACTCGTACACGGCGCAGATGATCTCGAGCGCGTCCCGGCCGTCCTGGCCGCCGACGGCGGGCTCGCGTCCCTCCACCACGGCGGCCAGCAAGTCGGCGAGCTGCGCGGCGTGGCTGGCCACCTCGATCGCGGCCGGGTCGGCGGCCGCGCCCGCGCTGGTGGCGCCTGGGCTGGCCGCAGCGGGGTCATCCTGCCCGGTGAGCGCGCGGCGGGTGATCCGGCCGTCCTCGACGATAACCGTGCCGCCGGTCCCGGTGATCTCGAGCCGCTGCGGGAAACCGGGATAGGCGGCGGTGGTGGACATGATCGTGCCGACCGCACCCGACGCGAACCTGACGAGGGCCAGCGCGGTGTCCTCGACCTCGACCTGGTGCGCCTGCGTGGCGCAGACCGCGGTGACTTCGGTCACCGGGCCCATGCACCAGCGCAGCAGGTCGACGTAGTGGACGCCCTGGTTCATCAGCGAGCCGCCGTCCATCGCCCAGGTGCCGCGCCAGGCGGCGCT
>Ga0335085_10017886_pt1 | contig 10201 bp, 9 predicted proteins | sample Lox_Sample_45_FD_206712 | JGI IMG/M metagenome (GOLD analysis project Ga0335085, IMG submission 206712) | Soil microbial communities from Loxahatchee National Wildlife Refuge, Florida, United States - Lox_Sample_4.5 | ecosystem: Environmental > Terrestrial > Soil > Wetlands | place: USA: Florida... | reverse complement strand
GAGGTCCCTCTGGAGTCGGCCTGTCCGCCCGAAGCGGCATGCCACACCGCCAGGGTCTTGGGGAGGCTGTCCATGCTGCTCTTATTTTACCGTGTGAATTTCGTGGCCTTTTTGCGCTTCGCCCGGTCCAGCGCCAGCTCGATCAACTGATCGATCAGCGCCGAAAATCCGATCCCGCTGTGGTCCCACATCTTCGGATACATGCTGATGCTGGTGAACCCGGGAATGGTGTTGATCTCGTTGATGTACAGCTTCCCCGTCGCCGCCTCCAGCAGGAAATCCACCCGCCCCATCCCCTCGCATTCCACCGCCCGGTAGCATTCCACCGCCAGCCGCCGCAGTTCGTCCGTCTTCTCCGCCGCCAGGTCCGCCGGCACTCTCGTCTCCGCCTGGTCCAGCAGATACTTGTCTTCGTAATCGTAGAACTCGCGCGAAGGCAGAATCTCGCAGGGCAGGGAAGCCAGAGGCGTCTCGTTGCCCAGCACCGCGCATTCCAGTTCCCGCCCCTCCACTCCCCGCTCTACGATCACCTTCCGGTCGTATTGCGCCGCCATTGCGATCGCCGCCCCAAGTTCCGCCGCGTCGTGCGCTTTTGAAATTCCCACCGACGACCCCAGGTTCGCCGGCTTCACGAACAGCGGAAACGCCAGCTGCCGGCAAATCTTCGCCACGTCCGCCTGCCCGCGCGTCACAATCACGTAATCCACCACCGGCAGCCCGCGCTCGCGGCACACGCGCTTCATCATTTCCTTGTCCATCGCGACCGCCGAGCCCAGCACGCCCGCGCCCACGTACGGCAGGTCCGCCAGTTCCAGCAGCCCCTGCACCGTCCCGTCCTCGCCAAACGTCCCGTGCAGCACCGGAAACACCACGTCGATGTCCCCCTGCGCGCCCGGCTCCGGCACAATCGCCCGCGGCGACCACTTCCCTTTCTGGTCGATGAAATATTCCACCGGCTCGTACTTTTCCGGATCCATCGCGGCCAGCACCGCCCGCGCCGACCGCACCGAAATCTCGTGCTCCCCACTCCTTCCGCCGTAGAGCACCGCCACTCGTAGTTTCATAGAATCCGCTTTCCCAACCCCGACATGATCAGTTCCACCGCCAGGTCCGCCGTCCGGTTCGATTCGTCGATCACCGGGTTCACCTCCACCGCCTCCAGCGATACCACCCGGCGCGAATCGCAGATCATCTCCATCGCCAGGTGCGCCTCCCGGTACGTCACCCCGCCCCGCACCGGTGTGCCCACGCCCGGCGCGTCCTGCGGGTCGACAAAATCCATGTCCAGCGAAAGATGGAATCCCGCGGTGCCGTCCGACGCCAGCCGGATCGCCTCGTCCATCACAGACCGCATGCCGCGTTCGTCGATCTCCCGCATGGTGAACGCGTGCACGCCGAACTCCCGCACGTGCAGCTTCTCCGTCTGGTCCACGTCCCGCAGACCTACGATCACCGCGTTCCCTGGCTGCACCTTCGGCCGGAATCCGAACAGGTCCGTCAGTTCCACGGGTCCGTGCCCCACGATGCACGCCAGCGGCATCCCGTGAACGTTTCCGCTCGGGCTCGATTCCGGCGTGTTCATGTCCGCGTGCGCATCCAGCCAGATCAGCCCGACCCGCTGCTCCTGCTCGCGGAAGAACCGCGCTATGCCGCTCACCGTCCCCACCGCCACCGAGTGGTCCCCGCCCAGCACCAGCGGCACGCTTCCGCGCTGGAGCGACTGCTCCACCATCGTTCCCAGCCGTCCGCATGCCGCCGCGATCTGCGGCAGATACTTCGCCCGTGGATGCCCGGCCGGCGCTGCCTCCGCCTGTTCCACCGCCACGTTGCCGAGGTCCTCCACCTCGTACCCCAGCCCCGCCACTCGCGCATTCAGGTTGGCTACCCGCAGCGCCGAAGGCCCCATATCGACACCGCGCCGCCCCTGCCCCAAATCCAGCGGCGCCCCGATAATCGAAATGTGCGACCGAGCCATAGATTCTTTGACGCAGAGACACAGAGACGCAGAGAATTCAGCAAAAACTCAGCTCTTTGTTTTCCTCCGCGACTCTGCGTCTCTGCGTCAAAACAGCGCCTCTCTCTTCTCAAAACTCCGCATTCCCCGGCGTCCGCGGGAACGGGATCACGTCCCGGATATTCTTCATCCCCGTCAAATACATCAGCATGCGCTCGAAGCCCATACCGAAGCCCGCGTGCTCCACACCGCCGAACCGCCTCAGGTCCAGGTACCACCAATACGCTTCTTCGTTCATCCCGGGGTTCTCGCGGATCCGCTCGCGCAGCGCATCATACCGCTCCTCGCGCTGGCTCCCGCCGATGATCTCCCCGATCCGCGGCGCCAGCACATCCATTGCCGCCACCGTCTTCCCGTCGTCGTTCGCCCGCATGTAAAACGCCTTAATGGCTTTCGGGTAGTCGGTCACGATCACGGGTTTCTTAAATAACTCCTCCGTGAGATACCGCTCGTGCTCGCTCTGCAGATCGGCGCCCCAGTGCGTCGGAAATTCGAAATTCTTCCCCGATTTCTGCAGCCGCTCCACCGCCTCCGTGTAGGTGATCCGCTCGAACGTGCTGCTCAAGAGCCCTTCCAGCGTCGGAATCAGCTCCGGCTCGTACCACTTCGCCAGGAACTGGAGGTCCGGCAGACAATTCGCCATCACCTGCTCCACCTGATATTTCAGGAAGGCTTCGGCCAATTCTGCGTTACCGCTCAAATCGCAGAACGCCATCTCCGGCTCGATCATGTAAAACTCGGCCAGGTGCCGCGGCGTGTTCGAATTCTCCGCCCGGAACGTCGGTCCGAACGTGTACACGTTGGCGAACGCCAGCGCGAAAATCTCCGCCTCCAGTTGCCCGCTTACCGTCAAATAGGTCCGCCGCCCGAAGAAATCCTGGCTGACGTCCGCCGCTTTGCCGGGTTCGAGCGTAGTCACCTGGAACATCTGCCCCGCGCCCTCCGCGTCCGACGCCGAAATCACCGGGGCGTGTACGTACACGAATCCGCGCTCCTGGAAAAATTTGTGGATCGCGAACGCCAGCGCGTTCCGCACCCGGAAAACCGCCCCGAACGTGTTCGACCGCGGCCGCAGATGCCCGATCTCCCGCAGCGTCTCCAGCGTGTGCTTCTTTTTCTGCAGCGGGTAGATCTCCGGATTCGCCGCGCCGTACACCTGGATCGCGCGCGCCTTCAGCTCCACCGCCTGTCCTTTGCCCGGCGACGCTACCAGCTCGCCTTCCGCCTCGATGCAGGCGCCCGTCGTGATCGCCGCCACCGTTTCCGCGGGCACCACACCCTCATCCAGCACCACCTGCAGATCCACCGGCGACGACCCGTCGTTGAGCTGGATAAAATGCACGTTCTTGCTGTCGCGCCGGGTCTTGACCCATCCCCGGGCAGTCACCGTCTCGCCCGGAGCGCGCCGCAGCAAACTGCGTATGTATTGATCAGGTTGAATCATTGCAAATGGGAACGGCAAAGCGGGTCGGGACCCGCTTCAGGACCTGCGGGGTGAGAGGAGCAACCGTGCGTCCCGTTCCCCCGGCCCCTGGCCCCCGGTCCCCGGCCCCCGCCGTCAGGCCTCTTCCAGTTTTTCGAACACTTCCCGCACCGTGTCCAGAGGGTGCGTCAAATCGGGCCGCTCTTTCAATTCGAGCAGCAGCGGAAACTGTCCGTCGCCGCTGCGCAGCAGTTGCATCGTGTTTTTCCAGTCGATCGTGCCGCCTTCGCTGGCCATCGGAAACAGGTGCGAATCGCTCTTGCCGTCGTTGTCGTGCACGTGCGTCGAGCGGATCCGTTTCTTCATCAGGTGAAACGCCTGCTCCACGCCTTCGCCCAGGTTGGCATGGCCCGTGTCGAACGCGTAGTGCAGCCCCATATGGGTCAGTTCCTCGAACTGCAGCAGCCGTTCCGCGCTCGCCAGCTCGTTCGGGATGTTCTCCAGCAGCACTTCCACGCCTCGCTGCCGCGCGAACAGGCTCAGCTCTTCCAGCGCCGAAAAGGCCGCGTCGAATTTCCGCATATGAAATTCTTCGCCGCCCACCCCGAGATGCTGGATCAGGTAGCGGAAGGGTATCACCTCCGCGATCTCAATCGCGCGTTTGATCTCGTCCACCATCTCCAGCCGCCGCCCCTTCACCTGTTCCGTGAGGGTGATCACCGAATGAGGCCCCGACCGGCCCCAGATCTCGTCCGTGTACATCGGTGCGTGCAGCGAGTGCAGTTTTAGGTCCGAATCGCGGAACCAGTGTCCCAGTTCCGTGATCTGCGGCTTATTGCGATAATCCAGGTGCTGCCGCGCGCAAAATATCTCCACAGCCGGAATTCCGGCCTGCTCGATCCGCGAAAGCAGCGCTGCCGTCAGCCGGTGATTCACGAACAGGTGCGTCGATAATACGTGCTTCATCTCTCTCCCCGCCACAACTCCACGTCGCCGCCCTTCCGTAGCGCAAGCTTTCAGCTTGCCATGCCGGCTTTCAAGCCCGGGGCAAAAACCGGCATGCCTCCGAGAGCGGCGTGCGCCATCAATCCATTCGCTAGCCCGCCTTTACCGCCCCGCCGCCGTGCCCTCCGAGCGCGGATCCGCCGCGCCCTCGAGCCATCCGTTGTCGAACGCAATCGCGGCGCACTCGCCCTGTGAATTCTCCCGCTTCACCGTGTAGCCCCGCTGTTCCAGCAGCGCCACCGTGTCCGGCGAATATCCCGGCTCCATCCGCAGTTCATCCGGCATCCACTGATGGTGGAAGCGCGGCCAGTTCACCGCGTCCTGCACGTTCATCTTGAAATCGATGAAATTGACAATCACTTCCAGCACCGTGTTGATGATGGTCGGTCCGCCCGGCGATCCCAGCGCCAGCACCGGCTGGCTGCCCTTCGTCACGATCGTCGGCGTCATCGAGGAAAGCGGCGTCTTGCGCGGCGCAATCGCGTTCGATTCGCCCTGGATCAGCCCGTACATGTTCGCCTCGCCCGGCTTCGGCGCGAAATCGTCCATCTCGTTGTTCAGCAGAAATCCCAGCCCGGGCGCCGTCACCTTGCTCCCATAGCTGCCATTGAGCGTGTAGGTCACGATGGCGATGTTGCCGTCTCCGTCCACCACCGAAAAATGCGTCGTCTCGTCCGATTCGTGCCGCGCCGTGAGCTTTACCGCCGCCACCGCGTCCGAAGGCGTCGCCTTCTCCGGATCGATCGAAGATCGCAGCCGTGCGATGTGGGTCTTGTCCAGCAGCGCAGTCAGCGGCACGCGGAAGAAATCCGGATCGCCCAGGTTCTCCGCCCGGTCGGCGAAATACCGGCGCATCGCCTCCGCCATGTAGTGCACCGATGTGGCTGATCCCGCCCCAGCCTTGGCGAAATCGGTCCCTTCCAGCACGCCGAGCATCTGCAGAATCCCCACTCCGCCCGAACTCGGCGGCGGTGCGGTGATGATCGTATATCCGCGGTATGTTCCCGTCAGCGGCTTTCGCTCGATCACTTTATAATTCTTCAAATCCTCCAGCGTGATCAGCCCGCCGTACTCCTTCATGTCCGCGGCCAGCAGGTTGGCGGTTTCGCCCTCGTAGAAGTCCTTCGCGCCCAGCGTTTCGATCCGCACCAGCGTGGTGCCCAGTTCTGGCTGCATGAGCATTTCGCCCGGCTCGTAGTAGCTGCCGTCTCGCAAAAAGATCCGCTTCGATTCCGGAAACTGTCCCAGCGCCTGCGCCGCATTCTTCAGGCCTTGCGCCTGCGCGTAGGAGAGCGGAAAGCCGCTCGTCGCCAGTTCCTCCGCCGGATGCACCAGGTCCTTCCACGGCAGCCTTCCATAGTGCTGCGATGCGTATTCGAATCCGCGTACGGTCCCCGGCACGCCCGATGCCCGGTATCCCACCCGGCTATCCTGCGTCGCATTCCCCGTCTTGTCCAGGTACATGTTGCGCGAAGCCGCCGCCGGAGCCCGTTCGCGAAAATCCAGAAACGTGGTCCGCCCGTCGTGCAGCCGGATCAGCATGAATCCGCCGCCGCCCAGGTTGCCGGCCGAAGGGTGCGTCACGGCCAAGGTGAATCCCACCGCGATTGCCGCATCCACGGCGTTGCCGCCCGCCTCCAGAGTCTTGATCCCGGCATCGGTTGCGTGCCGCTCGCGCGTCACCACCATTCCGTTCTTCGCGCGTACCGGCTGCGCACACCAGCCCGGAATCGCGGCCGCGAACACCAGCAGAGCAACAAAGCGGCGCATACGTCGATTCTACTATGTGGACCGCTTCCTAATGACGCAATGCTCCTTATCCTCAGCGGATCCTCGCATTCCGATGCTTCATCGCAAGTCAACGCGTAGCGCAAGCCTCCGGCTTGCCATGCCGGCGTCCTCGCCGGCATACCCGGTCGACGAAGCTCCTGGCCACTGCTAGATCACCAGGTCAATCGGAGCGCCGGCTTTGCCGCCGCTTCCACTCGAACAGCACGATCCCCGCCGCCACCGAAACGTTCAGCGACGCGATCTTTCCCGCCATCGGAATCCGCACCAGCGCGTCGCAGTGCTTCCGCACCTGCTCGTGCAGCCCGTGGCCTTCGCCGCCCAGCACGATCGCCGCCGGCTCCCCGTAATCCACCGCGTCGTAATCCTGGTCGCCGCGCTCGTCCAGTCCGTAGATCCAGAAGCCGCGCTCCTTCAGTTCCTCCAGCGTGCGGTTCACGTTCGTCACCCGCGCCACCGGCAGGTGCTCCAGCGCGCCCGCCGCGGCTTTCGCCACCACGTCCGTCACGCTGGCCGCGCGCCGTTCCGGAATGATCACCGACCCCGCTCCCGCCGCGTGCGCCGTGCGGATGATCGCGCCCAGGTTGTGCGGGTCCTCCACGCCGTCCAGCACCACCACCAGCCGCGCTTCCGCCGCGTGGTCGAGATCGGCGTATTTCTGCGCCGCGCCCATCGCCACCACGCCCTGGTGCGCCGGCGTCCCCGCCAGCCGGTCCAGCGCTCCGCGCGTTTCGAACCGCACCGGCACGGACGCCCGCCGCGCCAGGTCGATAATCTCCTGGAGCCGCGGTCCGCCCGCGCCCTTCGCCACCAGCACCCGGTCCAGCGCCCGCCCGCTCCTCAGCGCTTCCGCCACCGGGTGGATCCCACTTAGTATCGCCATAGCCAAAACGCGACGCAGAGCCGCAGAGCCGCGGAGCACGCGCACAGATTATTTGCGCGGCTCCGCGATTTCTCTGTGCCTCTGCGTCTCTGCGTCAAAATCGCGCTCTATTCCTCCGGCATCACTCCCAAACCGTTATTGAACCGGTTCGTGAAATTCGCCATCGCCGCCGCCAGCGTAATCTCCACCACCTGTTCGTCGTTGAAATACTCGAACAGCTTTTCGCGGTTCCCGTCCGCCGCGGCATCCTGCGTCAGCGTGCGTGCGTACTGAATGGCAGCCCGCTCCGCGTCGCCGAATTCATGGTCTTGCTCCGTCTGCAGCGCCTGCATCTCCTCTTCGGTAATCCCCGCCTTCTTTCCCCCCGCCACATGCGCCGCCGTGCAGTAAGCGCATTCATTGGCGTACGAGCACGTCAGGTACACCAGCTCTTTGATGCGCCTCTCCACCTTGCCCGGCCCCATGATCGCGCCATAGAACGGCACGAAAGTCTTCAGCACTTCCGGCCGGTGTGCCATGGCGCGGAAGAACGGGCTGCGGGCCTTCGATTTTGCTTCCAGCCCGGCCAGAAACTCGTTTTCGGCCGGTTCTACCATCCTGATTGCAGTCGGCATAGTCATCAGTATACGGAGAAAATCCCGGTCGCCTTCCAGGAAATCGAACGAATCCAGACGCTCCCGCGGCTCCCACCGCATCTCCTCGAAGATCCGGTTTTCGGGTTCGCCCGCGAATTCCGTCACCCACAGAAAAATCAGCAGAATCGGCTTTTTCCCCGGGTAGGCGAATTCATACCGCGTCATCTCCTCCCCGCGCGCCTCGCGGATGCCCAGTTCCTCCTCCAGTTCCCGCTCCAGCGCGGCCGCCGGCGTCTCGCCGTCTTCCACTTTCCCGCCCGGAAATTCCCACTTCAGCGCGTGCGACTGCCGCGCCGTTCGCCGGCAGATCAGAATCCGCCCCTCGCGTTCCAGAATCCCCGCCACCACTTGAACCATGTCACTATTGATTGGAGCACGACTGAAAGGAGTCCATTCCGGACAGGCGATGTATCCCGAGCCCCTGCTCGACCATTTCCGCAATCCCCGTAACGTCGGCGAGCTTCCTCCTCCCGCCGTCACCGTGGATGCCAGCAACCCAGCCTGCGGCGATATGATCCGCCTCGCTGCCCGCTTCGATTCCGGCCGCATCGCCGAGGCCCGTTATAAGGTCCGCGGTTGCACCGCCTCCATCGCCGCCGGTTCCGCGCTCACCGAATGGCTCGCCGGCAAGACTCGGGAAGATCTCGCCGCCTTCCGTCCCTCCGTAATCGAGGAAGTCCTCGGCGGTCTCCCTCCCGCCTCCCAACATGCCGGCGCCCTCTGCGCCGATGCCGTCAAGTGCCTGCTAGCCGCAACGAAGTAGCGCGGCGCCGAAGTGATTTGCCCGTTTTCCCGCAATCATGTTACCGTCAGCGTTCCGGGAACCCCGTCTGTAAAAGGAGAACTCATACATGCCACTCGTGTCCATGCGCCAGCTTCTGGATGAGGCCGCCAAGGGCGGCTACGGCGTCGGCGCTTTCAACGTCAATAATATGGAGCAGATCCAGGCCATCATGGAGGCTGCCCGCGAAACCAAGTCGCCTGTGATCGTCCAGGCCAGCCGGGGCGCGCGCTCCTACTCGCAGGATCGCTTCCTATATCACCTCATGCTCGCCGCCACCGAGCTCTATCCCGAAATTCCCACCGTTCTTCACCTCGATCACGGCAACAGCGTCGAAACCTGCAAGAGCGCCATCGACATGGGCTTCACCAGCGTCATGATGGACGGCTCGCTCATGCCCGATGGCAAGACGCCCTCCAGCTTCGAGTACAACGTGCAGGTGACCAAGGAAGTCGTCGCGCTCGCCCACGCCAAGGGTGTGACCGTGGAAGGCGAAATCGGCTGCCTCGGCGGCATCGAAGACGGCCACGGGATGGGCGGCGACGGCCTCAGCCACCTAACCGATCCGGCGCAGGCCGAAGAATTCGTCAAGCTCACCGGCCTCGACGCCCTCGCCATCGCCATCGGCACCAGCCACGGCGCCTACAAGTTCACCAGCAAGCCCACCGGCGAAACGCTGAAGATGGGGCGGCTCATCGAAATCCACCGCCGCCTGCCCAATGTCCACCTCGTCATGCACGGCTCCTCCAGCGTGCCCAAAGACCTGCAGGACATCATCAATCAGTACGGCGGCAAGCTGAAGCCGACGTGGGGCGTGCCGGTGGAAGAGATCCAGCTCGGCATCCGCAACGGCGTGCGCAAGGTCAATGTCGATACCGACAGCCGCCTCGCCATCACCGGAGCCATCCGCAAGGTCTTCGCCGAGACCCCCGAGAAGTTCGACCCGCGCGATTACTTGAAGCCTGCCCGCGAGGCGATGAAGAAGGTGGTGGCCCAGCGCATGACCCAGTTCGGACAGGCCGGCCATTCCGCCGACTACAAGCCCATCGCGCTTTCCGAAATGGCGGCCCGCTACGCCGGCGAGGCCGTCGCGGTCTAAGGGTCTCTCGTAGCGCCGGCCCTCGGGCCGGCCATGCAGGCAGTAGTGCCGGCATGGCCGCCTGAAAGGCGGCGCTACAAGGCCTTTTTCCGCACTTCGATCCGTCCGAGCGCCAGGTCCAGGTGGCTGGGCGGCGGCGCGACGCGGCGCTTAGTGCACGCGGCCTTCCAGTCCGCTTCGAGGTCTGACAGGTCGGCGCGGATCAGCGTGAGCAGGTACTCGAAATCGCCCTCGTCCGCGAGCGGGCATTTCTGTGCCGCCTCGCGCAACTCGCCGGCCACCCGCTCCCACATCCGCTGCAAGGACTTCCGCCGCCGGAAGACGCGCGGTTTTTCCGGCGCCGACCGCCGCAGCTCCTCCACCGCTTCGGCCAGCCGCGCGGCATTCTCCTCCACCAGCGCGATGGCCTCGCCGCCGTATTCGAGACAGTTATCCCTGACAGCCGGCGCCAGCGCGCGGAACTCCTCCGCACTGATCCCCGTCAACTGCGCCAGCCCGAAGTATCCCGGCCCGAGCTCGTTGAGCAGCGCGATGGTGCGATCGACCGTGCGCCGGGTGACGTGAAGATGGTCG
>Ga0335085_10017885_pt1 | contig 10201 bp, 6 predicted proteins | sample Lox_Sample_45_FD_206712 | JGI IMG/M metagenome (GOLD analysis project Ga0335085, IMG submission 206712) | Soil microbial communities from Loxahatchee National Wildlife Refuge, Florida, United States - Lox_Sample_4.5 | ecosystem: Environmental > Terrestrial > Soil > Wetlands | place: USA: Florida... | reverse complement strand
GTCGGCCCCGCATACCCACGCACATAGACGATCGGGAATCTGTCCATCGTGACCTCCGCCCGCCGCTTTGCCCTCTTAGTCCATGCGCTCAGTCTGTGCGCGATACGCACGCAGGTCAACGAGCAGGCTTTCACGCTCCCGATGCCCATTGATGGTGAGCAAGCCGAGCCGTCGTGCAGCCGCTCGACGAGTGGCTTGTGCGCCTGGGCGCCGCGACGCTCAGCTGTTCTGCATCCGGCCAGCCCCGGCCCGGGGCTGGCCCGGATCGCTAATGCGACGTTCGCTGCCGGACCTGAGCCTGGCTGAATCGACTCTTAGCCCGGGCGACGTCAGGACCGTTGCCCGGCAGATCCGCTGCCCGGCAGATCCGCTGCCCGGCAGATCCGCTGCCCGGCAGATCCGCTGCCCGGCAGATCCGCTGCCCGGCAGATCCGCGACCGTGCCGTGCAGGCACCAGCCGAGGGGATGCCGGGCGAGGGCTCGCCGGGCAATCGGTCTCCGCCATGACGCTGCGGCACACCCGCTCATGCCGCGGAGCCTGTGATGGCCGTGTGCCCGGGTGCGGGTATGCCTGGCGCATTTGCGTATCAGCATCGGGCCGGATGCCTCTATTTGGTAACGCGCGGCTTAACACCATGTGGCCAGGGGGCAAACTATGCCGCGTAGGGGGAATCGTGAGCGACAAGCCGAACGACATGCAATCTCGCCGCCAAGGCAGGCCGGCCAGCCGGGGTGACGGGATGCTGCACACATCGGCGGAGGACGGCGCGCTGTTTCATGCCGTCACGGCGGGGGCCGGCCCGGGGAAGGGGGCCCGGTGAACGGGACATATGTGGGGTATGTCGCGGGTGATGACCCGCTGCACGGCTTCCTCCGCCGGATCATCCGGGATCGCATGGGGGTGCGCGAGCCGCGGCCGGCGTTTCGTGTCTTCCGGATGTCCGGCAGCAACGTGGTGTACGCGTATGAGGAGAAGTTCAGCGGAACGAAGATCATCTGCAAGTTTTACGGCCCCAGATACCGAACGGACCCGGACAAGGCGGCCGGGATGGCACGGCGGGAGTATGAGGGGCTGGAGACGCTGCGCCGGTATGACCTGATCGGGTCGCCGCACCACGTGATCCGCCCGCTGGGGTTCAGCCGCGATATCAACGGCGTGCTCGCCGTCGAATACTACGGCGGCGAGGAATTCAGCCACGCGATCGCCCGTGCGACCCAGCACGGCGACGACGCGCACCTGTACTGGCGGCTGAAAGCACTGGCCTACTTCCTGGCCACCCAGCACAACCGGACGGCCAACGGCGCAACCGTTGATTTCGATCCCGACTGCCAGTACTTCGACACGCTTACCGGCCGGCTCAGGAAGACCCACCGCATCGGGCCGGGCGACATCGACGAGCTGTCCTGGCTGCGGGACTGCTGGCGGGACCGGCCGCGGATGTGGCAGGACCGGCAGGTCTGGCTGCACGGCGATGCGACCCCGGCGAACTTCTTGTTCGGTCAGGGCATGGACGTCGCCGCGATCGATCTGGAACGCATGAAGCGCGGGGACCGGATGTTCGATGTCGGGCGGGTCGCGGGCGAACTGCAGCATGCGTTCATGAACGCCACCGGCGACTGGCGCCGCGCGGAGCCGTTCATCGGGCATTTCCTCTGGGAGTACAGCTGTCACTTCCCCGACCGCCAGCAAGCGCTCGAGTCGATCTCCGCACGCGCGCCGTACTATATGGCGCTGAACCTGCTGCGGATCGCACGCAACGACTACATCGGCCGGGACTACGCCGGACGGCTCATCAAACGGGCCAAGAAACTGCTCCGGACTCCCTGAACCCGTGAATGGGGGAAGCATGGACACATCTGTCGGCAGGGACCGATTCTGGGAAATGTTCAAGGGGCGGGCGGTGCTGGTATCGGAGCTGCCCGCTGGGCACAGCAGGGTCCTGGCGAATGCGGCCAACGGGATGGCAGGCCGTGATGACGCGTCGCTGCGCACGAAGGCCGAGTACCTGGCGCTCTATGACCTGCTGTGTGCGCATGTCCCGCCAGTTCCGCCCGCGAAGCTGAGGCTGCTCGATGAGGCCGGGCGCCCCACCGCCGCCGCGCGGGCGATCGAGGATTACATCAGCGCGTCGCTGGGGAAGCCGGAGTTCTTCGGCGCGGACATGTACATGTTTCATGTCACCGGATTTCGGCCGGGGCGCGGTGTGCTGACAGAGCCGGTGAGGCCCGCCTGCGGTGCCAGGCTCGACGTGTGGAAGACCGATCCGGCCGGCGACCAGCGCATTCCAGCCCCCGGCGGCCGAGGTGCGTTGTTCAGCAGCACGGCCTTCTCGCTGAAGAACAGCGGAAACCGCACCCTGCGCGCGTCAAAGCGGTCCTGGAGACTAATTCTCGATGCCGCAGGGCCCGGCAATCAGCTGGCCGGGATGAACCGGATCAATCTCAAGGCGATGTACAATGATCCTTCTCAGATGCGTGAAGCACTGGCCTGGCGCCTGTTCGGCAAAGCCGATATCCCGGCACCGCGGCACACGTATGCGAAGCTGGCCTTTGACACAACCTACAGCGGCCTCTTCTCGGTCATCGAGCAGGTCGACAAGAGATTCCTGAAGGACCGTTTCGGCGAGAACCACCGGGGAAATCTTTACAAGACCGGCTGCCGCGACATCGGCTGCGCGACCCTCGCCCACCGGGCCGGGCCCGATGGCGATGACTCGGGGCGACAGTATTTCATCCCGGGACCCGCGGAGCGCACCTACCGTCTCAAGACCAACAAGGACAACCCCGCGGTCAGCACGTATGACGACCTCGCCTGCTTCATCAGGACGATCAACGGCATCGGGCTCCCAGGCGGTGCGGAGCGATTCGGCACGGACGCCTTCCGTGAGTCGGTGGACGCCATCATGAACGTCGATGCCTTCCTCCGGTGGGCGGCCATCAACATGCTGCTCGGGAGCTGGGACAACTATTACGCGACCCCGTCAAATTACTATCTTTACAACTCGGGGCGCTGCGGAGCAGCGGAGGATTTCGTCAGCTCTCCTTATTTCCACTTCATTCCCTGGGACTACGACAACTGCCTGGGGATCGATTATTCCGGCACACAATGGCAGTACGCTGACATCCTCGACTGGCCGGGCAAGGTGAACCGCCACATCCCGAAGATCCCGCTTGTGCGGAACCTGCTCCGCAACCACGACTACCGGCAGTACTACTTGGATTATATGGAGCACATGCTCGATACCGAGTTCAATCCACCGGCAATTGCCGCGCAGATCGGGGCACGCTCCGAAGGCGGCCTGTGGGACCGCGTCCGGCCGGCAGCGTACCTGGAATCTGATACCCGTCACGGACGGCCGTTCACCGGCCGACGCTACAGCAACGACGAGGTCTACCAGAGCGGCTGCCGGCAACGCGAACTGCGGCATGGGAAGAAGAGGGTGGAGGGCATTGTCCACTACGTCCGCATGCGTCATGACAGCGCCCGCGAGCAGCTGAAGCAGCTACGACGGACGATCCCGCGCGCTGCCGATGGCTTTCCCCGGGCGGTGGAGCAGCTGCCACGGGCGGCCTAGTGCCGCCCGGGCCTGCCCCGACCGGGTGCAAGGGTAAGAGGGACGCGAGGATAAGCGGCGCTGTGGGGTGAGGGAATGGATCGTGCCCGAGGAGGTCCCGGCGAGGCCAGCACCGGGGGAATCACCGCGGGCCAGGAGGTGCCCCTGCCCGTTCATGCCCTGTTCCAGCAGCGCGTCGATGGGGACGATGCGCTGCTCAAACTCGCTGGGCTCCGCTTCGCCCAGGCGGGCATGGCCGCCGAGGTGTACGCCGACACGCCGGACCAGCTCGAGTATGTCCTGCAGTTTGTGCCCTCCCATGCGCGGCTGCCCTTCGTCCACCTGAACCGTGGCGTCAACGTGCTGCACGGGCGGGGCCGCGCCGTGGTCGGGGAATTCGCCGACCGCTTCGCGGGCCGGGTCGCGGGTCTGGTCGTCCATGACAAACGTGAGATGGGGGCAGAGACAGACCGCCTGCTTGCCGCGATGCGCACGCTGAATGCCCGGCTTTGCGAGCGGCCGGATGGCCCCGTTGTTTTTCTCGAGTACGCCGCCGGCCTGGATCGCGGCTGGTTCGTCGACGTGGCGGAGCGGCTCCAGGACGCTGAACGGGTCAGCTGCTGCATCGACGTCGGCCACATTGGCCTGCGACAGGTGTCCTCCACGTTCCGGCGCAGCCATCCTGGCCTGGACCTGAAGAAGCTCAGCCGAGCGGATGACCGATTGCCCGACCTGGTGGCGGACGTTCAGGACGCGGTGGGAAGCGCCTTGCCCCATGTGCTCGACGTCATACATTCGCTTGGCCGGCTCGGCAAGCACGTGCACTTTCACCTGCACGATGGTCATCCCCTCATCCCGGGCCTCCGGGATCACTTCAGTTTCCTGACGCGGCTGCCGATCCCCTTCAGCTACCGGGGCCGACGGTCACTGAGCACGATGTATGGGCCAGGCGGCCTGGCCTCCATCGTGTCAACGGCGATAAAGGCATGCCCCCCGCAGGGAGTCTCCTTCACGGTCGAGGTCCACCAGGTCGAAGGCCGGCTGCCGCTCGCCGACGCCGCGTGGCTCTTTCCGCACTGGCAGGAGACCACCAACGCCGAACGGATGAATTACTGGCTCTCGGTGCTGGCTGAAAATGCGATGCTCATATCCCAGCATGCTGGGGGGAGACCTGGGACGCAGCAGCATGCGCACCCCGGCTAACTTCTCGGTAACGGGGCATGTCCCTGCTGGGTTTAAGGTTCATCTGGACGCCGGCTGGCGGACAGGGCACAGTAGTGGTATGGATCGGGGGCGGGTGGTCAGCCCGGTGTTCGTCGGCCGGGCCGCTGGCCTGGACCGTGTGGCGGGGGTGCTGCACGGGGCGGCGCTGGGTGACCCGGCGGTGGTGCTGGTGGCGGGTGAGGCGGGCGTCGGTAAAAGCCGTTTTGTGGCCGAGCTGCTGGCGCGCCGGGCACCGCCCGGCGCGCGGGTGCTGGCCGGGGAGTGCAACGGTTTCGCGCCGGGCTCGCTGCCATACGGGCCGATCGTGGGCGCGTTGCGGCGGCTGCTGGCCGCCGGCGGGGCGGAGGCGGGCCTGCTGGATGAGGCGGGCCAGGCGGTGGGCCTGCTGCTTCCCGAGCTGACCGCCGCGGGCCAGGCCGCGGGTGCGGGCGGGCTGGCTGCGCTGGATCAGGGCCGGATGTTTGCCCAGCTGGAAGCGGTCTTGGACAAGGTGTCAGCGTCCGCGCCGCTCATGCTGGTGATCGAGGATCTGCACTGGGCAGACCGCAGCAGCCTGGAGTTCCTGGCCTACCTGTGCCACGGGCTGCACGGGCAGCGGCTGGCGATCGTGTGCACCTACCGCGATGACGAGGTACCCGCGGTCCCTGAGCTGGGCGCGTGGCTGGCCGACCTGCGCCGCGGCGCGCGGCTGACGGAGGTGTCGCTGCCCCGGTTCACGGTGGCTGAGGTCGGCGAGCAGGTGGCCGCGATCCTGGGAGAGGCAGCCGATCCGGGGCTGGTGGCCGCGTTGCATGAGCGCTCGGGCGGCAACCCGTACTACACCGAGCTGCTGCTGTCCGCCAACGGCTCTCCGGGGGGTGCCGGGGGGCCGCCGGCGGCGCTGCCGGCGGTCTTGCGGGAGATGCTGCTGGCCCGGTCGGCGGGGATCGCGGCGGCAACCCGTGAGATGCTCGCGGCGATCGCGGCCGCCGGGCACCCGGTCGCCCACGGCGTGGTCGCGGCGGCCTGCGCCCGGCTGGGGATGGGCGAGGAGTCACTGCTGGCCGGGCTGCGCGAAGCCGCCGACCATCATCTGCTGGTCCCGGTGACCGATCTGGGCGGGTATGCCTTCCGGCACGCGCTGCTGGCCGAGGCAGCCTACGACCAGCTGCTGCCGGGCGAACGCGCGCGATTGCACGACGCGTGGGCCGGTGTGCTGGAAGAACGGGTCGCCGGCGGCGGGCGGGCCGGCCCGGCCACAGTGGCAGAAGTCGCCGCCCATCACCACAAGGCCGGTCATCTTGAGGCCGCATTCGGCTGGGATCTGCGTGCGGCCGAGGCGGCGGAGCAGGTGGGCGGCGCCGCCGAGGCGGCCGGCTGTTACCGGCGGATGCTCGTGGCCTGGGATGAGATCGGTGACGCCGGGCAGGAGGCCGGTTTCGACCGGATCGACCTGCTGACCCGGCTGGCACGGGCCGAAGACATGGCCGGCGACCTGTCCTTAAGCCGCACCCACATCCAGGACGCGATCGCGCTGGTGGACTCCTCCACCGAACCGTCGCGCGCTGCCCTGCTGCACGAACGCCTGGGCTGGTTGCGGTACTTCACCGGCCGACCAGCGGCGGCGCTCAGCGCGGCCGCCGCCGCGGTGGCACTGGTACCCGGATCCCCGCCGGGTCCCGAACGCGTCGCCGCTCTGGCCACGCTGGGCACACTGCAATTCCTCGTGGGCCGCGGCGGCCGGGCCGCGGCCACAGCCGCGGCCGCTGCCACCGCCGCCGGCCAGATCTCGGACCCCACCGCGGCGGCCCGGGTCGCTGAGCTGCGGGCACGGGCGGCCTGGCTGACCGGGCGCCCCGACGCCGTGCCGCTGGCACGCCGGGCACTGCGGCTGAGCCAGCAAGCGGGGGCCGGGGACCGGACGGTGTTTACGTTCAACGCCCTGGTGGACGCCCTGGACGCGGCCGGGAATGACCGGGGTGTGCTGCAGGCCTGCTACGGCGGCTACCAGCAGACCCGCCGCCACGGCAGCGCCAATCATGGTGCCTGGCTGCTGTGCCGGGCCTGCCTCACCCTCATCGCGTGCGGCCGTACCACCGAGGCCGCCGAGGTGCTGCAGACGGCGCTGCCCCTGCGCATCCGCCCGTCCGGGATCCTGGAGGTCTATGCGCAGCTGGATGCCGCGCTGCTGGCCACCGTGCGCGGCGACTTTGCGGCCGGGCGGGAGGCGATCGGCCGGTGCCGACGCGCCGCCCCCGAGCCACTGCCGTTCGCCTGGCGCTACTACGCGGCCGCCGCCGAACTGGAACTGTGGGCCGGGAACCCCGAACAGGCGTCCGCCGCCGCCGCCGAGGGCCTGGCCGCTATCGCCCACACCGACTACCGGCGCCACGCCGGGACGCTGGCCTGGCTGGCGCTGCGCGCCGCCTCCGACCGTGCCGAACTGGCCCACGCCCGCAACGACCGCACTGCCGCGGACCAGGCCCGCGCCTACGCCGCCCGGCTGCAGCAGACCTGCACCGCCCCGCCGTGGCTGACCGCCGAGCCCGCCCACCGTGCCCGGGCCCTGCACGCCCTGATCGACGCCGAGCAATCGCGCGCCGCCGGCCACTCCGACCCGCAACTATGGGCCCTTGCCACCCGCTGCTCCCGCGCCTGCCACCGGCCGCACCAGGCCGGCTACGCTGCCTGGCGCCACGCCGAAGCCCTGCTCGCCCAGGACGCCCCCCACCTGGCCGCGGCCCGCTGCCTGGGCACCGGCTACACCATCGCCTGCAGCACCGGCGCGATCCCCCTGCAGAGCGAAATCGAAACGCTGGCCCGCCATAGGAGAATCGACCTCCAAACACCCCCGCCAGCCCACGGCGCTCCCCCCGTCCCGGCCGCGCTGCAGGCACTGACCCGCGCGGGCGAGGAACGCGGCACGGCGATGAGCCGGGACATCGCAGCTGAGTACGCGATCATGCTCACCGCCACCGGCCCGCAGCAGCCGCAGGCGGCGGCGGGACCGGGAAAGCTCAGCGCCCGGGAACGGGAGCTGGTCACCCTGGTCGCCCAGGGCCGCACCGACGCCCAGATCGCCGCCCAGCTGTACATCAGCGTCCGCACGGTCAGCTCCCACCTGGACCGCATCCGGGACAAGACCGGCTGCCGCCGCCGCGCCGACCTGACCCGCCTGGCCCTCAGCGCCGGCCTCGTCTAGCCAGGCCCGGCCGCCCGGCCCGGCACCAGCCCGCAGTGGCTGTGGGTAATTCCACCCCGGCCGCCGCCCCGGCGCAAAAGGGGTGAGCCGACCCCTGCCCCGCGGATGGCCGGGCGGGCGAGTCTGCCGATGAGGGCCGGGATAGCCGGCCAGCCACCGACAGGTAAGGAGAAGGCCATGTTCACACGCCCAGCACCAGATTCTGGCAGACGCCAGCCGCGCATGCCGGCGCCGGCGCCGGCCGCCGGGACGGTAAACGCCCTGATCCTCATTTCGGCTCCGCCAGCATTGATCCGTCTGTGAAGAGGGGGCCTCGTCGATGCCATCGTGGATTTTCGCGTGCCCGGACGGCGAGGGGGACGTCGTCGCGCGGGCCGGGTCATCACGGTCCCAGCCATGCCCGCCTTCGAGGCGGTCGCCGGAGTCGCCGCAGCCCAGTGCGCGTACCCGGGAGAACACGAACCCGGTGCACACTGGCTCATCGGCCGACCTGGTGGCACGCGCGAGAAACGGCGAGAAACAGGCGTGGGACGAACTGGTCGAGCGGTACGCTCCGCTGATCTGGTCAATCTGCCGCAGATACCAGCTGAGCCGCGCCGATGCTGATGACGTTGGCCAAAGTGTGTGGCTAGGGCTGCTGGACCATCTTGGCTCACTTCGCGATCCGGCCGCGCTCCCCGGCTGGCTCGCCACCACGACCCGCCGGGAATGCGCCCGTATCCTGCGCGTAGCGCGGAGACCGGAGGCTCCCGGACGGGTGCCGGGCGCCGAGGAGGTTGCGGACAAGCAGGCTCCGGTGGCGGAGCATGAGCTGCTCAGGGCGGAACGCCACGTTGCGCTGCTCGAGGCGTTCACGTACCTGCCCCCGCACTGCCAGCAGCTGATCGCCCTGCTCATCCAGGACCCTCCGGTGTCCTATGCCGAGATCAGCGCCAAGCTGGGCATCCCGGTCGGGAGCATCGGGCCGACGCGCGCCCGCTGCCTGAAGCAGCTGCGCCGGCATCCGGCAATCGCCGCCCTGATCAACCCCGAAGCCGCGAGTACGGGAAGTGACGTACACAGTCAGCCAGTCGCGACGAGATGACAATCAGCCGATGCGGTAGGAATCGCCGCCGCGCAGTCAGATCCGCTGCATTTCGCGGGCTCAGCCGACCGGCCCGCTGTGATGGGCGCCGGTGGGCGGCTACTAGTCGAATCGGCGGGCGCTGGGGTAGCGCTGGCCGCCGTCCACGACGATGTTGGCGCCGGTGATCCACGAGGCCCGTGGTGACAGCAGGAACGTCACCACGTCCGCGACCTCCTGCGGCTGCCCCAGGCGGCCGAAGGGGAACTGGGTGGCCAGGAAGGTGTCGAAGTCGCCGGGATTGGCGCGGGCAAAGGATTCCCAGGAACCACCGGGAAACAAGATGGAGCCCGGGCTGACCGCGTTGACGCGGATACGCGCGGGCGCCAGCTCCTGGGCGGCGGTCGCGGCGAGCTGGATCTCGGCGGCCTTGGCGGCGGCGTAGGCGGTGCGCGGCGCCGGGCGCATGCCGGTGATCGAGGAGATGATCACGACCGCGCCGTGGCCGCTGGCGCGCAGGTGGGGCAGGCCCGCGCGGATCAGTTCCGCGGCGTGCCCGGCATTCAGCGCGAACGTCGCGGTGAACTCACCGGCGAGGGCACTGCCGAGGTTGCCGCTGCCGACGGTGCCGCCCGCGTTGGCGACCAGGTGATCCAGGCCGCCGAGTTCGGCGGCGATGTCCGCAACCGCGCGGGACAGCGCGGCCGTGTCGGTCACATCGGCCGCCGCGGTGGCCACGGGCACGCCGTGGCGGCTCAGCTGCTGCGCGGCGGCGGCCAGGCCGCCGGCGTCACGGGCGACGAGCCCGACAGCTGCTCCCTCGGCGGCCAGTGCGTCCGCGATCGCCAGGCCGATGCCCCGGCTTCCCCCGGTGATGAGCGCGCGGCTGCCACGCAGGCCCAAGTCCATCAGCGGCTCCTTTCCGACAGTGAACGACCGTATCCAATGCCCGCCGCTGCCCAGGGTGGATCGCAGCTTTCTGTTCCGCACCTGCCGATAGGGGTGAGGGATTCCTGCCCGCGAGGCTGGATGCCGATTCGATACATACTCACGCCCACCGTTATCCACGGGACCTCGACCCGCCCTCAGTAATGTCTTCGACGATGAAGATGATCTTGTTCTGCCATCGTTGCTGCCGTCTTATCCACGGGTTTTCAGCGGCGAGAAGGAACAAGGGGC
>Ga0335085_10017884_pt1 | contig 10201 bp, 12 predicted proteins | sample Lox_Sample_45_FD_206712 | JGI IMG/M metagenome (GOLD analysis project Ga0335085, IMG submission 206712) | Soil microbial communities from Loxahatchee National Wildlife Refuge, Florida, United States - Lox_Sample_4.5 | ecosystem: Environmental > Terrestrial > Soil > Wetlands | place: USA... | reverse complement strand
CCGAGATGGATGGCCGCTATCTGAGTCTCGCCGTGTGGCGCAACCGTGCCGCATCGGGCCCGCAACCGAGCAGCATGATTGACTTTCACTCGCCGCTCAGCATCATGAGTTGAGACCCGCGTGCTCGAACCGCCGGAAAATCCGTTCGGCCCCAAAGTGTTACCTATGTAGCCGGTACATTGTGTAACCCATGTCTCCGGGCCGGACAACTCGAGGAATGGCGCGCCCGGGAGGATTCGAACCTCTGACCTTGTGCTCCGGAGGCACACGGTAACGCGATACCCTCTGCTAACCAATTCTAACAAACCTTTACAGACTATAGCCTTAGACGTATAGTCGGCCTGCGGTATTACTACGAAACTTAACCGGTATTACCCGGTTTTACCGCCGGAGGTAGGATGTGGGTAAAACCAATTTCAGCAAACGGTCGCTCGAAAAGCTCGCCGCTCGCGAAAAACGGTACAACGTGTTCGACTCGGAGACGCGCGGGCTCGCGATCGCGATCTATCCCAGCGGTGCCAAGACATTTTTTCATTTGAAAAAGGTTCAGGGCTGGCCCGAACGGACGACGATCGGCCCGTTTCCCGACCTCTCGGTCGAGCAGGCGCGAGGCAAAGCGAGCGAGCTGAACGCGAAGCTCGCTCGCTGGAAATCGGACGGATACGAAGGCCCGAGTCCGCTCGAACGCCGCTCGCCACGAACTACGCTCGGCGAACTCGTCGCCGATTACGCCGACCGGCATCTCAGGCAGACCGCGAAAAACCCCGACCAGGCGGCCCGAAGCGCGAACTGGATGTTCGATCGATACCTCGCCTCGTGGCGCGGACGGCAGCTGGGCTCGATTCGCCGGAGGGATGTAGTCGGGCTACTCCAAAGCATCGGTGAAAAGCACGGCAGGGTCGTGGCGAACCGGACCGTAGAACTTATCCGCAGGCTTTACTACTACGCGGAGAAAAACGAAATTTACACGGGCGACAACCCCGCCAAGAAGATCGAACTCTACCCCGAAGCGGAACGTGCGAGATTTCTATCCGGCGACGAACTTGCCCGCCTGTTCCGCGCGATGAAGAAAAAAGCGAACCGGGACCTCGTCGATTTCGTAAACCTTTCTTTGTGGACAGGGGCCCGACGCGGCGACGTGCTCGCTATGCAATGGCGGGACCTCGATCTCGACAGGATGACGTGGACGATCCCGAATCCCAAGGCGCGGGTGCCCTACATCGTGCCGCTCACGGAGGAAGCGAAAGAAATTCTGAAGCGGAGACCGAAGTCGAGCGACTGGGTGTTCCCATCCCACGGCAAGACGGGCCACCTGGTCGAACCGAAACGCGCCTGGAAACAGCTCGTCACTCGCGCGAAAATTCCTAACATTCACATCCATGACTTGCGGCGCACGCTCGGCAGTTGGCAAGCGGGCCTCGGCGCGTCGCTAAGCGTCATCGGAAAATCACTCGGTCACTCGTCGACGCAAGCGACGGAGATTTACGCGAGGTTGGATCTCGGCCCCGTTCGCGCTTCGGTCGCGGCCGCTACGGAAGCGATGCTCGCCGCTGCGAAGAAAAAGCCGAGGCAGCTCTCTGCGGGGGCGGCGTATCACCCGCTGTCCTAAGCCTCGGTAGCGCGATAAAGCAACGAAATACGACCGAGATCACCAGCAAAGAAAAAAAGAAATATTTCTTTCCTTTACTGGCGCGTAAACCGCCTTACCCTCCGTTAGTTAGCGTAATTACTCCCTAAGAATCGCCGCCTACTGCTAGACCGACCTATCGCTTTCCGTTAGCGTACGAAACCGAAAGCCAGAAAGCATTCTTAACGGCGGAGGAATCTTAGATGGAAAATTTTCAGACAGTTCAGCCGGGGCAGGACGGACTCACGGCCACCCCTAGCGTAAAAACAAGCGATCTTCTATCAGCCGAGCAAGCCGCGTCGCTGCTCGACGTGTCGGCCGGTACGCTTTCGGTCTGGAGAGCTACCAAACGGTATCCATTGAGGTATATCAAGATCGGCTCGAAGGTTCGCTACGCCCGCGCGGATATCGAGCGTTTCATTTCGCTCCGAACTCGGTCCGGCGACGGCAGCGCGGTCGCTCGCGGGCGAAGGTAAGACGCGGCTTCGGGCCTATGTCCTCCTCCCTTCAGACCACGGACGCGCGCCGTGTTCGGGTCGCTCGCTTTAAGGGCGCGCCCGGTCACCTGAGTATCACTTTTTCGTTCCCCTGCCGCCGCTGTCGCCGGAATCATTCCAGCCGCGAGACTGTGCTCGCTTGTGGCGTTTTCAGCGAGGTCCTGCTGACGCGTCCGTGCGGGAAATTTTCGGTCCACATGCCGTGGCGCCCCCGAGCATCCGAGGCGACGCGATGAGTGAACTCACGACGTTGGATCTAGCAGCCTTCCAGCGTGTGAGCATCACCCCTGAGATTCTAAAGAGGGCCGGGGTCGTGCGGGTTACTTCACTCGAAGCGAGCGCTGAGTTCGGCATCGACCTCGGAGGCGATAATGGAATCGTATTCCCGTACTTTTCGCCTCCGAATGGGAAGCCCGGGCACCGCGTCTCGGCCCGAGCTAGACATGACCACCCACCGCTGGATGAATCGGGCAGACCGCAGAAGTACCGATCGCCGCACGGCGACAATCGACACGCGTATCTCCCCCCTTGCCTTAACCAGAAGTGGATCGAGGACCCTTCGACGCCGGTCGTCTTCGTTGAGGCCGAAAAGTCGGCGCTCGCGATTCTCCGCTTCGCCGAGGCGCACGACTATCCGATGATCCCCGTCGCTCTCGGAGGCTGCTGGTCGTGGCGCGGCAAGATCGGAAAGACGCTGAGTCCCGAGGGGGAACGAATCGACGAGAAGGGGCCGTTACCCGACATCGCGATCGCTCGCGGCCGTAAAGCGCTCGTCTGTTTCGATAAGAACGTCGCTACGAAGGCCGAAGTTTATCGGGCTCGCGAGAAGTTCGTCGAAGCGTTGAGAGAGATGAACGCTGATGTTTACGTGATGACGATCCCCTCGACATCCGGAGCGATCAACGGACCTGACGATCTACTCGGCTCGGAAGACGGGGACCGTAAGTTCTTCGCCTTACTCGAAGCCAAAGAGCACAGAGGGAAAAGCGGATCGAACTCGACGCGAGCGAAGGTTTGGCAGGATACGCGTGAGTTCATCGAGATCGAGTTCCCTCGACGTGAGCCGCTCGCGACGATCGAGGGACATACGACTTCTGTTTTTACGAAGCAATCGATCAACGAAGTTTTCGGCTGGCGTGGCACGGGCAAATCGATGCTCGCGCTTTCGCTGGCGGGGGCCTTTTCCGTCGGTGGAACGTTCCTGAACTGGCGAATCTCCCGCCCGGTTAGAGTTCTCTACGTCGACGGAGAGCTGCCGAACGCTCAGATACAGGAACGAATACGACTGCTCCACCCGAAAGACGCGCACATCAAACTGATTACGCTGGACGATCAACCGAACGGCATCCCCTCGCTCGCGACCGAGGCCGGACAGGAATGGCTTACGCGCGAAATCGCGAGTGACGATGAAGTTCTGATCCTCGACTCGGTTGCCTCGCTGGCCCCATTCGCGACGAACGACGAAGAAAACTGGCTACCATTCTCCATGTGGCTCACGCGCCTTCGCTCGCGGGGCCTCTGCATTATTCGACTGATGCAAGCCGGTCGAACCGGCGGCCAGCGAGGCCATTCACGCGCCGAGGACCCGCTCGATGTTCAGATCAAACTAAAAGCGGCGACCGACGAGGAAGTCGATCACCTTAGCAACGTCGAGCTGACCTACGAGAAGTTTCGCGCCGTCCGGGAAGGCGTTCGCGCCTTAACGATCGAATGTAGCAAGCAGGGCGTCTGGTCATTTCGCCTTATCGAGGCCGACAAATTGCGAATCCTCGAAGAGTTTCTCTGCCGATATCCGAAGGCGTCGCTTCGCCAGATCGAAAGAGGCTGTCCCGAGCTTGGCGACCACTCGACGATCGCCCGGTTACTGAAGAAGCTAGATAAGCAGCGGGAAGGGGCGCGATGAGGACGATCGCTTTCTGCGACGCAGGATGCGACGGGAAAGCGACCTTCGCGGCTGTCGCATCGCTAATTTTCGCGACGATCCAGCGCGACAGGCTAAAGCGCCAGATTCTAAAGCCGTTAGCGATCCTGTCGCGCTGTCGCACGCCTATACACATACCCCGTGCGACGACACGGGGTATATGTTGTGTCGGGCCAGAAGCGACGCGCGACAGTTCGCGCGACAGCGTTAGAAATAAAAGGATTATTGGGAGGCGATGCGACACCCCCCGCGACAGCTCGCTACGAGAGGATCGGGCCCCATTCTCTGAAAACAGGGAATCCGCGCGATCGCGAGGCTCGGATCGATCGACCCCCCGCCGGGCAAAGTCCGACCTTCTGCTACTAGAGCAAAAGAGTGTCGCTATTAAGTGCTTACAAATAAATAACTTACTTCTGTACCCCACATCGATTCTACCCTCGGTATTACTCTTGCGCGCTAATCCGGCCGCCGGAGAGCTTCGGAAGGTCGCGCCGCGTCTCGCACGCACCTGCCGGATGCGTAGAAACGCAAGTTTAGAGGGGTCCTGCCCGCGCGAAAAGCGGGAGGGGAGGTGGAGTCGTGACGAATCTCGAAAGAGTTGAGGCGCTCGAACGTCGGGTCGCCGAAACCCGCCGGTTGCTGGAGAAGGCCGTCGCGCCGATCGCCCCGGCGAGAGCGTCGGCGATCACGTGTCCGTACTGTGGCGCGCCCTTCTCGTCGTATCTCGACTTCTCGCGCCACCTGAAGAGCTGCAAGAGCTTTAAGAAAATCGCCATTGATCCTTACGCCGGAGACCCGCCGATCGGCGGCTTAAGCGTCACCGCCAAGCCCGCCGAGCGCGGCCCCGATCCGGCCCGCGAGCGTCGACCTGGGAAGCCCTGGAGAGGCTATGGAATCGCGCCGCCGGGATGGCAGCCAAGACGACGGGCCGAGAAATCGGTCGAGATCGACGGAAGGACGTACGAAGCATTGCGGAAGTAAGAGCACGAAAATTCAGAGAGGAGAAACCAGATGACAGAATCACAAATCGTTGAGATCGAGCGCGACATTGCCGCTCGAAAAGTCGTAATCAGTAACCTCGATGCGGAAATTCAGGCGGCGCAGGCGAATCCTTCGATCCCGCCGATGGAAATTAACAAAATGATTCGAGCCGTGGCGGGCCTCGAAGAGCGTAATAACGCCCTCGAAAAATCTCTCGTTCACTACAGACAAGCTCGAACTCCGAGCACTTCGACTGCGAGCTTCGAACAAATCATCGAGAAGATGAATCGCGTCATCGCTCAGTGGTCGCTCTCGAAGCTCGCGGACTTGGCCGCTGCGAAGCGCGGAGAGGAGCGGCCGAATTCCTCGGCACAGCAATCGCAAGCTGCCGTCGATCAGATCAGTCAACTCGTCCTCGAAACGTTCGCCGCGTCGGTTACCGAGGGAGTCGCTTCGCTTCGGCATTTGTTAGTGAATAGCGAGTTTTTCCAAGAAGCCGTCAGGCAGGCGCTGCCGGCGCGGTCGAATCCCGACTACGTTCGCGTCGCCGCGCTGATGATTCTAGAGGCCGCCGATCAGTCCGGCTCGGAGGACGAAAGAAACGATCGAGCTTGGTCTGATGGCACCTTCAGTTCGATCGACGACGTGCTCGGGACGGCAGCCCTGCCGGGGAGATTTCAGCAGAATCCCGAGGCGTTGAAGTCCGCGATGGGGCGCGAGCGAGACGAGCGATTCGTGAAGTCGTGGCGGAAAATGAATTCGTCGCCCCTTCACGCCGCGCGAACGGAAATGGAACTTCATGAGCAGCGCGCGGTTCGCGAGAAGGCGAAGGGCCTGATGGCGACCGCCCGTTCTCTTGTTCGCGCGTAGCGCGACGAAAGGAGATTTGAAAATGGCAGAAGAGAAGAAAGACGAGCTCTCCGAGCTGGCGCGAATCATCTTCAACAATTTGATGGCCAGCCGACTCGGAAGCGATCGCCTCTTCATGTGGCAGTTTTCGGTTCGAGTAGCGCGGCTCGTCGCCGACTACTACCGGGACCGCGATCGCTTCGAGGCGCGGCGAGCCGAACCGATCGCGGCGGTGGAGAAGTCGCGATCGTTTCTCTCCCGCGCAGGCGACTTGCTGAGGTTCAGCGCGGGAGTTGCGAAGTAAACGGATTCTCCGGGCGGAGCTTTTTCCGCGTTTTTGCGAATTTTCGCGGAGTCCGTCCGGGTGGCGCGACGCCTTGCTATCTCCCAAGGCTCGCGATTGGCGGTGGCTTCCAAGGGCCCACCGCTGGGCGGTGCGACGCCGCGGGCGCTCGAGTCGAGCACGAGTGCCCCGGCGACGACCGCTTCGAAAAGGGAGGAAGACGCGAATGGACAGAATCAAGAAGCCACGCGGACCGGGGCGAAGGTTTCGGCCGGGGCAGACCGGGAACCCAGGCGGCCGCCCGAAATACTCGAAGCTCTCGCATGCCCTCCGCGAAAAACTCGCCAGTCCGGTGCCGGGCGACGGCCGTTCCTACGCGGACGTCTTCGCCGAAATCCTCTGTGACGCTGGGCTGCGGGGCGACAAATCTGCGATCGAGATGATCCTTCAGCGCACGGAAGGGTATCCGCGCCAAGCCATCGAGTTTGAGGACAAAACTCCTCCGATCGAAGATGCGGAACTGCTTGACCGCGCAATCGATCAAATCCTCGACGAAATCGAAGCATCGGCGCTCGCGGCCGAAGAGCCGCCGCTGCTCGCGGCCGGAGAGACCGTTGACGTCGTGGACATACCGATCTCCGAAGCGCCCGGCCGGAGCCGAGAGGATTGAGGCGGTGTCGCGGGAGAATTGCGAGCGGCTGCTCGCCTGCGTCCGGAAACGGTTCGCCGACGTCGTCGAATTCGCGGACTCGATCGAGGACCTTCAGGAGCAGGCGCGGAGGCTCGATCGCGAGGGTGACGAAGTCGGCGCGAGAGGGACGCGACGCGCAATCGAGCTGGCATGTGAAGCTCAGCTTCTCGCGGGCGAGCAATTTCGGGTCGAGTTCCGGCGGCTGCGCGACGCCACCATCTATAGCGAGTTTGCCTTCGACGAGTGGGCCGAGATTAGCGACCTCAACGCAACCGAGAAGGAACTCGCGCGCAGGCTCGCGGAGCGCGAGTTCCGCCATCGGGAGGAGTAGGTGCCGGTCGGCACCTCCCGCGATTCTCGCAGGCAACTGACCAGGCGAAGTACATTGTTCCGAAACTGTACGCTAGTCCAGTAGATGGCCGGCAGTGACGATTCGAAGATATAGACTATGGCGGACCATGAATACTGAAACAAAATCTCCCTTGAAGACTTCTCACCCCGTTGTGCTTAAGTCTATGACGGTAGTAGACTTCGCGGATATGACTCGGAAGAGTAAAGCTCCATCTCCGCCCGTAGAGGTCGGAAAGGGGGCTTGGTGGCAGCCTTGGGGCACTATAGCAACGCTCCTTCTCGTCGCAATCGGAGTCGTTAGTGTTGTCGACAAACATATCGATGGTATGTTCGACCCCGTCAATAAGAAGTTCGAAGCCATCGATGGACAACTTCAGGGCGAGAACAACAGAATCGAATCTTTGAACTCAAAATTGACCGATCTCTCGGAAAGACTGGGCGACGCCGAGGGGCAGCTGAAGAGAATGAGGGGCTACGTCCCTCCGCCCAAAGAGCGTTTAACTGCCATAAGAGCCGAGATCCAAGCAGCCGAATCACATCAGAAGCAGATAACTCCCGCTAAAATGAATGACATTAAGGCTGCTACAAGAACGATACCTGCTTCGACTGAGGGTTTTTGGGTGACCGTAGCCGAAATTATCAACTACCAATCGCGACTCAACCAGCTAGAGGGAAAAGCGCCTGACCCAACGAAAGTTTCCCGAATGTGCCCAGGAATGACTGCCGGCACTGGAGGTCATAACGCGTTCAGCGGTGGCGTTTACTCGCGTTGCATCGTTGATCTAGATACAACCGAGAATCAACTAGTCGGCGTTACCTTCGAGGACTCGGTGATTCGTTACCACGGAGGCCCTGTGGCACTATCGAACGTTCGTTTCATAAACTGCAATTTCATCCTCGACCTTTCCGGTAAGTCCTCACCAAAGAATCCCGATCTTGTTTTGGCATTCCTGGGGTCCGGGGACCAAACGCATGTAAAGATTGGGTAAAGCTTGCGGGCTGCGTTGGACTTTCGTAATGCGAAAGATACTTCACGCGTCAATCTGCGAACAAAGCCCCGATTTCTTGACTGACGATAAAATGAGTGAATCCTTCAGAGCCGAATAGCGCCTGATGGCCTGAGATTTGGGTCCCGCTCAAAAAGTGTGGGAGCGTCTTTTTAGCATCGTACTCGTTGGCTCCCACCACCATTACACGCTGAACCCGCTTGAGGTGCGTCCGCAAGATTTCCAAAAAGTGCGCTTCCTGCGCCTGCCAGCCGACGATCAGGATTTTATCAACCTCCGGGAGCATCTCCTTCAAGCGGCTCAGATGGCTGGCAGGGCATTCGAAGGATCGTTCGGTCTTTGTCTGGACAGGGATGGCTATCGCCGGAATTATCGGCTTGTCGAATAAAAACATTTGTTCGGGATTGGTGGCATCTGCTCGTACGAATTTGTCTGATATGCTAAGCACTTCGGCCTGCTCTACGAGGGTCCGCGGCGACGCCCGTCCTGGGATACCCTCAACCAACCTGGCCCAACCCGAAGAGCCGTGGAGCCTGAAGAGCTTGAGGATGCCGTGAGAATCGAGATAGCCCTCAGGCTCCCTGTCCTTGAAGTCGAAGGTCTGCAACGCACGGTCCAATAGCATGTCGTAATTGAAAGTGATTAAGCAGACTTGCTCTCCAGGTTTGTTGAGCCTCAGAATCTCGCGAATCAACGGCGAGTAATTTGTGACTCCATTTGTTTTGGAGCTCCATTCTTCCGTGATCCGGTTCATTAGTTCGCACAAATAAAATCGAACAGACATTAGTTCGCGTGCAGTTTCAAAATTAGCCTTCGATTCTTCTTGTAGAGACTCCAGGACCAGCTCAACACTTCGGCCTCGTGTGTCTCGTAAATAAGGAAGGATGTGACTGAGCTTAGGATACTTTTCTACAATCCTCCCGAAGGAATGCTTGGGGTCAAGAAAAAGGTCCTTGGCCAGCGGAGGCCGCCATGGGCCCGCCAAGTACGACTCAAAATCCGAGAAAGCTTGCGCCGAATCGAACGATGCCCCTGCCCCCAAAATCACCGTTAGCATAACGAGGAGTATATCTGTTGGGTGACTATAGGAAAACTTCAACAAAATGGGGAGGTGCGCGAGTTTTGCCGATTGGGTATAACTTTTTCTGTCTACGCTCGCGTAGAAAATTTACTACGCGTAGGCCTAAACTCGCGCAGGTAACGAAACGTTACCAGATGCTGAAGGTCTAACACTTGCCCCATTTGAGGATCGTAAGAAGTAGTTCAGCCGCGACAAAGATCGTGATCGCAACCTCCATCGTAATGGACCACGTTTCTTTTCTCTCTGTCCGGTCGTATTGTTCTGTCAGCCATGGCAACAACTGGTCCGCGACGTTTGCGGCCACGATTCCTTCGCCTTGGTGCATGAAGTAGTTTACGGTCGAGAGGCACGTCTGCATGCCGATCACGCCGTACCGCTCAAAAGTTTGCCGTAGCTCTGCGTCGATCTTGGCCTCTCGAATGCTAAACCATCTCATGGCTGTCTTCTCCCAGAGTGTCTCAAAGGTAAAACCGGGGTAAAACCGAGCGGTTGTCGTCCTGCCGTCGCCTAAAAATCTGCATTTATGTTAGGAAAATGGCGCGCCCGGGAGGATTCGAACCTCTGACCTTGTGCTCCGGAGGCACACGCTCTATCCATCTGAGCTACGGGCGCGCGGGTCGTGTCGCGAAAGGCTCTCGCGAAACGCAAGAACGAGACTTACCGCACAATTTTACTCTGCTTCTTCCGCAGTAGCAAAACAAACGCGATCGAGCCGCGAGATCCCGGCTCGCTCGGCAAGCCCGGAGCGCGCCTCTTGACGAATCATGGCTCTGCGACCGCACATTAGATCGCGATTAGAATTTTCTTAGTCGCAATCGTACTGGAACTTTCTCGCCTTTCTCGCTCCATCAAGAGATTCTCAGACCTTCCCCCACGCACATTTGATTAAGGTTTGTTCGCTCTCGCCGATTGA
>Ga0335085_10017883_pt1 | contig 10201 bp, 4 predicted proteins | sample Lox_Sample_45_FD_206712 | JGI IMG/M metagenome (GOLD analysis project Ga0335085, IMG submission 206712) | Soil microbial communities from Loxahatchee National Wildlife Refuge, Florida, United States - Lox_Sample_4.5 | ecosystem: Environmental > Terrestrial > Soil > Wetlands | place: USA: Florida... | reverse complement strand
CGCCTGAAGGATGTGGCACGGCTGGAACTGGGGGCACAGGACTATAACATCCGGGGGCGCTTCAACGGCAGACCGGCGGGGATCCTGGCGCTGTACCAGCTCCCCGGCACGAATGCGCTCGAAGCGGTCCGGGGCGCCCAGAAGGTGATGGCCTCCCTCAAGGGTTCCTTCCCCGCCGACCTCGACTACGGGATCTCCCTTGACACCACCCTGTCGGTCACCGCCGGCCTGCACGAAATCACCGTCACCCTGCTCATCGCCGTAATCCTGGTGGTCATCGTGGTCTTCGCCTTCCTCCAGGGGTGGCGGGCGACCCTCATCCCGATAGTTGCCGTGCCGGTGTCGTTGATCGGCACCTTCGCCTTCTTCCCCCTCCTGGGTTTCTCCATCAACCCCATCGCCCTGATGGGGATGGTGGTGGCCATCGGCCTGGTGGTGGACGACGCCATCGTGGTGGTGGAGGCGGTGGAGCGCCACATAGAAGAGGGGATGGCGCCCAGGGAGGCATCGCTCCAGGCGATGAGCGAGGTCGCCGGCCCGGTCGTCGCCATCGCCCTCGTGCTGGCCTCGGTCTTCCTCCCGACCGTCTTCATCCCCGGGATCACCGGCCGGCTCTATACCCAGTTCGCGGTCACCATCGCCATCTCGGTGCTCCTCTCCGCCTTCAACGCGCTGACCCTCTCCCCTGCCCTCTGCGCGCTGCTCCTCACGCCGAAAACGGAAGCGCGCGGCCCGCTGGGGTGGTTCTACCGCCTCTTCAACCGCTCCTTCAAGCGGGGGACCGAGACGTACGTCACCCTGGCAGGCATCGTCATCCGCAAGACGGTGATCGGGTCCGTCCTCCTCGCGGTGGCAGGCGCGGGGATATTCCTTCTGGGGAAGCGGATTCCCGGCGGCTTTCTCCCCGAAGAGGACCAGGGGTACGTCTACGCCGTCATCCAGCTTCCCTATGCCGCTTCCCTGCAGCGGACCTCGGAAGCCTGCCGCCAGGCGGAGCGGATCATCCTGGAGACCCCGGGCGTTCAGTACTGCACCACGGTGGTGGGGTTCAACCTCCTGAGCTACGTGCGCAACACCTACAGCGGCTTCTTCTTCATCAGGCTCAAGGACTGGGACGATCGGCGGCGCCCGGGGGAGAACGCGGCCGGAATCATTGCGCGGCTCAACCGCGAGCTCGGCCGGTTGCCCGAGGGGGGTGCCTTCGCCTTCCCCCCCCCCGCCATCCAGGGAGTCGGCACCGCCGGAGGGGTGACGTTTATCCTCGAGGACCGGGCCGGCAGGGATTTCGCTTTTCTCGCGGAAAACACCGACCGATTCATCGCCGCCGCGCGGAAGCGCCCGGAGCTGGCGCGGGTGACGACGACCCTTCTCCCCGGCGTCCCCCAGTATTTCGTGGACGTGGACCGCGACAAGGTCCTGAGCGAGGGGGTGGAGTTGGGCCAGGTCTACGGCACGCTCCAGGCGTTCATGGGGGGGCTGTTCGTCAACTACTTCAACCGTTTCGGCAGGCAATGGCAGGTCTACGTGGAGGCGGAGGGGGACTACCGGTCGGACGTCCGGCAACTGGGACAGTTCTATGTGCGCAACTCCAACGGCGACCCGGTGCCGCTCGCGTCGGTGACGCGGGTGGAAAAACGCGCCGGGCCCGAGTTCACCATGCGCTACAACCTCTTCCGCTCCGCTCAGATAAACGCCACGGCCGCCCCCGGCTACAGCTCGGCCCAGTCGATGCGTGCCCTGGAGGAGGTCTTCCGCGAGAACATGCCGAGCGAGATGGGGTTCGATTACCTCGGCATGTCGTTCCAGGAGCAGAAGGCGCAGCAGGGGGTTCCACCGGCGGCCGTGTTCTCCCTGTCGCTCCTCTTCGTCTTCCTGATCCTGGCGGGTCTCTATGAGAGCTGGTCGCTGCCGTTCAGCGTGCTGCTCAGCACACCCATCGCCGTCTGCGGCGCCTTCGCGGCCCTCATGCTGCGGGGGATGGTGTTCAACGTCTACGCCCAGATCGGCCTGATCGTCCTCATCGGCCTGGCCGCCAAGAACGCCATCCTGATCGTCGAATTCGCCAAGGATGAATATGAAAAAGGGGCGGACCTGACGGAGGCGGCGCTTTCCGGCGCACGGCTGCGGCTGCGGCCGATCCTGATGACCTCCTTCGCCTTCATCCTCGGCTGCCTCCCGCTCGCCATCGCGAGCGGCGCCGGGGCTCTCGCCCGGGAGGTGATGGGGACCGGCGTCATCGGCGGCATGCTTGCGGCGACGGGAATTGCCATCTTTCTTATTCCGATGATGTTCTATGTCATCGAGAAGGTCAGCACAAAGGGCAAAAGAAGGACGGAAGAGGCCGGAGGAGAGCAGGTACCCCCATCCGGCACGGGGGAAGAATGAAGCGGGAGACGACCGCTGCCGGCGCGGGCCGTGAACGCACTGACCTGTGCACCTACAGGAGGAAACACTATGAATGCACCCGAGCTGATTCTCCACAACGGCAAGATCACCACCCTCGATCCCGCCCGGCCCCAGGTCTCGGCCGTGGCCATTACCGGCGACCGGATAACGGCAACCGGCGGGGAAGAGCTTCTCGCCACCGCCGGCGACCGGACGCGGCGGATCGACCTGAAGGGACGGCGGGTCGTGCCGGGGCTGAACGACTCCCACATCCACGTGATCCGGGGTGGCCTCAACTTCAACATGGAGCTGCGCTGGGACGGGGCGCCTTCCCTGGCGGACGCCCTGGCGATGCTGAAGGACCAGGCCCGGCGCACCCCGCCCCCCCAGTGGGTGCGGGTAATCGGCGGCTGGACCGAGTTCCAGTTCGCGGAACGGCGCATGCCGACCCTGGAGGAGGTGAATGCCGTCTCGCCCGACACGCCGGTCTTCATCCTCCACCTCTACGACCGGGCCATCGTCAACGGGGCGGCGCTCCGGGCGCTGGGCTACACCCGCGAGACCCCCGACCCGCAGGGAGGAGAGATCCAGCGGGACAAGACCGGCAACCCGACGGGGCTCCTCATCGCCCGGCCGAACGCCATGCTCCTCTATGCGAGCATCGCCAGGGGACCGAAACTCTCCCGCGCCGACCAGGTGAACTCGACCCGCCACTTCATGCGGGAGCTGAACCGGCTGGGGCTCACGAGCGCCATCGACGCGGGGGGCGGCTTCCAGAACTACCCGGACGATTATGCGGTGATCGAGGAGCTGGCGGGGAAAGATGAGCTCACCCTGCGGATCGCCTACAACCTCTTCACCCAGCACCCGAAGGGGGAGCTGGCCGACTTCACCCGATGGGTCACCCAGACCTCCCCGGGAAAGGGGGACGACTTCTACCGGATGAACGGCGCCGGGGAGATGCTCGTCTTCTCCGCCGCCGATTTCGAGGACTTCCTGGAGCCACGGCCCGACCTCCCGCCGGTCATGGAGGAGGAACTCGCGCAGGTGGTGCGGCTTCTGGCGGAGAAGCGCTGGCCGTTCCGCATCCACGCCACGTATGATGAGTCGATCTCCCGGTTCCTCGACGTCTTCGAACGGGTCGACCGGGAGGTCCACTTTGGTGGGCTCCGCTGGTTCTTCGACCATGCCGAAACCATCACGCCGCGGAATCTGGAACGGCTGCGCGCACTCGGGGGCGGGATCGCCATCCAGGACCGGATGGCCTTCCAGGGGGAATACTTCCGGGAGCGGTACGGGAGAGAGGCGGCCGAGCACTCACCCCCCGTGAGGAGGATGCTGGAGATGGGGATTCCGGTGGGTGCCGGTACCGACGCGACCAGGGTGGCGAGCTACAACCCGTGGGTCTCCCTCTCCTGGCTCGTGACGGGCCGGACCGTGGGCGGGATGCGGCTCTACCCGGAGGGGAACTGCCTCGGGCGCGAGGAGGCGCTTCGCCTCTACTCGGCGGGAAGCAGCTGGTTCTCGGGAGAGGAGGAGAAAAAGGGGACTCTGACACCGGGCCTGCTCGCCGACCTGGCGGTCCTCTCCGCCGACTACCTCACCGTCCCGGAGGAGGAGATCAGGGGGATCGAGTCGCTCCTCACCATCGTCGGCGGGAGGGTGGTCTACGGCGCCTGCGAATTCGGCACCCTCGCCCCCCCGCCGCTCCCGGTCAGTCCCGACTGGTCTCCGGTCGGCCGTTACGGCGGCTACCACCACGCGTCAGCGGGTGCAGCCGTTCCCCATCCAGGGTGCGCCTGCCATACGCACCGGCAGGTCTGGTCGCCGAAGGAGTCCAGGCTCTGGGGTATCGGCTGCGACTGTTTCGCCTTCTGACCGGGCAGGAAGGGCGCCAATGAGAGTCAGATTCCTGTGTGCTTGTTCTGGAGGCATCCTGGCGGCCCTGCTGGCGGTCTCCCTTGCATTGGCCTTCGCCGAAACGGGAACGGAGCTCCAGCCCCCTCCCTACCGGCTCAACCGCGCCGACGAGGATTATCGCTACCTGCGCGACCCGAGCTTGCGCACCGACTTCTGGGACTCCCTCAAGTACCTGCAGCTCACCGACACCGGCAGCTGGTTCCTGTCCGTGGGCGGGGAGGCACGGGAGAGATTCGAGTACTTCAACAACCCCAACTGGGGACAGAGCCCCCAGGACCACGGCTACTTCCTCCAGCGCTACTTCCTCCACGGCGACCTCCAGGCGGGGGAGCACGTCCGCCTCTTCGCCCAGCTCCAGAGCAGCCTGGAGGAGGGCAGGGCGGGCGGGCCGCGGCCGACCGACAAGGATGAACTCGACCTGCACCAGGCATTCCTCGACGTGAGGCTCGACCTGTCGGGTGACTCCGCGTTTACCCTGCGCTCGGGGCGGCAGGAGCTGGCGTACGGCACCCAGCGGATCGTTTCGGTGCGGGAAGGGCCGAACGTGCGCCAGAGCTTCGACGGTTTCCGGCTCATCTACCGGGCGGGGGAAGTGCAGATGGACGGCTTTGCCGCCAAGCCGGCGCAGACCAACCGCTACGTCTTCGACGACGGCCCGGACAATACCAAGGCCCTCTGGGGGATGTATTCGGTCCTCCCCTTCCCCATCCTGGCGGAAGGAAACATCGATCTCTACTACGTCGGTCTGTACCGCAGAAACGCCAGCTTCGACCAGGGGAGCGCCCGCGAGACCCGTCACTCGGTGGGAAGCAGGCTGTGGCGCACCGCGGCCCCCCTCGACTACAACTTCGAATTCATCTACCAGTGGGGGAGCTTCGGCACCGGCGCCATCCGGGCCTGGACGGCCGCCTCGGACACCGGGTACACGTTCGCGTCGCTTCCCCTTCGCCCGCGGGTCGGCCTGCGGGCCGACATCGCCAGCGGCGACGAGAACCCGGACAATCAGGACCTGCAGACCTTCAATCCCCTCTTCCCGAAGGGGGCCTATTTCAGCGAAGCGGCACTCATCGGTCCCGCAAACTTCATCGACCTGAACCCCTGCCTCGATCTCCACCTCACCGACCGCCTCACGCTCATCTTCGACTGGGATTTCTTCTGGCGGGAGAGCATCCATGACGGCCTGTACAACAACGCCGTCGCCCTGGTCCGTTCCGGCGCGGCGAGCAACGCCCACTACATCGGCAGCATGCCCCAGGTGCAGCTCTTCTGGGATGTTGACCGCCATCTGACGTTCGTCGCCATCTACGGCCATTTTTTCACCGGCAGGTTCCTCCGGGAGACCGGCCCCGGCGAAGACGTGGACTACGTCACCACGTGGCTGGCCTACAAGTTCTGACAACTTTCCCGTCGGGACGCAGACGGCTACTCGTGGCGCTTTTTCCATCCCCCCGCCACGGAGGCAACGACGATAAGCAACCAGACCCCCCCCAGTGTTGCGGTACAGATTTCGGCCATGGCTCCCCCCCTTTCCCCGCACGGTATCGCGCACGGTATCGCAGTACCCGCGCGGTTTCTTCCAGGATACAGCTCGGAAGGGAAATTGCCTTGACGTGGGTCAAGTGACGGCACTTTGTTGCTCGAAAGGAAAGGGCTTGCGTCTCGTCGGTGGGGCAAGGACGCCCGGGTCGGCTGGTCCACCAGCCGAGGGTCAGGAAAGGAGAGAGAATCACTGGAAGGGGAGCCCGGGGAAAAGGGGGGAGCGGGCCCCGCCGTTCGGTTTTCAGCGGGGAGGTACGGGAGGCACCTCTCCCCCGCTTTCAGGCGGTTCTTTTCCGTCCTTCGGCATCTCGTGGCCACCTGCCGGCGGCTGGACGGGGGCATTCGGCTGAGGAAGCGACCGCGATGACGGACTGAAGGGGTCCCCGGGATGCCTGGGGCAGAGCTCGGTCGGCTCCGTCCCCGGGATGTAGAACTCCTCCCTCTTTTCGGGACAGGCGGTCGTCGCCAGGTAACCGGTCGCCGGGTCGATGAATACGGCAACCACCGTGTCCGGCTTCGGGAAGTCTGCGGCCGGCTTGTCCGCCATGGCCTTTCGCATGAACCTCTCCCAGATGGGGGCGGCAACGGCACCGCCGGTAAAGCCTCTTCCGCCGGGCTTCGGCTTGTCGTACCCCACCCAGACCCCCGTTACCATCTGCGGAGTATAGCCGACGAACCAGGCATCCCGATAGTCGTTAGTGGTGCCGGTCTTCCCGGCGGACGGGCGTTCCTGGCTGAATTTCCTGAGCCCCTTCGCGGTACCGTACACCATGACATCCTTCATCAGCTGGGTCGTGACAAAGGCAGTCGCCGGGGAGAGGACCGGGGTAACCGCCGGGGGATTTTCCGTCCAGGTGCGACGAGTGCGGTCGTATATGCGGATGATCATCCGCGGTTCCGGCCGCGAGCCCCCGCTGGCGAAGGGGGAGTATGCCATGACCAGGTCCCGGAGGGTTACTTCTTCGGTGCCGAGGGCCACGGACAGGTCGTTCTGCGCCTGCAGGGGGAGTCCCACCCTGCCGGCGAAATCGACAAAATACGGGACTCCGATCGTCTCCAGCAATTTCACCGTGATGACGTTATTGGAGTATGCCAGAGCCTGCCGGAGGGTAAGGTCCCCGTACTCTTTTCCTTCGTAGTTCTGTGGTTTCCAGGCTTCGCCATTCCCCCGGTTGTAGGCCACCGGCGCGTCGCTCCAGATGCTGCTGGCGGTGATCCCCTTCTCCAGGGCCGCGGCATAGATGAGCGGCTTGATGGACGAGCCGGGCTGCCGTTTCGCGGTAAAGGCACGGTCATAGGGACTCTTGGCGAAATCGACTCCCCCGACGACCGCCACCACGTCACCCGTGCCGGTATCGAGACAGAAGAGGGCCCCCTGCAGCTGGGGAGAAAACCGGGAGACGCCGTCGCGCACTGCCTGTTCCGCCAGTTTTTGCAGGTTCAGGTCGAGGGCCGCCGTTACTTCCAGCCCCCCCTGCTCGACGATCTCCTGCCCGTACCGTTCGACCAGCCTGCTCCGCACATGGGCCAGGTACTGCGCGGCCTGATTGGGTTGCGTGAACGTCGGGGGGTGGGTCCGCAGGTAGGCCTGCTGCCGGGGGGTGATCATTTTCAGGTCCACCATCCGCTTGAGGACCACGTCCCGCCGTGCCGTGACGTTGGCCGGCTTTCCCAGCGGGTTGTACCGGGACGGATTTTTCTGCACGCCGGCCAGCAGGGCGCATTCCGCGTCGGTCAATTCCTCCGGGTTCTTGTCGAAATAGAGTCGGGCGGCCTGGGCAATCCCCCAGGCGCCGTTCCCGTAGTAGATCTCATTGAAGTACATCTCCAGGATCTGCTTCTTGGTGTACTTCTGCTCGAACTCGACGGCCATGAGGCCTTCCTTGAATTTCCTGTCGATGGTCTTCTCGTTGGAAAGGTACCGGTTCTTGATGAGCTGCTGGGTGATGGTCGATCCCCCCTCGGCCAGCTTTCCCTTGACCACGTCCTTCACCAGCGCCCGGGCGATCCCGCGCACGTCGATCCCGCCGTGTTCATAGAACCGGGAGTCTTCGACAGCCACCACGGCCTTTTGCAGGAAAGCGGGGATACGGTCGATGGGAACCCAGTACCGTTTCTCCGGCAGGATCCGACCGACGAAACGTCCCTGGCTGTCGAAGACGCGGATGGACGTGTACCCCGCGGGGAGGGGGGGGTACGTGGCGATTTCTTCCTGGGCCAGGACCGGCGAGACAAGGAGGGCGGCGAGGAAGAGCCCTGCAACGGCACGGAGGCGCACTTTTCTGACAAACGGCAGAAACGGGAACTTCAAGGCTGGCTGTTTCTCCTTCAGAGATGATTGCGGAAGGGTTTTCTCGATTCTGTCATATTTGCACAACGGCGGCAAGTCAAACCTGACCGGATGCTCGCCGCTTCGAGGGGATACACCCGCATACCCGTCATTTTCCCCCGTATCGCTCCACTAGCTCCATCGCCACGGCGACGATGCCGATGCCGGTTGGACAGACGGCATCGCAGCGGCCGCAGAGGAAGCAGCTGATCTCCCCCCACCGCTCCGGATCGGCGGCAAGTTTGTGGTGGATGCGGCGGCGGGTCCGCAAGGCTTCGCTCCCCAGGGGATTGTGCCCGCTCGCCTCCCGCATGAACCCGTCCAGCTGGCAGGAGTCCCACATGCGGCTCCGTTCCACCACCCCGGAGGAGCGCCAGTCCTGGACGCCGAAGCAGGTGCAGGTGGGGCAGGCGAGATTGCAGCCGGTGCAGGCGATGCAGCGGTCCCCCACCTCCTCCCAGAAGGCGTCGGGGATCCGGTCGCCGCGCACCAGTTCCGCTGCGTGGCGGATGAGGAGTTCGTCCTCGTCGACGGTAGCGGCAGACGCCTCCCGCAGCCGGGCCAGCGCTCCCCCGTCTTCGGAGTCGGGGACGGAGGCGGCAATCTCCCTGCCGATATCGCTGTAAGGGAGGACGAACCACCGGTCACCGGTGCAGGCCAGCTCCAGGTCGCACTCCCCCCCGGCCAGGGGGATGAAGGAGCCGCCAGGACCGCAGAACCCGGAGACTCCCGCCACCGCAGCGCCCTGGCGCTGGCGGAAGTAGACGTCATCCCGCCACCCCGTGGCGAAGAACCGGTCGATGAAGCGCAGACAGGCGAGGTCTCGGGGGGTGAAGCCGGCCACGAACAGTGGGCGGGAAAGAGGCTCCGGGAGCCCCACGGCGCCTCCGGTTGAAATGAAGAGGGTTTCCTGATGGGGAAAGAAGGCCGCCGTCGGCTTGGCCGGCAACGCCCCGCCGTGGAGATCGGGCGGGCCGTCCGCCAGGGTGCCGAGGGCGCGGGTGCCGTCGGCAAGGCGGACCGGAAGCCGCACCTCCCACGCCGGGACGAGGGAGACGAAAAAGCCGGGGAGCTCCCCGGGACGAAGCGCCTTCACGGCAGTTTGTACCGGAAGAGGGACCCGTTGCCGACGACGACCGGTCATACCCCCCCCTTGGCCGCGACGGCAGGCCAGATCCGGACGGCGCAGACCTTGTACTCGGGGATGGCCGATTCGGGATCGAGGACGTTGTTGGTGAGGGCATTGGCCGCCCCCTCGGCGAAGTGGAACGGCATGAAGACGACTCCGGGAACGACCATGGTGGTGACCCGGGCCCGCGCCTGCACCCTGCCGCGGCGGCTGGCAACGGTGACCGTTTCGCCGTCCCGCACGCCGAGCCTGCCGGCGTCGTCGGGATGGAGCTCCACGAAGGGATGGCGCTCCTCCCTGTCGAGGAGGTGGGTCCGCCGGGTCATGGTGCCGGTATGCCAGTGGAAGTAGGTGCGGCCGGTGGTGAGGACGAAGGGGTAGTCATCGTCGGGTAGCTCGGCCGGCGGTCGGTAGGCGACCGGAGAGAAGCGGCCCGCCCCCCGGGTGAACCGTTCCGTGTGGAGCACCGGCGTGCCGGGGTGGTCCCGGTCGGGACAGGGCCACTGGAGGCCGTGGGGATCGAGGCGGCCGTAGCTGATTCCGCCGTATATCGGCGTGAGCCGGGCGATTTCGTCCATGACCGCGGCCACGTCTGGGTAGCCCATCCCCCTGTACCCGGCGCGCTCCGCCAGGGCGCAGATGATTTCCCCGTCGGGCCGGGCCTCCCCCGGCGGATCGATTGCCTTGCGGAGTCGCTGCACGCGTCGCTCGGTGGTGGTGAAGGTCCCCTCCTTCTCGGCGTAGCAGGCGGCAGGCAGCACTACATGGGCCAGGCGGGCGGTCTCGGTGAGGAAGATATCCTGAACCGCGAGAAACTCCAGACCCTCCAGCGCCCGGCGGGCATGATCCTGGTCCGGGTCGGAGAGGACCGGGTTCTCCCCCATGATGAACATGGCGCG
>Ga0335085_10017882_pt1 | contig 10201 bp, 10 predicted proteins | sample Lox_Sample_45_FD_206712 | JGI IMG/M metagenome (GOLD analysis project Ga0335085, IMG submission 206712) | Soil microbial communities from Loxahatchee National Wildlife Refuge, Florida, United States - Lox_Sample_4.5 | ecosystem: Environmental > Terrestrial > Soil > Wetlands | place: USA... | reverse complement strand
GGCGGGCGCCCACCCCGCTATCCGGAACTTGCGCCCCATTACCGCCGCCCCAGTCTGCCCGCGCCTCCCGGCCGGCAAAAGAGCCATTGCCGCGATGGTCTTACCCGCCGGCTCACTCCATCCCGCTATCCGTCCCTGCGGCCGGTCCTTGCTCCTTTCAATGACCCGATGACCCGATCACCCGATGAATAAATGCCCTTGACGTGGCCCACTTTGGTACGTACTCTCTTGGCCATTCTCCAGAGCCTGCCAACCCCGCCGGGGTCCGGCCTGCGGGAGGGGAGCGAGAGGACCGTGAGCGCATTGCCCGCAGCCGCCGTCGGTTTGCCGTCGTATGGGACGCGCCCCGCCGTCGCCCCCATTCCCGTCTTTCGCCTGCTCTTCAATCCTTTCTGCACCTGGGGAGCGCTGCTGCTGCTGCCGCTGGCGGCGCTGCTGCCCTCCGGCGGCGCCGGCATTCCCGTCTGCCTCTTCCACTCTCTCACCGGCCTGCCCTGTCCCGGCTGCGGCTTGACCCGCGCCTTCTCTTCCTTGCTCCACGGACAGGTCGGGGCCGCCTTCGCCTATCATCCCTTCGTCTTTCTTCTTCTGCCGCTGTTCGCGATCATGGCGGCCTACAACTTCTTCCCCGCCGGGGCCCGGCAAGGGCTGGAAGAGTTCCTCCGTGCCCATGACCGGGGGTTCCGGCTGGGCTATCACGCAGTGATCTACGCGTTCGTGGTGTTTGGGGTGCTGCGCATGCTGGCCGGCGCAGCCGGGGTAGGGCTTGGAATTCAAATCTGACGAGGAGAGTGTCTCTCTATGATGGCATTGGCTTTGGTGTTCAACCTGGTCGCCTTCGTCTGCGCGATCATCGTTCTGATCCACGCCTTCAAGAACGGCGGCGCGCTGCAGGGTATCCTCTGCCTGTGCGTCCCCTTCTACATCCTCTATTACATGTTCGCCAAGTTCGAGCACCCCAAGAAGAACCTGATCATCGCCGGCTACATCGGCGGCATCGTCATCGCCCTGGTGATCCAGTTCGTCTTCGTGGGCTCCTCGATGCGGCCGTAGCCTGCCGCGGGACACCTGGCGCCCCCCCGGCCCCATCCCCTCGGGCCGGGGGTTCCGCCTGCCCGCGCGCGGCGCTATAATGCTGGCCGGAGCCGCTCCATGACCCGCGCCAGCCACAAGGCGATGCTCGCCGGCTGCCACCTGCCTCCGGCGCAGGTGCGCCCTAGCCTCTTCGGCGGCGACTAGGCCTCCTCCCTTCTCTCCGCTTTTCCTGGAAGGCATCCATCCGCGCGCCCGCGCGCGCCCCAACCCTTTCTGAGGAGACGAACATGGCTACCAAGAACCTGGCTCCCAGCGCCGCCCCGCGCATCAAGACCACGCTCCCCGGGCCCAACGCCCGCCGCGTGCTCGCGGGCGACCAGCAGTACATCTCGCCCTCCTACACCCGCTCCTACCCGCTGGTGGCCAAGCGCGGCCGCGGCGCCGTGATCGAGGACGTGGACGGCAACGAGTTCCTCGACTTCACCGCCGGCATCGCCGTGGTCGCCACCGGCCACTGCCATCCCGAGGTCGTCAGCGCCATCCAGAAGCAGGCCGCCGAACTCATCCACATGTCGGGCACCGACTTCTACTACGAGAACATGATCACCCTGGCCGAGCGCCTCTCCAAGATCGCGCCCATGCCCGGCCCCCACAAGATCTACTACGGCAACTCCGGCACCGAGGCCATCGAGGCCGCCATCAAGCTGGCCCGCTACCACACCCGCCGCCAGCACATCATCGCTTTCTTCGGCGCCTTCCACGGACGCACCATGGGCTCGCTGGCACTGACCTCCTCCAAGCCGCAGCAGCGCCGCCGCTTCGCGCCCCTGATGCCGGGCGTCACCCACGTGCCCTATCCCGACGTCTACCGCCGCCCCGCCGGCACGGACGCCAAGCAGTACGCCCGCGACTGCGCCCGCTTCATCGAAGAAAAGCTCTTCAAGACCACGCTGCCGCCCGAGGAAGTGGCCGCCATCTTCGTCGAGCCCATCCAGGGCGAGGGCGGATACCTCATCGCCCCGCCCGAGTTCCTCCAGGAATTGCGCCGCATCTGCGACCAGAACGGCATCCTGCTGGTCATGGACGAAGTGCAATCCGGCGCCGGCCGCACCGGCAAGTGGTGGGCCTGCCAGCACGCCTCCGTCGAGCCCGACATCGTCTGCATCGCCAAGGGCATCGCCTCGGGCATGCCTCTGGGCGTGACCCTGAGCCGCGCCTCCATCATGGACTGGCTGCCCGGCTCCCACGCTTCCACCTTCGGCGGCAACCCCGTCTGCATCGCCGCCGCACTCGCCACCCTCGACGTGCTGGAGCGCGAGGGCCTGAAGAACGCCCACAAGATCGGCCGCCATATCCTGGAGCGCCTGGCCGGCTGGCCCCAGAAGCATCCCATGGTGGGCGACGTCCGCGGGCTGGGGCTGATGATCGGCGTCGAGATCATCAAGGACCGCGACTCCCGCGCCCCCGCCCACGAGGAGCGCGACAAGATCGCCGACCTCTGCTTCGAGCGCGGCGCCCTCTTCCTGGGCTGCGGCGAGAACACCATCCGGGTCGCGCCCCCGCTGGTGGTCACCCGCGAGCAGGCCGACGCCGCCCTCGACATCCTGGAAGAATCCATCTCCATCGTCGAAGGCAAGCCGGTCAAGAAGGCCAAGAGCTAGCTCTTTGCGGGGAGTTAGGAGTTGGGAGTTAGGAGTTAGCGGCTTTGAAGGGGCGCGCCTTCAGGCGCGCCGGAAGCATCCCTTTGGAATTGTCATCCCGAGGGAGCGCGAAGTTGAGCCGTTGCGCGGCGTCTGAGCCGCGCGGCGAAATCCCGAGCGTAGCGAGGGAGCTGGAAAGAGCGCAGCGAGGGAGCGACCGAGCGCGCACCGAAGGATCTAGGTTTCTCTTGCGCCCCCTGCGGGGCTGGCGTTGACATCGACGCTATCCCACGGCTCACGCCGTGGGCTACCGTCTTCCGCCGCCTTGTGGCGGCTGCTCCTTAGCTACCAGCTATCTCTCCTTTCATGACGCACGCTCGCAGTCCTCGCGCGCTCCTCGCCCTGGCCATCAGCCTCGTGCTCTGGGCCTCCGCCTTCGCCGGCATCCGCGCCGGCCTGCGCGGCTACTCTCCCGCCGAGGTCGCGCTGCTGCGCTACGTCACCGGCTCCCTCATCCTGGCCGCCTACGCCGCCCTGGTTCGCATGCGCCTGCCCGCGCCCCGCGACCTCCCCGGACTCGCCCTCACCGGCGCCCTCGGCTTCACCGCCTACAACCTCCTGCTCAACTACGGCGAAGTCACCGTCAGCGCCGGCGCCGCCAGCCTGCTGGTCGCCTCCATGCCTATCTGGTCCTCGCTCCTCGCCCGCTTTTTCCTGGCGGACCGCCTGCGGCCCCTGGGCTGGCTGGGCATCCTGGTCAGCTTCGCCGGGGTCGCGCTCATCGCCGCCGGCGAGGCCGGAGGACTGCGCCTCAACCTGCACGCCCTCCTCATCCTGGCCGCCGCCATCGCCTCTTCCATCTACACCATCGTGCAGAAGCGCTATCTGGTGCGCTACGGCGCCCTCCAGTTCACCGCCTACACCATGTGGTTCGGGACCCTCTTCCTGCTCCCCTTCGCGTGGAGCCTGCCGCACACCCTGCCGCGCGCGCCCCTGGCCGCCACCCTGGCCTGCATCTACATGGGGATCTTTCCCGCCGCCATCGCCTACGTCTTGTACGGCTACTACCTGGCGCGCGCCGCCGCCACCCGCGCCGTCAGCGTGCTCTACGTGATCCCCGTGCTCGCCATCCTGGTCGCCTGGCTCTGGCTGGGCGAAGTCCCCCGGGGACTGTCGCTCGTGGGCGGCGCCATCTCCCTGGCCGGCGTGGCCGTGGTGCAGTTGTGGGGACACGCGCGCCCGCAAGGCGCGGGCTCCTCTGCTCGTGCTCTTTCTAGCCGGCTTTAGCCGGCGGTTGATTTCGTCTGTCTTGTGTGTGACCAGCCATTCCAGTTAAAAAGCCTCAGGAAGTGGAGTGAGAGGAAGATCGTTGATGCGGGCTATCATTCGATGGTGCAAGGGGTTGGGCGGTCGACGTGCTTGCTGCGATTCGCCGTTTGGGCAAGGAACACTTCTCGTTGCGAGAAATCTACGAGTTCGAAGAAGAACTCAGGGCGTTGCATCCACGGAACCAAAATGTGCGGCCCAAGATACGGCAACAGCTCCAGGTTCTCCGAGACACGGGCCTTATCAGGTTTTACGAGCCCGGGCAACTATAGGCTAACTCCCAGCTCGTAACTCCTCGCCAACGCGCGGCCTGCGGCCTAGAATCGAGACATGTCCTCCGGCCGCATGACGAGGGTCGCCGTAAAGGCCCTGGATGCGTTGGCCAAGCTCAAACGCCGGCCGCCGGAGCAGGGGATGCCGGCGAGCGCCGTGGTGGGGAAGCGGGGCGAAGAAGAGGCCTACTTCCACCTGCGGCGGATGGGGTACGTGATGGTGGCACGCAATTGGCGCTCCCCGCGCCGCCACGGCGAGATCGACCTGATCGGATGGGAGGGCGACACGCTCTGCTTCATCGAGGTCAAGACCCGCACCACGCGCGAGGTCAAGCCCGCCGAGGCTGCCGTCGACCGCCACCAGCAGCAGGACCTGGTCGCCATGGCGCGCGACTACCTGCGCCGCGTCGCCGGCCAGCCGCCCTGCCGCTTCGACATCGTCAGCATTTATTTCGAGCCCGGCGCCGCCGCCGACCTCACGCTCTTCAAGAACGCCTTCCCGATGATTTAGAATGAGGCACGCTGCTTCCCAGGAGACCATTCACAGATGCCAGAGCTGCGCAAAGACCCTGTCACGGGGCGTTGGGTCATCATTTCTACCGACCGGGCCAAGCGGCCCACGGATTTTTCCCGCGAGCCGGTGCGCATGAAGGGCGGCTTCTGTCCCTTCTGTCCCGGCAACGAGTCCAAGACGCCGCCCGAGGTGCTGGCTTTCCGGCCGCAGCCCGACGGCGGGCCGGCGCCCGAGCGCGACACCCCGGGGTGGCGGGTGCGCGTCGTCCCCAACAAGTTCCCGGCGCTGGGCATCGAGGGCAACCTGGACCGCCAGGCCGAAGGCATGTTCGACCGCATGAACGGAGTGGGCGCGCACGAGGTCATCATCGAGACCCCGGAGCACAACCTGACCCTGGCCAATCTGCCCATCAAGCGGGTGGAGGACGTGATCTGGGCCTTCCGCGACCGCATCATCGACCTGCGCCAGGACAAGCGCTTCAAGTACATCCTGATCTTCAAGAACCACGGGGAGCCGGCGGGAGCGTCGCTGGAGCACCCGCACTCGCAATTGATCGCGCTGCCCATCGTGCCGCGGCAGGTGATCGAGGAGCTGCAGGGCGCGAAGCAGTACTACACCTACAAGGAACGCTGCATCTTCTGCGACGTGATCCACCAGGAGATGGAGGCGGGGGTGAGAGTGGTGTCGGAGAACGCGGACTTTCTGACCATCTCGCCGTACGCGCCGCGCTTCCCCTTCGAGACCTGGATCCTGCCTAAGCGGCATGAGTCGGCCTTCGAGAATTCCACCAGCCAGAGCTACGAGAACCTCGCCCGCGCCATCCAGAGCCTGCTGGCCAAGGGTAACCTGGTGCTCGACAACCCTTCCTACAACTTCATCATCCACACCTCGCCGCTGCAGGAAGCCAACAACGACTACTACCACTGGCACATGGAGTTCATGCCCAAGCTCACCAAGGTCGCCGGTTTCGAATGGGGCAGTGGATTTTATATCAATCCGACGCCGCCGGAGGAGGCGGCGCGGTTTTTGAGAGAGGCGCCGGTGGAAGCGGCGCAGCCGGTCACGGCTTAGTGGTTCTCCTGGTATTCCTCGTGCCAGGCCATCTGGATGGCCTCGAGCTTGCCTTCGTTGGAGAGCTTGGGATCGGCGGCGAAGCCGGGCAGTTCGATCACGTACTTGTGCAGGTCGGTGAAGCGCACGGTCAGCGGATCCAGGTCGGGGAACTTTTCCGAAAGCATCAGGGCGATATCTTCGGCGTCATCCCAGGTTAATTCTTTTGGCATAGTGGCGACGTTCCTCCAAGGCAAAAGGAAAAAGGCAAAAGGCAAAAACCCAGAGCGAGTTCAGTGGTCGCCGCCCTCGGAGACGTAGTTGCGGTTCCAGGCGGGAATCTCGACCACCACCTCGCCCGGCCCCCGGATCACCGCCTGGCAACCCAGCCGCGAGTTGAGCTGCAGGTCGGCGGCCATGTCGAGGCGGTCGGCCTCCTCGTCTTCCATCTCGCTGAGCAGTTCCTTGCCCTGCTTGACCCAGACGTGGCAGGTGGTGCAGGCGCAGTTGCCGCCGCAGGCGTGGTCGAGGCGCACGCCATTATTGAGGGCCACGTCGAGGATGGACTGCGGCTTGCCGTGCTCCTTGTAGGGGAGCTTGCCGTGCTCGAACTCCACCGTCTTGCCCTCGGGCAGGAAGGTGAGGCGGACCAGGTTGGCCTTGTCGGCGGTGGCGGTGGAGCCGGATTTTTCGTTTTTCTCGGACATGGTCCTCACTTCTTGATGATCTCCGCGGGGGCGATGGGATGCGGCGCGGCGGGGCCTTCGCCCAGGTCCGCCGTCTCCATGGTCTTGCCCTTGAGCGCGGTCGAGACCGCGGAATCCATCATCAGCTCGGCCAGGCGCAGGGTGGCCTGGTTGAGCGCCTCCAGGCCGTCGCGGATGGGCTTGTACTCCTCGCCCTGGGCCACCTCGCGCAGCGCCTTCTGCAGCTTCTCGATCTTCTTTCTCTCGTCCCTGGTCAATTGCTCCCAGGCGGGCGACTTGCGCCCCTTCTCCAGCGCCGCCAGGATGGTCTCGGTCTCGTTGCGCGCTTCGATGAGCTGGCGCTGGCGGAAGTCCTCCTCGGCGTAGTCGAAGGAGTCCAGGATCATGCTCTCCACCTGCTCGTCGGTGAGGCCGTAGCTGGGCTTGACCTGGATCTCGGCCTCCTTGCCGCTGCGCTGCTCGCGCGCGCTGACGTGCAGGATGCCGTTGGCGTCGATGAGGAACTTGACCTCGATGCGCGGCAGCCCCGCCGGCATGGGCGGGATGCCCTTCAGGTCGAAGCGGGCGAGCGAGCGGCAGTCCTTGGCCAGTTCGCGCTCGCCCTGCACCACATGGATGGCGACGTTGGCCTGGCCCTCCACCCCGGTGGTGAAGTGCTCGGTGGCCGACGCCGGGATGGTGGAGTTGCGCAGGATGATCTTGGCGACCACGCCGCCCAGCGCCTCGATGCCCAGGGAGAGCGGGGTGACGTCGAGCAGCAGCATGTCCTGGGTGGCCTGGGAGCCGCCGGCCAGGATCTGGGCCTGCACGGCCGCGCCCAGCGCGACCACCTCGTCGGGATTCAATTCGCTGTGCGGCTCACGCTGGAAGAGTTCCTGGACCAGGGTGCGGACTTTGGGAATGCGGGTGGAGCCGCCAACCAGCGCGACCTCTTTCACGGCGCCGGGCTGGAAGCCGGCGTCCTTGAGCGCCTGCTTGCAAGGGCCGACGGTGCGCCCGAGGATGGGCTGGATGAGCCCTTCGAACTGCCGGCGCGTGATCTCGCGCTCATATTTCTTGCCCTGGGGCAGCTCCAGCTCGATGCGGGCTTCCTCCTTGGCGGAGAGCTCGATCTTGGCCTCGATGACGGCCTTGCGGATGGCCTGCACGGCCTCGGGGTTGCGGCGCAGGTCGAGCCCCAGGTCGCCGCGGATGTCGTCGAGCGCGATGGTGAGCAGCAGGTTGTCGAGGTCGTCGCCGCCCAGGTGGGTGTCGCCGTTGGTCGCGAGGACCTCGAAGATGCCCTCGTGCAGGCGCAGGATGGAGATGTCGAAGGTGCCGCCGCCCAGGTCGTAGACCGCGACCGTGCCCTCGCGCTTCTGGTCGAGCCCGTAGGCCAGGGAAGCGGCGGTGGGCTCGTTGACCAGGCGCAGCACCTCCAGGCCGGCGATGCGGCCGGCGTCCTTGGTGGCCTGGCGCTGGGCGTCGTTGAAGTAGGCGGGCACGGTGATCACCGCCTGGGAGACGGGAGCGCCGAAGTGGCGCTCGGCGTTGCGCTTGAGCTGGCGCAGGATGAAGGCGGAGATCTCGGGCGGGGTGAATTCCCGGTCGCCCAGGCGGATGCGCAGCACCTCGCCGGGCTTCAGGTCGGGAGCCAGGCGGAAAGGGAAGAGCCGCAACTCGTCCTGGATGTCCTCGATGCCGCGCCCCATGAGGCGCTTGATGGAGTAGACGGCGCGCTCCGGGGTCTCGATCAGGTAGCGGCGGGCGGCGTTGCCGACCAGGATCTCGCCGCGCTCGTCGAGCGCGACGACCGAGGGCACGAGGTTGGAGCCGTCCTCCCCGGGAATGACCACGGGGCGGGAGCCCTCCATGTACGCGACAAGAGAGTTTGTCGTGCCGAGATCGATTCCGACGATTCTTTCCATAAATCGGGTAATTGAGTAATTGAGTAATCGTGTAATTGAAAACCGGCGACGTGCCTCTTCAATTACTCAATTACCCGATTCCTCAATTTCTCAATCCTCCAAAGCCTCGTTCACATCTCTGACCAGGTTGCGGATGTAGCTGCGGCGGTTGAGCAGGTCCACCATGCGGTCGCGGACGCGGTGACGCTCCTCGAGGGGGACCGCTTCGCGGGCCTCGCGCTCCATGAGCGCGTCCCACTGCTCCCAGTAGCCCTTCAGTTCCGCGTCCAGGCCGCCGTACTTCTCTTCCAGGTGCGACTTGGCCTTCTGCAGATCGGCCACGACCGCCGGGTCCGCCTCGCCCATCTTCTTGCTCCGGCGCAGTTCTTCGAGCTGCAGGTTCAGTTCGAAGACCTCTTCCAGCAGGCCGGGCGGGACCACCTGCTGCTTCGGCTCGCCCTTCTGCTTGGCCTTCTCGGTGGCCGCCTTGGACTGCTCCTCCAGTTGCACGCCCTCGAGCTTGAGCAGGTACTGGGTGCGGGAGATGGGGTCCTTGAGGGTGCGGTAGGCGTCGTTGAGCTGGGAACTCTTTTCCAGGCTCCACGCGCGCTCCTGGTCGGTGGCCCGCACGTAGAGGTCGGGATGCAGCTTGCGGCTCAGGTTGTAGAAGTCGCGCTCCAGGGCGGCGGTATCGAGGTTGAGCTTGCGGGGCAGGGCGAAGAAGCTGAAGTAGTCGGTAGGCAGGGCGGGCTGGAGCCTGCCGCAGGCCTGGCAGAAGTGGGCGGCGCGCATGTCGCCGCAGGACCAGCAGGCGCCGGTCTCACCGCTCTCGGTGAAGACCGGGAGGGCGGAGTCGGGTTTGTGGACGGTGGTCATGGTTTCAAGCCTTCCGACCATTCCTCAGGGGCTGAAGCCCCGGTCCCTCTGCGGCCTCGTCGGCACGGCCGAAGCCGTGCCCTGATACGAAGCTCGTGCCGCCCCTACGGGGCTCGTCCTTCTAACATCGCCTGCACCCCGGCGCTGATGCGCCGGGCTAACCCAAATGCCGCCCTGCGGGCTGGTTGTGTATCAGGGCACGCCTTCAGGCGTGCCGAGAGAAGTCTTCCCATCCTTCTCTCAGCCGGCTTCAGCCGGCGGCAGATGCATACCCAAGATCCTGCGCTCGGGCCCGCGCGGCCCGCAAGCGGGCCGGAGAAACCCCACGCGGGCACTCGCTCAGGATGACAATCCGAAGAGCATTCAGCACTCAGCAGTCAACATTCAGCCATCCACCGGGCGCGACCCGCATTGGCTGAGTGCTGAATGCTGAGCGCTTAGCCCAGCCGCCGGCGTCACCCGGAAAACGAACTGCCGCAGCCGCAGGATTTCGTCGCGTTGGGATTGACGAAGACGAATCCCTGGCTCATCAGGGTCTCCTGGTAGTCCAGGGTCATGCCGTGCAGGTAGATGAACGACTTGGGGTCGACGAAGACGCGCACCCCGCCGAAGTCGAAGACCCGGTCGCGCTCGCGCGCCTGGGTATCGAAGCGGATGTTGTAGCTCAAGCCGGAGCACCCGCCTCCCTGCACCCCCAGGCGCAGCCCGCCCTGCTCGGGAGAGATGTTCTCCTTGGCCATGGCGGAGCGGATGCGGGCCAGCGCCCGTTCCGTCACCTGGATGCCGCGGGCGGTCCCTGCCTTGGTCTCTTCCGTTGCCGTGGTCATGCCACCCTTACTCTGCCCAACGTGCCCGTGGTTGAACTCAGTCGCCGGCCTTGGCCGCGGGGGCAGCG
>Ga0335085_10017881_pt1 | contig 10201 bp, 10 predicted proteins | sample Lox_Sample_45_FD_206712 | JGI IMG/M metagenome (GOLD analysis project Ga0335085, IMG submission 206712) | Soil microbial communities from Loxahatchee National Wildlife Refuge, Florida, United States - Lox_Sample_4.5 | ecosystem: Environmental > Terrestrial > Soil > Wetlands | place: USA... | reverse complement strand
GCGAGAAAATCTATCTTGCCTGCTCAGAGTCCTGTGGATAGCCGATTTACTTGGTCAGAGCTGCATGAACGCGGCAACCATGCAGTATGGGCCCGGGTGCCGGGGAGGCGGGCGTGACGGAAGTCCGCTGGCGGTGCACCCGTGGCGGCAGGCCAGCCGCAAGCGGCTCACGCTGGCCCTGACCCTGCATTCCCACCGTGCATGGCGGCATCACTGATCTACCTTGGCTGATCTGGCACGCAGATCTGGCACGCAGAGCGCCGCGGATGCGCACTCCTCAGCTCGGCCGGCCTGAAGACGAGCGCGGCTGCCGGCCGTCGCCCGGGCCATGCTCCCGCCGGTAACCGGTCAGCTCGACCACGAGGGACGAGGCTCCGACCAGGATCAGTGTCGCGGCCAGGATGACCACCGCGGCGGTGAGCACGGCGGTGCTGTGCGCCACAGCACCGGCAACGACCAGGATCAGCCCGGTGCTGCCGCCTGCTATCCAGAGCACCGTTACCCGCCGCAGCCCGGTATCGACACTCGCCGACCCGAGGCGATGCGACAGGCTGACCAGCCGCCGCTGCTCGGCCAGCTCGCTCAGTCTGCGCCGTTCATCCTCAGACATCCGCATGGTCGGCTGCCGTTTCTGCCCGGCGGCCGGTGACTGGTAGTTCACCGCTGGATGTAACGCCGGCCGGGATGCCGGGAACAAGCGGTCCAGGTGGTAGTCGATGACGGCTTGGGCTTGCTGGATCGAGGACTGGCCGGCCAGGACGCTGGTGGCAAGTCCCGCGGACATGGCCATCAGGCTGAAGGCTTCCAGGTCCGGGTCCAGGCGGGCCGGCGTGTCGCCGGCGGCCTGGGCGGCCCGCAGCTGGGCGGCCACCACGCCGGCCACCGCGTCGGAGTTCTTGACCAGGGGCGCGATCGCCAGCGCCGGATCGGTCAGCGAGAGCGCCAGGTAGGCCGTGTAAACCACGTAGAAGGTGCGCCTGTCGTCGTCGGCGGGCAGCGCCTCGGCCAGGATGGCGGCGATCACGTCGCGCGGGCGAGCCGGGCCAGCTGACTCGCTGGCCTGCCTGAACCGCGCCACGGCCCGCGCGCTGAACCGGGCCGCCAGGTGCTGCATGGCGGCCAGCAGAAGCTCTTCCTTGGTGCCGAAGTAGTACTGGACGAGCCGCAGGGACACCCCCGCCTCGGCCGCGACCTCGCGCATCCCGGCGGCGTGCAGCCCGCGCGTGGCCGCCGTCCGCAGCAGCGCGTCCGCGATCTGCCGCCGCCGCTGCTCGTGATCGGCCCGCTTCGGCACCCGCACACCGTACCTTTCTTCAGCGCGCAGCCTTTTATGATACGCTCGTATCATAAAAAGACGCGAAGACAGCCCGCCCGGAGCGGCGGCCCCGCCGCAGGGCCCGGCAGCGCCCGGCGGCGGGCCTGGCGGCGAGGAGGCCGAACATGCTGGCACCCAAGGCCGAAGTGGGATCGTGGGTCAGCGACGCGGCACGGGAGAAGTTCATGGCCGCGTACGAGCGGGCCTTCGCGCTATGGCCGCAGCCCTGCGAGGAGTTCGACCTCCAGACGGCGACCGCGACCACGCGGGTGCACGCCTACCGGCCGCATCCCGGCGGGCCGCCGGTCGTGCTGCTCACCGGCGCCGGGTTCAACGCCGCGGGCTGGTACCCGCATGTGGCGGCGCTCGCCCAGGACGGCCCGGTATACGGGATCGACATGCCCGGCGACCCGAACCCCAGCATCTGGCGCGCCCCGCTCAGCCCCCCGGCGTCCTGCGCGGCCTGGCTCGATGAGCTGCTCAGCCAGCTCAGCGACCGCCCCGCGCACCTGGTCGGCCTGTCGTACGGCGGCTGGGTCGCCATGAACCAGGCGATCCGCGCGCCCGGGCGGGTCGCCTCCATCACCCTGCTCGACCCCGCCGGGCTCACCAGGCTCGACGCCCGCTTCTGGTGGTGGCTCACGATCAGCGGCCTGGCCAGCCTGACCCCGATGCCGCTGCGCCGCCGCCTGGCCCGGTGGCTGGACAGCCCGGCCATGCTCGACCGGGAGCTGATGACCCTCATGTGGGCGGGCAGCCGCGGCTACCGGATGGAGCCGAAATTCCCCGCCATCCTCACCGACGACGAGCTCCGCGCGATCAGCGTTCCGGTCCTGCTGATCACCGGCGCGCGCAGCGCCATGCTCACCCCGGCAGAAGCCCGCGCCCGGGGAAGCCTCATGGACGCGGAGATCGCCATCGTGCCCGGCAGTCACGGCGGCTTCAACCGGATCGACGAGCTGAACGACCGGATCGCCGCCTTCATCCAAGCCCACGCCACCGGCACCCAGGCGGCCGGCCGGCCCGGCCAGCCCGGCCGGCCCGGCCACCGGCAGCCGAACGGTAGTTGATCGCCGTCAGTAGTTCTTCAGCGTGATCGCGTCCGCCTTCCCGAACTGCCTGGCGATGAGCGCACGCATCGGCCACCGGGTCATCATGGTCATCGACAGATTGCGCATCCGGATCATCAGCGCGCGGTTCGGCGCGAAGCCCTTCACGCCACCGGGCGGCAAGGTCTGGCACTGTTTCACGTAGTCGCGCACCTCACCCTGGTACCGGGCGAACGCCGCCTCGTGGTCGTTCGGCGTCGCGGACAGTTCACCGGCGAGCACGTAGGCGGCGACGAGCGCCATCGCGGTACCGAGCCCGGCCAGCGGCGAGCCGCAGTACCCGGCGTCGCCGAGCAGCACCGTCCGCCCCCGGTACCACCGGCCCAGGTGGACCTGACTGAGCGAGTCGAAGTAGAAGTCCCCGGCGCCGGGCATGGCGGCGAGAATCTGCGGTATCAGCCAGCCCGCTCCGGTGAACCTGGCGCGCAGGATCTGCTGCTGGGCCAGCACATCGCGCCGGTCGTAGTCCAGCGGCGGGGAGGTGAAGCTGAGCATCGCCTTGGCCGTGCCGCCGTTCTCCGGCCGGATTCCGGCGACCAGCCCGCCCGGCGCGCCGTGCATGAGGAACCAGTGGTCCAGGTGGCCCGGGTCGGGGACGGTGAAGTAGGCCATGTACCCGCCGAGGTGCCGGACGAACTCCTGCTCCGGCCCGAAGGCGAGACGGCGTACTGCGGAGTGCAGCCCGTCCGCGCCGACCACGATGTCGAACCGCCGCACGGTGCCGCTGGCGAACGTCACCTTGACGCCGTCTCCGTCTTCGGTCAGCTCCGTGATCCGGTCGTCGAACAGGTACTCGGTTCCGTCGCGGGTGGCGTCGTACAGGATGCGGGTCAGGTTGCCGCGCATGATCTCGATCTCCGCGACCATACCCTCGCCATCGAACAGGTCGGCCGGCATCCTCGCGGTCCACCGGCCGCGACCGTCCACATAGGCGAATCCGCGCTCGTCAACCCGCTCCGCCCGTACCGTGTCAAGAAGCCCCATCCGCTCGACCACCTCGCGGCCGGCGCCGCGCAGGTCCACGGCGTGCCCGCCGGGCCGGGGTGCGGGCGCGACCTCTACGACCGTCGGCGCGAAGCCGTACCGCCGCAGCCAGAACGCGAGCGCCGGCCCGCCGATGCCGGCGCCCGAGATCAGTACCGTCTGGTTGGCCACTGCTGTGCCTCCTCGTAGCGTACGATGTATCTACCTATGCGTACACCGTACGTGTACTAGTCAAGACGCTTGGTGTACTAGTACGGAGGGACGAGGAGCGATCGATGACCCAGCCGCCGTACCGCCGCATCGCCGACGAGATCCGCGCCCGGATCGCCGACCGCGAACTGCGACCTGGCGATCCGGTACCGTCGGCACGCGGCATCACCCGCGAGTGGGGCGTGGCCCTGGCCACCGCGACGAAGGTGCTCGCGACCCTGAACGCCGAGGGGGTGACCCGGTCGCTGCCGGGCCGGGGCCCGGTGGTCGCCGGCCCGGCCGGACCAGCCCGGCCGGCGGGCGTGGCGGCACGCGCGCGCCGAGACGAGGGCGACCCCGACCTGACCCGCGAGCGGATCGTGGCGGCAGCCATCCGGGTCGCCGACGCCGAGGGCCTGGCGCAGCTGTCCATGCGGCGCATCGCGACCGAGCTGGGCGCGGCCCCGATGTCGCTCTACCGCCACGTCAACGGCAAGGACGATCTGCTGGTGTCCATGATGGACAGCGTGCTCGGCGAGGAGCCCCTGCCGGCCCGGCCGCCCCAGGGCTGGCGGGCCCAGCTGGAACTGTCCTCCCGCATGCAGTGGCAGGGTTTCCGCCGCCATCCGTGGCTCGCCCCGGCGCTGTCCATCACCCGCCCGCAGCTGATCCCCAACGGGATGCGGCACACCGAGTGGGCGCTGCGCGCGATGGACGGGATGGGCCTAACGATCCAGGAGATGATGCACGTCCACATGACGCTGTTCAGCCATGTGCGTGGCCTGGCCCTCAACCTTGAAGCCGAGGCCCAGGCCGAACAGGACTCGGGGCTGACGACCGACGAGTGGATGCAGACCCAGGAGCACGGCTTCCGCGTCATCGCCGGTACCGGCGACTTCCCGCTGCTGAACCGGCTGGTCGACAGCGAGATGGAGCTGGACCTGGATCAGTTGTTCGAGTTCGGCCTGGCCCGCCTGCTGGACGGGCTGGAGCGGCACCTGACCGGACGGTGAAGCCGGGCGTATCGTGCTAGAGGGCGCGGCCGCGTCTAGGTCCGGGGAAAGGCGGCGCTGAGCATGTTCGAGCGGTTTACCGACGGGGCGCGGCGGGTTGTCGTCCTGGCGCAGGAAGAAGCCAGGATGCTCAATCACAACTACATCGGCACCGAGCACATCCTGATCGGCCTCGTCCGCGAGGACGGCGGCGTGGCGGGCGGGGGACTGGAGTCGCTCGGGATCAGCGTGGACGCCGTGCGCCAGCGGGTCAAGGAGATGATCGGGATAGGCGAGCAGGCCCCGTCCGGGCATGTCCCGTTCACGCCACGAGCCAAGAAGGTGCTGGAGCTCTCGCTGCGCGAGTCACTGCAGCTCGGCCACGACTACATCGGCCCCGGGCACATCATGCTCGGGCTCATCCGTGAGGGAGACGGCGTGGCCGCCCAGGTGCTGGTGCTTCTGGGCGCCGACTTGAACCAGCTACGCCAGCAGGTGCTACAGCGGTTGCAGGGGTTCCAGGGCGAGGACGAGCTGGGCATACGTGTGGTGCAGCGGCCCGGGCTTCTCGGCCGTATCGATGCCCTGGAGGAGCGCTTGTCGATCCTTGAGCGACGTGTCGGCACCAGGCTGGACCTACGGGACCTCGACCGGGAGATCGCACAAGTCCGCCGCGACAAGGAGGCGGCCATCGAGGCCCAGGACTTCGAGAACACGGCGGCACTGGGCGACAGGGAAAGGCAGCTGGCGGACGACAGGACCGCGCGGCAGCGGGAGTGGGCCGCCCTCCCGTCCTTGAGCGATGAGATCGAGCGGCTCCGTGATCTTCTGCGCGAGCACGGCATCGACCCGCAGGACGGCGCGGCCTAGCCGCAGGCTGACGTCCGGATTCGGCGGGCCCGATATGGGCGGCGTCTAGCCGAGCTCGGACGCCAGGGTTTCATAGGAGGGTTTGAGCTCCTCCCAGCGCGCGCCGGCGTCGCATCGCTCCCGCCCGGCGATGTGGGCGGCGAGGTCTTCGATGTGGACCTGTATCCCGGCTCCGTAGGCAGCGAGCAGGTTCACGGGCATGCCCCGTTCTTCGAGGATCAGGATGGTGTGGTCGCCGTCGGCGGTCAGCGTGGCCTCGATGGCGTGCTCATCCGCTTGGCCGTCATCTTTGGTCATCACCAGCAGGTGCTGCGGGGGCTCGCACACGTCCACGCGCCCGGTACCTTCCCATCCGCTGGCAAAAAAGCGCGCGCGGAACTCACCGCCCAGGCGCAGCTCGCCCTCGAACTCGCCGAGCCAGCGGGCCAGACGGCCGGGATCGGTGAGCGCCGACCACAGGTCGTCGATATCGGTGTCGAAACGGTCCTCCATGCGCACCACACCCGTGCCGTCCTCTGCGCGCAGGGTGCCCACGATGCGGTTGCCCGCGGCCGCGTTGCTGCTCATCTGGTGCTCCTTCGTTCGTGTTTCCCCCGGGCCACCTCGGTGTGCAGGGCATCCAGTCGCTGCTCCCACAAGGCCCGGTACCGGTCCAGCCATTCATCGATCTCGGCGAGCGGCTCGAGGCGGAGACTGTAGACCCGCCGCTGCGCCTCCTGGCGCACCTCGACCAGCCCCGCCTCGCGCAGCACCCGGAGGTGCCGGGATACCCCCGGCCGGGCGATCGGCAGCAGTGCCGCCAGCTCACCAGCGGTGGCCGGGCCGCCGGTCAAGGTGTCCAGCACCGTTCGCCGGCTCCCGTCGGCCAGGGCCCGCAGGACAGCTTCCATGGGTTGAATGTACCAATCTGGTTACGTAACCGTCAAGGTAAATAAGAAGGCACGGAAATACTGCCTGGTCTTCGGCTCGTGGCGGCTTCAGGATGGCCGCCAGAAGACAACGGCGTTACGCTTTTGCTTGCATCCAGGCGGAGAGGCGCCGGACGTAACAGGACGGGAGACGAGGTGGAAGCGGCGGCAGGAGGCCTTGGCGCCCTGCGGGCGTCGCAGGCCGACCGGGAGCGGGTGATCGATACCGTCAAGGCCGCGTTCGTGCGGGGCCAGCTGACCCTGGGCGACTTGGAAGCACGTGTTGATCAGGCGCTCGCAGCGCGAACCTACGCCGAACTTTCCGCGGTCATCGACGGCATCCCCGCGGGGTCGGACCTGGCCCGGCCGCCGAAACCTGCCCGGGCGCAACCGCGGCGGCCGCGGAACAGGCCGGTCAACCGGGGCTTCTGGGTGATCACGGCCACCACGCTGGCGGCGGGAGTCTGGGCGGGCATGGTTGCTGGTGCTGCGGCGGCCGTAATCGTGGCGATGTTCATGCTGAACCTCGCGGCCCTGGCCACCCGTCCCTGACCCGGGTAGGGTGCGGCGGGCCCGCGCTCACCTGTGGCTCACGGAGTGATGATCGGGAAGGCGGGGTCGGGGGTGTCGAGCAGTCCGATGAGCCTGCTCAGCGCAGCGGGGTCCCCGGTGTGCTCGATCCCGTCCAGGCCGTGCCCGGCGAGCAGGCCGAGGAGCTGCGGCTTGGTGAGGGTGAGCGTGAGGTCCGCGGCGGCCTGAGTCCGGGGGTTCTCGGTCGGGATCAGCGCCCCGTTGGACAGGGCGAGCCGCACCGTAACCCCGGTGTCGGTGAAGTGGCAGTCGATGACCAGGGACTCGGTGGCGGCGCGGGGGCCGTCGATCCGGACGGCCAGGCTGTCGAAGAGCTGCTCGGTGGTCAGCGCCCCGGCCATGCCGGCGCCCAGGTCGGCTATCGGCGGAGGCTTGACGCCGTGCCGCAGCTCCAGCGCGCCGGTCAGGTAGAAACTGCGCCAGGTGGCGTTCTCGGCTCCGAAGCCGAGCCGCTGGTAGACATCGGCGAGCGCGTCCCTGGCCGCGGCGTCGCCGGGGTCGGCGAACACGGCGTGCTTGAGCAGTTCGGCGGCGAACCGCAGGTCACCGGCGTCGGCGTAGGCTCTGGCCTTGGCCAGCACGGCCTGCTGGCCGCCGATGACCTCGACGTAGCGGGTGGCTGCGGCCTGGGGCGGGTGCTGCCACAGCGAGCTCGGGTTCCCGTCGAACCAGCCCATGTACCGCTGGTAGATGGCCTTGAGGTTGTGGCTGACCGACCCGTAGTAGCCGTGCGTGTGCCAGGCGGCTTCCAGTCCCGGGGGGAGCGGCAGGTCTTCGGCGATCTCCAGCCCGGTGGCGCCGTTGTTGAGCATCCGCAGGGCCTGGTCGTGCAGGTAGGCGTACAGGTCGCGCTGCTGGGACAGGTACCGGACGACGTTCTCGGTGCCCCAGGTCGGCCAGTGGTGCGAGGCGAAGGCGACATCGGACCCGGTGGCGAACAGCTCGATGGCCTCGTTGAGGTAGCGGGACCACACCCGCGGGTCGCGAACCAGGGCGCCGCGCAGGGTGAGCAGGTTATGCAGGTTGTGGGTGGCGTTCTCGGCCATGCACAGCGCCCGCCGGTCCGGGAAGTAGAAGTTCATCTCCGCCGGGGCCTCGGTGCCCGGCGTGATCTGGAAGACGATCCGGACCCCGTCGATCGTTTCCTCCTGCCCGGTGCGGGTGACGTCCCTGGTCGGGGCGATCAGGCCCACCGAGCCCGCCGACGTCGCGATGCCCAGGCCGGTGCTGACCTGGCCGGTCGGGCTGCGGTCCAGGTTCGCGCCGTACATGTAGGCCGCGCGGCGGGTCATCGCGACCCCGGCGTAGACGTTCTCCGCCACCGCGTGCTCCAGGAACCCCTCCGGGGCCAGGATCGGCACGTCCCCGGCGCCGTCGGGCAGCACCCCGTCCACCCCGCCGAAGTGGTCGACGTGCGAATGGGTGTAGATCACCCCGGTCACCGGCCGGTCTCCGCGGTTCTTGCGGTACAGCGCGAGGCCCGCCGCCGCGGTCTCGGCCGAGATCAGCGGGTCGATCACGATCACCCCGCCCTCGCCCTCGACGATGGTCATGTTCGAGAGGTCCATCCCGCGGACCTGGTAGATGCCGTCGGTCACCTCGAACAGGCCGTGCTTGGCGCACAGTTGCGCCTGCCGCCACAGGCTCGGGTTCACCGTGTCCGGGCACTCGCCGTCCAGGTAGGAATACGCCTCCAGGTCCCAGACCACCCGGCCGTCGGCCGCCCTCACCACGCATGGATCCAGCGCATCGATCCGCCCGCGCTCGGCATCCTCGAAATCCTGCCGGTCCTCGAATGAAGCCACCATCACGCCCTTCGTCGTCGCACCGAGCCGGACCGGCGCCACCCAGCCCCCGCCCGCACAGGCAGTTTCCCACCCTGAGCAAATGCCGGGACAGCCGCCTCACCCCCCGGGCTCGAGCAGCACCTTGACCGCCCCGGTCCGCCGCGAGTCCTTCAGCGCCAGCACGGCCTCGTCCCAGCGCTCGAGCGGGAACCGGTGCGTGATCACCGGCGTCAGGTCGAAGCCGGCCAGCACGAAATCGAAGTAGTGCTCCATCGCGTGCTTGGCCACCCCTCGCACCTCCTCCACGCCGAACCCGTTGGACCCGACCACCCGCAGCTCCTTGAAGTACAGCGGCGTCCACTCGAACCGCTTCGGCGGCTCCACCCCGGAGATGACCAGGGTGCCGCCGGTGACCAGCAGCCGCAGCGACGTCTCGACGGTCTCCACCGACCCGATCGTGTCGTACACGACCGCGGGCCCGTCCTGCAGCCACTCCCGCCCGCTCCACGGCACCAGCGGTGAACCCCCCGCCCGCCGGGCGACCGCGGCCACGAGCGGATCCGGTACCGAGGACAGCACCGCATGCGCCCCGAGCCGTGCGGCCAGCCCGGCCCGCGCCCCCGGCCGCGTCGCCGCCCACACCTCGGTACCAGGAAACAGGAACCGCAGCAGCGCGATCACCGCGAACGCCAGCGTCCCCGAACCGTAGACCAGCACCGGCTGGCCGGCCGGAGGCGGCGCGAGCAGCACCGACCGCAGCGACACGCTGACCGGATCGGCCAGCACCGCCGCCTCGTCCGAGACGCCCTCGGGGATCGCGAACAGCTGCGACCCGTGCGCCGCGAACCGCTCGGCGTGCGCCCCGCCCGCCGCGGCGCAGTTACCCAGGTGGATCGAGGCGGGCAGATCACCGGACCGGAAGTTGCGGCACCACGGATACCGCCCGTCCCGGCACGCCACGCAGGGCGGGTCGATGCCGCGCGGCCGGCACGACAGCCACGGGTTGAGCACCACCCGCTCCCCGCTGTCGAGTCGGCGGCCGACCACCTCGTGCCCCAGCACATGCGGGAACGACACCAGTGCGGTGAGCGGATTGTCCCTGGACCCGTTCAGCAGGATCTGCTTGACGTCCGAGCCGCACAGTCCCGAGAACGTCGTCCGCACCCGGACCCAGTCGGCCGCGGGCAGCGGCGGTTCGGCCACGTCTTCGATGCGGGCCGGCGCGAACCGGGACACGAACGCCCGCCGGTCCACCCGGCCGCCGATGGCCGAAGCCGCCTCCCGGGCCAGGCTGTGCCGGAACACGAGCGCCTTCACGCCGCCTCCTTCGAACCCGTCCGGGCCGTGCGTCACGGCACGATGGCAGGCCCCGCCGTACCCGCGGGGTGGACGAGCGCCCCCGCCACCTGGGCGACGAAGCTGCGGATTGCCACCGTAGCGCAGCGGCGCAGGATCG
>Ga0335085_10017880_pt1 | contig 10202 bp, 9 predicted proteins | sample Lox_Sample_45_FD_206712 | JGI IMG/M metagenome (GOLD analysis project Ga0335085, IMG submission 206712) | Soil microbial communities from Loxahatchee National Wildlife Refuge, Florida, United States - Lox_Sample_4.5 | ecosystem: Environmental > Terrestrial > Soil > Wetlands | place: USA: Florida... | reverse complement strand
TTGGATGCATGGAGGAAGCCTCTCCCGATAGGGAGCCGGGCAACAGCTCCGGGAAAGGCGGCACCTCGGGGCAATCTCCGGCGGCCAGCGGCTCGGTGGTGTTGGCGGCCACGCTGTTTGCGTATGAGTCGGCAGCGTTCGGTGTTCATGTTCTGGCAGCGTGAGGCTGATCAGGTTGCCTGGCGGGGTGGTCCTGGGTTGCTGAGCAGGCTGGCGAGCGCTGCGATGGCCTCGAGTAGCAGGGCGTCGATGCGGGCCTGCTGGTCGGCGGCGCGGCGGGCGCGGAACTCGGCGATGGCGCGGTGGTGCTCGGCCTGGGCGGCGAGCTGGCGGACCCGGGCGGCCACCGCCGGGTTTACGTGGGTGGCCCGGGCGGCGGGACCGTGGCGGCTAGTCGCGGGTGAGCTCGGCGACGGCTTTTTTGGCGCAGGCATCGTCGACCAGGTCCTTGCCGGCCGCGGCGGCGGCGATGAGCGCGGCGACGGCCGCGTTGTTGAGCGCCCTGGGAAGGCCGCTTGCGACGCGGTGCAGGCGGGCGATGGCGTCGTCGGCGAACAGCGGCTCGTCACGTCCGGCCAGGCCCAGGTGGTGGCGGAGGTAGGCGGCGGACTCGGCGAGGTCCATCGGCTTGATCGTGAACCGGGTGGCGATCCGCTGGTCGAGGGCGGCGAACATGCCGAGGCGCAGCTGCCGGTTCAAGGTGGGCTGTCCGGCCAGGATCGCGGCGAAGGGGGAGGCGGAGTCCATCTCCGCGTTTGTCAGCAGCCGCAGTTCCTCTAGCTGCGCGGGGTCCAGGAGGTGCGCCTCGTCGATGATGATCACGACTCGGCGGTGCCGCTCGGCGGCCTCAGCGGCGAGCAGGTCGGAGGCCTGGGCCATCAGCTCGGCCTTGAGGTAGCGGGGCCGGTCGCCGAGGGCGCGGACGATGGTGACGTAGAACCCGCGGGCGCCGAACGAGGGGTTGGAGATGTAGATCACCTGGTGCCGGGTTGGGTCCAGCCCGGCGACCGCGGCGCGCAGCGCCACCGTCTTCCCGGCGCCGACGTCGCCGGTGACCACCCCGAGCGCCTGCTCGACGACGCAGAAGCCGATCCGGGCGATCGCCTCGGCGTGCGCGGGGCGGGGGAACAGGTCCCGGGCCGGGATGGACTTGCCGAACGGGGTGCGGGCCAGGCCGAAATGGGCGGCCCACGGCGCCGGGCTCACCGCGGCACCTCCTGCTGCTGCTCGTGGCTGGCGGGCGTAAGCGTGGCCAGCCGGGTGAAGTCGATCTTGGCGCCGGTGCCGGCCTCGTCGTCATGGGCGGCGGCGACCAGGCCGAGGTAGTCGATCCCGGTCGGGTCCGGGTCAGGGCGGGCGGCCTGCGGGACGGCCCGGTGCACGTGCCGGCGGGTGATGAACGGGGTCGCGGTCCCGGCGGGCCTGCCGTCCAGGAACACGTTGATCCGGGATAGGTCCTCGGGGTCATACCGCAGCTCCACCCGGCGGCCCGTGAGCGCCGGGTCGACGGCGTATGAGTTCCCTTCCAGCGGGACGGTCGCGGTGCGCGTGACCCGGCGCGTCACCGACCAGCGGAACGCCTCGGCCAGCAGCGCCGGGCTGGCCTGCCGCGGCGGCCCGCCGGCCTGGAACCGGCCGATCGGCCGCTGGCCGGTCTCGGCGTGCACCCGGCGGTTGGCGACCTGCTCGGCCCACGCGGCGAACAGGTCGTTCAGCTCGTCCAGGGACTCGATCCCGCGGTGGGCAGCCTCGGCCAGGAACGCCTCCCGGATATAGCGGTTGAGCCTTTCCTGCTTCCCCCTCCCTTCTGGCGAGTAGGGCTGACTGTGGACCAGGCGGATGCCCAGCACCGCGCAGGTGCGCGCCAGCCACGCATTCGAGAAAGGCGCCCCGTTGTCGCAGTAGAAAACCTCGGGCAGGCCGCGGCGGGTGATCGCCCGGCGCAGCAGCTCCTGGCAGGCGCGGGCATTCTCGTGCGCGAAGAACCGGCCGTCAGCCAGCAGCCGGGAATGATCGTCCACGATCAGGAACAGCCGCGCCCGCACCGACCCCTCCTGGCGCGGCCAGGGGACCCAGGGGCCGACCAGGACGTCGCTGATCCAGCGTTCGTTCGGCCGCGCGGCCTCATAGCGGCCGTAGGCCTTCGGCTCGGCGGCCAGCGCCTCGCGGTGCAGCCCGGCCCGGCGCAGCTGGCCGCGCACGGTCCGCTCAGACACCTTGATGCCGTGCCGGTGATAAAGGATCGAGGCGATCTGGGCGGCGGAGCGGCCGGGCAACTCCAGCCGCAGCGCCGCGGCCTCGGCGAACAGTTCCGGGTGCGCGCGCGCCGTCCCGGTATCCGCCCGCTCCGCGGGCTTGAGGGCCTCCAGGCCACCGGCGCGCCACGCCCGCAGCCACCGGTCGATCGTCACCCGCGAATACGTGCGCCGCGACCCATCCGGGTGCGCGTGCGGGCGGGCGGCGATCTGCCGGACGAGCGCCCCCCGCTCGCGGGCGGTCAGCTTCTCCCCGGCCGCCTCGGCGATCACTGCCCACCGGTGCAGCGCGATCTGCTCTTTCTGGTTGTGGTCCAACGCCGTCCTCCTCCCGTGCCGGTTATGGCGGGACAGGAGGCATGAAACGCCGCCTGCCGACGATCAGGAAGGGCGAGATTATGTTGGCGGCGATCAGCCTCCCGCCGCTCACCGACGACGCGAACCGCCACGCGCCCAGTCCGGCCCATCCCGGCAGGCCCGCCGCCGCGCCGAACGCGGCCCCGATCGCGGCCAGCGCGAACCGGCCCGCCTCGCCGGCCGGGCCGATCACCGGGCCGCCCAGCTCCACCGCCAGCGCCGCGAATCCCGCCCCGAGCTCCGCGGCGCGGCACCGGAACCGGCGCACCCAGCCGCGCGCGGTCGTATACGGCACGCCCGCCCCCGCCGCTGCCGGGCGCACCCCGCGCCCGCCGCCGGCCGCCTCGGCCAGCACCGCGCCGATGGTCTCGGCCACGTCCAGCCGCCAGGCCAGCACGAACGCCGGCAGCAGCGCATGGCTCACCCCGCACGCCACGCAGCGCACCCTGGGCACGAAGATCTTCCGGCAGCGACCCGCCGCCCGGACATAACGCCGGTACCCCGACCAGAACACCAGCGGCCCGGCGCACGCCGGGCACGCCGGCCGCGGGAACTCCACCCCGCGGCCAGCCGCCATGTACGCATCGACCGGCAGCGGGCACGGCCATACGATGGCCACGGGCGACACCGCCTCGGATCCCTCCCCGCGACCGTGGCCAAACGAAGGCGAGGAGGGATCCCTCACGCTCTGAAGGGGACGGCAAAATCCTGGCCCGCCCGAGGCAGCCAGGCACCAGCATCATCAAAGAACACAGCCGAGCACCCAGCCAGGATGCTCAGGAAGTCAGGCCGTCAACACCGCCTCTCCAGCGCGATGCGGATGGCAAACACTGAATTCAGTAGCGAAGCCAGGGCCTCTGTATCCATCTCTGGTGCAGCGTCCACCGCAGGCCACCGGGCTATCGCCCCCGCTCGCGACTCAGCTCCCGCCGAGCGCCAGGAGACCTCGATGACCAGTGCGCCCCCGACGGCCAGCTGCTGGCCAGCGCCAACGTCAGCGCTACGCCAAGAATCGAGCCCGAGCTCAATGTTGCATTGGCACAGATCAACTCAACGCGATATGGACGGCCGCCGATCCACATGAACTCGATCCCGTAGCCGCACAATCAGGCGGGTCGGCGCGCAGTTAGCTACCAGGCTTCGCGTGGTTGGCCGCCCCGGTTATGGCCCAGTGCGCGAGTAGTTGTCCGTATGTGCGTCGGCGCCCTCAGGGTGAACGTCCGCATCTGGTTGATATGGAGGTGATCGTGAGGCGCCAAGACCGAGGGCACTGTGCCTCGATCACCTGCATGATCAGGCATTATGTGGCCCGAAGGGCGAAGGTGATCGAAGATCACCCACATAATGCCGCTACCCGCGCGTTGGGTGCCTCTTTAGACGGAGCCTCGGCTCCGTGCCCTGCGGCGGGTCAGACTGGTACGCACGGCCCCGATCGCCCAGCCCACACTCCCCGGATCCTGGCCAGATGCAGTCATATCAGCGACTGCGCGCCTCAGGGTGCCGCTGGGTGAAGTCCATCGACCGGACCGACTGGCAGAGGAACGGCGTTGCGGTGACCGCGCTATAGCGTTGATCTTGTACGGTGCAGCTGACCGATCGCGTACAGGGAGGCGGGGATGGCACAGAAGATAACCGTCGCGCTGGAAGACGACCTTGATGGCGGCCCGGCGGATGAGACGGTGCGATTCGGGCTCGGCGGCACCGAGTACGAGATCGACCTGAGCAAAAAGAACGCCAATGCGTTCCGCCGCCAACTGGCGCCCTTTATCGAGCATGCCCCCAAGACCGGCCGGGGGCAGCGGCGCCGGCCCGGGCGCACCGCGTCCAGCCGTGAGCGCAGCGCGGACATCCGGGCCTGGGCGAAGGACCAGGGCATCACGGTCAGCGACCGTGGGCGCATCTCCGCGAGCGTGGCCGAGCAGTACGAGGCCGCCACTCAGGGATCCTGACCTCGGGCTGATACACGGCGGCCTCGACGGGCCGCACCCACTCGTCGCAGGTGCAGTGCTTGTGCCTGCTACTGGGCGTATGCATGGGCGCTAAGTGATGAAGAAGGTCAGGGAGAACGCGCGCCGACCCGCCGCTATGGGCGCCGGTCTCGACCGGTTGGGGCGTTGTCATTGCCATGCCGAACAGGGTGATCTGAGCGCCACGATCGGTTCGCCGGGCAGCGACCTTTCCCGATTTCCGCATAGATGGACTGGTTTGTGCTGGTTGCCAGCACTGGTGCCGATGGCTGACGATGCCTATGTGCCTGGGGTGGGGAGCGCCGGGCGCGTGGGGGTTGTGGTGCTTGAGCTGGGGATCCTCGGCCCGGTGCGGGCGGTGAGGACCGGCCGCGATGTTGCGCTGGGTGGCCCGAAGCAGCGGGCGGTGCTGGCGTTGCTGCTGGTGGATGCGGGGCGGGTCGTGCCGGCGGAGTATCTGGCCGAGGTGCTGTGGCGGGGGTCCCCGCCGCCGGGAGCGGCGAAGACGCTGCGCTCATATGTGTCGCGTCTGCGCTCGCTGCTGGATCCCGGGGCCGCGCTGGTGGCGCGGGGCGGTGGATACGTGATCACGGTTGAGCCCGACCGGGTGGATGCCGGCAGGTTTGAGCGGCTGGTTGGGGCGGCCGGGGACGCACTGGGCCGGGGTGAGGCGGCGGCCGCGGCCAGCGGCTTCGGGGAGGCGCTGGCGTTGTGGCGGGGCCGGGCGCTGGCTGATGTGGCGGATGTGGAGCCGCTGGCGCTGGAGGCCGCCCGGCTGGAGGAGTTGCGGCTGGTGGCGGTGGAGGGCCGGGTCGAAGCCGACATTGGGCTGGGCAGGCACGGCGAGGTGATCGGGGAACTAGAGCGGCTGGTAGCGGAGTATCCGGTGCGGGAGCGGTTGTGGCGGCTGCTGGTGCTGGCGCTGTACCGGGCCGAGCGGCAGGCCGATGCGCTGGCCGCCTACCGCCGCGCCCGGCAGATGCTGGCCGAGGAACTGGGGATCGAACCGGGTGAGGAACTGCGCCGCCTGGAGGAGGCGGTGCTGCGCCAGGAGGTCCCCCCGCCAGCCAGTGCGGCGGTCACCCGGGCGCTGCCGCGTGATGTCGCCGGCTTCACCGGCCGCGGCGCCGAGCTGCGGCGGCTGCTGGGGGACCTGGCGGCCGCGGCGCCGGAGGGCGGGGGGGTGGTGGGGATCTGTGCGATCGGTGGGATGGCCGGGATCGGCAAGACCACCCTGGCGGTGCACGCGGCGCACCGGCTCGCCGAGCGGTTCCCCGATGGGCAGCTGTTCTTGCCGCTGCACGCGCACACCCCGGGGCAGCGGCCGGTGGATCCCGCTGATGCGCTGGCGAGCTTGCTGCTGGCGGCCGGGGTCGGGGCCCATGCGATCCCGGCCGGTGTGGAGGCGCGGGCGGCGCGATGGCGTGACTATCTGGCGGGCAGAAAGGTGCTGCTGGTCCTCGACGACGCGGCCGGGCATGAGCAGATCCGGCCGCTGCTACCTGGCACCGCGGGCAGCCTGGTGCTGATCACCAGCCGGCGGCGGCTGGCCGCGCTGGAAGACGCGGCCGTGATCAGCCTCGACGCGCTGGCACCAGATGAGGCCGCGGCGTTGCTGGCCCGCCTGGTTGGGCGGCCCGGCCTGGACGCCGGTGATGCCGGGGTGGGTGAGATTACCCGGCGGTGCGGGTACCTGCCGCTCGCGATCGGGATGCTGGCCCGCCAGTTGCACCATCACCCAGCCTGGACCACCGCGGGCCTGGCGGCCGACCTGGCCGCGGCCCGGGACCGGCTGGAGCTCATGCGCGCGGAGAACCTGTCGGTCGCCGCCGCGTTCGACCTGTCCTACCAGGACCTCACCTCAGATCAGCAGCGACTGTTCCGCCGCCTGGGCCTGCACCCGGGCCCCGACATCGACGCTCACGCCGCCGCCGCCCTCGACGCCACCACGCTGGAGGCTGCCCGCCGCGGCCTGGAGGACCTCTATGATCAGCACCTGATCACCGAGCCCGCCCCGGGCCGTTACCGGCTGCACGACCTGCTCCGTGAGCACGCCCAGACCCTCGCCGCCAGCGACGACCCCGCCACCTGTGAAACGGCGGCCGGGCGGCTGCTCGATTACTATCTGCACAGCGCGCTGGCCGCGGGCAGCCATATCCCTCCGCAACGGATCACCAGTGCCTCGCTGCCGCCCGCCCGGCCACCGGATTGTGCGCCGCCGATAGCGACCCAAGCGCAGGCCTCGAGCTGGCTGGAGGACGAGCGCGCCAACCTGCAGGCGGCCGTCGGGTATGCCGTCGCCACCGCGCGGACCCAGCACGCCATGCTGATCCCGGCCGCCATAACCGGCTTCCTGCAGCTAGGGGGCCACTGGGATCAGGACCTCGCCCTGCTGCAGACCGCCGTGGCCGCCGCACGCCAGGCCGGTGACCGGCCCGGCCAGGGGCAGCTCCTGCTGCTGGCCGGCTTGGCACAGGCCAGCGTGGGGGACCTTGCGGGTGCCACGGCCACGTTCGAGCAGGCGCTGACGCTGTACCGCGACCTGGGCGACCCAGCCGGCCAGGGCGACGCGATCAACGGGATCGCCCAGGTGCGCCTGAATGCCGACGACTACCCCGCCGCCATCGCCTACTTCCGGCAGGCACTGGAACTGTGCCGTGAAATCGGCCACCGGCGCGGCCAGGCCAACGCCCTCAACGGCCTGGGCACGGTGTACCGGCTGACCGCGAACTACCCGGCCGCCGCCGCCAGCTACCGACAGGCGCTGGAACTATTCCGTGATGTCGGCCACCGGACCGGCGAGAGCGACACCCTGGGCGAACTGGCTGTTGTGCAGATGCTGACCGGCGACTACCGGGCCGCCGCCGCCACCTTGGAGCAGGCCATGGCCCTGGAGCGCGACGTCGGCAGCCGCTTCGGGCTGGCCCTGACGCTCCATGAGTTCGGGCGGCTGCAGCGCCTGACCGGCGACTACCGCGCCGCCGCCGCCAGCCAGCAGCAAGCCCTCGGCCAGCTCCGTGACCTCGGCAACCGGTTCGCCCAGGCTTACGCACTCAACGAACTCGGCCTGGTGCAGCAGCTGACCGGCGACTACGCCGCCGCGGCCATCAGCCTCCAGCAGGCCCTGGAGATCTCCCGCGATACCAGCGAACGGGACAGCCAGGCCGAAGCGCTCAACAGCCTCGGCGAGCTCTCGGCCCGGACCGGGGCCAGCGAGCAGGCCCGCGGCTACCACACCCAGGCGCTGGCCATCGCCCGCGAACTCGGCGTGCCCGTGGAAGAAGCACGCGCGGTGGAAGGGATCGGCCGCTCCCACCTCCACGACGGCCACCCCAGCCAAGGCGCCGCCCACCTGCGGCAGGCCCTGGCCATCTACCAGCGCATCGGAGCCCCCGACGCCCAGCGCGTCCAGGAAACCCTCACCGCTCACCGCACCGCAAAACCCAGCCAGACCCCCGCCCCGAAGCAGTGACAGCCAGCATGCGCCACACCGTGCAGCGTCCGGCAGCCCAGTAACAGTACTGGCGCCGGGCCGCCGCGCAGCATGCCAGCACGCCACCGCGGCCGCTGGACCACGATCAGCCCACCGCACCCGTGAGTCGTCCGCCAGAAGCCGCCGGCACCGCTGAGGCCGTAGCGGTGATCCCTGACTGGGCACGGTCAGTCCCGGCGGCACCTGACCGCGCCAGGCCCTGACCTGTACGGGCATCCATCGCCAGACCGCGGCTCACCACCAGGATCCCGCGGCCTGGCCGCACCCGGCGCCCAACCCGCGCCGTGGCGGCGAGACCACCAGGACACGGCCGCCAGCACAGGCGCCGGGCCGACCTGACCAGCGGCCAGCTGGGTTCAACAAGGTTGCAACAAGCCTTCAACCCCCTTCGCCGACTCTCGTCTCAAGCGCCCGGGCGGACCCGCCCAGGCGACGACGCGAAACCACCCGAAAGGGGCCCAGCCATGTACCTCCACTACCAGCTCGCCAGGGCCCGCCAGGACGAACTGATGCGGACCGCAGCCCGCGACCGCCTCGCCGCCCAGGCCCGGCGAGCACGCCCCCCGCGCCCACGCCACCCGACCGCCGCGCCCGCGCGGCGCCTGGCAGCCACGCGCCTGCGCCGGCTCTTCTCCTGACCCACCACCACCCACATGGAAGAGGACACCATGACCCGCATCCGCCGCATCCTCACCGCCCTGGCCACCCTCGCCGCTGCGCTGCTGGCATTCACCGCCGCATCCCCCGCCGCGCTCGCCATCCACGTGCCGCCACCGGGTGGCTACGGCGGGACTGTGCCGCCGCCGCCTCAGGTGCACACCGTCGTGGCCGGTGGCATGCCCGGCTGGCAGATCGCCCTGATCGCGGCCGGAGCGGCGCTACTGGCCGCCGCGCTAGCAGTAATGGCTGACCGGGCACGCGCCGCGCGGCGGCGCCAGATGGCAAGCGCCGCCTGAGCCATGACCACGGCACCACCGGCCGGGGCGGCTCTGCCTGGACACGCGGCCTTCGCGGCAGCCGATTCCCCGGGTGCCCGCCGACGGGCGCCCGCCGACGGGCGCCCGGGCGAGGCCGGCGCCGACTCGCCAGTTCCGGTTACCGGAGGCGGGCCCGGCCGGTGACCCGGGTGCGGGCGGAAGGAGATCACGATCATGACTGCAGAGGTAGGACCAGCGCCCGGTGACGCGCCAGTCACCGACCTGGTGATGCGCGCGCGCGAGGGCGATCAGCGGGCGTGGGATGCGATCGTCGAACGGTACGCCCCGCTGGTGTGGGCGATCTGCCGCCGGTACCGGCTGGCCGGCGCCGACGCCGACGACGCCGGGCAGGCCGTCTGGCTGGCGCTGGTGGACCACATCGGCCGGATCCGCGACCCGGCCGCGCTGCCGGGCTGGCTGGCCACCAGCACCGGCCGCGAATGCGGCCGGATCGTGCGCGCGGCGCGCCGAAGCTCTCCTCCCGGCTGCCACGTGCTGGACGCTGAGGACATTCTCGACGAGCAGGCCGCGCGACCCGTCGATGAGCTGCTGCGGGCCGAGCAGCACGCGGCGCTGCGGGAGGCGCTGGCCGGCCTGCCGCCGGCATGCCAGCAGCTGATCGCCCTGCTGGCCCAGGACCCGCCGCTGACCTACGCCCAGATCAGCGCCCGGCTGGGCATCCCTGCCGGCAGCATCGGGCCCACCCGCCGCCGCTACCTGGCCAAACTCCGCCGCCACCCGGCCATCGCCGCCCTGGCCAACACCGAACCCGCCAGCCTGGCAAATGAGCCGCCCGGCCATGCCGTCACGCCCTGACGACCACTACCGGCACACCCACGGATACCCCGCGGCGCCAGGACCCTGCTAGTCAAGAGCCGGTACCGGCGGGCCGCGCCTGCCCGCCGGCCACCGCACCAATGCGCGGATCAGGCCGGACGCAGATCAGGGAAATCTGGGGCACCAACACCCAGCGACTGGCCAATGGCGCAGCCGCCCCGATTCGGCAACTGCACGGAATTGAACCGCGTTGACACGAACCGTCGGACTCGCAGTTGAGCGTGCACGAATGCCTCTGACCGCTATGGCTGACTTGTGGTGTGTCGCTGACCCCAGCCAGGCGCGGCGACGATCCCCTCAAGGCTGATCCGCCCGG
>Ga0335085_10017878_pt1 | contig 10203 bp, 17 predicted proteins | sample Lox_Sample_45_FD_206712 | JGI IMG/M metagenome (GOLD analysis project Ga0335085, IMG submission 206712) | Soil microbial communities from Loxahatchee National Wildlife Refuge, Florida, United States - Lox_Sample_4.5 | ecosystem: Environmental > Terrestrial > Soil > Wetlands | place: USA... | reverse complement strand
CCGGTAACGCGGATCGGTCCCTGGGACCTGGTCCACGCGCGCGTCTACCCGGGGATTCCCGAAGCCGCGCTCACCCGGCTCCAACGGGAGGCGATTCACTCCGTGACGAAAGTGCTGGTGCGGCGCGAGCGCGTCCCGGTCCCGACCCTCGTCCAACAGATTTACGAGGGCGCCTTCGAGTATCAGCAAGCGCACCCCGACGACGGTCCCGAACCCGAGGCGCTCGCCGCCATCGAAACCGTGGTCCTTCTCCTACTCTTAGAGCACTCATGTCTCTCGCCGACGACGTAGCCGCGTTCACCGCGGCCTATGAGGCGCTGCCGGTAGCCTGGAACATGCCGACCCTCCCGCGCCCGGTCCTCGCCTTCCTTCTCGCCGCGCGAGACCTCGGCGCGCGCTTCGCGCTCGAACCGGTCGCCGTGGCCGACACCCCCGAGCGATTGAACGCGGTCCGGGAGAACACGCCGTGGGCCGTGGTCCAAAGCGAGGTGCTGGCCCGGCTCGCGGTCGGCGCGAACACGAGTGTCGAACACCTGACGTGTATCCAAGCGGTCCGCAACGCCAGCACCATTTCCTCGGACTCGGCCGTCTTTCAAGCCTTGCTCGCGAAGATGTACACGGCCGAGCGCGGCGCCCGCGTGGCGCATGGACTTGGCGATTTGCCTCCCCTGATCAAGATCTAGATACTTTCCCCCCCTCCTCTTTCCCACGACGGATATGACTTTTCTTATTCGCGCCCGCAACGTCAACGACGCCTACCCGGCCGGGGTACAGTTGCTCCGGACTACCGGTATTGTGCGTCCCTCCCGCTACGGCGAAACCATCGAGCTCGACGAGCCCGTGGTGACGCACTATGACCACCCCCACGAGCGCGTCCTGTTCGATCCAATACGGGACGCCAATCCCTTCTTCCATTTGTTCGAGGCCCTCTGGATTCTCGCTGGCCGGAATGATGTGGCCTTCCTTACCCGCTTTAACAAGCGAATGGCCGAGTTCTCGGACGACGGAACCACGTTTCACGCCCCCTACGGCGCGCGCCTCCGGTCCGAGTCGAAAGACCAACTCGCCATTGCCATCCGTATGCTTCGCCAGGACCCGTCGTCGCGCCGCGTCGTCTGCTCCATCTGGGACCCGGTCCGGGACCTCGACGCCGTGTCGAAGGACATTCCCTGTAACGACACGATCAAATTCGAAGCGCGCGATGGGCGCTTGAACATGACCGTGTTCTGCCGCTCGAACGACATCGTGTGGGGGTGCTACGGCGCGAATGCCGTGCAGTTCTCCATGATTCAGCAGTACGTGGCCGAGTGCGTGGGGCTGCCGATCGGGTGGTACGAGCAGGTGTCCTGTAACTTCCACGCGTACACCGGCGTCTGGGAAGGAAAGTGCGGGCCCTGGACAGATCAGTACAGCGTCGGGCGAGCGGTAGTGCGGGGCTTGCTCAGCACGGGCGTGGCCCCGGAAGCGTGGGACTTCGACTGCGCCGCGTTCCTCGATCATGTGGAGGACGGCGACCTCGTAGCTTGGCCCTATGCGCACTCCTTCTTCCCTCTCGTTGCGCTCCCGATGGCCCGCGCCTGGGAGTCCTACAAAGCGGGGACGTATGCCGGGGAGCTGTCCACGTCCTCGATCGACTGGCACGTGGCCGGGCACGCGTGGATCGAACGGAGGGCGCACCGATGAGCTTCGCCCTCGATCGATTGCGCGTGCTGCGCGCCGGCGGGAACGTGGTCCGGTTCCACACGAACCCGACCGCGCGGACGCAAACCGTGGCCGAACACTCGTTCTTCGCCGCGCAGCTCCTTCTCCAATTCTACCCGGAGGCGGATCGCTCGCTCCTCCTCGCGGTGCTCGATCACGACCTTCCGGAAGGATTGGTGGGGGACGTGCCGTTCCCGGCCAAGCGCGATTTCCCGGAGCTCAATGCCGCACTCGATCGGGCCGAGGCGTCCGTGGCGCAGAAATGGCACTTCGCATCGGTGACCAACTTAACTTCCGGAGAGCAACTCTGGCTCCGGCTCGTGGACCTGCTCGAATGCCTCTGGTGGGCGTACGAACGCGTGAAGCACGGGGATTCGACCTATCACCTCGTAATGCGCAATTGCATCCCCGGAATCGCATCGCTAACGGACACGATCGAGCGCGACACCGAATCTTGCTCTCAAGCGGAGTCCGAAGCGATGACCGAGGTGCGCGCGTTCGTGCGTGAATTGTTCGCGGACCTGAATGTCCCGGGACCGGTCCTATGAGCTACCTCGACCGCGTAGGAGCGATCGCCGCCGCGGACGCGGCCCGGCTCCAGCAAAAAGACGTCGAGTACGGGGGCAGCTGGCTCAAGCGGGGCGGAGTCGGCGCCTATTTCGTAATGGTGCGCAAGATCGATCGGCTTGAGACGCAAGCGGCGAAGTTCGGTTTCGACGTGTTCCGCGCGCTCGCGGACACGTCCTCCGGAGAATCCCTCGTCGACACGATCCGCGACTTACGCGGCTATCTCTTACTGATCGAAGCCGAGCACGAGGAGCGAACGGGACGGGAACTGCGCACGGCGCAAACGAACGCGTCTCAGGACGCTCCGGCTGCGGCCGCGGCGCCGGGCAACTTGGTCCAGGATCAATTCGGGGCCTCGTGGTGCTTTACTCCCCGCGGAAAGGGAGGCATTCGGGTGCTCCACTACCGTCAATTTGATTCGTCCAAGTGGAAACCCTACCTCACGACGACCGGGGCCTACGTCGACGTGTGCTCGATTCCTCGAAGCGATCTTGCGCCCGACGTGGCCCGGGTCGCGAGTCAACTTCTTCCCGACTTTCTGTTCCTCGGGGCCGGAGGCCCGGACTTTTCGTGGCAATGCGGCTATCTTTGCGTCCGGGCCTCACCAAAGTCCAACTGGACCCGGCTCGTCGTAGGCGGATACAAGACCTTTGCCACTCGAACGCATTACCGACACCTGCTTTCTCCCTCCCACCCCTTCCTGTCCGTCGCGGACACCCTCCTCGATTGCTATGACGACGTTGAACGGTAAGACCGACTGGGAGGCCCGATGGATGGAACGGGCACACTCCCTTGCCAATTGGTCGAAAGACCCTTCCACCAAAGTCGGGTGTGTGGTGGTCTCGGCCCAGCACGCCGTGGCCGAAGGTTACAACGGCTTTCCCCGCGGCGCCGACGACAATCCCATTCTGTATCGGGACCGCGCGCAGAAGTACGAGCGCATCGTGCACGCCGAGGCGAACGCCGTGGCCTTCGCGGCCCGCTACGGGATCGAGTTGCAAGGGAGCCGCGCCTACGTCACCTTCCCCACTTGCCCGATCTGTGCCGGGCTGTTGATCCAGGTCGGGATTACGTCGATCGTGGTGCGGATGCCACGGTGCCTGTATTGCGCGGCACAAGCCGCCGGCCGCGAGCACGTATCACTGCGGTACGGCACGCCGGAACACGCGACCTATAAACACGTGCTCTCGACCGGGAACGGACCCGAGGAGGTCCCGTGCGCGCTTCCGCGCAACCCGGCGTGGCTCGAACGGTTCGAGATCAGTAAGCAGCTGTTCGCGGAAGTCGGGATTCCGGTGATCGAAACGTGATCGAAGAAGACGACCGGGGCCCGTACGTCGTCGCGACCACCGGGGAGCGCGTCCCCGTGGAGCGACTCGTCCCGCTCCAGTTCTCGGTGCGCACGGTGATGGTGACCTCGATGAACGGGCAAGACGTCCCGCAATGGGTCGACGTGACCGAAGCGCTGGCGGTGTACGCGGCCCTCTCTCGCCACTGGTATACCCGGGTTCAATCTCAGGAGACCGAACTTGCCGACCTCCGCGCCTGCCTTACCCAACATGGAATCCCCTTCCGCTCGGTGTAGCGGGCGTCCCCCGGACTGGGCGCCCTGCCCGAACGCGCCGACACACACGGTCCTGCTCCACGGCCGCGTGCTCACGGGGTCGTGCCTGACGTGTCTCAGTCCCGTGGTCGACGAAATCCTGGCGATGGGCCACGGCTCCTGCCGTACCGAGAAGTGGGACCCGAGCCGTGTGCCGCCGAGCGATCCCCCGGTGATCGGGAAAGGCCCGTTTTGGAGCTCGGCGAAGGAGACCATGTGGAGACGCCGGTAAACGCCATTCGCGCGGCGAAAGACGCGGACACCTGCACATGGTGAAACGGTGGTGTTGGATCGGGCTCACGGTCCTCGTGGCCGGCTGCGCGAGCCTCACCACGGCCCCGCGCACCTGCCCCGAGCTGCTCGGCCGGGTCTACGTGTACGAGCCTTCGGGAGCGGTCGACACGATCCCGCTCGTCCAGGACACCTGCCGGCACACCCCCTAGATGCTCGGACCGCGCTTTCCGCGCCTGTCCGGCGTCGTGGGCTTCGACATCGAGACCCGAGACCCGTTGCTCAAGACACTCGGCCCCGGCTGGTGCTTCCCCGACGCGGGCGACATCGTCGGCTACGCGTTCGCCTGGGGCGCGGACGACGCCGAGTACTACCCGGTCGGGCACGAGGGGGGCGGCAATCTCCCGCGGCGTGGCGTGGAACGATTCGTTCGGGACACGCTCACCAATTCGTCCGTGACGCTCGTGGTCCACAACTCGTTGTACGAGAAAGGCTGGCTCCGGCGCGGGGGGATTCCGATGCGCGGCCGGGTGTACGATACACAAACGGCCGCTCCCCTCGTGGACGAGTACCGCTTTAGCTACGCCCTCGACGCCCTCGCGAAGGACTATCTCGGACGGGGGAAGGACGAGACCGCGCTGCTCGCCTACGGGCGCTCGCTCACCACGGTCAACGCCAACGGCCGCACGGTCAAAGCCTATCGCACCATCCGCGACATTAAGACCAATTTGTGGCGATTTCCCGCGGACCAGGTGCGCACGTACGGCGCCGCGGACGCCCGGGCGGCGCTCGACCTGTGGACCGTGTTCGAGCCGCTCGTGCGGCGGGACGGCCAATGGGAGCTCTTCGAAATGGAGACCCGGCTCATCGACGTCCTCATCGAAATGCGGTGGCGAGGCGTCCGGGTCCAACACGACGAGGTCGTGCAAGCCATCGCCCGGCTCGAACGGGAGCAGGCGCAGCTCCAACGCGCGCTCGATCGCGCGGCCGGCTTCCACGTCGACGTCAATCTCGAACCCCTCCTCTCCAAAGCATTCCGCGCCGAAGGCATAATCCCCCCGCAAACTGCCAAGTCCGGGCGCGACTCGTTCCGCAAAGGCTGGCTCGATACCGTCGACACTCCACTCGGCCGGCTCGTGAACGGCGTGCGCCGGATCGAGAAAGCGATCAACACGTTTTTGAAAGGTTGTATCCTCGACAAAACGGTGCACGGGCGCGTGCACCCCACCTTCCACCCACAAAAGTCGGACGAGGGCGGCGCGGTCACCGGTCGCTTTAGCGGCAGCAATCCCAACTTTCAGTTTCTCCCCGCCCGCGACAAAGAAGTCAAGCGCCTCGTGCGCGGTGCCCTGCTCCCCGAGGAAGGGGCCGAGTGGGCCGCGTGCGACTATTCGCAACAGGAGCCGCGGCTCACCGTGCATTACGCCGTGCTCGGGGGCGTCCGGGGCGCGAAGACCGCGCAGCGTCGCTACATCGAGCACCCGGACATGGACTACCATCAGTTCATGGCCGAGCTGACGGGGCTCGAACGGGACCGGGTGAAGCCCATCAATCTTGGCGTCGGGTACGGGATGGGGGGCGCGAAGCTCTGTCGTTCCCTGGGGCTCCCGACCAAATTCATTACCAAACCCGATCGAGCGACCGGGAAGCCGCGGGAAATTGAAGTGGCGGGCGACGAGGGCCAAGCCATCCTCGACCAGTACCACGCCAACGCTCCGTTCGTGCGCGGACTCTCGGACCTGTGTGCGCGGAAAGCCGAGCAACGGGGATACGTCACCACGCTCATGGGGCGCCGGTGTCGACTGTCCGGCGGGAAACACGGCTATGGGCGGCAGGATTGGTTCTATAAAGCCATGAACCGGCTGATCCAGGGCAGCGCCGCGGACCAAACCAAGCTCGCAATGCTCGCGTGCTGGGACGCGGGCTATGTTCCCCTCGTCACGGTCCACGACGAGCTCGGGTTCAGTGTCCCCGACCGCACGACCGCGCGCACGATCGCAACGCTGATGGAAAATTGTGTCACGCTTCAAGTGCCTTCGAAAGTCGACGTCGAGCTCGGCCCGTCGTGGGGATTGGCCGCGGAGCAACTTCAATCTGAGACCGAGGACTGATTGATGAAGCCAGTACAACTCGCAACCCGGGCCGGGGTAGAGGCCGCGCGCCTCGTGCGATCCAATGGGCGCCTCTGCCCACTCCGCAAAGACGGGATGACCGCGTTCGAACATCGACTTGCGCAACAGCTCGAAGACACAGGTAATCCCGAAAAGATTCTGGGCCGTGTTGAAGAGTTAGCCTTCGAAATTGATCGCTTGGTTGGGATCGCCTCAGCATCCATGCGAACAGGAGGACGGGCGCTCCTTCCCGCGATCGCCCTTCAAATGGCCTGCCGCGACTACCAAATACAACGAGGCCGGGAACGAGACATGGCGTTATTACGTGCTCAACGGATCGCAGCACACAACGACGCAATAATCCAAAAGGCAAAATGAGTGAGCAGGAGCTCGTTGCCTACCTCGACTACCTCCAGCAGTTCGAATGGGCGCGGAAACGGGAGGGCAGCGCGTAATGCAGGAGATTCTTCTGAGTCCACGGCAATTTGCCGAGCTTGTGCAAGGCGTGGCCGGCGACCCCCGGTCCAGGTACCGGGTGGGGGAGACGCTGATCGTGCGGGAAACGGGCACGGAGCGCGAAATCCACCTCCATCTCACTTTCCTCGATACCGCCCCCGAGGTCGGGGGACGGTGCCCGCGGTTCGGGATGACGGTGCTACCCGTCGATGCGCGGTGGAACCGACTCTGGACGGAAGCGATGAAGGAACCGCCGATGTTCCGGAGCTGGCTCCACGGGCTCATGCGCGCGGTCAACGAGGCCGTGGACGAGGAAACGTTTCTCGGACTTCAACACGAGGGGTAATCCCCGCCATGGACTGCCCCTTATGCGCGAAACCGATCACCACTCCGCCGACGGATACCTGCGTGCTGCTTCTGCCCGGCGGGATCGTTCGCGCGGTCCACACGGAATGCTTCGACCGCCACCGCCTTCGGTACAGTCACCGCGAAGGCCAACAGCAGTACCGTCGCCGATGTACCCGGTGCGGCCGGCTCCTCTACGCCGAGCATAGCCGGCCGGGCGAAGGCGGGATTCTGTGTCACGACGGACAACCAGCCACTTGGAGTTAACGATGCCTCCACGACTTCCCCTCGTCCTCTATCACGCCAACTGTTGGGATGGATTCTGCGCCGCGTTCGTGTTGTGGAAACACTATGACGGGGCGATCGACGCGCGGCCGGTGCGGTACGGGGACCCGCTTCCGGACCCGTTAGACACGGTGGTTCGCTCCGTGTTCGTGGTCGATTTCTCCTGGCCGCTCGTCGAGCTCCGCGCGCTCGCGGCCGAAAGCGCGCGACTCCACGTCCTCGACCATCATCGGACCGCGATCACCGCGCTCCGGGGACAGAGCCTCGGCCCCTTCGCGACACTCGACCTCCGGGAGGACTGGTCCGGGGCGCACCTCGTGTGGAGCCGCTACGGACCCACCGAGACGTTGCCCTGGCTCGTGGCCTATACCGAGGACCGGGACCTCTGGCGCTGGGCGTTGCCTGATACGCGGGAGATCAATGCCGCCCTCCGTTCGTATCCGCTCGATTTCGAGCTGTGGGATTCGTGGGGACCCGACGTCCCGCCCACGTTCGTGGCCGAAGGGGCCGCGATTCTCCGCGCCGAAGCCGCCGTGATCGAGCGTCACGTACGCCACGCACAGCGCAATGTTCCCTTCGCGGGACACGAGCACGTGTCCGTCGTCAACGCGACGTCTCTCCAATCCGAAATCGGGCACGCGCTCGCGAAGGACGCCTTCTTCGCCGTGTGCTGGTTCGAAGACCGGCACGGGGACACGGTCTACTCGCTTCGCTCCGCGGAGCACGGGGCGGACGTGAGCGCGATCGCGGCCCGGTTCGGAGGCGGAGGCCACGTCCACGCGGCCGGATTCACCCTGCCCCGCGGAGTGCCCCGGCCGTGAACACCTTCACCACGCCGCTCCAAGTCGAACGGGTCGGAAAAAAGACCTGGCGACTCCTCACCCCGCTGACGTACGGCCCGTACACCGTCCCCGCCGGCTTCCGCACGGACTTCTGTTCTGTGCCGCGCATCCCGTTCGCGTACGACTGGCTCGGGAACCGGGCGCAGCGGGCCGGGACGGTCCATGATTGGCTCTATGCGACGCGGCGCCTCCCCCGCGCCGAGGCGGACCGACTTCTGCGAAAGATGGTCCGGGCGGACGGGGTCGGCCCGCTGGGCGCTTTCCTCATGTACGCGGCTGTCCGGCTGTTCGGGGGCCGCGACTACACGCATCCCCGATGAGCAAGCTGCCGAACCGCCCACAGCACTACGTTGCCGGCCGGACCGTCTCGAAAGCCGAACGCGCGACGTGGATTCCCCTCGACACTCGCACCCGGGTCGTCCTCGAAGCGCAATGCTGTGATTGTACGTGGGGCCGGGTCTATGACTCAGCGGCCGTGCCCACCGAGCCGGGGACGCGGCCGTTAGTCGGAGAGTCCGCGCGCATGCACGCCAAGGCGCACCAGCACCGCGTGGTCTATTCCTATCGGAAGTTGAGCGAGTACCGCGGTGCCTCGTACCCGAAGGACCGGTGGAAGAAGCCGAAATGAGTGAAGGGCGAATGTGGACCTATCTCCGGACCGCGTTCCGGACGGAAGGGGTCCTCGCGGAACGGCTGACGGAGCGACTCAACCCGGGCGTGCCGGACGTTTTGTGGACCTTTGAGGGCCGCACGGGACTCTTGGAGCTGAAGTGGCTCCCCGCGTTCCCGACCGATCGGACCGTCACCCCGCTCCTCACCTACGGCGCCCACGGACTTCAGCCGGACCAGGCCTTTTGGCTCGGCCGCTGGGCGCGGCGCGGGGGCCGCGCGCACGTGCTGCTCCGCATCGGCACGGACGACTGGTGGCTTTGGACCGCGTTGCCCACGGTCGTGTGGACGGGAGCGATTCGCACGACGTGGGCAAACACGCATCCGACCCACGTGTGGGATGCCGAGACCTTCAATACGCGCCACCTGGTCCGGTGTCTTTGCGGGTAGTCCCGGCCACGGTCACCGGGCTCCGCGCCTATAACCCGCAGGGCTCCGACTTCGCGCTCGTGACGCGGCTCCGCCGGCTCCAATTCTCGGGGGAAGCGCCCGTGTGGGCGCTCGCGCTCGCTCACGATTGCTATCTGGGCGTGGCCGCGTGTCACGAGGACGTGGTTTATCTCCACGTCTCCGGACCGTACCGGCGACGGGGGACGGGGTACGTGCTCTGGCGCTGGTTGCGGCTCGACGGGCGCCCCGAGCTCCGCGCCCTCGTAAGCGGAATCGGCGCCGAAGCGTTTGCGGAACGGCTCGGGTACCGTGTGACGGATCGAAAAGGCCACCTTTGGACGTTCGGTTTCGGGGTTTCTTCGCCGTTACGCGGCGGGGAAGTAACCGGTTAACCGGTTACGAATTTCTCGGACGTTCCCCCACGAGCGAAATAGACGGTTACTATTTCGCGCCCCCCGCGGCGCGGTGCTTTGGCCTTTCTTCGGGGGTGTGTATGGTGGGAAATGATGAAAATGGCCGGGGGCGTAACGGTAAGGGTGTACCGCGCTCGGCGATTAGGGGGTTACTTTACCCGAATAGAGCCCGAAAACGGTGCGAAACGGAAAGGTGCCTAATACCGGGCTAATACCGGGCGCGGAGGCCGGTAACCGTTGGCCGCGGCGCGGGTTCGAGGCGCGAGCCGGAGCTCGCCATATATAAAGGACGCGCGCGCCCGCGCGCGCATATGGGGGAGATTTTTTCGAAAAAAATTTTTCTCTCGAAAACGCACGACTGTCTAACTGCCTAATACCGCGAGGACGGAAGTAGTGCGGGAGATGCGACTTCCAAACCAGTTAGGTCGCCAGTTAGGTCGAAGGTGGGTCTAATACCGTCACCATAGAGGTCTAACTGGGTGCGTCAGTACTTCCTGATACCGTGGTGGTAGGCGGGAGAACTGGGTACAGACGCCCCGGCTTCCGTTTTTGCGACAAAAAAATTTCGCGCTAAAATCTTCCCTTCTAAC
>Ga0335085_10017877_pt1 | contig 10204 bp, 9 predicted proteins | sample Lox_Sample_45_FD_206712 | JGI IMG/M metagenome (GOLD analysis project Ga0335085, IMG submission 206712) | Soil microbial communities from Loxahatchee National Wildlife Refuge, Florida, United States - Lox_Sample_4.5 | ecosystem: Environmental > Terrestrial > Soil > Wetlands | place: USA: Florida... | reverse complement strand
GGAAGAAGATGAGCAGCGCCAGGCGGAATTGCTTGCCGAGCAGAAAGCCAAGCGGGACGCCCGCTACGCTGCGCGCAAGGCCCGCGGCAAGAAGCGATAGCGCCGCCCGCCTCAAGACGGGCAATTGCGACTGAACCGGTCGGGCATGGTGGACGGCACCATGCCCGATTGGTCTTGGGCGTCAGTTCTTCTTCATCATTCCGTCGTCTTTCTTCATGCTATCCTTGGACATCCCGTCGTCCTTCTTCATGCTGTCCTTGGACATGGTGTCCTTCTTCATGCTGTCCTTGGCCATCGAATCCTTGGCCATCGAGTCCTTGGACATGGTGTCCTTCTTCATATCGTCGGCAAAGGCCGCCGGGGCGAGTGCGAGGCTGAGCGAAACGGCGGCAGCCGAGACAGCGAGCGTGAAGCGGGTGCGAATGGTCATGATGGTCATCCCTTCGATGATTGTTTGAGCAAGCGACTGACGCCGCTTCCCTGCTCGACGCGCCGGCCTGCCCGCTTGTTACGGAAGGATCAGAAAAAAATTTTCGTCGCCGCGGCATTGGCGCTTTGCGGTCGCCGCTTTTCTTTGGAATTGACACAATTTCGCCCGCGAAGGTCGTGTTAGTGGCATTTGGCATATCCCTTGACGATTGAGCAGGGTGTGCGCCGCAATAAGCCGCGGACCGTTGCGGCGACATTCGAGCCCTCAAGACCATGAGGTTGCGGTCTGCAATCAGACCGGACGGCCGGGGTGGATTTCAGGCTAGGGTGGCGCGCCAGGCCGGCGCTTCAAGTACCAATCAAGGGTTGAATACAGGGAACCTTCGTCATGCTTACTCGCCGTCATCTCATCACCTCGGCGCTCGCCGCACCGGCCATTCTTCAGCTCGGGATCGGCACCGCGAAGGCTGCCACGACGCTGAAGATCTCGCATCAATTCCCCGGCGGGACCATCGACAAAGGCGATTTCCGCGACCGGCTTTGCCGCATGTTTGCTGCCGAAGTCGCCAAGCGCAGCAAGGGTGACATCAACGCCGAGATCTACCCGAATTCCTCGCTGATCAAGACCAATGCGCAGTTCTCGGCGATGCGCAAGGGCGCGCTCGACATCAGCCTCTACCCGATGCCCTATGCCGGCGGCGAACTGCCCGAGACCAATATCGGGCTGATGCCGGGGCTGGTCGCGACCTACAGTCAAGGGTTGCGCTGGAAGAAGGAGCCGGTCGGCAAGGCGCTGACCGATTTCCTTGCCGACAAGGGCATCCTCCTGCTCTCCTGGATCTGGCAGGCCGGCGGCGTCGCGTCCCGCTCGCGCCCGATCGTCGCCCCCGAAGATGCCAAGGGCCTGAAGGTGCGCGGCGGCTCGCGCGAAATGGACATGGTGCTGCAGACCGCGGGCGCCTCCGTGCTCTCGGTGCCCTCGAACGAGATCTATCAGGCGATGCAGACCGGCGCCTGCGACGCCGGCATCACCTCCTCCACCAGCCTGATCTCCTTCCGCCTGGAGGAGGTTTCGAAGGCCCTCACATCCGGCGCCGGCGCCTCCTACTGGTTCATGCTGGAGCCGCTGATGATGTCGAAACTGGTGTTCGACGGGCTGCCCAAGCCCCACCAGGACATCATCCTGGCCGTCGGCAGCGAGCTCGAGGATTTCGGCCGGCAGGGCGCGCAGGCCGACGATGTCGAGGTCGCCAAGGTCTATGAAAAGGCTGGCGCCAAGGTCGCGCCGCTCGATCTCGCAACCGTCGGCAAATGGCGTGACATCGCCCGCGACACCGCCTGGAAGGACTACGGCGCCAAGACCGCCACCGCAGCCACCCTGTTGAAGCTCGCCTCCAACGTCAGCGCATGATGCACGCTCCGCTCCCGGATCGTGATGACGCAGCCGAAAAGACGGCCACCGGCAACAGGCTGGTGGCCGGGCTCGCGGGGGCGCTTTCGTTCCTCAACACTATCATCGTGGTGTTCGCGGCTGTGGCCCTGATCGCAGCCTGCGGCATTCTCAGCTACAGCGTGATCGGACGGGCGCTGTTCCAGGCCGCCAATTACTGGCAGGACGAGGCTGCGGTGTTTCTCCTGGTCGGCGCCACCTTCATGACAACCGCCTATGTGCAGTCGCGGCGCGGCCATGTCTCGATCGAGGCCTTTGTCGGCTTGCTCCCGCCGCTCGCCAACCGAATCCGGCTCTGGCTGGTCGATGTCGCGAGCTTCCTGTTTTGCGCCTTCTTCGCCTGGAAATCCTGGACGCTGACGCAGGAAGCCTATGTCGACGGCCAGGTGTCGAACTCGATGTGGTCGCCACCGCTGGCGATTCCCTACGGCCTGATGGCGTGCGGCATGACACTGTTGTGCCTGCAGCTTCTGCTGCAGATCGTCGTGCCGCTTGCGGGAGCCTCGCGCCGATGAGCGTGCTTGGAATTGGCGTGAGCTACGGGCTCGCAACCCTTGCCGCCATGTTCTCGGGGATGCCGATCGCCTTTGCGCTCGGCGCCGTCGCCGTCGTGTTCATGGGCATCTACATGCCAGCTGCATCCCTCGATACGGTGACGCAGAACGTCTATGAGGAGATGGCGTCCATCACCCTGCTGTCGATCCCGCTGTTCATCCTGAAGGGCGCGGCGATCGGCCGCTCGCGGGCCGGCCAGGACCTCTATTCGGCACTGCATGCCTGGCTGCATCGGGTGCCCGGCGGGCTCGGCGTCGCCAACGTGTTTGCCTGCGCGCTGTTTGCGGCCATGGCAGGCTCCTCGCCCGCGACCTGCTCGGCGATCGGCTCGGCCGGCATTCCGGAGATGCGCAAGCGCGGCTATTCCGGCGGCTTTGCAGCCGGCATCATCGCCGCCGGCGGCACGCTCGGCATCCTCTTGCCGCCCTCGATCACGATGATCCTGTTTGCGGTCGCCGCGGAGAAATCGTTGGGCCGGCTGTTCCTCGCCGGCATCGGGCCCGGCCTGCTCCTGGTTTCGCTGTTCGGCGTCTATGCCGTGCTGCGCTTCCGTCGCGAATACCAAATCGCGCAATTCGCCTACGAGAAGGGCGGCCCGGCCGCCGCCATCCTCGCCAGGGACGAGTTCACGCTCGCCGAGCGCTTCAGCGTGCTGCCGCGCGTCATCCCCTTCGTGCTGCTTCTGACCGGGGTGATGATCGCGCTCTATGGCGGCTATGCCACGCCCTCGGAGACCGCCGGCCTCGGCGGGCTGCTCGCGCTGGCGCTGATCGCCATGATCTACGGCGTCTGGCGGCCCACCGATCTCGCGCCGATCCTGACCTCGACCATCCGAGAATCCACCATGCTGATGCTGATCATCGGCATGTCTCTGCTCTATTCCTATGTGATGAGCTACCTGCATATCTCGCAGTCGGCGGCGGAGGCGATCGTCGCCATGCACCTGCCGCGCTGGGAATTGCTGTTTGCGATCCTCGTGCTGGTGGTCGTGCTCGGCTTCTTCCTGCCCCCGGTCTCGATCATCCTGATGACGGCGCCGATCATCCTTCCGCCATTGAGGGCAGCGAATTTCGACATCATCTGGTTCGGCATCATCATGACCATCGTGATGGAGATGGGCCTGATCCACCCGCCGGTGGGGTTGAACATCTTTGTCATCAGGAACGTCGCGCCCGACATCCCCTTGAGCGAGGTGATCTGGGGCACGCTGCCCTTCGTGCTCTTGATGATGGGCGCCGTGCTGGTGCTGTGCTTGGTGCCGGAAATTTCGACGCTGCTGCCTGACATAGTGATGGGCCCAGACGGGAGCCGGTGACCTCGTTGGGTGGGCAAAGCGAGGCGTGCCCACCAGGTCCTTGATGCGAACGGTGGGCACGGCGCAAATGCGCCTTTGCCCACCCTACAATTTACGTATTCGCCCTTCGCCTTTTCGCATTCAGCGCCGAGGCCACGCGGCTCACCGGCGGATGTCCCAGCAGCCGGCAAATCTCATTAGTCGCCGCGAGCAACTTCTCCATGTCGACGCCGGTCCTGATCCCCATGCCCTCCAACATATAGACCACGTCCTCTGTCGCGACATTGCCGGTGGCCCCTGGCGCGTAGGGGCAGCCGCCGAGGCCGCCGGCAGCACTATCGATCACGCGCACGCCCTCCTCCAGGCCGGCAGAGAGATTGGCCAGTGCCTGGCCATAGGTGTCGTGGAAGTGCATTGCGAGTCTTGCGAGGGGGACGTGCTCCGCGACCGCGCGCAGCATTTGCCTTGCCTTCAGCGGCGTGCCCACCCCGATGGTGTCGCCGAGCGAAATCTCGTAGCAACCCAGCTCCCATAGCTGCTTGGCAAGCTCAGCGACCGCCTGCGGCTTGATCTCGCCGTCGAACGGACAGCCGAGCACGCAGGAGATATAGCCCCGCACCGGCACGCCATCCTGCCTGGCGCGCGCCAGCACCGGCTTGAACCGCTCGATCGATTCCACAATCGAGCAGTTGATATTGGCGCGGGAAAAGCCTTCCGAGGCCGCCGCAAACACCGAGACCACCTTGGCACCGGCGGCGCGCGCGGCGTCGTAACCCTTCTCGTTCGGCACCAGCACATGGAATTCGGCCCCGGGAATGCGGCTGAGGCCACGCAGCACCTCGTCGGAGCCGACCATCTGCGGGATCGCTCTCGGCGAGACGAAGGCGCCGACCTCGACGGTCTTCAGCCCCGCATCGACCAGCCGCTCGACGAAGGCGATGCGATCGTTGACGCTGACGGGCGTCTTCTCGTTCTGCAGGCCATCGCGCGGCCCCATCTCGATGATGCGGATTTGGTCGCTCATGCTGCTCACTCGCCGATCGGCTCGACCTCGGCGAGTTCCACGCCTTCCTGGACGATGTCGCCGACCTTGCATTTGATGGCCTTCAACACGCCGGCAAACGGCGCGCGCAGCGTCTGCTCCATCTTCATCACTTCCAGCGTCAGGATGGCCGCGCCCTTCTCGAGTGTCGCGCCCTCCTCCGCAAGCACCGCGACCACGGTGCCCGGCAGCGGCGCCACGATCTTGTCCTCGCCAACCTGCTCCTCGGTCTCACCGCCGAACGGATCAACCCAGTGCAATTCGAAGCGGCCGTTGCGGGTGCGCAGGTACAGTTCATGACCCTCGATGATGGCCGTGATGGGCGTCTTCACGCCATCGAGCGTGAGATCGAAGCCGCCGCGCTCGGATGGAGTAGCCGTGAATGAAAGCTCACGCTCACCGACCGCAAGCGTCGCCGGCCCATTGCCATAACGGAGCATGACCTTCAGCTCGGCGCCGTGGCCCTGCCGGAACGAGAACACCCGTTCGCGGCGACCGACCGGCTGCCAGCCAAAGGTCTGCCAGGGCGAATGTGCTTCAAGCCTCGCAGGCCTTGCCTCTTCGCCGAGGATGGCCGCCACGGCGGCGCAGAGCTCGAGCTCGCCGGCCGCTGACGGGGCGGCCGTCAGCGCCTTCAACTCGCGTTCGATGAAGCCGGTGTCGACCGCATTCGCTGCGACTTGCGGATGGGTGATCAGCGCGGAAAGGAACGGAATGTTGGTGACGACGCCGCGGACGTCGGTGTCTTCAAGCCCGCGATTGAGCCGCTCGATCGCGGCCTCTCGCGTTGGCGCCCAGGCGATCATCTTTGCCAGCATGGCGTCGTAGTAAGGCGACACGGCATCGCCACTGCGATAGCCGGCATCGATGCGCAGCCCATTGGTCCCGTCAGGCACTTGCCAAATGCGGATCTGGCCGACGGAGGGCATGAAATTCTTCGCCGGATTTTCCGCATAGACCCGCGCCTCGATGGCGTGACCGTTCAGCCTGATCTGGTCCTGCTTCAGCGGCAGCGCCTCGCCAAAGGCGACGCGCAATTGCCATTCGACCAGATCGATCCCGGTGATCAGCTCGGTCACGGGATGCTCGACCTGCAGGCGCGTGTTCATCTCGATGAAGAACACGTCCTTGCCGTCGGAGACGAATTCGATGGTGCCGGCGCCGACATAATTGACCGCACCAGCCGCTTTCCGCGCGGCAGCGCAAACAGTCTCGCGCTGGGCTGCGTTCAGTGTCGGCGACGGTGCCTCCTCGATCACCTTCTGGTGCCGGCGCTGCAGAGTGCATTCGCGCTCGAACAGCGACAGCAGATTGCCGTGGCTGTCGCCGATCACCTGCACTTCGATATGCCTGGGATTGTCGACATATTTCTCGATCAGGAGGCGATCGTCGCCAAACGCCGCCTTGGCCTCGCGCTTGGCGCTGGTGATCGCGGCCGACAGCTCGGATGACGCGCGCACGATCCGCATGCCACGGCCGCCGCCGCCCGCCGAGGCCTTGACCAGCACCGGGAAGCCGATCCGCTCGGCGGCTCTTGCCAGCGTCGCCTCGTCCTGCGCCTCGCCATGATAGCCGGGCACCAGCGGCACGCCGGCTCTTTCCATCAGCGCCTTGGAGCCCGATTTCGAGCCCATCGCAGTCATCATGTCAGCGGTCGGGCCGACGAAAACGATGCCGGCGGCCGCACAGGCTTGAGCAAATTCCGCGTTCTCCGAGAGAAAACCGTAGCCGGGATGGACCGCCTCGGCGCCGGTCTTGCGCGCCGCCTCGAGCAGGCGCTCGACATTGAGATAACTGTCCCGCGCGCGGGCAGGCCCGAGCAGCACGGCCTCATCGGCCATCTCGACATGCAGCGCGCCGCGGTCGGCCTCGGAATAGACGGCGACGGTGCGCAGTCCCATGCGGCGAGCGGTGCGGATGACGCGGCAGGCAATCTCGCCGCGGTTGGCGATCAGAAGAGTGCGGAAGCGACGGTACATGTTGGAGCGGTCCATCGTCACATCCTGAACAGGCCAAACTTGGTGGGCTCGATTGGGGCGTTGGCCGCGGCCGCCAGGCCAAGACCGAGCACCAGGCGGGTGTCGGCGGGATCGATCACGCCGTCATCCCAGAGCCGCGCGGTGGCGTAATAGGGATTGCCCTGGCTTTCATATTGCGCGCGGATCGGCGCCCTGAACTTGTCTTCCTCCTCCGCCGACCAGATCTCGCCCTTGGCCTCGATATTGTCCCTGCGGACCTGGCTCAGCACCATGGACGCCTGCTCGCCGCCCATCACCGAGATGCGGGCGTTCGGCCACATCCAGAGGAAGCGCGGGCTGTAGGCGCGGCCGCACATGCCGTAATTGCCGGCGCCATAGGAGCCACCGATCACGACGGTGAATTTCGGCACGCCGGCGGTCGCAACCGCCGTCACGAGCTTGGCGCCATCGCGCGCGATGCCGCCCGCCTCATATTTCCTGCCGACCATGAAACCGGTGATGTTCTGCAGGAACACCAGCGGAATGCCGCGCTGGCAGCACAGTTCGATGAAATGCGCGCCCTTCAGGGAGCTCTCGCTGAACAGGATGCCGTTGTTGGCGATGATGCCGACCGGAAAGCCCCAGATGTGGGCAAAACCACAGACCAGCGTCTGGCCATAGAGCTTCTTGAATTCGTCGAACTCGGAGCCATCGACGATACGGGCGATGATGTCGCGCACGTCGAAGGGCTTGCGACCATCGACCGGCACCACGCCATAGATCTCCTCGGCCGGAAACAGCGGCTCGCGGGGGCTGCGCATGTTCAGCACATTGTGCCGCGGCGGCTTCAAGGTGGCGACGATCTTGCGCGCAATCCCGATCGCATGGGCATCGTTCTGAGCGTAATGGTCGGTGACACCCGACTGCCGCGAATGCACGTCGGCGCCGCCGAGCTCCTCCGCGCTGACCACCTCGCCTGTCGCAGCTTTCACCAGCGGCGGCCCGCCGAGAAAGATCGTGCCCTGATTGCGCACGATGATGCTCTCGTCCGACATGGCCGGCACGTAGGCGCCGCCGGCGGTGCAGGAGCCCATCACAATGGCGATCTGGGGAATGCCGAGCGCGGACAGCTGCGCCTGGTTGTAGAAGATCCGGCCGAAATGCCGCTCGTCCGGAAAGATCTCGTCCTGCATCGGCAGGAAGGCGCCGCCGGAATCCACCATGTAGACGCAGGGCAGATTGTTCTGGCGCGCCACGTCCTGCGCGCGCAGATGCTTCTTCACCGTCATCGGGTAGTAGGTTCCACCCTTGATGGTGGCGTCGTTGGCGACGATGACGCATTCGCGCCCCGCGATCCGCCCGACGCCAGTGACGATGCTCGCCGAATGCACGTCGCCCCCATAAAGCCCATGGGCCGCGAGCGGCGACAGCTCGAGAAAGGCCGTGCCGGGATCGACCAGCAGATCGACGCGCTGACGCGCCAGCATCTTGCCACGCGCGGTATGGCGGGCCCGCGACGCCTCGCCACCGCCGCCCGCAACCGTGTTGAGCTTGTCGCGGAGCTCTGCAACGAGGCTACGCATGCTCTCGGCATTACGGGCAAAATCGGACGATGATGGATCGATGGTGGAATGAAGCGTCATGAGCGGCGGTTTTCTTCTGATGCTAGAGAGCCGGCACGCGCGACGTTCTCTCCGTCATTCCGGGATGGTCCGAAGGACCAGACCCGGAATCTCGAGATTCCGGGTTCGGTGCTTCGCACCGCCCCGGAATGACGGTGGAAACTGCGCAGCGCGACAGGCCTATCATCTTTGGCCCCATATTGTCCTCCCCAGCGCATCCTGCGTTGGACGCTTTCGCCGCTTGAATTAAACGATCATACGTTTTTTTATGATGATCTCAAGTAGAGAATTTTGACGCGAAATTTCGTCCGATAGGATATTGAATCTGCTGACTTTTCGTGCCACGAATATACGGTCGCTCGCTCGTTTATCGCTCTCCAGATCCTTCGACGCGCCATGTCCCGCACCATCGGCTCACACGGCCCCAAGACGCTGGAGGCGATCCGCAGGGCGGGGCTGCGCCTGATCTTCGAGCATGGCTATGAGGCCATGAGCCTGCGCCAGCTCGCGGCCGAGGTCGGGATCCAGGTCGGATCGCTCTATAACCACATCTCGACCAAGCAGGCCCTCCTGTTCGATCTGGTGCAGGAGCACATCAACGAGCTGTTGCGACAGCTTGATCTGGCGCTGAGGGAAAAAGACGAGCCGCTCGAGCGGCTCCGCGCCTTCGTCGCCTTCCATGTCAGCTATCACATGACCCGCAAGCGCGAGGTCTATATCGCCAATTCCGAGCTGCGCAGCCTTGAGCCCAGGAACTACGCCGCGGTCGTGGCGCTGCGCAGCGCCTATGAGCAGCGGCTTTCGGATATTCTGAGCCAGGGTGTCGCGAGCGGCGTGTTCGAGGTCGTCGACGTCCAGGTCGCGACCTTTGCCATCCTCTCCCTGCTGACCGGGCTCTGCAACTGGTACCGGCCGGGCGGACGGCTGAGCAAGGAGGCCATCATCGCCGCCCATGAGAAGCTCGTGCTATCAGGCGTAACCCCCTCCGGGCTGTCTCCGCCCGTGCGCGGCAAGCGCAAGGCCGCGCGGAGTGTCCCGTCAGGCTGACCGGCCATTCTCGAGGCAACCAATGATTGGGTATAATGACTGGGCGTGAAGAGCTGGATGCGACCGACCTGCGCATCATCTCCGAGCTGCAGAAGGACGGCCGGCTGCCTCACAACGAGCTGGCGAGCCGAGTCGGCATCTCCCATCCCAACTGCCTGCGGCGGGTCCGCGCGTTGCGCTCCCGCGGCATCATCCGCACCATCCGTGCCACGATCGACGAGCGTGCGCTGGGCTATGAGGTCGCCTCGTTCGTGGCAATCCAGCTCTCCAGCCAGAACCAGGCGGCGCTGGCGGCGTTCGAGGCGGCGATTGCGGCGCTGCCGCTGGTGCAGCAGTGCTGGCGGATTTCGGGAGACGCCGACTTCCTGCTGAAATGCGTCGCGGCAAGCGTCGAGGAGATGAGCCGGCAGCTTCGGCTGTTTGCCGCCCTGCCCGACGTCCGCACCATCAGGAGTTTTCCGGTGCTCGGCGTCTCCAAGGACGCCCTGCTGCCGATCCCGGGCGAGCCGGCCGCAGCGGGCCCCTCGAAGTAGGCGCGTCGCCTCACTATGACGGATCAGGCTGCAGAGCGCGCGGCGTTTTCAATCCGTCATCCTGAGGTGCTCGCGGAACGCGAGCCTCGTAGGATGAACGGCCCCGCTGCGGCAGCCGGGCCGTCGCCCTTCGAGGCCCGCCGCTTCGCGACGGGCACCTCAGGGTGACGGCTTGATAGCTTCACGCGCTGTCAGCTTGACCGGCCAAGAAACCGGCTATCACCGGCAAACTCAGTGCGTCCAGGGCTCGGCGCGGCGGAAGGCGAAATGGTCG
>Ga0335085_10017876_pt1 | contig 10204 bp, 9 predicted proteins | sample Lox_Sample_45_FD_206712 | JGI IMG/M metagenome (GOLD analysis project Ga0335085, IMG submission 206712) | Soil microbial communities from Loxahatchee National Wildlife Refuge, Florida, United States - Lox_Sample_4.5 | ecosystem: Environmental > Terrestrial > Soil > Wetlands | place: USA: Florida... | reverse complement strand
CGGAGCGCTTTGGCGGCAGCGGTGCTCGGCCGCCCGGCGGAGGATCTCGTGGCGGCGGCGCAACTGCTCGGCGTTCCCGCCGGCGCCCTGCCGCCAAGCTCCCGGCCGCCGACCCCGCAGCCGGCACCCGAGCCGGACATGGGCCAGAGCGGGCCGTCGTGGCGGGCCACGCGGATCGCGCCACCGTCACCGGCCGCCAGGCTGGCGGGCGCGGTCGTCGCCGACCTGTCATCGATGTGGGCGGGGCCGCTATGCGCGCGGCTCCTCGGGCTGGCCGGCGCGGACGTCATCAAGGTGGAATCGCCCGACCGGCCGGACGGCGCGCGCGCCGGCAACAGGGAGTTCTTCGACTGGCTGCACGCCGGGCACCGCAGCCTGGCCGCGGACTTCAGGACCGCGGCGGGCCGGGCCGCCATCAAGGCGCTGCTCGGCGTCGCGGACATCGTGATCGAGGCGTCCCGGCCGCGCGCGCTGGCGGCACTGGGCTTGGCCCCAGACATGATCCCGCACCGGGACGGCCAGGTGTGGCTCAGCATCACCGGGTACGGGCGCGCGACCCCGGAACGGGTGGCATTCGGTGACGACGCCGCGGTGGCCGGGGGGCTCGTCGGCTGGACGACTGGCCAAGCGCCGGAGCCCGTGTTCTGCGCCGACGCAATCGCGGACCCTTTGGCCGGCGTCAGCGGCGCGCTGGCGGTCGCGCGCTCCGTGGCGGACGGCGGCGGCGAGTTGATCGACCTGTCCATGCGGGAGGTCGCCGCTACCTTCGCCGCGGCGGCCGCGCCGGCGCACGGCCCGCACGACGTCCGCCCGGACGGAACCGTGACCTGCCCGCTCTCTGGCCGCCAGCAGGCCGTGCTGCCGCCACGGCGCCCTGCCCCGTCGGCGAGCCCATCCACGTCGCGCGCCGCGCACCTTGGCGCCGATACCAGCGCGGTGCTCGCGTGGCTCGCCGACCTGGCCGCCGCATGCTGATCCGCAACGCCCGCGTGTGGCCGGCAGGTGCGCCGCTGGCCATTGAAGCGTCACTCGCGAACCTCCCGCTGACCGACGTGCGCCTGACCAGCGGCCGTATCGCCGAATGCGCGCCCGGCCTGCGGCCGGCGCCCGGCGAACCAGACATCGACGCGGATGGCGGGACGTTGCTGCCCGGCCTGCATGACCACCATGTGCACCTACGCGCGCTCGCGGCCGCGCGGTCCAGCGTCGCTGCCGGACCGCCGCAGACCAGGACAATCGCCGACCTGGCGGCCCGGCTGCGGGCCGCGGACGCGGAACTGCCGCCGGGCGCCTGGCTGCGCGCAGTCGGCTACCACGAGTCGGTGGCCGGGGCCCTGGACCGCCGGGTTCTCGACAGGCTGCTCCCGCACCGCCCGGTTCGGGTCCAGCACCGGACCGGCGCGCTGTGGATCGTCAACTCCGCCGCCGTCGCATGGCTGGGCCTAGACAGGTGCGAGTTCAGCCGGGTGGAACGTGACGAAGCCGACCGGCCAACGGGGCGGCTATGGCGGATGGACCGCTGGCTGGCGGACAGGGTGCCCGCCGCCACTCTGGACCTCGCGGCGGTGAGCAGCGGGGCGTCGGCGCTCGGTATCACGGGCTTCACCGACGCCACGCCCGACGCGACCGCGGGCGACCTCATGTCGCTGGCCGAGGCGGGAATGGCACAGCACCTGCACTGCATGGCACCTCCGGGGACCGAGCAGCCAGCCGGAAAGGTCACCATCGGTCCGGCGAAGATCCTGCTCGACGACACCGCGTTGCCGCTGCTCGGCGACCTCGCCGATCGCATTCGTGCCGCACACGCCGCCGGACGGCCGGCCGCGGTGCACTGCGTGACCCGCGTCCAGTTCGTCCTCACGCTCGCGGCGCTGGATGCCGCGGGCCGGCTGCCCGGTGACCGGATCGAGCACGGCGCGGTCATCCCGGCCGAGTCCCTGCCGGACCTGCGCGGGCTCACGGTCGTCACTCAGCCGCACTTCGTCGCGGAACGCGGTGCGCAGTACGCGAGCGACGTGCCGGCCGACGACCTGCCTGACCTCTGGCGGCTGCGCTCGCTCGCCAACGCGGGCGTGAGCGTCGCGGGCGGAAGCGACGCGCCATTCGGGAACCAGGACGTGTGGGCCGCGATGCGCGCCGCAGTCCGCAGGCCACCGCTGTTCCGTGCGGAAGAGGCGATCTCGCCCGCCCGGGCCTTGTCCTTGTTCCTCGGCGAGCCGGCCTGGCCGGGCAGGGAGCGGCGCGTCGCCCCTGGGCACCCGGCCGACGTGGTGGTGCTGCGCGCTGGCCCTCTGGAGGCGCTGGACTCGCTCGCCTCCGACCTAGTGGCGGCGACGTTCGTCGACGGCGAGGTCAGCTACGCGCGCGGCACGGGAACCGGCTCACGATCCGGCGGATCCAGCACCGCGACGAAGTAGCCGACTCCCAGCGGGGCGTCCGCGTAGAGCACCTGGCCGGCCGGGACGCCGAGAGTACCCTGAGTGCTCATCGCGCCGGCCAGCACCTGCCACGCCGCGCGGCCGGTCGCCAGCAGGTCACGTGCCAGGTCAGGGTCGAGAGCCGCCAGCGCCGCCAGGTCACCGTCACGCAGCGCGCATTCTACGGACGCGTCGAACGGGGCGGCCCGCCCGTCTAGATGCCCGGGGGCGGCCACGCCACGCCGAGCGCTGCCGTCCCCCATTGCGAGCAAGCCGACTCGCGGGGCGAGCCCCCGCAGCGACGCGCCAAGCCCCAGGCACTCCGCAGCCGGCGCCTGCTCCCCCACCGCCTGCAACACCCGCGGCCCTGCATAGCCAGCCGCGTCGAGCAGCATCACGCCGAGCCCGAGCGCCAGCGGCAGCCCGGGCTTGCCGCCCGCTCTCAGCGCCGGCGCGTAGGCGGACAGGTCCAGCCGACCATCCGGATCCCAGGTGGCGGTCGCCGACCCGGCCCCGACGACCACCACCACGTCCGGGTCCGCGGCCAGCAGGCGGGCGACCGCCGCAGCGCACGCGGCCCGCAGCCCGGGAAGTACGTCCCCGTGTCCGGTCAGCTCTGGGGCCAGTAGCGGCGGTGAGGGACAGATGGCGGCGCACACTATCGCGGGAACCGCGCAACTCACGCCAGTCCCCGGACCGTGCGGGCCGGGACCAGGTCGCCCCGGACCACCGCGACCATGTCGAGCGCCTGCCGGGTCTGCGTCACGTCGTGCGCACGGAAGATCCTCGCGCCGAGCCATGCGGCCACGGCGGTCACCGCCAGGGTGCCGGGGAGCCTGTCGTCGACCGCGGCGCCGAGCGCCTCCCCGACGAAGTCCTTGCGGGACGCGGACATCAGGACTGGCCAGCCGGTCGCGGTCAGCTCGCCGAGCCGCCGGGTGATCTCCAGGGAGTGCCAGCTGTTCTTCCCGAAGTCGTGCGCCGGGTCGATGACGATCCCCGTCGGCCGCACTCCGGCCCGCAGCGCCCGGTCGGCAAGCCCCAGCACGCGGTCAAGCACGTCGGCCATGACGTCGGGGTACGACACACGGAACGGGCGGGTCCGCGGCGGCAGTCCGCCCGCGTGCGAGCACACCAACCCGGCACCGAACTCCGCGGCCACCTCAGTCAGCTCCGGGTCCCAGCCGCCCCATGTGTCGTTCAGCAGGTCCGCGCCTGCCTCACACGCCGCCCGCCCTACCTCGTGCCGCCAAGTGTCCGCGCTGATCACGAGGTCCGGGTAAGCGGCACGAACTGCCGCGATGAACGGGACGACACGGCGTATCTCTTCCTCCGCCGTCACCTCCTCGCCGGGCTTGGCCGGGACGCCGCCGACGTCGAGGATGTCGGCTCCTTCTGCGACCACCTGGTGGACACGCTCAAGCGCGGCGCCCTCGTCCCACGTCAGCCCGGGCCGGTAGAACGAATCCGGCGTGCGGTTGACGATCGCCATCACCAGCAGCCGTCCGGGCGGGAACGAGCAGCCATGCAGGACGAGCGGCTCTGGCTCGCGCGGACCGGTCGCGCCAGTCACTGGGCGACGCTCGGTGTCAGCGAGCTGACCGGAGGCCGTTCCGCACATGGCACTGCCCGCAGCCTCGCTCGCAGCGCGCCGTCCTCGCGGATGAACTGGCGCAATCCCGTTCCTGCGGGCTGCCGCTCGCCGGCCCCGGGACATGCGGTATCGGCGGTGGGAACGCGCCTTCGCTCGGCGACAAGCAGTAGTTCGGCCGCCATGACCGCGAGGTCCGCGTCTGGCTGGTTCCTGTGCGCCCGCTCTCCTAGGTCGACCTGGGCGATCGCACCGGTCCCGTTGCGCCGCGCGGTGTCGATAAGCACGGCCAACTCGACTCCATACCCAACCGGGATCGGCAGCGTCTCCAGCAGCGACCGGCTGGCCGCCCACTCTCCGGCAAGCGGCTGGGCGACCAAGGCGAGCTCCGGCCACCAGAGGCTGAGCAGCGGGCGCGCGACCAGTTCCGTGACCCGGCCGCCGCCGACCGGGCCGTCGACCGCCCGGTCGTAGCAGGCCTTGACCAGCAGCGTCCGTTCGGCGGGATCCAGCAGCGGGCCGAGCAGCCCGGTGACGAAATGCGTGCCCCACCGGGTGAGATCCGCGTCCACGAACACTAGGATGTCACCGGTCGTGACCAGCAGAGATTTCCACAGTGCCTCACCCTTGCCCGGGTAGGCGCCTAGGCCGGCCGCAACGTCGCGGCTCCGGTGTACGGTCGCGCCGGCCGCGGTCGCCACCTCGGCTGTGCGGTCCGTGGAGTCGGAGTCCATCACAACCAGTTCGTCGACGAGACCGCATGGCATAAACGCGCCGGCGATGGCCTCGACGACGCCCCCGACCGTCGCCTCCTCATCGCGCGCCGGGATCACCACGCTGACCCGGGCGCCCTGGCTAGCCTTCCAGCGCAGCAGCCGCTCCAGCGGCCAGTCCAGCCAGTGCGACGTCCGCCGCCGGAACCAGGACTCTGCCTGGTCCTCCATGCCCCCCAACCGGCCTCTCCTTATTTTCATTCGAACGTACGGGACTGTCTCCCCAGGTCCCATGGCTGTCGAAGGGGCCGTGACGAGCCTGCATAGTTTAGCCGCGCCGGTCACATCAACTGGTTGCCCGCGCCTATCTGAAGCATGGTCCCGGTCATGAACCGGGATTCGTCGGACGCGAGGAACGCGACGGTGGCCGCGACGTCCGCGGGCTCTTGCATGCCCTCGGGAAGGGCGGTGGCGGTAACCTGCCTGAACAGCCATTTCTCGTGATCGTCCGGACTGGCCGCTTTCGGGGCAGTGCGGCCGGCCGAAGGGTCGGGGGCCTTCGTCATCGCGGTGTTGACCCCGTTGGGGTGGATGGTGTTGACGCGGATGTTGTACCGGGCCACTTCGACGGCGAGCGTCTGGCACAGCCCGACGAGCCCGTGCTTGGCCGCGCCGTAGCCACCGGACATGGGATAGCCGCGGTACCCGGCGGCGGAGCTCGTGATGATGATCGACCCGCCGTTGCCGGCCTCGATCATGCGCGGAACGGTCGCCTTGATCGTCTTCCACACGCCGGTCAGGTTGACGTCGATAACCAGCTGCCAGCGCTCCTCGGACAGTTCCCACATGCGGCCGCCGGACATCGTCCCCGCGTTGGCGACGACCACGTCCAGCCGCCCGAACCTGCGCACGCCCTCATCGACGATGTTGTTCACGCTCTCGTAGTCGCGCACGTCGGCTCTGGCGACAAGCGCCCGCCGTCCCGTCTTCTCGACGAGACCGCGCGTCTCTTCAAGCTCCGCCATCGTGGCCGGCTCGACGGGTGACCCCGCCACGGGTCCGGCGATGTCGATCGCGATGATGTCCGCGCCCTCTTCGGCGAGCCGGACGCAGTGCGCGCGGCCCTGGCCGCGCGCGGCGCCGGTGACGAAGGCGACGCGGCCGGTCAGGCGTCCCATGCCGCCCTAGCCACGGGCGACCGGGAACGTGACGGGAAGCCGGATCGCGGCGCGGACGCCGTAGTTCGTGTAGACCACCTGCTCGCCGGGGGTGATCCCATAGTCGGGAATGCGCCTGAGGAATTCCTCGACCGCCAGGCGCAGCTCGAGGCGGGCCAGGTTCGAGCCCAGGCAGCGATGCGGCCCGGCCGCGAATCCGACGTGCGCGTTGTGCGGGCGTGCGAAGTCGACCGTCTGCGGGTCGTCGAACGCGTTCGGGTCCACGTTCGCCGCCGCCCAGATCACCTCGACCTTCGACCCGGCCGGGAAGTGGCGGCCGCGAATGTCGATGTCCTCGGTCACCCACCGATGGCCGAGCGGCACGGGTGACTCGAACCGCATCAGCTCCTCGATGACCCGCGGCAGGGATCCTGGGTCGGCTACGACCTGGCGACGCTCGTCCGGATGCTCGGCGAACCAGGCGAGCAGGCAGGACAGCGAGCTGGTGACGGTGTCCAGCCCCGCTATCACGAGCAGGTAACAGATGTCGACGATCTCCTGGCCGGTCAGCCGCTCGCCGTCCAGTTCGGTAGTGAGGAAGCCGCCGATCAGGTCGTCTCGCGGCGGTTCGGCGCGCCGCTCCGCCAGTACCGTGGTGAGGTAGTCGTACATCCGGTCCCCGGCTGCCCGCATGTTCGCCTGCTGCTCTTCTTCTGTCGCCCCGACCGGACGGACCACCGCCTCCTTGAACTCGAGGAAGACGGGCAGGTCGGTGGCAGGCAGCCCGAGCAGCTCGATGAATAGGTACGTCGGCAGCGGTCCGCACAGGCTGGGCATCAGGTCGGCCGAGCCCGCGTCCGCGAACGCGTCGATCAGGGCATTGGTCCTGGCGCGGATGGCCGGCGCCAGCCTGGCGACCTGCTTGGGCGTGAAGAGCGGGTCAAGCAGCCCGCGGTACCTCCGGTGCGTCTCACCGTCCAGGTCGAGCGGGATCAGCGGCCGCTTGCCACCGAGGTTGAAGTGCACGCCGTCGGTAGCGCGGACGGCGCGGTGGCGCAGGAACTCGGTCATGTCCTGCCGCGCGGCGACGACGAGAGTGCCGTCAGGGCGGACCGGTTCTGTGGCGGTCGCCAGCTCGGCGAAGGCGGCCTGCGGGTAGCGCTCGTCCCAGCTGTCGAGCATGTGCGCCGCACAGAACACCGGGGCGCTCGACTCGGTCTCGGCGCTCATGAGGGTGCCTGCCCGGCGTGCGCGGGCCGCCGCGGCTCCACCGCGATCGCCTCTTCAGGGCACCCGGCCTCGGCCGTGTACGCCGCTTCGCCGAGGCCGCAGGGCACCGGATCGGCCACGACGAACGCATGGCCACCGTCGTCCAGGTCGAACAGGTCGGGTGCGTGCATCGCGCACAGGGCGTGCCCCTGGCAGCGGCTCTGGTCGACGGTGACTCGCATGCGCCTCATCTCCCGGGCTGGTTCGCCTGGCAGCCCTCACGGGCCTCGAACCTAAATCATTCAAAATAGCTTAATGATTTAGTGTCGGGAGTCACACTGCCATTCGCGTGCGGGCCTGTCAAGATATCGCCGCTATCTTGTGACGTCCGCCGGTCAGCTGTCGCGGATCGACGACCCGCGCAAGATGAAGCCGGACATCTGCGCGGCGATGGCGGTGTGATCCGGCCGCGCTTCTGAGGGGAAAAGGGCCTGGTCAAGCACTGACACCCCGAAGATCAGCGCGAAGGTGAACCGCACGGCGTAGGCCGGGTCGATCGTCTTGTCGCCCCGCACCCGCGCTTCGATCGCAACCTCGCTCTCGAGGCGCGCGAAGACCTCGCGCAGGAAGGCCTCCGTCGCCGTGGCCAGCTCCGGCGGCTGCGCGGCGGCGAACCCGGACACCACCGCTAGCAGCCCGCGATTGTCCAGCATGAGGCGGTACAGGCCGTCGACGAAGACTTCCGTGTCGTGGGCGGAGGTGTCCATGCCGTGCCCTTGCTCGGCCCAACGGCGGACGTAGCCGACGACGAAGTCGTAGAACGGCTGGTAAGCGGCCTCGACGAACAGCCTGGCCTTCGAGCCGAAATGACGGAACACCTGCGCCTGCGTGACGCCCGCCCGGAGGGCGACCTCGCGCGTCGTGACATCGCCGAACCCGCGCTCCGCGAACAGTTCCCGCGCGGCCTCCAGCACGAGCGACCTGATCGCCGCCGGGCTGCGCCGGGAGCGGGCGGCAGTAGTGTCCATAACCCGACCATCTTTGCCCACTCCGGCGCGAGCGCGAAACCGGGCCCGCCAGTCGCCTATTCCTCAATATTATTTAACCGTATATACTCGGCGATGGTCACCGTCGCCAAAGGAGCTGGCATTGAACGAGCACTTCGCGACCACGTGGGAAGCGATAGCCGACGCCTACCCCGGCGATCCGGCGATCATCGACGGGACCCGTGTGTGGACGTGGCGTGAGTTCGACGACCGCGCGAGCCGGCTCGCCGCCGCGATGGCGGCGGCCGGCGTGGGCGCCGGCGACACGGTCGCGATCGATCTGTACAACTGCGGCGAGTACCTTGAGGCCTTCTACGCCGCGCTCAAGATCCGGGCCGTGCCGGCGAACGTCAACTACCGGTACCTCGACGACGAGATGCTGCACTTGCTGCAGCAGGCGGAGGCGCGCGTCCTGGTGCACCACGCGACCTTCGCCAGGCGGGTCGCACCGGCGATCGCCGCGCTGCCCGGCCTGCGCCTTGTGATAGAGGTTGACAACCTCGGCGGAACGCGCACGCCGGACGCCGGGACCCTCGGCTATGAAGAACTCCTCGCCGGCACCGGGCCGGCACCGCGCATCGAGCGGCCCGGCAGCGACGTCTTCCTGTCCTTCACCGGTGGCACGACGGGACTGCCGAAGGGCGTCGAGTACGTGGTCGGCAACTCGGTGAACAACACTGATGTCCTCGCCCGCCTCAACCTCGGCATCACCGACCTGGACTGGAGCGCGCCGTCGATCGACCGGGCCCGCCAGCTTCGGGAGTCGTACCCTCCCCCGGTGGCGCTTCCGGCTTCTCCGATGATGCACAGCACCGGGCTGATCATGGCGTCGCTGCCAGTGCTCACGCTCGGCGGCACCGTCATTTCCCTCACCTCACCGCACTTCGACGCCGACGAGCTGTTCACGGCGGTCGCCCGGTACCGGCCCTCGACGGTGTCCATCGTCGGCGACGCTTTCGCGCGGCCGATGCTGCGGGCGCTTGACCGGCAGGCGGCCATGGGCGCGCCCTACGACACGTCCAGCCTGATCACGATCACCTCGGCCGGCGTAGCGTGGAGCGGCCAGGTCAAGGAGCAGCTGCTCGAGCACATCCCGCAGGTGGCCCTGGTCGACGCGTGCGGTTCGAGCGAAGGCGCGGCGATCGGGTCCCAGGTGACACGGCGGGGCGAGCCCGCGAGCACTGACCGTTTCGTCCCGGGTGCGGGGCTGCGGCTGCTTCGCACCGACGGCAGCGTCATCCCGGGCGACAGCAGCGAGATCGGGCTGTTTCTCCTCCCGACCGGCTGCCGTGGCTACCGGAACGACCCGGAGCGCACCGCGCGCGCGTTCCGGACGATCGATGGCCAGCGTTACGTGCTGCCCGGCGACTGGGGGCGCTGGAACGAGGACGGCACGATCACGCTGATCGGGCGCCGCACGTCCACGATCAACACCGGCGGCGAGAAGGTGTTCCCCGAGGAGGTGCAGCAGGTTGTCCTGCTCAACGAGGACGTCGAAGACTGCCTGGTGCTCGGCGTGCCCGACGAGCGGTTCGGGCAGCGGGTCGTCGCGATCGTCCAGCCGGTGGCCGGGCGGACCGTCGAGCCCGATGAGGTGACGCGGTTCGTGCACGACCGGCTGGCCGGGTACAAGGCGCCGCGCACGGTCATCGTGGCCACCGTGCCCCGCGGTCCCAACGGGAAGGCGCTCTTCAAAGAGGCCCGCGCGATGTTCGAGGACAGCCCTCTCCCCCGTTAGGCCACGCCGAGCAGGTTCAGGCCGTTGTCGCGCAGGAAGGCGCGGCGCGCGTCGTCGCCGAGCTCCGCCACCTTGGCGTAGAAGTCCGCCGGCTCCCGCAGGCCTTCGGCGTGCGGCCAGTCCGACCCCATCACCAGGCACTCCGTGCCGCCGAGGCGCCCGGCGAGTTCGACGGTGTCGTCCTCGGGATAGGGCACCACGCGGACGTGCTCCTTGAAGACGCGGCTCGGGCGCTCCTTGAGCTGCCCGCCGAGCCACGGGCCGTTGCGCCCCATGCCGCGGCTCTTGTCCATGTGCCTGATGAAGTGCGGGACCCACTCGGCACCGAACTCG
>Ga0335085_10017875_pt1 | contig 10204 bp, 10 predicted proteins | sample Lox_Sample_45_FD_206712 | JGI IMG/M metagenome (GOLD analysis project Ga0335085, IMG submission 206712) | Soil microbial communities from Loxahatchee National Wildlife Refuge, Florida, United States - Lox_Sample_4.5 | ecosystem: Environmental > Terrestrial > Soil > Wetlands | place: USA... | reverse complement strand
CCCGCTCGCGGGAGAGGGCTGGGGATAACCAGCGACTTGGCTGCGGCCTTTGTGCAGCCTAGTCGAATGGCTAGTTGTTTAATTAGAGGGTTATCAGAGTGAAGGCTGCTTAAGGTAAAGGAACAAGCAACATGACCATCGAAAATCTCAAGTACCGCTTTGACGCCGGCACGCCGACCCAGGGGGCGACCGCCATCGTCGGCGTGCTCGGCTCGGGCAATCTCGAGGTGCTGGTGGAACCGGCTGCGCTTAACGGCGCATGCGAGATCGAGGTGAACACCGCGGCGCGCGGATTCGGGGCGATCTGGCAGGCGGTGATGAAAGATTTTTTCGCGCGGCATCATGCCGGCGACATCCGCATCTCGGTGAACGATGCAGGTGCGACCCCGGCCATCGTCAGCCTGCGTCTCGACCAGGCGATCGAGAGTTACAAAGGAAAACACAAGTAATGCTACGCAGCTATTACGAAAGCACTGCGCGTGCGCGCATCGCCGGTCTGCTGGACGCAGACAGCTTTCATGAATGGCTGCCTGCCTCCGAGCGCGTGACCAGTCCGCATCTGGCGACGCTGGAACAGCCTGTCGCGTTCGACGATGGTGTGGTCATCGGGCAGGGCAGCATCGCAGGGAAGAAGATCTTCATCGCCGCGCAGGAAGGCGGCTTCATGGGCGGCGCGGTGGGCGAGGTGCATGGCGCAAAGATCGTCGGCGTGCTGGAACGCGCGGTGCGCGATCATCCGGCGGCGGTGTTGCTGTTGCTCGAGACCGGCGGTGTGCGCCTGCAGGAAGCCAATGCCGGGCTGATCGCGGTGTCGGAAGTGATGCGCGCAATACTTTCAGCGCGCGCGGCGGGCGTGCCGGTGATCGTCGCGATCGGCGGCCAGTACGGCTGCTTCGGCGGCATGGGCATCGCGGCGCGCTGTGCGACCGCGATCATCATGAGCGAGGAGGGCAGGCTCGGACTGTCCGGCCCGGAAGTGATCGAGACCGCGCGCGGCGTGGAAGAATACGATTCGCGCGACCGCGCGCTGGTGTGGCGCACCGTCGGCGGCAAGCACCGCTACCTGCTCGGCGAGTGCGATACCATCGTGCCGGACAGCATCGAATCTTTCCAGCAGGCAGTGGTTGCGTGCATCGGCAAAGGCGACAACTGGACGCTGGACGCGCTGGAGCAGGAACATCGGCTGCTGAGCGATCGGGTGCAGCGTTTCGGCGAATGCGCGGACGGCCGCGACATCTGGCGCAAGCTGGGCTGGACCGACCCGGATGCGATCGCGATGATGGACAACGACGAGTTCGTCGCGGCCGCGCAAGGCCGCAGCGCAAAGAATAATTGAATTTTACATAATTTAGGCCGAAGCTCGAATGGAGAACTACAGCATACAAAATTTATTACCTCATCACTCTGGCGAGCCTCTCCCTCAAGCGGGGAGAGCGAAGCGAGGGGTGCGCAGCAGGACGATTACTCTCTCCCTTTGGGGGAAGAGTTGGAGAGAAGGGGTCAGAAATGACGGCAGGTCGACAGTATCTCTCATGAATTTCGTAAAGGCATGTGATTAGCATGGAATGGAAAAAAGTCGCCGACCAATTATTTCCTTCCGGCCACGAGGTGCGCCAGGAAGGCGACCTGTTATTGGGCGAGGGCCGCTGCGGAAAACAGTCAGTTGCGGTGATTGGTACCACCAACCACACCGAAGTCGGCATCGAGCTCGCACTGGCGATGGCGACCGAGGTTCTTGCGGTGATACGCCAACATCCCTCGCGGCCCATCCTGTTTCTGGTCGACACCAGCGGGCAGCGCTTGCGCCACCGCGACGAGCTGCTGGGGCTGAACGGTTACATGGCACACTTGGCAAAGTGCGTCGAGATGGCGCGCCGCTGGGACCATCCCATCATCAGCCTGGTATACGAACAGGCATTGTCGGGCGGGTTCCTCGCCAACGGGATGATGGCCGATGTGTGCGCCGCGCTGCCCGACGCCGAGATCCGCGTGATGGGCTTGCCGGCGATGGCGCGCGTGACGCGCATCAGCGAGGAAAAACTGACCGAGCTTGGCAAGACGTCGCCGGTGTTCGCGCCGGGCGCCGAGAACTATTTGAAGATGGGCGGCTTGGCTGAACTGTGGCAAGGAGACCTGTCAAATAGCCTTAATAATGCACTGGAAAATATTGATAATAAAGATCATCGTCGTGCTAATGGGTTGAAGCACGGCGGGCGCATGCTGGCCGATGTTGTCGTCAAGCGTGTGCTGGCCAGTGCCTGATCCCGATCTCACTATCGGCACCGCTGCGCTGTACAGTTGGCTTAAGGATATTGAATCATGAAACCATCGTTCAATAGACACACATTGGTGTGGGTGCGGCCGGAATGCCGCGTGAAAGTGGCCACGCAGATCACCGATGACGCGACACGCGCGCACGTGGGCGCATGGCTGGCGGCGGATCGGCCATTGGTGGTCGCGCGCCAAACTTGCGGCAAATCGATATCGGATACCATCGCAGCCGGTCTGGCTCTGCCGCCGGCGCAAGGCAAGCGCCGCATCGCGTTCAGCGTGTCTGTGCATGACATCGCCCGGCACACGCCGCCATTATTGCTCGCCGATGCGGTCGTTCATGCGCCGCGATCTTGGCAGGCCGCACTTGCCGGACTGGATGCCGCGGCAGCTGACATCGATATCGAGCTGCGCGTGTTCGGCTCGCTGGCATGGCAGGCATTGAGCGGCCTGCCCTACCTGACTCCGCGATCGGACATCGACCTGCTCTGGCATCCGCACTCTCACGCGCAGTTGCAGCAGGGCATCGCGCTGCTGGCGCGCTGGGAACTGGAAGGCGGATTGCGCGCAGACGGTGAAGTGCTGTTCCGAGAGAACAGCGCGGTATCCTGGCGCGAATGGGCCACGTTGAAACCCGGTGACGATCAGCGCGTGCTGGTGAAACGTGAAACCAGCGCGGAACTGGTAGCTGCACGCGAGTTGCTGGAGATGCTGGAGTGAACCAACTGCGTCACAAAGCGGCAGCTTGTGCCGGATCAGAGCAGCTCAGTGCGCACCACATCGCGCGTTTGGCGGTGCGCAGCCTGTATCACGAGCTGGCGCTGTACCCAAAGCCGGGCCTAGTCAGCTTACGCGACAACGGCGCTCACCGGGACATGGATGCCGCGACCTTTATGCGCAGCCTGTTCTCGCTGCGCGGTTATTTCTCCGCCATTGCATCAGCGGGAATGCGCGATGCAGGATTCGCCGAATTGCAGCAGCTTGGCATCGCCGCCGAGTCGCGCATGCTGCGCGCCACACGCGGCATCAACACGCACCGCGGCGCGATCTTCACGCTCGGCATCCTCACCGCCGCCGCGGGCCATGCAGTTGCGTGCAACATCGAACCAAGCGACAACAGTCTCCGCGCGATCGTCACTGGTAAATGGAGCCGCGACCTGCGCGCGATCACGGTCGCCCGCGCTGCGGCACCTACACACGGACAATTGATGGCTGCGCGCCACGGTGTCACCGGCGCGCGCGGCGAAGCGCTGATGGGTTTCCCATCGGTGTTCGGGATTGCGCTGCCAGCCTTGCGTGATGCGCTGGCCCGGGGTGCCGATATAGATCACGCGCTGCTGCATGCTTTTTTCACGTTGCTGGCTGGAACCACAGATACCAACGTTTTGTTTCGCGGCGGAGCAGAAGGGCTGCGGTTTATCCAGACGCAGGCCGCAGAATTTCTGCAACGCGGCAGCATATTCGAAGCAGGGTGGTGGCGGCGCGCGGAATCTTTGCACCGCCAGTGCTCGGCAAGGAATCTTTCGCCGGGCGGCTGCGCCGATCTGCTTGCCGCGGCGCGGTTCGTGCACCAGTTGCAGGTCGAGCCCTTATGAGTTTGGCCATCCTGTGTTCGGGGCAGGGTGCGCAGCATCCGGCGATGCTGGACATGATCGCGGGTCATCCGGCAGCCCTGGATGTCATCAAGACGGGCGAGACCGAACTCGGATTCAAATTGCGCGAAGTGGTCGCGCAAAGCGACAAGATTTTCCGCAACGCGATCGCGCAGCCGCTGATCTGCCTTGCGCAATTGGCGCTCTGGACCGCGCTGCGACAAGATGTTCCGAAACCAGCCGCCTTCTGCGGATACAGCGTCGGCGAACTGGGGGCTTATGCCTGTGCGGGTGCGCTCGATGCGACCGGGCTGGCGCGCATCGCCGCCGAACGTGCCGCATTGATGGACAAGGCTGCGGCCGCTGCGCATGGCGGGCTGATCGCTTCGCAGGGTCTGCGGCGCAACGAGGTGGAACGACTGTGCGACCGTCAGCGCGCCTGGATCGCAATTGCGATCGGCGAAGATGAATTCGTTGTCGGCGGCGAAGATGCCGCGCTGGAAAAGCTGGGCAAAGATCTGTTGGAACGCGGTGCGAAACTTGCCCGGCTCAAGGTGGGAGTGGCATCGCACACGCCCCTGCTCAGCGGTGCGGTTGAACCGTTCCGGGCATTGCTCGATGCATCGGCCATGGCCGCTCCCGCCACGCCGGTCGTTGCCGGCATCGATGCCGCGTGGGTGGTGCGGCGCGAGACCGCGGTCGAGAAGCTTGCGAAGCAACTGGATCGCACCATCGAATGGGGAAGCTGTCTGGATATGCTGTACGAACGCGGCTGCCGCGTGTTCCTTGAACTCGGACCGGGGCGCGCGCTGGCGCGCATGACGCAGGTGCGATTCGCCGATGTCGATGCCAGGGCGGCAGATGATTTTCGTTCGCTGGATGGTGTTTCCTCCTGGCTGTCCAAGCATGCTCGGAATCTTTGAATCGTACTGAACCGATATGAGATCCGTGCACCTGGTCGTTCCCGATCTGTTCCTGCCGAAAGACTTTGCGGAAGAGGCGAGCGCGGGATTGTCCCTGCCTGCCCTGGAAAAGATGCTGGGGCGCGGACACAGCGAGCTTCACGAACCCGTATCTCTGGAAGAATTTCTGTGCGATCGCTTTGATGCGGCATACCGGGGCGACGCGCCGATCGCGGCGATCTCTGCCGCATACGACGGGCTCGGATCAGGGTTCTGGATGCGCGCGGACCCGGTTAACCTGGAACTGCAGCGCGACCGGCTAGTGCTGTCTGAAGTCATGGTGGGCCAGGATGAAGCGTTCGCATTGTGCGCCAGCCTGAATCAGCACTTTGCGGGACAGGGAATGGAATTCCTTTCCCCGCATCCGCAACGCTGGTATGTGAGGCTGAGCGAATTGCCGCGCATCCGTACTGCGCCACTCTCGCAAGTTGCCGGAGGCGATGTGCGCGGGGCATTGCCAAACGGAGAAGATGCAGCACGCTGGCACCAGTTGTTCAACGAGATACAGATGCTGCTGCATGCGCATCCGCTCAATGAGGCCCGCGATGCGCGCGGCGAGGTGGCGATCAACAGTCTATGGATGTGGGGGGCAGGCGTCATGGAAGGCGCGCTGCAGAAATCCTATGACGGCGCAAGCTCGGATGAGCAACTGGTCGAGATGTTCGCGTCAGCCGCGGACGTTCCGTTTTCTGCATGGCCGGCATCATGGCATGAGGAAAAGACGCAAGGCAGGCAACTGCTGGTGTGGACAGGTTTGCGTTCCGCGCTGCGGCGCGGCGATCTGGCCGCCTGGCGTTCGGCGTTGCAGGATTTTGAAAACAGCCATGCGCGTCCGCTCTGGCAGGCGCTACGCTCGGGGCGTATCGCGAGTTTGCAGATCGATATCCCGGGCCGTGCCGGCATGCACCAGGTAAAGCTGACGCGCAGCGATAGCTGGGCATTCTGGCGGCGATCCAGGCCCTTGGCAGAGTATTCGATGGTGTAGAATGCCGCGTACGAAACCTGGGGAGTGACCGTGGCATTTTGGGATACTGCGTTTCAATATTTCTGGCGTGAAGAATCCCTGCTGGTGCTGTTGATGGCACTGGGTCTGGCTTTCGTGCTGTTTCATTTTCGCAAGGAAGAGCGCAAGAGCATCGTCAACACCCTCGGCTTTTTCCTTGCCTGCCTGTTCGGCCAATTCCTGAGCAGTCTGATCCATGCCCTGCAATTCGACATGGCGGCTTCCGTGCTGCACGAGACCTTTATCATCGGCGGCGGCATCGCGCTGATCAGGTTGTGGGGCCTGCTGGTGTTCAGGATCGTGTTGCCGTTCTTGCGCATAACTCCGCCGCGCATCACCGAAGACATCTTTGTCATCATCGCGTATATCGCATGGGGCCTGGTCAGGCTGCGGTATGCCGGACTCGATCTGGGCAGCATCGTGGCGACTTCGGCGATGATCACCGCCGTGGTTGCATTTTCGATGCAGGATACGCTGGGCAACATTCTCGGCGGCCTCGCATTGCAACTGGATAATTCGATCCAGATCGGCGACTGGATCAAGGTCGATGACGTGACCGGCAAGGTCGTGGACATTCGCTGGCGGTCCACGCTGGTCGAAACCCGCAATTGGGAAACCGTGGTGTTTCCCAACAGCCAGCTGATGAAGAACAAATTCCTGGTGTTGGGCCGCCGTACCGACAAGCCGGTGCAGTTGCGCCGCTGGGTGTGGTTCAACGTGAGCATGGAGACCGCGCCTACCAAAGTGGTCAACGTGGTCGAGGATTCCATCCGGCAGACCGAAATCGCCAATGTCGCGAAGGATCCGTTGCCCAATTGCGTGCTGATGGAAATCAACGACACCGGCTATGCGCGCTATGCGGTGCGCTATTGGCTGACCGATCTTGCCCCGGATGACCCGACGGATGCCGCGATACGCTGGCACGTCATGACCGCGCTGCAAAGAGAAGGCATCAAACTGGCGGTGGAAGAAAGAAGCATCCATATCACCAAGGAAAACGAAAAGTACGAGGAGGCCGTGCGCCAGCGTGAAGTGGCGCTGCGCATCAAGACCCTGCGCAAGGTGGAACTGTTCAAACAGATGACCGACGAGGAACTCAGGGAGTTGGCCGAACGGCTCAGGTACATGCAGTTCGCCAAGGGAAGCGTGATCACCAAACAGGGCGCTACAGGCCAGCACTGGCTGTTCATCATCATCGGCGGCAACGTCGAGGTGTTCATCACGACGGCGAACGGCGAAACTCGCAGCCTGAATGTATTGTCCAAAGGAAGCTTTTTTGGCGAGATGAGCATGATGACCGGCGCGCCGCGCGTCGCATCGGTGATCGCCAGGACCGATATCGATTGTTATCGCCTCGACAAGGAGGCATTTGAGGGAGTCATGTCGGCGCGGCCATCCATCGCAGATGAGGTTTCGCATATTCTCGTCGAACGCCGCGCGCAGCTGGACAGTGCGCTGGAAAACCTGGACGAGGAATCATTGAACAAGGAAATGACCAGCCGCCGCAGCGAGATATTGGCCACCATCAAACGATTCTTCGGTTTGTAGTATCATCTTGGCGCGTTCAAGGATGGGAAGATTGTCATGAAAGTAACATTTCTGGATTTTGAGAGTTCCATAGCCGAACTGGAAGACAAGATCGAGCAACTGCGCTTCATGCAGGATGACTCGGCGCTGGACATCGCAGACGAGATCTCGCGGTTGTCGAAGAAGAGCGAGGCGCTGACCAAGGACGTATACAGCAAACTCTCGCCCTGGCAGATCTCGCAGGTGTCGCGCCATCCGCAGCGCCCCTATACGCTGGACTATATCGAGGCGCTGTTCACCGATTTCGAGGAATTGCACGGCGACCGGGTATATGCCGACGACCGGGCGATCGTGGCGGGACTGGCGCGTTTCAACGGACAGAGCGTGATGGTGATCGGCCACCAGAAGGGCCGCGACACCAAGGAAAAGATCATGCGCAATTTCGGCATGCCGCGGCCCGAAGGTTATCGCAAGGCGATGCGCCTGATGCGCATGGCGGAAAAGTTCAATATCCCCATCATGACCTTCATCGATACGCCGGGGGCCTATCCCGGTGTCGGGGCGGAAGAACGGGGCCAGTCCGAGGCGATCGGCCGCAATCTTTACGAGATGAGCGAGCTGCGCGTGCCCATCATCTGCACCGTGATCGGCGAGGGCGGGTCGGGCGGCGCGCTGGCGATCGCAGTGGGCGACGTGCTGCTGATGCTGCAATACAGCACCTACTCGGTGATCTCGCCGGAAGGTTGCGCTTCGATCCTGTGGAAAAGCGCCGAAAAGGCGCCCGATGCCGCGGAGACCCTGGGCATCACCGCGACGCGTTTGAAGGCGCTGGGTCTGGTGGACAAGATCGTCAGCGAACCCTTGGGCGGGGCGCATCGGGATTATGCCGCTACCATGCACAGTGTGAAAAAGGCGTTGCAGGACGCGCTGAAGATGGTCCAGAACAAGCCAATTGGCAGTCTGATGCAGGATCGCTTCAACCGGTTGATGAGCTATGGCAAGTTCAAGGAAGTCTCGCTCCAATAATGGAAACCCGCAGCACTTATTCTCTCAGTCGTCGCGTCCCGTGAGGATTGCCCCCGGGTTGATCGCTGCGGTTTCCCCCAGAGATCGCCGCCGGTAATCATTGAGGATGGTTAAAGGTGTCCCATAACCAACTTGCTGACCGTGTAGCGTCGGTCATGTCACCGCTGGTTCATGCGCACAGTTCGATCGTGGTTGGTTTGAGTGGCGGTGTAGATTCGGTAGTGCTTCTGCACCTTCTGCATGAACTCGCACCGCGTTTCTCCTGGAAACTGTCGGCACTGCATGTGCATCACGGCATCAGCCCGAATGCAGACGCATGGTCGCGATTCTGCGAAGATCTTTGCGCGCGCCCGCACATCCTGCTTCGCGTCGAACGCGTGGATATCACGCCGCTGCGCGCGCATGGCCTGGAGGCGGCGGCGCGCAAGCTGCGCCACGAGGTGTTCTCCAGACAGGCATGCGACTTCATCGCGTTGGCGCACCATGCCGATGATCAGGTGGAAACCTTGTTGCTGCAATTGCTGCGCGGAGCAGGGGTGCGCGGCGCAAGCGCGATGCCGTTTCATGTCAAGCGCGCCGGCGCACCCGATTCATTGCGGCCGCTCCTGCATTGTTCCCGGCAGGAAATCCTCGAGTATGCCGCCGCTCATGAGCTGAAGTGGATAGAAGATGAAAGCAATGCCGATGACAGCTACCCGCGAAATTTCCTGAGACATAGAGTGCTGCCCTTGCTGGGCGAAAGATTTCCGGCATATCGCGACACCCTGTCGCGCAGCGCGCAACATTTTGCCGAGGCAGGCAAGCTGCTTGACCTGTTGGCGCAACAAGACGGCGCGCGGTCGATCGCCGGAGAAACGCTTGCCGTAGAAAGCCTGCGGTCTTTGGAACCTGCGCGGGCAAAGAATCTGCTGCGCTATTTTCTGCACGGCGCGGGCATGCCCATGCCTCAAGTGGCGCAGTTGGAAGACATGTTGCGCCAATTGCGCGATGCAAGGCTGGATGCGGCGGTGTGCGTGGAATTGGACGGCTGGCAGGTGCGCCGCTATCACGGCAGGGTTTACGCGCTGCGCGAGATGGGCGCCTTTGACAGCGATTTCGCGATGCCATGGCAAGGCGAAGCGGAGCTGGATTGGCCCGCGTTGAACGCACGGCTGCGCTTTGAACGCAATCCGAATCGGCGAGAACATTCCTCAGCGATCAGTCTGGCCAAGCTGCAACACGCGCCGGTGACGCTGCGCATGCGCCGCGGAGGCGAGACGCTGAGGCCGCATCCGGCCCGCGCGACACGCACACTGAAGAATCTGCTGCAAGAACACGAGATTCCACCCTGGCAGCGCGACCGCTTGCCGCTTCTGTATTGCGGCGATGAGCTGGTGTGCGTGCCCGGCGTGGCGATCGCGGCGGAGTATCTGGAAAATGGGCGTGAAGAAGCCATCCGGGTTGAATTGCAGGGCGCGCAGGCCGGCAAATCCTGATAGAATGCCAAGCCGTTTTTATCAACCATTCATTTCGAGTTTGGAGAAAGTAGCATGGCTGTTGAGCGTACCCTGTCGATTATCAAGCCCGATGCAGTTGCCAAGAATGTCATCGGAAAGATTTATACCCGTTTCGAGAATGCCGGCCTGAAGATCGTCGCCGCGCAGATGCGCCACCTGACGCGCGCCGAGGCGGAAGGCTTCTATGCCGTGCATCGCGCGCGCCCGTTCTTCAAGGACCTGGTGGATTTCATGATCTCCGGCCCGGTGATGATACAGGTGCTGGAAGGCGAGAACGCCGTTGTCAAGAACCGCGATTTGATGGGTGCGACGGACCCGAAGAAAGCG
>Ga0335085_10017874_pt1 | contig 10204 bp, 8 predicted proteins | sample Lox_Sample_45_FD_206712 | JGI IMG/M metagenome (GOLD analysis project Ga0335085, IMG submission 206712) | Soil microbial communities from Loxahatchee National Wildlife Refuge, Florida, United States - Lox_Sample_4.5 | ecosystem: Environmental > Terrestrial > Soil > Wetlands | place: USA: Florida... | reverse complement strand
AACCAGCAACATTCGACCGCAAACGGTATAGTTCCCCGGACCGACACCATTGGTGGACGGCTCGACCGCGATTTTCCCGGCCGCCTGTACGTTATCGCGTCGCTTCGCAGCGGTGAATATCCGGTTACCGCGAAACTGGAGGAGCTGATCGGCACGCCTGCATCGCCTGTACTGCTGCGTTTGCATGGAACTGTTTTCGGGTCTTTCGATGCGAACGAGTTCGGACCAGCCAACTCTTCTGGACCGAAAGTCCACCCATATATCGATGGAAGCACGATGGCTCAGGTTGCCGATGCGATTATTTATCGGGGCAGGGTGGCTGATAGGATGGTTCAACCCGATCCTTCCTATGAGGCCGATGCAGCTTACCAAGCTGAGTTAAAACGGCGGGCTAGCTTTGCGCCACCAATACCCGGAAGATGACGAGGCGGCCAAGAGAGGCCGCCCCAGTTTCCCAACCGCCGATTGACGATGTTCTTGAACTTGGGCCCGCAAACTTTCACGGGAAGAGTGGTGTCTGACTGTTCGGGCCCGCTTGATTTTCTTCCGCCAGTTCCGTGCGCTGTGAGGCCTATATGTGATGGGGTTCGAATCGGTGGCCCTCAATCTGGTTTTCTTGAAACCAGTTCGAGCGCCAGCAGCCCGGCCCGGTCCGCCAATCTGCAGTAGTTTAAGTTAGGCATTATTGTCCAACCGACTGACCATCGAAAATGGCTGTATACTCACTAACGGGGAAGGTCAGATCTCCATTTCACGCTGAACCAGCACAAGCGCAGTAGTTCGGCGATGCCCCGGCCGACGCTCGACCGCGTCAATGAACCGGCCGAAGAGTTAGTCATCGAGCATTCGGAAATGCGAAGCTGGGTAGACCCTCTCACTTAGGAGACAATCGAAATCTGCTCGTATACGAGGCCCGTCACGCCGCGGATTGGGGGCGACGATACCACGTGGAAGATTCAGTTCCTCGATTTATCGGGTGTCCAGCAGGGCATGGTGCGACACGGACGATCGGTTCAGCTAGATCGAAATGCAGCCGGGGATGCGTCTTCGAGAAGCGATGTACATGTGGGACTACGGGTGGCATGGAGAGTTCTCGCGCCTTCGGATCGCGGTGCTCCAGAGTTTCGAAGTGCCGACCGGGGAGGACCACAGCCCCCGACTGACTTCGGTTTCCGCGCCGTCGCGACGCCCGGACGCGCTGCGAAATTCGGACTTAATTTCGCAAACCACAACCGCGATTTCGGGCGGTGTTCGATTCGGCACCGCCACCCGGTTCTATTTGTGTTACAACGTACTCAGCACGCGGTCATTGCAGAAAGGAGGGAGTATGCAATATCGCTTACGTAACGGTTGGGTTGATCTGGGGGTGGTGTTGATGTTTCTTCCCGCGGCCTGGGCCGACACGGCCGCAGGCATGCAAGCCTTCAAAAACAAGGAGTACGGCAAGGCGTTCCGCGAGTGGCAAGCGGCCGCCGAAACCGGGGTTGCCGAGGCTCAGTTCGATCTCGGCGTGCTCTACGCGCAGGGCAAAGGCGTGGCTCGCGATATGCCCATGGCCGAGCGCTGGTACCGCAAGGCCGCCGAGCAGGGCAATGCCGAAGCCGAGTTCGCGCTGGGGCAGATGTACTCGCTGGGCTGGGGCGTGCCGCGCGACGAAGCCGATGCGCTGCGCTGGTTCCAGATGGCCAACGCGCCGGATTCCGACGGCCCATCGACCGACTGGTATCTGATCGACGGTTACGGCGTCGAGCAGGATCAGAAGCAGGCGGCCTACTGGTACGAACTGGCGGCCCAGAAGGGTCACGCGGAAGCGCAGTTCGCGCTGGGCCGGCTGTACGCCGAAGGCAAGGGCGGCATTCCCCACGACGAGGAACAGGCCGTCCGTTGGGTGCGCGCTTCGGCCAGCCAGGGATACGCTCCGGCGCAGGCGCGCCTGGGCATTCGCTACGCCAACGGCCAGGGCATCCAGCAGGACACCAAGCGCGCGTACTTCTGGCTGACGCTTGCATACCTGCACGGCGATAAGAGCGTGGAGAAGCTGCGGGCCGCGCAGGCCGCCAAGCTTACCCCCGCCGATGTATCCGCCAGCGATCAGGCGGCGCAGAACTGGAAGCCGCGAGTCGCCACCACGGCGGCCAAGAAGTAGACCGATGCATCTGCCGGTCCGGCAGGCGTTGCCTCTGCTGATCCTGGTGGCCGCAAGAGGCCAGGCCGAGTTGGATCCGGGCGCGGCATTGGAGCGCGCCCGCGCCAGTCTGCAGTCCATGACGCGGCGGTTGGCGAACTATGCCTGCGTGGAGACGGTGGATCGTATCTATTACGAGCCGCCGCCCTTGCCGCCGGAGCGCCAGTCGTGCAGCCAGATCCAGTCTGCGCGCAGCCGCCGCACCGCGCCGCTGGCGGTCGAAGGCACCGATCGGCTGCGTTTGGAAGTGACCGTCTCGGAGGGCCACGAAATCCACGCCTGGCCGGGCGCCACGCGCTTCGACACGCGCGACGTGGACGAGATCATTCATCAGGGACCCATCGGCACCGGCTCGTTCGGCACGCACCTGATCGGCGTGTTCGACAATCCGCGCGTGGAGTTCCACTTCGTGGGCGAGAAAGAGGACGCCGGCCGCAAGGTGCTGGAGTATCGCTATCACGTGTCGGCCGAAGCCAGCCGCTACCGCGTGAAGACCGGCAATACCTGGGCGGTCGTCCCGTACGACGGATTGTTCTGGCTGGATGCGCAGACGCTGGAACTGTCCCGCTTCACCGTAGAGGCGGGGTCGATGCCCGCGGGCAGCTCGATGTGCCAGTTGAATTCCGCGCTGGATTATCAGCGCGTGCGGATCGGCGATGGCGATGTGCTGCTGCCGCGCGAGGGGCAAATGGCCATCGTGATGGACACCGCGCGCGAGAGTGTCAACCGCACAACCTTCCGCGATTGCCGCGAGTACCAGGCGGAATCGGCGCTGCGCTTCGATACGGGATCGGAGGTGGACAGCGCCGCATCGAAACCGGTGGTGCGCACCGCGCTGGCGCTGCCGATCGGGCTGCCCATCGAGTTGGCGCTGGAAGCGCCGATCGACACGGGGAAGGCGGCGGCGGGCGATCCGGTTTCGGCCAAGGTGGTGAAGCCGGTGGTGCGCGGGTCGGGCGAAGTGCTGATTCCGGCGGGCGCGGATGTGCGCGGGCGCATCACGCGCATGGAGCACCACATTCTGACGCGGCCGTATTTTCTAATTTCGATTTCGTTCAACCGGCTGGTGCGCGGCGATATCTCCTCGCCGTTCGCCGCGAAATACGATAGCAGCGAGAAGCTGGCGAAAGACCTGGGCGCTGAGCTGCACCTGCCCAGCCGCGGCCTGGAATTCTGGGACGTGGGCACGTTTTTGTTTCCGTCGAGCAAGCCAACGTACGTGCTTCCCGCGGGGTATCAGACGAAGTGGGACACGCTGGCGACTCCGTCACGGTGAGGTGCTCTGGCATAGACACTCGTGTCTGCGGCACCGGGCTTCGTCTCGGCGCTCTCAAAACCAAAACCAGGCGTCCCGAAGAGTAGGGACGCCGCAGAGACGAGTCTCCGCGCCACTACTCCGCTAATGCGCGGTGCACCAGGTGAATGCTGATGGCGCCTTCGCCTACGGCCGAGGCCACGCGCTTCACGTTATTCGCGCGCACATCACCGACCGCGAACACGGCGGGCAGGCTGGTTTCCAGCATGTATGGCGGGCGGTTCAGCGGCCACGGAGGGCAGTCTTTGAAGCCGGCATCCAGGTCGCGGCCGGTGAGGATGAATCCTTTGTCGTCGAGCGCCACGCAACCGCGGAGCCATTCGGTGCGCGGGGAAGCGCCGGTCATGACGAACACGTGCGGAATGGCGTCCTCGGACGTTTCGCCGGACGCCTTGTCCTGCCAGGTGACGCGTTCCAGGTGACCGCCTCCATCGAGCGCGGTAATTTCGCTGTTGTAATGCAGCTCGATTTTGGGATTCTCCGTAAGCCGTTGGATGAGGTAGCGCGACATGGTGCTGGAGAGTTCGCCGCGGCGCACGAACATGTGTACTTTGCTGGCGGTCTGCGACATGAACACGGCGGCCTGCCCGGCGGAGTTGGCGCCGCCCACCACGGCCACCTGCTCGTGGCCGCAAAGCTGCGACTCGATGTAGGTTGCGCCGTAGTAAATGCCCTGGCCCTCAAACTTCTGAAGATTGGCGATGTCCGGCTTGTTGTACTGGGCGCCTGTGGCGATCACGATGGCGCGGGCGGTGAGCTTCTCTCCGCCTTCCAGCTCCAGATAATAGCGGCCCGGACCGCACTGCAGCCGCACCACCGTACGGGCGATCATCATGTTGGCGCCGAATTTTTGAGCCTGCGTGGTGGCGCGGTTGGCCAGTTCCTGTCCGGAGACGCCGGTGGGAAAGCCGAGGTAATTTTCGATCTTGGAGCTCGACCCGGCCTGGCCGCCCGGAGCGATGGCTTCGATCACCAGCACGTTGAGTCCTTCCGACGCGGCATAGACCGCGGCGGCCAACCCTGCCGGTCCCGCGCCCACGATGATGACATCGCGCGCGTGATTCTCATCCACGCTGACGTTGAAGCCCAGGCAATCGGCCAGCTTCTGCGGGGTGGGATTGCGCATCACGTTGTGGCCGGTGCAGACCACTACCGGGATCTCGCTGGCCTTCACATGAAAAGTGTCCAGCAGTTCCTGCGACTGACGGTCGGTATCAAGATCGACATAGGTGAAGGGGTGAGCGTTGCGGGTGAGGAATTCGCGAAGCTCCAGCGTTTGCGCGGAATGACGCGAACCCATCAGCACGATCTTGCCGAAGCCGGCTTTAATCAGCTCGAGGCGGCGCAGGATGAACGCGCGCATCAGGATCTCGCTGAGCTCGGCATCGCGGCCGACCAGCGATCGCAGCGCGTCGCCGCTCAATTCGAGGAATTCGCCCGGCTCGGTGACGCGTCCCAACGCCAGACACTGCTGGCCGGAGATCATGGTCATCTCGCCCGTGAATGCGCCCGGTTCGTGGGTGGCGAGAAAGCGATCCGGGTGGCCGGGGCGCGGATCGGGTTGTGTCACCTGCATCTTGCCCGAGAGCAGCACGAAGAACGGGACATCCAGGTCGCCGGGCTTGAATAAAATCTCGCCCCGCTGCACCTTGCGCACTTGGCCGCAGGAACGAATGCGGTCGATCTGTTCCTCCGTCAGAGTAGGAAAGGTTTGCGTGCTAGCGTCGAGTGCACTGGGGACAAGGGAGGATGCCATGCCCTATTTTCGCATCCCGCGGCGGGCGTTCCTGGCGCGCCGCGGGATGCAGCCGCACACTTACAAAATGCGGCGCCCGATCACATTGCGGCGAATGGCATGGTAGACAAACAGAAAGATCACCGCGCCGATGGTAGCGACCGCAATGCTGTAGAGATTCACGCGTGTGACGCCGGCCCAGCCGGCCAAGTGGGCCAGCCAGCCTCCGATGACCGCGCCGACGACGCCCAGCAGAACGTCGAGCACCATTCCTTCGCCGCGGTGATTCACCAGGTGACTGGCAATGAAGCCAGCCAGCAAGCCCAAGATGATCCAGGCAAAAAGCGACATGAGATACCTCCAGAGTGACGCACTGTGAGTGTGAGCAAACAGAGTGCCAAGCGGGGGATCTGCATTCACCGCGGAGCCGGAACGGCGAGGCGCCGTTTATGGGACCAGAAAGACTTCAGACGATTGGGCCCTGTTTTCACCACAGAGGCACGGAGGGCACGGAGGAAGCGCGGAGAAAACGAGGGAACTTTCTGGAGAGCCACGGAGTTCGCGGAGGATGCGCGGAGAAAGATTTGGAGAGCCGCCAAGGCCGCGGAACAACACGCAGATTCCGGAGTTTACCCTTCCGCCGCGGCTTCCTTATAAATCTCCAGCACCTGGCGCGCGGTGCGCTCCCAACTGAAGCGTGCGGCCTGTTCCAAGCCGCGGCGGATCAGTTCGGCGCGCAAGGTTTCATCCAGCAGCACTTCTTTGATGCCGCGGGCGATATCGAACACATTATCGGGTTTCACCAGCATGCCGGCGTCGCCCACCACTTCCGGGAGAGAACTCACATTCGACGTCACCACCGGCGTGCCGCAGGCCATGGCTTCGAGAGGCGGCAGGCCGAATCCCTCATGTTGCGAGGGGAAGACGAAGGCGGCGGCCGAAACATAGAAGCAGCGCAATGTATCGAACGGCACGAAACCGAGAAAGCGTACCACCTGCTCGACGCGGCTCTTGATCACGGCCTGGCGCACGGCCGGATAGCGCGAGATGGTGTCGCCGATAATCACCAGGCGCAAGTCCTTGTACACCGGGTGATCGGCGAGTTGGGAGCGCACTACCGCGAACGCCTCTACCAGGCGCGGCACGTTCTTGTGGCGGCGAATGGGACCGGCGTAGAGCAGGAAGGGATAGTTGATCTGGTAGCGTTCCAGGATGCGGCGATGCTCTTCGGACTCGGTCTGCTGGTGCGCGCCGACGAAGCCTGGGTCGGGCGCGTTGTACACGCGACGGATGCGGCTCTCCGGCACGCCCATGAAGCGTTCCACGTCACGCTTGGTGGCTTCCGAAACCGCGATTACGCGGCTGGCACGCACCAACCCGCGGCGGAAGCGGTAGAGCCGCAGGCGCATGCGAATGCCGGTAGGCTCCTCGTAAAACAGGTTGGCCATATCGTGAATGGTGACGACATACGGATGCAGCATGAATAAGGGCACGCGGTTCAGCGGGATGTGCACCAGGTCGGGCGAGAGCGTGCGCAGGTACAGCGGAAAGGCGATGTGATCGAGGTAATCGTGATCGTTGCGCTTGTAGACCGCGGAATGAAAATTGACCGGCAGGCCGGCCAGTGTGCGCACCTCGGCGGGGCCGCTAACCAGCGTGTAGCGGTTCTCCGTATCGATGGCTCCCAGCGCGTGCACCAGGCTGCGGATGTGTGTGCCGATTCCGAAGTCCCGGATGCGCCGGGCATCGATGACAATGTGCAGCGGCATCTACGCGCGAACCGGCTCGAGCTTCCAGTGGTACAGCGGGAAGCGGCGGGTGAGCGCGCCGACGCGTGCGGCCACCTGCGCGATAGCGGATTCATCGTGGATGTGGCTGAGCACTTCGGCGATCAGCCCGCCCACCTCGCGCATCTCAGCTTCGCGGAATCCGCGCGTAGTGACGGCCGGCGATCCCAGGCGAATGCCGCTGGGATTCATCGGGGGATTGATATCGAAGGGGATGGCGTTCTTGTTGACGGTGATGCGCGCGCGGTCCAGAGCCTTCTCGGCCTCCTTTCCGCCCAAGCCTTTCGAAAACACATCCACCAGCAGCAGGTGCGTATCGGTGCCGCCCGAGACCACGCGGAAGCCGGCGTCCATAAGACTCCGGGCGAGCGCCTGGGCGTTGGCTACGACGTGCTTCTGGTACTCGATAAATTCGGGCTGCATGGCCTCGCGGAAGCACACGGCTTTGGCGGCGATCACGTGCACCAGCGGTCCGCCCTGCATGCCGGGGAAGACGGTTTTGTCGATGTCTTTGGAGTATTTTTCGCGCGCCAGGATGAGGCCCGCGCGCGGGCCGCGCAACGTCTTGTGGGTGGTGGACGTGACGATGTCGGCGTACTCGCAGGGATTGGGATGCAGGCCGGCCGCGACCAGGCCGGAGATGTGCGCCATGTCCACCAGGAAGACTGCGCCCACCGCATCGGCGATCTGGCGGAAACGCGCGAAATCGAGAATGCGCGGGTAGGCGCTGGCGCCGGTGACGATCATCTTGGGCTTGTGCTCGTACGCCAGCCTCTCGACCTCGTCATAATCGATGCGCTCGTCGTCCTTGCGCACGCTGTAGGGCACGACGTGATAAGTCTTGCCGGAGAAGTTGAGGTGATGGCCGTGAGTGAGGTGCCCACCGTGCGCGAGGTTCAGGCCCATCATGGTGTCGCCGGGCTTGAGCACCGCGGCGTAGGCCGCCTGGTTGGCCTGCGATCCGGAGTGCGGCTGCACGTTGGCGTACTCGGCGCCGAAGAGTTGGCGGGCGCGGTCGCGGGCGAGGTTTTCGACGATGTCGGTAAATTCGCAGCCGCCGTAGTAGCGCTTGCCGGGATAGCCCTCGGCGTATTTATTCGTGAAGACGCTGCCGGTAGCTTCGAGAACCGCTTGGCTGGTGAAGTTCTCGCTGGCGATCAGCTCGAGCTGGCCATCCTGGCGCTCGGTCTCGTGTTGGATGGCCTGGAAAATTTCGGGATCCACTTCGGCCAGTGGCCGCGACATGCGTTCGGTTGCCGTCATTGTTGGGTCGCTCCTAGCTGTCTTCCAACTGCGCGATCTTAGCCACGCGGCGGGCGTGGCGTCCGCCCAGGAAACCGGTGTTCAGAAACAGGTCCACCAGGGCGGAGGCGCGTTGCTCATCCAGGTATCGCGCGCCCAGGGTGAGCACGTTGGCATCGTTGTGCTCGCGGGTGAGCCGCACTTCGTCGTCCGACTGCGCCGGCGCGGCGCGTACGCCCGCGACTTTGTTGGCCGCCATCGCCATGCCGATTCCGGTCGAGCAGACCAGGATGCCGCGGTCCACACGCGCCTGCGCCACCTCACGCGCCACCGGTTGCGCAAAATCCGGATAGTCGCAGGATTCGCCGGAGTCGGTGCCGAAATCGACTACCTCGTGACCTTCTTCGGCGAGATGATGGCGAAGTTGCTCTTTCAAAGCAAATCCGGCATGATCCGCGCCGATGGCGATTTTCATAGGAAGAGCTCTAATTTTAGCATTGGGAATCGGATTCCAGACCGTGCGGGAGCGCCAGCACGCCGGCCACAACGCGGGACTTATGGAAATCGCATGCCGGCAGGGAGCGCCGGCGCATGGATAGCGGCTTGCGCAGGAGTCTGCCGCGCGCTACGGTGCGCTTATGAAACCAGCATTGGCCGCGCTGTGTTGCGTTTTCGTCCTGCTGGCGGACGATTTCTCCCAAGATCGCGCCATGGCTCACATCCGCGCTCTTGCGGGTCTCAAGGACCGGACTGCCGGCACATCCGGCGAATCAGAGGGCTTCCGCTACGTGGAGAGCGCGCTGCGGGGAGCCGGCCTGGAAGTGCGCCTGGAGTCGTTCACCTTCTTCGAAGATACCGATAGGATCGCCAGCGCGAATCTGGTCGCCACGACGCCCGAGGGGAAGTCCGGGCGGGAGGTGATCCTCTCCGCGCACGTCGATTCGGCCGGCACGCCGGGAGCGCAGGACAATGCTTCGGGGGTCGCGGTGCTGCTGGAGCTCGCGCGGACCCTGCCAAAGCTCGACCTGCCGTTCCGCCTTCGATTCGTCTTTTTCGGCGCTGAGGAGCTCGGCCTGCTCGGTTCGCGTGCCTACGTGCGGCAGCACCGTGCAGACCTGCGGAACTGCCTGTTCATGTTCAATATGGATTCGATCGGCGGCAAAGAGATCTGGATCGACATGCGCGATGGCGTGCGCAACGTGGTGGCGTCCGCTGATGGCGTCCGGGCGCTCAGCGACGGTCCCGACAGGCTCACCAGAAGCGCCGATGGGCGTTGGACTCTTTCGCCCAAGCCGCCTCACAACGATGCCTCCAACGTTCCACCCTGGCTGGCCACTGCAATCCTCGATTCCGCCAAGGATCTCGGCTATCAGATCAACCAGGGCCGCGACGCCAGCTCGGACCACCGCACGTTCACCGACGTTGGAATCGTGGCCACCGACCTCGCGATCGGCGGACTCAAGACCCACGTCCCCGAAGACACGCCGGAAAAGATCGATCCCGCCAGTCTGGAAAAAGCCGCGCGCATCGTGACAGGCACGGTGACGCGAGTACGCCCGGACGGTCAATAGATCTGTACGGGAATCTGGAGGGTCTTGCCGCCGGGTTCTTTCACCGTAATGGTGGAGCCCTGGCAGTCAGGCATGTGCCCGGATCGAATCGTGTCGGGACAGCGGCCCCTGGGCGGCGAAGGGTTGGAACGGCGCGTTGTAGACTTCGGTGTAGCCGATGTAGGTTTCGTAGCAGCTATCGCCGTACGTATCGATGTCGCCGGCGAAATAGGTCACGCCGCCGAGCGCGGTAATCTCCCAAAGTACACACCGGCTTCCTTGCTCTTCTCCATGCAGGTGGAAGATAGAAGCCGAAACAGGTCGCAGGGGGAAGAGCGGATCTCCATTCGGCGGGGGCAGCGGTTGAAAGGGATAATGCGGCAGTAGGTG
>Ga0335085_10017873_pt1 | contig 10205 bp, 8 predicted proteins | sample Lox_Sample_45_FD_206712 | JGI IMG/M metagenome (GOLD analysis project Ga0335085, IMG submission 206712) | Soil microbial communities from Loxahatchee National Wildlife Refuge, Florida, United States - Lox_Sample_4.5 | ecosystem: Environmental > Terrestrial > Soil > Wetlands | place: USA: Florida... | reverse complement strand
ACGTAGTAATTGACTTTGCCGCGAGCCCAGTGGACGGGCCGGCCGAGAACGGCAGGATTGAAGAAGCTGGTTCCTGCGACGTATTTGGGTCCGCCGGCACAGGCTGATGCGGGAGCGAAGAGGAAAAGTGTTAGTCCGAGGAGTGTGATGGTGAGGCGGCGAAACGCACGCCGGCGAGGCGAGACAAAGCGCGCGGGCGCGAGAGTAGCTATGGGCACAGGATTCCCCAGACGGCTGCGTTGGTGGCATCCGCGCGTCCAGTGCGCTTTGGTGTGGCTTAGAGATTTCTTATGAAGTTGAAGGCGGGGATGAGAATTCTTTTATGAAGTACAGAGAGATGAACGGCTCGGGCAGCAGCGGGGAAATGCCGGTCAGAGTCGGATCTGCTGAGTGGGTCATCCTAAATGGGGAAGGGGAGAAGAGGCTTTGCGAACGGTACGCGTCAGCAGTGCGTTGGGGAAACGGGTCTTCCGTCTACAATAATCGACACAGGATCACTTATGACAGAGATACGCGAAACGGTAATACTTGGCTCCGGCTGTGCCGGATTGACGGCTGCGCTCTACACGGCGCGGGCCGGATTGAAACCGCTGGTGCTGGAGGGTCACGAACCCGGCGGGCAACTCTCCATCACTTCACTGGTGGAGAACTTCCCCGGCTGGCCGGAGGGTGTTCAAGGGCCGGAGCTGATCGAGAGCATGAAGAAACAGGCCGCTCGGTTCGGCGCGGAGTATCAGCTTGCGCATCTGGTTTCGGTGGAGTTGGGCGCGCATCCCATCAAGCTGCGCACTTCGGCCGGCGAGATCTCGACGCGCACACTGATTGTGGCCTCGGGCGCCAGCGCGCGCTGGCTGGGACTGCCCAGCGAGCAGGCGCTGATCGGCCACGGCGTGTCGAGCTGCGCGACGTGCGACGGTTTTTTCTTCCGCGATAAAGAGATTGCCGTGGTGGGCGGCGGCGACTCGGCGATGGAAGAGGCAATGTTCCTGACGCGTTTTGCTTCGAAGGTGACGTTGCTGCACCGGCGCGACGCATTTCGCGCTTCGAAGATCATGCTGGAGCGGGCCATGGCGCATCCCAAGATCGTACTACGTACCAACACCGTGGTGGAGGAAGTGCTGGGCGTAGAAGAGAAGTCGGTGAGGGGGCTGCGCCTGCGCGATGTGACCAGCGGAGCGCAAGACGAACTGGCCGTGAGCGGGATGTTCCTGGGCATCGGACACGAGCCGAACACGAAGATGTTTGCCGGGCAGATGGATCTGGACGGGGAGGGATACATCAAGACGGTGAACAACGTTTTTACGACGCGCAATGGCGCGGTAATTCCCGGCGTGTTTGCGTGCGGTGACGTGCAGGACCGGCGCTACCGGCAGGCGATTACGGCAGCCGGCTCGGGCTGCATGGCGGCGCTGGAAGTGGAGAAGTATCTGGAGGAGCACGGGCACTGAAGCGAATAGGTGCGCGATGACGCCATTGCGTGAAAATCTCGAACGGCTGGAAGAGGCGATTCTGGCAGCGTGCCATGCCGCCGGCCGGGCGCGCGGCGAGGTCGAGCTGATGGCTGTCTCGAAGACCTTTCCGGCGGAGGCGATTGCCGAGGCGGCGGGGCTGGGGATCGGACTTTTTGGCGAAAACCGCGTGCAGGAGTTCGCGGCGAAAGTTCCCGCACTCGGTCCCCAACGCAAGGGCATGGAATGCCACCTCATCGGGCATTTGCAATCGAACAAGGCGGCGAAGGCAGCGGAGATCTTTGACGGGGTGGATTCGCTTGATTCGATGCGGCTGGCAGAGCGATTGAATGAAGCGGCAGGAAGGTGCGGCGAACGGTTACCGGTTTTAATCGAAGTGAAGTTGAGTCCAGAAGAAACCAAAGCTGGACTTGATCCGGAGTCGGATGATGCAGCGGGGCTTCTGGAGCGGCTGCCGGATATGGCGCACCTGCAGATGTGTGGGTTGATGACGATTGCTCCGTGGGGCGTGGCGGAGGATGTGACGCGGGAGTGCTTTCGCAGTTTGCGCGCGTGGCGCAACAAGTGGGCCGCTGCGTACCCCGCATTGAATTTCGACGTGCTGTCGATGGGGATGAGCGGGGACTTTGCGCTAGCTATCGCGGAGGGCGCGACGCGCATTCGCGTGGGCACGGCGCTTTTTGGTACGCGGAAGCCGCAGGCGGAGCAGGAGTGATGTTACGCGCGACTGCGGAGGGAACGACGCTGGCGGTGCGCGCGCAGCCAGGCGCGAAGAAGACGGCCATCACGGGCATTTACGGTGAAGGAGCGGCAGCGCAGGTCAAGATTGCCGTTCATGCGCCGCCGATCGAAGGCCGCGCGAATGCGGCGCTGGCTGCTTTTCTCGCTGAGATATTTTCTGTGCCCAAAGGCGCGGTTGAGCTAGTTTCAGGCGAGCTCTCGCGGAGCAAGGTATTTCTGCTGCGAGGAGTAACGGTGGCGCATGCGACGGCGGTTCTGACGCAAAAGATCGAAATTTAAGAATCATTCCAAGAACAATTTTGGAAAAAGGCGGGTTTGGGTACATGCTTTCCCACCCTTTCGCAAAAAACGCGAAAGGATGGGGCACCCGTGCGCCCGTGAAAAGCAATGATAAAGGCAACTGCAGGTCCTTCGACTCCAGCCGCCCGCCAGGGCGGGCGGCCTCCGCTCAGGATGACAGATCATTTTTAGAGATTGAAGGCAGAGGAAAAATCACTTAGCAACTGCTGGCGCAAAGTGTTTTTTGAGCGCCTCGATGGCACGCTCGAGATGGACGCCGCGCGAACCCTTTACGAGGACCAGGTCGTCGGCTTGCAGATTCTGTATAAGCCAGCTGCCGGCGGATTCTGCGCTGGGTAGAAATAACGATGCGACTCCATGGGCGCAGGCGGCAGCTGCCAGGTGCTCGGCGTTGCCCTGGACGCCAACGACGAGATCGAGGCCGGCTTCAGCGGCAGCGCGCCCGCATTCGGCGTGCAGCGCCGGCCCGTGCTCGCCCATCTCCAGCATCTCGCCGGCCACCAGGATGCGGCGGCCAGCGGAGGGCCGCGCGGCAAGGGTGCGAATCATGGAGCGCAGCGCCTCAGGGTTGGAGTTGTAGCTGTCGTTGAGAATGGTGGCGCCGGCGATTTCGATCAACTGGCCGCGTTTATCTCCGGCCGTGAGCGATGAGATGGCGGCCACTGCGGTATCGAGATCGACGCCCGCCTCGAGCGCAACGGCAATGCCAGCCATTGCATTGGACGCGTTGTGCGCACCCAGCAGATGCAGAGTGAATGCGCCTTCGCGTTCCCGCCCCATAGATGAATCCGCCGCTGCAGATGCGGGGGCCCCACGCTCACCAACACGGAAGCGCACGTGCAGGCCATCGAGGTCTTCGGTTGCCGAGAGGATTTGCGGGTCTGCGCAGGGGCCGCTGCCGAAATAGACCACGCGGCCGGGAAAGTCACGGCCAAATTGCGCAGCGGAGTCGTCAGCGTTGAGGAAGACGACGCCGTTATCGGGAAGCGCGGCCACCAGCTCAAACTTGGCGCGGGCAATGCCAACCAGGCCCTCTTCAAAGTTCTCAATGTGCGCGGTACCGATGTTGGTGATGACTCCCCAGTCAGGAATGGCGATGCGCGCCAGCGCGGCGATCTCCCCTGGGTGGTTCATTCCCATTTCGACGACCGCAACTTCATGACCGGTCGTGAGGCGCAGCAGTTGCAGCGGCAGGCCGAAGTGGTTGTTCAAATTGCCTTCGGATTTGAGGACGCGGAACTTTGCGCCGAGTGCCGCGGCGATGGCTTCCTTCGTGGTGGTTTTGCCGGCCGAGCCAGTAACGGCCACCAGACGCCGCCCCCACTGGCGGCGGACATGAGAGGCCAGGGATTGCATGGCTGCGAGCGGGTTTTCAGCGATGAGGAGCGGGTGGGCGAGCGCGGCATCGGGCAGCGTGGCCACGCGTTCGCGAGAAACCAGCGCGGCCAGAGCTCCGCGATCGAACGCGGGGGCCACAAAATCATGGCCGTCGAGCCGCTCTCCGCGAATGGCGAAGAACAGATCGCCGGGCGCAACGGTACGCGAGTCGATGGAGTAGCCGGTGGCCACGAGCGCGCCGGCATTGGGCACGCTGGCCGGAGCCTCAAGCACGGCTCCAGCACCCATTGCGGCTTCAGCAAGCGTGAGATTCATTGCCTTTTACCATAGCCCAAGCCGGCGAGGGTTGAAAGCGCAACTTCGGCATCATCGAAAGGAATCGTGCTTCGGCCGAGAATTTGCACCTTTTCGTGGCCCTTGCCGGCGAGAAGTACGACGTCGCCTGGTTTGGCGGCTGCGAGCGCGTAACGAATTGCCGAGGCGCGATCCACTTCGATGGTGTATTGGATGCCGGTGGACTGTAGTCCGGGCTCGATCTCGGCCAAAATCGCCGCGGGATCTTCGGAGCGGGGATTGTCACTGGTGGCGACGACCAAGTCGCTGCCTTCGCCTGCGGCCTGCCCCATTTTTGGGCGCTTGGTGCGGTCGCGATCGCCGCCGCAACCGAAGAGAGTAATCACGCGCGCGCCACTGGAAGCGGTCATCTGGCGGGCGAGCGCGGTGAGGTTACGCAGCGCGTCGTCAGTGTGCGCGTAGTCGACGATGACGGTGAAGGGCTGCCCGGCATCGACGGATTGAAAGCGGCCGGGGACGGGGTTGAGAGACGGGACGGCAGCAACAAGATGGGAAAAAGGAACGCCGCGCGCGTGAACAGCGGTGAAGGCCGCGAGCAGGTTGAGAATATTCACTTCGCCAGCCAAGTGCGAGTGGACACGGGCCGAGCCGACGGGGGTTTCGAGATCGATTGCTGCACCGGAGGGAGTAAGCGTGTGGCTGGCGGCGCGCCAGTCGCCCAGGCCAATTCCATAAGTGCGGACCGCCGCGCCGGCCTTGCGCGCGGCGGCGGCCAACGCTTCGCTGCGCGGATCATGCGCGTTGATCACGGCGATGCGTGGGGCCGGATAGACCGTGCCGTCGAAGAGCAGGCGCTTGGCGGCGAAGTAATTCTCCATGGTTTGGTGGTAGTCGAGGTGGTCGCGTGTGAAGTTGGTGAAGACGGCGACGTCAAAGGGGATTCCGGCCATGCGGCCCTGATCGAGCGCGTGGCTGGAGACTTCGGTGACGAGCTCGGCGGCGCCGCGCTCCGCGCCTTCAGCCATCAACTCGAAAAGATCACGCGACTCGGGTGTGGTGTGTATAGAGGGGCGCGTCTGGCCGGCGACGTGGTACTCGATGGTGCCGATTAGAACCGTAGTGCGGGCGGCGGCGTTGAGCAGAGATTCGGCGAGGAAGGCGGTAGTGGTTTTGCCGTTGGTACCGGTGATGCCGGTGGCGGCGAACGTGCGCTCGGGATGGCCGAAGAAAACGGCGGAGGCCTGAGCGAGCGCGCGGCGGCCGTGCTCGACGTGGAGGGCCGGCACGCTTGGCTGGTAGACGGTGAGATGGTCGAAGTTCTGCGCGGAGTCAGTGATGATGCCCGCGGCGCCCGCGGCGATGGCTTTGTCGACGTAGCGATTGCCGTCTGTTGAGCCGCCCTTTATGGCGACGAAGACAGAGCCGGGGCGCACGCGGCGGGAGTCGTACTCAATGCCGGTGATGGGAGCGGAAGAGCTGCCGGCGCAGCCGACGGCAGAGATTTCCGCGATGAGGTCGTGCCAGATCATCTTGTGGTCTATTCTAAGTCGCGCATCCTAAAGGCAACCGCAGATCCTTCGACTTCGTTTGCCGAGGCAAGTTCCGCTCAGGATGACAACATGTTTTGATGCGGGCTTCTTGATCCAGTGCACTAGCGCGCGCAGCGGACAACGATTTTGGTTCCGGATGGCACTAGAGTGCCGGGAGCGGGAGCCTGTTCGCGAGCGACGCCGTTGCCGGTGATGACTACCTCGAAGCCGGCAGCGCCGGCCTGTTCGATGACCTTGCGCACAGGGAGGCCGATAAAGGACGGGACGCGAACTTGCCCGGCGCTGGCGATGACGACCGAATTGGCAGCGGGCGGAGGGTTCGATCCCGGTTGTTGCTGAGGCGTGGCGGACGAAGCCGGCGCATGAGAGTTGCCGGCTGTAGTGCCGGCACGGGGATTTGCGGCGAGATTTATAGCGGGATTTGCAGCTTGAGCGGGCGAGAGTTTGGGCGATGCGCCAGTTGAGGCCGATGAAGCGGACCCGGAGCGCAGTGGATCGTCACTGGGCAGGTCATTGGCGGCTTCATAGAGGGCCTGGATGTTTTCGTCGTGAGCCGAGCTCTGGTCTTCAGTGACAGGCGGTTCTTTTAGTGAGGCCGCGGTGACTGGGCGCGCATCGATGTCGTGCTGAATGCCGAGGTATTCGAGGACCTGCTGTGCGACGTCAGCGAAGACGGGCGCGGAGACCTCGGCGCCGTAGTACGCACCTTTGGGCGAATCGATGACCACGGCTACGGCGATGACCGGATTGTTGACCGGCGCAAAGCCCGCGAACGAGGCGATGTGCATGGTTTTGGAATAAGTGTGGGTGACAGGATCGACCTTTTGCGCGGTGCCGGTTTTGCCGCCGGATGAGTAGCCGTTAAGCAGCGCCGCTTTGCCGGTGCCGAAGAGCACGACGCCCTCCATCATTTTGCGCATCTCGGCCGCAGCCAGCGTGGAGATGACGCGATGCGCGCCCGATGGGAGGGGATTGGGCAGATCGGATGGGAGCTGCGTTGAGTGCGCCACCTGCGATGGCACCTGCGGTGAGGCCACCTGCGGTGGGGCGGGCTTTTGGACAGGGTTCGTTGGGGAAGTCGATTGGTTCTGCATCAACACGTGCGGCGGTAGGTAGACGCCGCCGTTGGCGATCGTAGAGACCATGGTGACCAACTGCAAGGGGGTAACGGCCACCTCCTGGCCGATGGCGATGGAGCCGATAGAAGAGGGTTGCCAACGGCTGACTGGGCGGAGCAGGCCGCGTGTTTCGCCGGGCAGTTCGACGCTGGAGCGCGTGCCGAAGCCGAAGTCGTGAATATATTGATAGAACTTGTCAGGACCCACTTTCATCGCGAGCTTGACGGCGGCAACGTCGCTGGAGACCTCGAGAGCCTGGTGGACCGGAATCACTCCGTAGTGTTCGCCTTGATTGTCGTGAATAGTGCGGCCAAAGATGGTGATCTTTCCGCCCTGGCAATCGATGGTGTCGTCGGGCGTAGTGACCTTTGAGTCTAATGCGGCGGAGTAGGTGACGAGCTTGAAGGTGGAACCGGGCTCGTAGACATCGCTGACGGCGTGATCGCGGAGCAGTTCGGGGGTGGTATGGCGAAATTGATTGGGATTGAAGGTGGGGCGGATAGCGAGCGCCAGAATCTGCCCCGTGTGCACGTCCTGCACAACGACCGTGCCATTGAGCGCCTGCGTCTTTTCCATGGCGCGATCGAGCGCGCGCTCGGCGAGGAACTGGATGTTTTCATCGATGGTGAGTACCAGGTTGCGGCCGGGTTCGGGTTCGCGCTCGCTTGAGCCAAGCACCTTGCGGCGCGCATCCATGGCGGTGTACATGAGGCCGGGGCTACCGTGCAGCGAGGTGTCGAACTTTTCTTCCAGGCCGCCGAGCCCGTTGTCGTCAATGCCCACGTAACCCAGCACCTGCGCGGCAATCTGATTGTCGGGATAGAAACGCTGAAACTCTTTCTGGAAGTAAATGCCCTTCATGTTGAGGTTCTTGACGGCGGCGGCGACCTGCGGCCTGACGCGGCGCGCAATCCAGGCAAAGTTATGCCCTGAATTGAGGCGCGCGGCGATCTGGTCCTGGGTGGTCAGTGCGTCTTCGGGATCGGTGTGCACCAGCGGGGCGAGAGTGCGCGCGGCAGCCTGTTTGTCGGCGATCTGGGTGGGATCGGCGTAGATGGAGTCAACCAGCACCGTCATGGCCAGTTCGCGCATGTTGCGGTCGTAGAGGATGCCGCGGCGCGGAGCCACCTCAAAGGTGCGTTGCTGCTGCTTTTCGGCGCGCTCGACAAACTCCCGGTGACGCACGATCTGCAGCCAGAAGAGGCGGGTGGTAATGGCGCCGGCCCAGAGCAGAAAGAAAAGGCAGACGAGCCAGAAGCGAGACTGCTTGAGGGGCACGGCTTTTGGTTTTTGCGAGCGGGGGCGGATGGTTTGAGCGGCGGCCGACATATTCAATGCAGCTCTCAGCGATCAGCTTTCAGCTTCATCTTGCCGCATTGCTGCTCTTTGCATCATAACGGCATCAAGCTCATTTGGCATCCGTCCATCATTCGCGGCAGAAGCTGAAAGCTGAAAGTTGACGGCTGAAAAACTGTTCTTCACTGCGCAGCGGGCGCCGCAGGAGCAATCTGTGCGAGCGTGGGAGCGCCGGAATCAGGCAGAGCGCTGGGATGAACCACCTGCCCTGGTTGCGGCTCGGCGAGCCCAAGCCGGCGCGCCATCTGGTCGATGCGTCCCGGCTGCGTGAGCTCAGCCTCACTGAGGCGAAGCTGACGGTTTTCCTCGCGCAACTGATCGAGGGTTTGCTTTTCGCTCTCGACGCGGTAGCTGCTCTCAATGGCGTAAAAGTGCTGCAAGCCGTAGACCATGATGAGCGATAAGAGAAAGGCGGCAGCGATGCAAAAGATGCGCATTTCGCGCGCCCGCGCGGGGTCGTAGGCCTTGACCAGGCGGGAGTTGTCAAAGTGCCTGGTGAAGTAGAACTCCGGCGTGCGCACGCGGCGGCGGAGCAAAGCCTGCTGCGCCATCAACGCGGCGTTGTGCTCGGCGATGCGCGCGCTCCAGCCGCGGCCGGTCTCGAAATAGGTTGTTGCACATGCCGCCATGGTGCTCTCCTTCGGAGAGCAGGGAACAGGGAATAGGGAACAAGGAATAGAAAAACCCGAATCATGTAACGCGGAGCCGGCCTGCGCCTGCTCACTATTCCCTACTGCCTACTGCCAACTCCCTGCCTTTCTGTCCGTTCCGCGGCTCGAAGCTTTGCGCTGCGCGAGCGCGGGTTGCGATTGATTTCTTCTTCACCGGCAGTTACAGGCTTTTTGGTCAAAACCTTCCAAATGCCCTTCTGCGCGCCTTCCCGGATGCTGTCCTTCGAAATGCGATCTTCCAAACTATGAAAACCAATCACTACGAGCCTTGCGGAGGGCTTAAGCAACTTGGGTGCGGCCTCAAGCAATGCCCGGATTTCATCCAATTCCCGATTGACGAAGATACGCAGCGCCTGAAAGGTCCTGGTAGCCGGGTGAATATGTTTCATTGGCGGGACGGCTGAGGCTACGATCCGGGCTAACTGCGCTGTGGATGTAACCGGCCGCCCCCGCACAATGGCTCTGGCGACTGTCCGCGACCTCCTTTCCTCACCGTATTCGTAAATGAGATCTGCCAGCTCGCGCTCGCTCATCTCATTCACCACTTGTCCGGCGGTCGGCCCTGTACGCGTATCCATGCGCATATCGATTGGAGCGTCCGCCTGAAAACTAAATCCTCTGCGAGCCTCATCGAACTGCAGGCTGCTTACGCCCAGGTCGGCGAGCATGCCATCGAGTGAGGCCGGCTTTACGTGCCCGGCGATGCCGCTGAAGGCCTCGCCGATCAAACTCACTTGCGGCGCCCGGCTGCCCAGCTCTTCGCAAACGCGAGCCAGCCTGGATCGTGCCAGCTCGAGCGCCTCGGGATCGCGGTCGAATCCGATCAGATGTCCCGCGGGTCCCAATTGCCTGACGATGCCTTCGGCATGCCCGGCAAGTCCCAGCGTGCAGTCGACGTAGGTTCCGTCTGGCCGAACGCTGAGGAAATCCAATGCTTCCTTGAAAAGAACCGGCACATGGCGTTCATCTGCTTTCGTCATGCGCACCCCCTGGGGGGCGTGGAAATTCACCTCGAGGGCCCAAGAATAGTTGCTACCTTATTCCGCTCTTCCTTCGTCATGGCGTCGCTGGAGAGGGTCTGCTGGAACAATTCGGAGTTCATGACCTCCATGTAAGAGAGGTTCCCGATGACCTTTACCTCGCCCTCCAACGCAGCGGTTCCGCGCAAAATCTTGGGGAGCGTGATCCTTGCCTGTTTATCCATCTCGACCTGCAGGCCATAGGAACCGGTCAGGCGGAGATACTTTTGGACCGCTTCGTCCAGGGTGCTGTATTCGACCAGCCTGGATTCCCGTTTTTCCCACTCGGGGAGCGGCCAGATTTCCGCGCTCTTGCCATCCGCGCTGGTTACGAAGAACTGGTTGACAT
>Ga0335085_10017871_pt1 | contig 10206 bp, 12 predicted proteins | sample Lox_Sample_45_FD_206712 | JGI IMG/M metagenome (GOLD analysis project Ga0335085, IMG submission 206712) | Soil microbial communities from Loxahatchee National Wildlife Refuge, Florida, United States - Lox_Sample_4.5 | ecosystem: Environmental > Terrestrial > Soil > Wetlands | place: USA... | reverse complement strand
TGAACACGGAGTCGAATTCTGCGGCGCTGACCTATTTGAAGAATCTGTTCGATGACAGTTGCGCCTGGATCTACACCGGCCTCGGCCCTTATGCGCCGCTGGCGGGGCGGACCGCGCTCTTCATGTCCGGCGACCTCTCTGAACTCGCGGACCAGGCCAATGCCTTTTCGGTCGCCAAGAACAGCGATGGCTGGTCGGTGATCCCGTTTCCAGGCCCGGAGGGCCAGTCCCTCCTGACCTATGGTCCATCGTTCACGGTGATGAGGAGTACGCCGGAGAAGCAGTTGGCGGCGTGGCTGTTTTCACGCTGGATGCTCAAGCCGGAAATCCAGACGCAGTGGGTCAAGGCGACCGGAATGCTTCCGCTGAGGAAATCTTCCATGGCTTCGCTGGCGGGCTTTGCGGACTCGCATCCGCAGTGGGCACAGGCGGTCAAACTACTGGATGTTGCTGAGAACCAGCCTCAGCAGGCATCCTGGCGCACGGTCAAGTATGCCCTGGGGGATGGGATGTACTCGATGTTCCGGCTGAACCTTCCGGTGAGCCAGATTCCCGCCGTGCTGGAAGAGATGCAGTCGACCGCCGAGGAATTAAGCAAATAAGCGGGATTTATCCCGCAGGCAACTACGTAGTAAAATAGGTTTATCTTTAATCCGGAGCTGCGCATGCCCATTTATGAATATGTTTGCCTCGATTGCAAAAAGGAATTTGAGACCCTCCGCCCGATGAGCCAGTCGGACGCACCGCTGACCTGCGAGTCTTGTGGCGGGGAGCGGGTCAAACGCAAGCTGGCGGTGATCGTCGCCATGAGCGGCGGTCATGCCGTTTCGGGAGCATCCGGCGGTTGTTCATGCGGCTCCTGTTCGGGCGGGGATTGCGCGGGTTGTTCGAACGGATAGGTTATTTTCCCCATTCATGTCAGGAGGAATCATGGAATTCACCCAATTAGGTCGCACCGGCCTCAAGGTGTCGCGGCTATGCCTCGGCACGATGAACTTCGGCCCTCACACCACACAGGCGGATTCGTTTGCCATCATGGACAGGGCTCATGAACTCGGGATTAATTTCTTCGACACGGCCAATGTCTATGGCTGGAAGCTGGGCGAAGGCGTCACGGAAAATATCATCGGGCGCTGGTTCGCCCAGGGCGGCGGGCGGCGCGAGAAAACGGTCCTCGCCACCAAGGTGTTCGGCCGCATGGGTGTCTGGCCGAACGAGTCACTTCTGTCCGCGTTGAACCTCCGCCAGGCGTGCGAAGCCTCGCTCAAACGGTTGCAGACCGACCACATCGACCTGTACCAGTTCCATCATGTCGACCGGCACACGCCGTGGGAGGAGATCTGGCAGGCGTGCGAGGTGCTTGTCCAGCAGGGCAAGGTGCTTTATGTCGGTTCGTCCAACTTCGCCGGCTGGCATATCGCCCAAGCGCAGGCGGCCGCCCAGGCCCGTCACTTTGTCGGGTTGGTCAGCGAGCAGAGCCTGTACAACCTGGATGCCCGCATGATCGAGCTTGAAGTCATCCCGGCCTGCAAGGATTACGGCCTCGGTCTCATCCCATGGAGCCCGCTGGCGGGCGGACTGTTGGGCGGCGCGCTCGCCAAGGTCGAGAAGGGTCGCCGTGCCTCGGCGGATGCGAAAAAGGAAATTCAATCCAAGCGCCTGAAACTGGCGGCGTGGGAGAAGTTCTGCAAGGCGAAAGGCGAAGGACCCGCCGAGGCGGCCCTGGCCTGGCTGCTGAACAACCCGGTCGTGACCGCGCCGATCATCGGCCCGCGCACCATGGAGCAGCTCGAGGGCAGCCTGCGCGCATTGAAGATCAGGTTCAACAAGGCCGAGCTTAAGAAGCTCGATGAAATCTTTCCCGGCCCCGGCGGTGAGGCGCCTGAAGCCTACGCGTGGTAGGCGGAATGATGAAATCGATAACGGTGTAGAATGGGAGGGTGTCAATGCCCTCCCATTCTCTTTTCCCACGATACAGTTACCCGGCGCACATCCTCCTGGGGGTGGCCCGCGACTGGCTGTTGCTTCGCCACCGTTCCTTCCGCGCGGACTCGGCCGCCTGCCTGGCTGAACTTATTCCTCCGTTGAAGGTTTCCGGCAGGGAGCACATTCCTTCAGCCGGCCCGTGCCTGCTGACGTTCAACCATTATTTCCGCCCCGGCTACAATGCCTGGTGGACCACGCTGGCGATCGCGTCGCAGCTCCCGATGGAGGCCCACTTTGTCATGACGGATGAACTGACCTTTCCTGGAAAATGGTATGCCCCGGTGGGGAGCCGCCTCAGCCATTGGGTGCTCAGGCGAGGCGCGGAAGTTTATGGCTTTACCGGCATGCCGCCCATGCCGCCGCGTGAAAAGGACGTGGCCGGGCGGGCCCGTTCCGTCCGCGAAGCCTTGTCCTTTGCGGATCGGGCGAAGGACCCGGTGATAGGCTTGGCGCCTGAAGGCGGGGATATGCCCGGGGGCAGGCTGGCAGATCCGCCCTCCGGGGTGGGGCGCTTCGTATTCCAGTTGGCGGGCAGGGGGTTGAAGGTTATCCCGGTCGGCGTCTTTGAGCAGGCAGGGTGTCTGTGGACCGGCTTCGGTCCGGCCTACGCGCTGACAGTCCCAAAAGGGATTTCGGCTGATGAAAGGGACAGGATCGTTGCGAAACAGGTCATGGAGAACATCGCGCCATTGCTGCCCACTCACCTGCGAGGAGAATTTCAATGAAGAAAATCGACTCCGTCTGGCGGATGGTCGTGTTGAACACCTACTGGATCGGGCTGTCGTTCAAGTGGAACGCATTGCACCCGATCATCCTGCCGGCGTTGATGTTGAATTACGCACCTGCGGGGCTCAAGAATACATATCTTGGCATGCTGACTTTCATCGGCTTGATCATTGCTGCCGTTTTGCAGCCGGTCGCGGGCGCGATCAGCGATGGATGGCATTCCCGCTGGGGCAGACGCCGACCGTTCATGGTCGTCGCCACGTTATTCGATGTGGTTTTCCTGGGGATCATCGGCTGGCTGGGGGGTTTGTTCTGGCTGTATGTGGGTTATATCGGGTTGCAGGTCAGCTCGAATGTGGGACAGGGGCCGGCGCAGGGCCTGCTGCCGGATCGGGTCGCTCCGGAGAAAATTGGCGTGGCGAGCGGCATCAAGACCTTCATGGACATGGCTGCCCTGATCATCGCCTCCCTGGCGGCGGGACATCTGCTCGACCCGCAGGGCAAGGACGCGACCCTGATCATGGCGGTGCTGATCGCCGTCATGCTGATTTCGACGGCCATCACCGTTCTAGGCACGCCGGAGGAACCCACCCAGATCCCGAAAGAGTCAAGAACCGGCAAAGAGTGGTGGCGGGATTTGCGCGGGCTGTTGCAGGTCGATTTTCGCGAAAACACCGCTTACTGGTGGCTGATCGGACAACGGCTGGTTTTCCTATTTGGAGTTTACGCCGTGCAGGCTTTTGCCCAGTACTACATTGGCGATGTCCTCAAGGTGGAAAACCCGGTGAAGACCACGGGCGACCTGCTCGCGGCGTTGACCGTTGCGCTGGTCATCCTGGCTTTGGCGGGCGGATGGCTGAGCGACCGTTTCGGCTCGAAGCCCATCCTTTATGCGGCCAGTATGCTTGTCGGGGTGGGGATGGTTCTTTGCAGGCTGGCGCAGACCTCCACCATCCTGGTCCTCTTCGGGAGCGTTTTGGGCGCGGGAATCGGCCTCTTCCTCACGGCGAGCTGGGCGCTCTCAAACAGGCTTGCGCCGGTCGACCAGGCGGGGAAATTCCTCGGGTTGACCAACCTGGCCACGGCAGGAGCCGGCGCGCTGTCCCGGCTGGAGGCTCCCTTGATCGATCTGGGGAACGGCGCCCGCCCCGGCCTGTGGGTCGGCTATACCGGTATGTTTCTTTTCGGGACCGTTTGCGCGATACTAAGCATGATTATGCTCAGCCGGATCAAGGTCCCGGAATCGGGCCGTTGATCCTGCAACTTCTTTTTTCAGCGTGCGTATAGTATGTAGAACGACCCAACAGGAGCCAGAGTGACTGAAGAAATGGACTGGATCACCCAGTCCCGGCAAGGCAACGACGAGGCTTTCGCGCAACTGGTCGCGGCATATCAAACACCGGTCTATAACCTGTGTTACCGCATGCTCGGCGAACCGGAAGCTGCCGAGGATGCCGCCCAGGAGAGTTTTCTCAGGGCGTATCAAAACATCCTCCGGTATGACCCTCAACGTTCCTTTGCTACGTGGCTGCTCTCCATCGCCGCACATTACTGCATCGACCGCCTGCGTCGTAGGCGCTTCACAACCCTGTCGATGGATGACGACGATGAAGAGCATCCCATGGAGTTGCCGGACCAGTCCGCGCTCAACCCTGAAGCGGAAGCGGCGCGCCACGAGGAGCAGGAGCAGTTGCACAAGATCCTCCGCTCCCTGGACGCCACCGACCGCGCCGCGATTGTCCTGCGCTACTGGTACGATTTTTCGGAGGTCGAAATTGCCGAGAGCCTGTCGCTGACGGTCAGCGCAGTCAAGAGCCGGCTGCATCGCGCGCGGCGCGAACTGGCAAAACGCTGGCAGGAGGAACAGCCGCGCACGCACCTGGAAAGGAGCCCTCATGAATCACCGGCCTTTTGAAGATTGGCTGCTCGCTGACGAGCCCCTCACTTCTGAACAGAAGACCGACCTGCAAGCCCACCTCAAGACGTGTCCGTCCTGCCTGGCGCTGGCGGAGGTCAACATGGCGCTGCGGGTGACCAAACCTGCCGCCCCCGCGCCCGGGTTCGAAACACGCTTTCAATCCAGGCTGGCAGCGCGTCGGGTTGCGCAGCGGCGGCGCAATTTCTGGGGCATCCTCATATTGGTTGTAAGCGCGGTTGTATTGTTTCTCTGGCTGGCTCTTCCGTTTTTACTTTGGGCTGTCCGCTCACCCGTGGATGTGATCGCCACCTGGCTCACAACGCTCAGCCTTGTCTTCACGTCGCTCCTGGCGTACGGCAAGGCCGGCTCGGTGATCCTCCGTGTGGCGTCGGATTTCGTCCCGACCTATCTCTGGGTGGCGGTTTTTGTCCTCACCGGTCTGTTTGGCTTGCTGTGGGTCGTTTCAATTCGCAAGTTCGCAAACCTGACTGAAGGAGCATGACAATGAAAACGATTTACAAATTCCTGACCCTGCTGGCCCTGCTGGCCTTCCTCGTAATGCCGACCGGTTCCGTGCTCGCGAAGGGCCTGGAGGATGGCAAGGTGGTCTTTGGAGGCAGTTACACACTGGAAAGCGGTGACACGCTCTCCGGCGATCTGGTCATCTTTGGCGGGGCGGCCGATGTCCAGACGGATGCCACCGTCCAGGGCAATGTGGTGGTCATGGGCGGCAGCATACAGATTGACGGTACTGTCGAACATGATGTCGTGATCGTAGGCGGCACGGTCTCGCTCGGGTCCAATGCCCTGGTCAAGGGCGATGTCGTCACGGTTGGCGGATCGCTGCAACAGGCGGAGGGCGCGAAAATCAGAGGCCAGGTCATCAACACGCCCGCCTCGATGTTCAACATTGGCAATGTCAGCAATGGCAGTTCGATCCTGCCGTTATTCAACACGCCGCTCGCCCCCCAACCACCGCATTTTGATTTCAACATCAATCCGCTGCGGGCTGCCCTGAACATTTTTGGACAGGCGTTGCTGATGACGCTGCTGGCGGCGCTGGTCGTGGCGTTCATCCCGGTGCCGACCCAACGTGTGGCCCAGGCGGTGGCGACCCAACCTGTGGTGGCCGGCGGCCTTGGCTGCATGACGGTGATCATCGCACCGGTGATACTAATATTCCTCGGGTTGCTCACGCTGACGGTGATCCTCGCGCCCCTGACGGTATCCCTGATTGGCCTCGGTGCCATCCTGCTGGCGGTGGCCCTCATCTTTGGCGAGATCGCCATCGGCTTCGAGGTGGGTCAGCGGTTGATAAAATCCTTCCACACTGAATGGCCGCTTCCACTCAGCGCCGCGCTGGGCACCTTCCTGACCGTGCTGGTCGCGAACGCGGTGGCCAGCCTGCTGTGGTGCTTCGGCTGGTGGGCACCGATCCTTCTGGCGATGCTCTCCATTGGCGGCGTGATCATGACCCGCTTCGGGACTCGGGTGGCGCTGCCCCCGGTGGCGCCTGTCTCCGGCCCGATTGCGCCGGCCGCGCCGGCCAACCCTCCGGATGCCCCTCTCCCGCCGACAGGTTGATAACCAGAAGTTAAGCCCCACAATCCCATCCCCTCTCCAGACCAGGAGAGGGGATTTGTTAGTTTGATATAATCGAATTGCCCGCCTCACAGGTTCGGGGCGGATTGAGCGGAGAACGACCATGCCAAAAGCTCCAGCCCCCCAGATTCCCCTGCACCCGAATCCACCGCCGTTGATCAAGGTCTCCGGTTCACACCGGGACATCGGCCGGCAGATCGGGCAGGCCGTGCCGCACCAGATCAACCACAGCATCGAGAACGGCCGCAAGCTGCTGGCGGATGCCTACGAGAATCTTGAATTGACCTGGGAGGGCGCGCAGATTCAGGCGCGCAAGTACCTGCCGTTTGCGCAGGAGCGTTACCCGCAGTACGTCGATGAGATCATGGGGATGGCGGAGGGCGCGAGCGTGTCCTTCGAGGACCTGATGGTGGTCAATGCGATGGAGGCCGTCACCACGGATGCCCTGCACCTGACCCGCTGCACGACCTTTTCCGTCAACGGGGACCGGACGGCGGACGGCCACGTGCTGATCGGCCACAACGAGGACTGGGTGCCCGAGGACGAAGACGATGTCTATGTCATCCATGCCATTCCGGAGGACGAGCCGCCCTTCCTGGCGATGAGCTATGGCGGGCTCCTGCCCAACATTGGCTTCAACGTCCATGGGATTGCGCAGTTCTGCGATTCCGTCTATCCCAACGATTCGCGCATCGGGATTCCGCGCGTGGTCGTGTCGCGGGCGGTGCTGGCAGCCAAGACGCCGGCGGAGGCCATCAGCTCCATGCTCGCCCCGCACCGCGCAGCAGGCTATAACCATTTGCTGGTCCATGAAAGCGGGGAGAGCTACAACGTCGAGGTCTCGGCACGGAAGTTTGCAGTCATCTATGGCAGCGAGGGCTGCCTGGCGCATACCAACCATTACCTTTCGGAATCGATGCAGGAAGTCGAGGACATGCCGGACGAGTTGATCTCGTCGCGCGTCCGTTATTTCCGTGCCAGGCGGTTATTGAAGCAGGTCCCCAGGCATTCGATCAAGACCCTCCAATCCATTCTGAAGGACCATGTCAATTTCTCCAATTCGATCTGCAACCACGCCGTCGATCTGGACGACCCGCTCGACCGTGAGAAGACGATCAACTCGATGGTGCTCGACCTGACTGCACGGGAACTGCACATCGCCTGGGGGAATCCCTGCGAGAACCCGTACCACACCTATCATCTTGATGCATAGCGAATAACAACACAAAAAAGCGCAGGAGCCTCCTGCGCTTTTTTAATTCGGGGATGCTTCAGTCGGCGGCAACCGGTACGGTTCCCGTTTCCCCTTCGCGAAGGAAAAGGGTCACCAGGGCCGCCACCAGCATCAATAGGGAGGTAAAGGCAAATACGGCGGCGATGCCGCGCGCGTCGGCCAGCGGGCCGCAAAGAAGTGTGCCGATCGCCCCCGCCGAAAACATGAAACCGAGGGTCAGCCCCGAGGCGGTCGCCATCCCGGTCGGCAGCGCGCGCTGGGCCAGGACTACGACGATGCTGTGCACCGCCCCGGTCAACGCCCCGGAGAGTGGAACGAGGAGATACAGCCACGGCGACCAGCCGGTTTGTGAGATGGCTAAGAGCGGCAGCGTTGCCAGCAACAGCATGATCATCGCCACGCGCTGCTTGCCCAACCGGTCGGCGAGGTTGCCACCGATCACGTTGCCGACCGCCGAGCCGCCGCTGAACAGGCCGACGAACAACCCATACACGGCCGCGGACGCGCCCATGTCGCTGAGGTACTTCGGGATGAATGTGGACATGTTGGATTGGGCCCACGCCTGCAGGCCGCCGACCGTGGCCAGCGCGACTATAAACCGGGTGCTGCCTGCGATTTGGAATTTCTGGGCAGCGGGTGCGGTTTTTGGATGGGGGATGAAATCGCGCAACTGCCGGGCATCATTCAACCCGATGGGCAGGGCGGCGATGGGTAGAAGGATCAATCCCATCGGTCCGTAGGCATCCAGCAGCGGGCCGCCGAGGATGGGGCCGAAGAAATAGCCCCCCTGCCCGAACAGGAAAAACCATGAGGCGGCGGTGGTCTCGCGGCCGGAGAGTTTTGTCCGTCCGCGCAGGGTGGCGTGCATCGTCCCGGCGGGGTGAAAGGCAGCGGACCCCAGGCTGGCGAGGATCAGGCAGGGGATGGCGAACTGAACCGGCAGGAACAGCGCCAGGGTGAACAGAACGGCCATCCACAGGATTCCGCCGGCCGCCATTAATCGGGAGCGGCCATACCGGTCGCTGATCCAGCCAAAGATCGGCTGGGAGAGCGATGCCATGCAGACCTACAGGCTGGTGAGGGCCGCATAGGTGGTGTTGGTCAACCCCAGTTCCGCGCTCCAATAGGTGAGCAGCACCGAGCGCTGGCCGTTCATCACATCCACGATCATGTGGCCGAGCGAGACGGAGGAGAAGAGCGCGTCCAGGAGCAGGATCATGATTCAGCCCTGGCGATACAGTCCGTGCTCCTGGATATAGTCGTACACCGGAGGGAGCAGGTAATGCCGGAAGGCGTGCCCTTCGGCGATTCGCCGGCGGATGTCGCGTGAGGCAATTTCGAGCCGGGGAGCGTCCACGTATTTTACTTTTTGGCCCAATCCAGGAATGATTTTTTCCAGGGAGGTCAGATCGAAAGCGTCATCCGGGCGGCGCATCACGCCCAGATATTGACATGCCGCTGCCAGGTCCGCCGGACGATGCCAGGCTGGCAGATCCCTCAGGGAATCCCCGCCGATGAGCAGGACCAGGTCCGCGCCGGGGTTTTGCGCCCGGATGATGTTGACAGTATCGAGCATGTAGTGCGGGCCGGGCCGGTCAATCTCGGCGCGGGACAGTTCAAAATGAGGATAATCGCCGAGCATGAGCTGGGTCATGACCAAACGATGTTCGAGAGGGGTGATGGCCTGGTCCTGCTTGTGCGGCGGGAGCGGGGTGAGCACCCATAACAAACGCCTCAGGCCAAGCTGGTCGAACGCCTCGGCGGCCAGGATGAGGTGGCCGAGATGCGGCGGGTCGAAGGTCCCACCGAAGATGCCAATTGCTGCGCTCATGGTTAAAGTATAACCTTGAGTGATTCTTTACAAAAGGTGCATAATTCCTTCATTATTTTTTCATAAATCCGGATTATCATGTAAGTCAGAATATAAAAAGCCATCGCTGTTTAAAGGAGTAGAAATGAAAACATTTTGGAAATGGGTTATCGGGATCGTCATTGGGCTGGTCATCCTGGCAGTCATTGTGGGTGGCACCTTCGCGCTGGGTTATTTCGGCCCCCGGATGGCTCTCACTTTACAGGCCCGCGGTTATAACGGCGGATACGGCCCGGGCGGGATGATGAGACCCCGGGGTAACGATCAGTATGGAAACCGCGGTTATGGACCCGGATTCTACCCCCATGGAATGATGGGCAGAGGTTTCGGTTTCATGCGCCCCATGATGTTTGGATTTGGCTTCTTCCCCTTCGGGCTTTTCATGTGGATCATCCCGCTGGCGGTGCTGGGCCTGGCGATTTATGGGGTGGTCGCACTCGTGAGGCGCCCGCCTGCTTCGGCGGCACCTGCCGCAGCAGCGCCGGCTGAGGTTGCCTCGGCAGCTCCGGCCCGGACCTGTGGGAATTGCGGAAAACCCGCCCAGGAAGACTGGAAAACCTGTCCCTACTGCGGCACCGCACTTTAACGGATGCCTGAACCCGATCCTAAAAAACTTCCTCCCTGGGGAGGAAGTTTTGTTTAATTCAAAATTTGACGCGCGATTGGAGCAGGGTTTAAGACGCGAACCCTTCCGGTTGTATGACAGAAGGGTCCGCTTTGGGAGGGGAGGATGGTAGATTATGGCTCCCAATGATGAAGTCATCATAACGGAATGCCGGAGGCCAGTCAATGGCCTTCCGGCGGTTGTAAAGAATCTGCAAAGTAAGGTTGTTATGGGATTGAAAGGGGCTACGACTTCATTTCCTGCCT
>Ga0335085_10017870_pt1 | contig 10206 bp, 7 predicted proteins | sample Lox_Sample_45_FD_206712 | JGI IMG/M metagenome (GOLD analysis project Ga0335085, IMG submission 206712) | Soil microbial communities from Loxahatchee National Wildlife Refuge, Florida, United States - Lox_Sample_4.5 | ecosystem: Environmental > Terrestrial > Soil > Wetlands | place: USA: Florida... | reverse complement strand
CTGCTGGTGGGGCTGCCGCTCGGGGTCGCGGTGGGACGCTGGGCCTGGGCGCTGTTCAGCAGCGGCCCCGGCGTCCCGCCCGGCGCCCTGGTCCCGGTGCCGTTCGTCCTGCTCATGATCCCGGCGGCGATCCTGGCCGCGAACGCGGTCGCCTACTGGCCCGCCCGGGCGGCCACCCGGCTGAGCCCGGCGCGGGTGCTGCGGGCGGAGTAACCGCCGGGCCGGCCCCCCGGGCCGGCGCCTCCCGGGCCGGCCCCCCCGGGCCGGCAGATCGGTGGTGGCAAGCCCGTCCCGCACGGGCCGTCCGCCCGGCTTGCCGGTGGTGGCAAGCCCACCCCCCATGGGCCATCCGCACGGCTCAGCAGTGGTGCCAAGCACACCCGGGATTGGCCGGGCAGCACCCTGGCCCGCCGCGGCCGCCCCGGGCCAGGCTGGCAGTGACAGGTTCCCAAGGAACTGGCGGTAACCAGGAAGGGGGCGGAGGCGATGACCGCGCTGGCAGCACGGGGCATCCGCAAATCGTTCGGCCGACGGCAGGTGCTGACCGGCGTCGACCTCGAGGTTGCGGCGGGGGAGCTGGTCGCGGTGGTCGGGGAGAACGGGACCGGCAAGACGACGCTGCTCCGGATCCTCGCGGGCGACCTGCGCCCGGACGCGGGCAGCGTCGCCACCGGTGGCCGGCCGGGCTACTGCCCGCAGGCGGCCGTACTGGACGAGGCGCTCACCGTGGACCAGAACGTGCGCTACTTCCAGGCCGCATACGGGATCGGCAGCAGCGGCCGGGCCACGGAGCTGATCGAGCGGCTCGGCTATGCCGGCTGCCGCGGACAGCGCGCCGGCACCCTGTCGGGCGGGACCAAGCAGAAACTCAGCCTGACCCTGGCCCTCATGCATGACCCGCCGGTCCTGCTCCTCGACGAGCCCTACCAGGGCTTCGACTGGCAGACCTACCTCGCCTTCTGGGACCTCACCGGCGAGCTGCGGGAGAGGGGCACCGCCACGGTGGTCATCAGCCACCTGGTCTTCGAGCACGAGCGTTTCGACCGGATCTGCCACCTGACCGGCGGGCGGATCGCTGAGGAGGCGAGCAGCCATGCGGCAGCAGCTTGACACCGCCATCCGGCTCAGCCTGGCCGGGCAGGTCCGGAACCGGTTCGCCTGGATCCTGCTGGTCGCCTTCGTCCCGGTCTGGTATCTCGTGATCGGGTCGATGATCTCGCACACCGGCGTCGCGTTCCGGCTGCGCGCCACCGGCGCCACCGTGACCGTGGACGGCCACAACCTCACACTGATCACCGCCGGCCTCAGCTCGATCACCCTGATCACCGGGTTCGTGGTGTTCGCCACGGTCCGCCGCGCGCGGCCCTTCGACCGGCGCCTGGTGCTGTCCGGGTACCGGCCGTCCGCCCTGATCGCCGCCAAGACCTGCGGCGCCCTGGTCCAGGCCGTCGCCATCGGCGCCTACGCCGCGATCGTCATGCTGTTCTTCTGGCGCCCGGCGGGCCTGTGGGCGATCGGGGTCACGTTCATGCTGGCCGCCGCCACTTACGCCGCGCTCGGGCTGCTGATCGGCGTGCTGGTCCGGGGCGACCTGGAAGGCTTCTTCCTCATCATCATGATCGCCATGCTGGACACGTTCCTGGAGAACCCGGTGGACAACCCGCTGGCGAACAAGCCCATGCTGGAGTTCTTCCCGTCCTACGGCCCGACCCAGTTCGCGGCCGCCGGTGCCTTCCACCACCAGGCCCTCGCCGGCATGGCCGCCGCGTCACTCGCCTGGACGGCCGTCTTCGCCCTGCTCGGCCTGGCCGTGCTGCGCCTGCGCATGCCCCGGCCCGCCCGCGCGGCGGCGCCACCGGCCGCCACGTCACCGGCTGGCACGCCATCGGCTGCCGCACCATCGGCCGGCACACCATCATCAACCGGCCCCCACCATCAGGCGCTGACGGCGGCCGTCGCGCAGACAAGCGGAGGTCCCGGTCGCAACCCGGGTGAAAGCGGTTTGCCAGCAGACCAGCGCGTGGTCCCGCCTCCCGCCGCCAGGGTCGGCTAACGCCGGCCGCAGCGTGTGATGGTCCCGAGTCACTCCGCCCGCAGGATCGCGGCCGGCCTGGTCCGGGCGGCCGCGATGCCGGGCCCGGCCGCGATCAGAACCGCGGCCAGCAGCACCGCCGGAACCGCGAGCAGCAGCAGCGGTGCCGGGACGCTGGCATCGCCGGCCACGCCCGCCGACCCGGCGAACACCGCCCACGCCCACCGGCCGGCCGCCATACCGAGCGGCAGGCCCAGGGCCAGCGCGGCCGCCGCCAGCACCACCGCCTGCCAGGCCACCACCGCCTGCACCTGCCGCCGTGACAGCCCCAGGGTCTTCAGCACCGCCAGGTCGCGGCGACGGCGGCGGACGCTGGTGAGCAGCACCTGGGCGAGGGTGCCCACCGCCAGCGCCACCAGGACCAGGCCAAGCGCCAGCGGCGTTTCGCGTATCCCGGCGTAGTTGCGGATCTCGCCGGGCCGCTGGTCGGCGGTCAGCAGGCAGATCCCGGGCGGGCAGCCCGCTCTGGTGACGCCGGCGTCCAGCCGTGCGGCCGCCGCCCGCAGGCCGGTGCCGTGCCGGTAACGGATGAGGACGAAGTTGTAGCACGTCACGTGCCCGGCGCAGGTGGGCGGCGACGGCAGCGAGAGCACCGACGCCGGGACCACCGCGCCAGTGCCCAGATCGGTCGCCGCCGAGCTGGCCTGGCTGAACCGCGCGAACGTGGTCACGCCGACGATACGCATCGGGCGGGCCCGGTGCCCGGCGCTGACCGGCACGCGCTGCCCCAGCCGCAGGTGCAGCGACCGCAGCGTGCCCTCGCCGAGGGCGATCTCCGTCCCGGTGGCCGGGGCCCGGCCGGCCAGCAGGGTGAGGAAGCCCCGGCCGTCCAGCGGGTCGAGGCCGATCGCCGGGATCGCCCGGCCGCCGATGACGACCTGCCCGTAGTCGCCCGCCGCGTACCCGGTCACGCCCGGCTGGGCGGCCAGGACCGTCCTCACCCGGGCCGCCGGTATCCCGGCGAACTGCAGGTTCAGCTCTTCGGCCCAGTTCTGGCCATAACGGTGTGGGGTGTCGGTCAGCCGGATGAAGCTGGCGCCGAACACCCCGGCCGTGATCGCGATCAGTGAGCTGCGGACCGGGACGGCGGTCCGCCCGTAGCCGGGCTGGAAGGCCATCCGGGTCCCGATCCCCCCCGTGACCGAGCCCGCCAGGGTCAGCGGCAGGCCCCGCCGCGGCCGGTGAGCCCGGGCGGCGGCGGTCATGCCATGCGGACCGCTGGCCCGCGCCGCCGCCCGCCACGGCACCGGCACCAGCAGCGTCACCGGCAGGAGGGTGATCACGGCCAGCCCGGCGCCCAGCAGCGCGAGATTGGCCTCGACGCCGGGGCTCGGTTCGGCCAGCCGGGCCGGGCCTATCGGCATCAGCGGCGAGGCCGCGACGGCAACCGCCACCGCCAGGCAGGCGGCGGGCGCCGTCACCGCGGTGACCCGGGCCAGGGACAGGGCGGCCAGGCTGCGGCGGGTCATGCCCAGGGCGCGCAGGGTGGGGAAGTCGGCCGCATCCAGGATGAGCTGGCGGCCGAGCAACTGGGCCAGGATGGCCAGCCCGATCAGGCCGGTCAGCGCGGCGAAGACCGCCAGCGAGACCACCTGCGGCCGGGTGGCCTGCTCGGTCGCGGTGACCTGGGGGGCCAGGCTCACCGTTGAGATCCCGCCGGCCGACGGGTCGCGGCGGGCCAGTGCGGCCGCGGCCCGGCGGAACGACGCCAGGCTGACCCCCGGGCGCAGGCGCACCCCGGCGTAGTCCCCCCGGCCGAACTCGCGGCCGGCGCCGCTGCGCCAGAAAGCGGGACTCAGCAGGACGCGCGGCGCGCCGCTGAGGCCGGGCGAGGGCACCACCTGGTCGTCGAACGCGACGACCGCCGACACCCGGAAGGCCAGCGGGACCGGCCGGGCGCGTCCGGGCGCGGCCGGGCCTCCGCCGGTTGTGCATGTCTTCGCGGTGCTCGGCACACCGAGCAGGCGCAGGGTGCCGCCGGGCCGTACGTGCGCCGCGGCGGCCAGTTCCTGGTCGATCATGACCGCCCGCGGGTCGGCGGGGTCGGCCGGCCGCCCGGCCAGCACCCGCACCCGGTCGGTGGACGTGCCGAGGGCGCCGTCCGGGCTGGCGACGGCCTCGAGCTGCGATCCGGGCGGCACCTCCGGGGCGGGCAGGGCCAGCGAATACACCACGCCGGTCCAGATGGACGCAACCTGCGGCAGCCGGGCGAGCCTGCCGTAGAACCCGCCCATGCCGACGCAGTTGGGGACGACCAGCACGCTGGCGGCGTGGGACCAGCGGAGCAGCCGTGGGTAGGCGGTGTCGGTGCGCCGGGCACCGGCCGCGGCGGTCAGCACCACCCCGCCGATCAGCCCGAGCAGCAGCGCCAGCCCCAGCATCGCCCGCCACCGCAGCCGCAGATCGGCCCGCAGCGCGAGCCACACCGGCCCGGCGGGCCGTGCGCGCGCCATCCTCATCGCTGGCCGCCCGTCACTCGGCACGCAGCACCCGGGCCGGCCGGATCCTGGCCGCGGCCCAGCCGGGCCCGGCGGCGATGGCGGCTCCCACGGCGATCAGCCCGCCTGCGCCGGTGACCACGGCCGTCCGCGCCAGGGACAGCTTCACCAGGGCGCCGCGGGTCATGCCGAGGGCGCGGAGGACCGGGAACCCGGCCGAGTCGAGGGCGGGCTGGCGGCTGAGCAGCTGCACGATGACCGCCAGCGCGATGAGCCCGGCCAGGCCGGCGAACAGTGCGAGCGCCGCGGCCTCCGGGCGGATGGCCCGCTGGGTGGCGGCCACCCCGTCGGACATGCTGATGATGTCGATCTTCCCGCCGCTGGCCGGGTATTGCTTCGCCAGCGCGGTCGCGGCGGCCACGAACCGGCCCGTGCTCGCGCCCGGCCGGAGCCGGATGCCCGCCTCGATCCCGTAACTGGCGCGCCGGGACGCGGCGGTGGCCGTGAACGGCGGGCTGAGCAGGGCGGTCGGTTCTCCGTTGGTGCCCACGCCCGGGACGATCTGGGTGTCGGCGACGATCGCCGATACCCGGAAGGCCAGCGGGGAGGCCAGCTGGGGCTCGGGGCTGCCGGTCGTGGACATCGACGCGACCTGCGGGAGCCTGCCGAGCGCGGTGAAGTAGGCGGTGGGCAGACCGTCGGTGTTGGGCACGACGTCGACCTGTGCGGCGTTGGCCCACCGCAGCAGCCGGGGATAGGCGGTGTCGGTGCGGCGGGCCCCGGCGGCGGCGGCCAGCACCACCCCGCCGATCAGGCCGAGCAGCAGCGCCAGCCCGGCCATCGCCCGCCAGCGGGCCCGCAGGTCGGCCAGCAGGGCCAGCCACGTTGCTCCCATCCCCAGGCCCCCTATTCGCTGCGCAAGATCAGCGCTGGCCGGATCCGGGCGGCGGTCCAGCCGGGGACGGCGGCGAGCAGGACCGCCAGGATGAGCGTCACCGGGATGACCAGCAGCACCAGCGGCACCGGGACGTCGGCCTGGCTTCCGAGCCCGGCCGAGCCGGCGAACACCAGCCACGCCCAGCGGCCCGCCAGCAGGCCCAGCGGCAGCCCCACCAGCAGCGCCGCCGCGGCGAGGGTCTTCAGCACCGCGAGGTCGCGCCGCCGCCGCCGCACCCCGGTGAGCAGGACGTGGGCGAGCGTCCCTACCGCCAGCAGCGCGAGGACGGCGCCCAGGATGAGCGGGGTGTCCCGGATCCCCGTGAAGTTCTCGATGTCGCTGGGCCGCTCGTCGCTGTTCACCACGCACAGGCCGGGTGGGCAGTGACTGCGGATGGCGGCGCGGCTCACCTCGGCGGCAGCCACCCGCAGGTCGGTTCCCGGCCGGTACCGCAGCAGGAAGAAGCTGTAGCAGGTCGCGCTGGCGGGGCAGAACGGGGGATTGGGCTGAGACAGCACCGAGGCGGCGACCACCGCGCCGGTGCCCAGGTCGGTGGGGGTATTGCCGCCCACGTGGAAGGCCGCGAAGACCACCGAGCCCACGATCCGCATCGGGGATGCCCGGCCGTTCACGCCCACCCTCACCTGCTGCCCAACGTGCAGGCCCAGCGTGCGCAGGGTGCCGGAGCCGAGCGCGATCTCTCGCGGCCCGGCCGGGGCCCGGCCCGCGAGCAGGGTCAGGAACCCGCGCCCGCGCCACTGGTCCAGGCCGATCGCGGGCACCACCGTGCCGCCGCGGCCAGGGCCGGTGACGCTGACCTCCCCGTAGTCGCCGGCTGCGTACCCGGTCAGCCCGGTCACCTGCGCCAGGACTTTCTCGCCCATGACCGCTGGCACCGCCCCGGCCTGCAGGTTCAGCTCCTGGGGCCAGTTCTGCCCGTACAGGTGCGGTGTGCCGACCAGCGCGAGGAAGCTGGCACCGAACACCATGGCCGCGACCACCGCGGCCACCGCCACCGTCGTCCCAGCCAGGGCGCTGCGCACCGGGACCGCGGTCCGCCCATGGCCGGGCTCGAACGCCATCCGCACCCCCAGGTTGCCCGGGACCGACCCGGCGAGCCCGAACGCCGGGCCCAGCCGGGAGGGGCGCGCCGGCGCGGCCGGCTCAGCCAGCCCGAGCGCGCCCCGGGCCCGGCCCGCGGCGCGCAGCGCCGCGGGCAGCACCACCAGCAGCGGCACGGCGGCGATCAGGACGAACCCGGCGCCGAGGATGGCCAGGTTGACGTCCACTCCCGGGTCAGGCTCGGCGGACCGGGCCGGCCCGATGGGCATCAGCGGGGACGCCGCTATCGCGATCGCCACCGCGATGGCGGCCCCGGCGGCGGTCACCATCGCCACCCTGGCCAGGGACAGCGCCACCAGGCGGGACCGGCTCATGCCGAGGGCGCGCAGGACCGGGAATTCGGCCGAGTCGAGGGCGAGCTGGCGGCTCAGCAGCTGCCCGATGATGGCCAGGGCGATCAGGCCGGCCAGCCCGGCGAAGATCGCCAGCGCGGCCGCCTCCGGCCGGATCGCCCGCTGCGCGGCCGCGTACGTGGTGGCCAGGTAGGCGACCTGGAGGTCGCCCACCCGGTAACGCCGGGCCAGGGCCGTGGCCTGGCGGGTGAACGCGGCGGCGCTGGCGTGCGGCCGCAGCACCAGGTAGAGAGCCCCGCCGGCCGGGTTGAACGACATCGCCTGCCGGGTGCGGGCGAACGCCGGGGTCAGCAGCAGCCGAGGGTAGGAGGCCGCCGCGATCTGGTCGGTGAAGGCCACCACCGCCGACACCCGGAACGCCAGCCGCACCCGGTGCCTGACGTCGGAGCTGGGGCCCTGCTGCGGGTACCCGGTCAGGTGCAGCGTGCCGCCGGGCCGCAGGTGCTGCTGATCCGCCAGCTGCTGGCTGATCATGACCGCGTGCGGGTCGGCCGGGTCGAAGAGCCGGCCGGACAGCACCTTGACCCGGTCGAGCGAGACGCCGTCGTCACCCGCGGGGCTGGCCTCGGCGGTCAGGCCCGAGTACGCCGGCGCGCCCGGCAGGGACATCTGCAGGAACGCCCCGGAGGCCGACGACGACACTTCCGGGAGGCGGGCCACGGCGGCGAAGTAGCCCCCGAACCCGGACCGCGCCGGGAACACGGCCAGCTGCGCGGCGTGGCTCGTCCGCAGGAAGCGGGGGTAGGCGGTGTCGGTGCGGCGGGCGCCGGCCGCGGCGGTCAGCGCGATGCCGCCGATGACCCCGAGCAGCACGGCCAGGGCGAGCCACACCCGCCACTGGCGGCGCAGCTCGGCCCGCAGGCGCAGCCAGACCGCTCCCATGGCAGACATATCAGTCCCCCGCCGCCGTCCCGGTCAAGGATGCAGGCATCCCCGCCGATGGGGGTGCTGCCCGCCGGGGGCGCCGGGGGCGGTCTGGCCCGGCCGGTTCGCCGGCCAGCCGGGACTCCGCGGTGGCCCGCGCCGGCCCGGGGCATGCCCCGTGGTGGTAGGCACACCGAAAGACGCCAGTCACCACCCTGGCGGCCGGGCCCGGCTGGCATGATCATGGCGGTATGCGATACGAGAGCAGCGTTACCTCAATCTCCTGGATCCCGTCGGAAGCCGTCACTGGAAGCATGCGGGTGGCCTTCGACGCCGGGTTCACCCACTACGACGACCCCCCGCCCGCGCAGGTTGATGACATCGAGGCACTGCGGTCGGCGGGCAAATTCCGTTTTGCCAATGTGCTGAGGGCCTGGGCCGAGGTGGACAGCGCCGGCCAGATCACCGAGTGCGGCTACAGCGGGGGCGGCCTGATCGGCGACACGACCATCAGGCTGGGCGGGCTGCGGCACACCTTCCAGAACGCGCTGCTGCCGGACCTGCGCCGGGACCCCGAGCGCGGCGACGGCTGGGTGCGCTTCGTACAGACCGTGGGCGGCCGGACCTCCCTGCCCGCGCCGCGCAAGGTGCGGCACAAGCCCTATATCCAGTGGCAGGCGCCGCTGGTGTGGACCACCCTGTCGCTCACCTTGCACGCCGACGGCCAGGCCGAGTCCGCGATGACCGGGGCGAGCAAGTTCCCGCGCCACTGGCTCTACGGCGACGGGGGCGCGCTGACCCACAAGTCGGGCCTGACCGACTTCAGCAACTGGATGGCGGTGTCCTTCGGCCCGCACACCCCGTGGGGCGACCAGGACTCCGAGGCGCTGGTCACCGCGGTGGAGACGGCCCTGGAGCACCAGCTGTCCGTGCAGCTGATGCACGGCGCCGCCAGGCCCAGGGTTGAGAAGCTGCCCGCAGGGCATGTGCTCGTCCGGCAGGGTGACCGTGGCACCGACGTCTACCTGATCCTCGACGGGGTGATCCGGGTGGAGCATGACGGCGAGTGGCTCGCCGAGTACGGGCCGGGGGCGCTGCTCGGCGAGCGGGCGCACCTGGAGGGCGGCGAGCGCACCTCGACGCTGGTGGCGGTCACCCCGTGCCGGGTGGCGTCGGTGGACGCCAGCCTGTTCGACCGGTCCGCCCTGGTGGAGCTGTCCGGGGGGCATCGGCGCGAAGACGCCGGCCGAGGCTAGGGGTGCGCATACACCTGTGCGGTGTCCGCGGCTCGACCCCAGCGCCGGGCCCCGAATTCGTCCGCTACGGGGGCCACACCTCGTGTGTGGCCCTCGCCCACGACGGCGCGGCCGGGCCGTCGCTCGTCCTGGACGCCGGCACCGGCCTGCGCCGCGTCACCCCGCTGCTGGCCGGGCACGCCTTCGCCGGCACGATCCTGCTCACCCACCTGCACTGGGACCACGTCCACGGGCTGCCGTTCTTCCAGGCGGGCGACCGCGACGACGCCCGGGCCGCGCTACTGCTGCCGCAGCAGCCTGGCGGCACCGCGGCCGACGTGCTGGGCCGGGGCATGTCCCCGCCGCACTTCCCCATCACGCCTAACGGATTGCGGGGGAACTGGACGTTCGGCATGCTCGAGCCCGGCCAGCTCAAGGCCGAGGGCTTCACGGTCGAGGCCCGGGAGGTGCCGCACAAGGGCGGCCGGACATTCGGCTACCGGGTCAGCGACGGCCGGTCGGTGATCACCTACATCCCCGATCACTGCCCCACCGTCGCCGGGCCGGGACCGGAGGGATGGGGCGAGTACCACCCCGCCGCCCTCGACCTGGCGGCCGGGTCGGACCTGCTCATCCACGACTCCTTCCTGCTGCCGGAGGAGGTCGCCGCCGAGGCGTCGTTCGGGCATTGCGCCGCCGACTACGCGGTGGGCCTGGGCGAGCGGGCCGGGGCCCGGCGGGTCATGCTGGCTCACCACAAGCCGGCCCGGACCGACGCGGAGCTGGACCTGCTGGCCGCGCGGCTCGCGGCCGGGGGCGCGGGGCGGGCCGGCGGCCCCCCGCGGCCCGATGTCATCGTGGCCGCCGAGGGCGAGATACTCGAGCTATGAGCGTGCGCCCGGCCCGCCGGAGACGGATGCCCGGTGGGTAGCCCAGCCGGGATCCGCCCCGCCGACGCGATCGTGGTCGGCTCCGGGCCCAACGGCCTGGCGGCGGCGGTGACCATGGCCCGGGCCGGGCTCGCGGTGCAGGTCATCGAGGGAGCGCCCACCCCCGGCGGCGGCTGCCGGACGCAGGAGCTCACCCTGCCCGGCTTCCGGCACGACGTGTGCTCGGCGGTGCACCCGCTCGCCGCCGCCTCCCCGTTCTTCCAGCGGATCGACCT
>Ga0335085_10017868_pt1 | contig 10207 bp, 10 predicted proteins | sample Lox_Sample_45_FD_206712 | JGI IMG/M metagenome (GOLD analysis project Ga0335085, IMG submission 206712) | Soil microbial communities from Loxahatchee National Wildlife Refuge, Florida, United States - Lox_Sample_4.5 | ecosystem: Environmental > Terrestrial > Soil > Wetlands | place: USA... | reverse complement strand
CGGATAACCGGCTTGTTCTCAGCGGCGCTTTAACCGCTGAGGACAGATGCCGCCCGCAAAGAGTTTCTAGCAACCCGCTAGAATGCGTGAACGCTCATAAAGAAGCAAGCCGCTTCGTGCAGGCCCTCGCGTCCGCGCCGCACTCCTTAGATCGCACTCATGGATACCGCTCCCGCCATGCCTCGCGCATAGACAAATGTTTTTGTAACACTCTAGCGGCCCCCGCCACTATCACTCAGGGAGTGGCGCGAGACTCCTGCTTGGGGAACCAGGCTCATCACGCTGCCGCCCCGAACGGCCCTGTCTGAATTCAAACTCTGGAGGAAGCTTTTATGTCACATTTTCCCCGGCTTCTCTTGTTGTCACTCCTGGTTGCTGGCGCACTGGCAATTCTCGGTTTTTCCGCGGGGCCCGCGCCCGCACCGCCGTCGACCTCGGTACTACTCTCTTCTCGTCCCCCTGACGGCCTTATCTTGTCCACGGGCAATCTGTATTTCACCTCGCATGACGGCGCGGGTGCAGCCGTTTGGAGAATGGCTCAGACCGAGCTTCCTGACCAGGAACGCGTCCTCTATTGGGAGGCGGGTGGGAGATTCGGCGATATCGTCTTCGCCCAGATCAACGGCAATTTCTTTGGATACTTCTTCGCGCAGAGCGCGGGAAACATCACCATCAAGCGCATCCCTCTGGCGGGAGGCAACGCCACCATACTGGGCTCGGTTGGCTCGGATATCGATATCGTGAACAGTCATCACAATCTCGTCACCGACGGTGTGAATCTCTACTGGCAGGACGTAAATTCCATTCGCAAGATGCCAATTGCCGGCGGCACGAGCACCGTGCTCGACAATTGCAATCCGAACACACCCACCGCAGGCATCGCCTTGCAAGGCACGAGCATAATCTATGCCTCTGTGGCCGACATTCGCTTCGTGCCGACCAGTGGCGCAATTACCAGTCCGACCGTCAGAACCATCGCCATAGCATCGAGTCGCGTTACTGCGCTCTACGCCGATTCCACCAGCGTCTATTGGGGTGAACAAAACGGCGCCATCCGGCGGAAGGCAGGCTCTGTCACCACAACCCTCTCACCCGCCCCGGGCCTCGTCCCGACGTCGATTTCGGTGAACGCGTCAGCGGGTAACGCCCGGGCATGGACGCAGTGCGGATCGCAATCCTGTCAGCTGTCTCTGGATTCGGGCGTGAACCACTCTACGCCCACAATTGGTGCCAACGCTTTCGGCGTAGCCGTAACCTCTTCGGGGAATGCTTTCTGGGGGGATGCTGCCGGCGTGCATCGGGCGTTCTGACGTAGCGGGTGGATGATCGGCCATGCTATGGCCACTTGCTGGCCGAATGTGACTGTGCACGCCTGCGTATTTTTTGCCAATGTAACGCGGCCCGACAAGACTCTTGTCTAGGATCGGGTTCGCCTTCTTCGAGATTTTCCACCGGTCCAGACGCTGCCTGGTCTATCCGAATCAGCAAGTCTGCGCATCCGGTCTGATGCTGCAACTGCCCTGCGCCATGGCGCATACTATGATGTATTCAGCACCGACAGGACAGAGGGCAGCGAAGATGAGGATCCGTGAGCTGTTGGTAGTCGCAATCGCGAGTACGTTGATTCTTTCCGCAAGTGCGTTGCGAGCGCTTTCCACCGAAGCGGTAGCGTCCATCCCGGAGGAAATCGAGTGGACTTGGGAGGTACGGCCTACGCACGTCGACAGAAAATTGCCCAGTGTGTTGCTTATTGGCGATTCCATCACACGGAACTATTATCCCGGGGTTGTGCGCCGTCTGGCTGGCAAGGCAAATGTCTATCTTATGGCTACTTCAGCGTGCATCGGCGACCCCAGACTTCCTGCCCAAGTCTCCGATTTCTCTGCACTGGAAAATGTCCATTTCAGTGTAGTGCACTTTAACAACGGGATGCACGGATGGGCCTACTCGGAAGCGCAATACAGGAGCGCGTTCCCAGCCTTCGTCCGAGTCATACGCAATTCGTTTCCCGGGGCCCGGCTCATATGGGCGACAACCACCCCGGTCAAGGTTGCGGCCAGACCGGGACCGACCAATCCCCGCGTCGACGCGCGCAATGCGATCGCAAAAGAGTTTGTGGAAACTGATGGTATTCCAATTGACGATCAGCATGCGCTCATGATGAATCACCTGGATGCGTACCAAGATACAGTTCATTTCAATGAAAAAGGAGCCGACATACAGGCTGCGCAGGCGGCCTCCAAAATCATGAACGCACTGTACTAATCTTAAGGATGACGGTTCTGTTGGCAGTTTTGGTCGAGGGCAAGTTCCCACTAGGTCTTCCGCTCAAGCGTGCCGGCCTCCGGATGGAACAATTTCGGAATCCGCCGGACTCGGGTTATGAGTCGGCGTGACTTGCCGGGCGTGGTACAGTACCGAAGATCGTGTACGCTAATTCTCAAGAAGATGTTGCTGAACCGCGCGGCTTGCTGAAAGAGAGTATCGCCGCGCGTTTGCGCGAAGAGATTCTGGCCGGACGGATCGCTCCGGGCGAAAAGATCATCGAGGGCCGCTGGGCCCGGCAATACGGAGTAGCCCAGGTCTCGATCCGCGAGGCGCTCAATATCCTCACAGCCGAGGGGTTTGTAACCAAAGGCCACGGCCGCAGTGCCCGTGTGCTTAAACTCGGCGACCCCGACATTATTCATATTTATCAGGTCCGCGGAGCTCTTGAGGGATTAGCGGCGCGGATTGTCACTCAACGCAAAATGCCGTTGGACGATATGGAAGCGGCATTGAAGGGGCTCGAACTGGCCGTTGAAAAGAACGACGTCCGAAAAGTGTTGGAGAGCGTTCAGCATTTTCATATTCGCCTGCTTGAAAAACCTGGTAACTCGTTCCTTCAAGAGTTCGGCCGCCGCCTGGTCATTCCTTTGTATGCGTTCACCCTGATGCGGGCGTTGGCCAAAAACCTCGATACAAGCGCCTGGGCGCAACAACTGCCCAAGCACCGGCTCATCGTGGAGGTGCTCCGCTTAGGAGATCCGGCCTTGGCCGAACAGACACTGATTCATGTTACGAATTCGTTTCTCGAAGCGGCGCTTACGGTCTGGGCTCATTAGCGCATTGTGGAACTCGACTTTCCTTTTGCGCCCAAACTCTCCGTAGGTTTCGAATTTAATCCAAGTGCATGCGTGATTCGGTTGGCATACTTCCGAATTGCAGGGACAAGCTCGCTTTCCTTTCCCTCATTCGGGCCACCGGCTATAAAAGGGATCCCCAACGCCGCCGTAACTCCGAGGCCTGGCGACCCCACCAGGCAAGAAACGTCGAGGCCGGTCCGATAGGCGCTGGACGCCAGGCAAAACCCCGTTTTCCGCGCGCGAATCAACTCCTTTCGCAGCACGTTCCGCTGCATGGGACTCATGGACTGGAAATTCCCGTCTTTCCTCAAAGCAGTGTCACGGGCCGGTTCTTCGAGCATCGCCAGCAGAAGACGGCCTGAGGCGGTGGTCAGCGGAGCGACGCGGTGACCGACAGCTACCGACAGTCGAACCGGACTTGGACTCTCGGCCTCGGCGATTACCAGAAGAAATTCACCGCTCATTACGCAAAGATGACAGGATTCTTGCAACTGGTTGGCCAGATCCCGCATGGGGAAGTAGGATGCTCTCAGCAGCTGATCTATCGGCGAGTGCGTGTGCGCCAACTGAAATATCTTCAGCGTCAGTTGGTAGCCACCGGAGACCGGATCCCGGACGATGTACTCCCGTCTTTCCAGCGCATCTACCATGCGGAAAATCTCGGTGCGTGAGCGCCGACACAGCCGGGAAAGATCCGCCAAGGTCTGCGGGACGGTCACCCGGGAAAGAGCCTCGAGAATATCGAGACCTTTCTCCAGGGCGGGCACGAAGTAGGCGGATTTGCGCTGCTTAACATTCATTGAGATCCAAGCGCCCGAAATTGGGCGGAAGAATCCGCGGTTCCACTAGCGCGCACACTCAGTTGGCTTTGCCGCCGGGGTCGGCGGCAACCCTGCGCTCAACCAATAGCAGGTGTTCGCAAGCCAGCACCACTTCGCCCCGCTGATTCATCGCCTGGCATAGCTCGGTCACGATGCCATGGGTCATGCGGGTGGAATGCGCCCTTTTCTCCTTAATCGTTGCTACCACGTGCAGCGTGTCTCCAATAAACACCGGTTTGATGAAGCGAAGGCGGTCGTAGCCGTAGGTCATGGCGTGAGGATTGATCACGCCTGCCGTCATGCCGACGGCGATGCTGAACACCAGGGTTCCGTGAGCGATCCGCTGACCGAATGGCTGGGTCTTGCACCATTCGGCATCCATGTGGTGGGGATAGAAGTCGCCGGTCTGCCCGGCGTGCAAGACGATATCGGCTTCGGCAATCGTGCGGCCGATCGTAGTTCGCGTGTCCCCTTCGTTGTAGTCTTCAAAATATTGCTCCGCCGCCATCGTTCCCTCCTGCGGTTCGCTGCGCTGTCTGTTTCGTCCGGGGCGACGGTTGGTTGACAGCTCCTGCGTACGATGCCATCATCTCTGTGTTTTACTGACGAAACATATGTTTACCACCGTAGGCGCGTTCTGTAAATGACGACCCGTCTTCAAGGAATCACCTGGGGGCACACGCGCGGCCTGCTTCCCATGCTTGCGACTGCCCAGCGTTTTCGGGAGATTCACCCGGACGTGCAAATTGAATGGGAAGTGCGATCTCTACAGGATTTTTCCGCCGCATCCCCCGCAACTCTGGCGAACAACTATGATCTGATGGTGATTGACCATCCGTCCTGCGGAGAGGCGGCGGAGGAAGGTATCCTGACGCCGCTGGGCGATTGGATTGACGCAGACTTTCTTGCCGACCAGGCTGACAACTCGGTTGGTTCCTCCTGGGAGAGCTACCGTTTCGGCAGCCGCCAGTGGGCTCTGGCGATCGACGCCGCGACTCCCATCAGCGGCTGGCGGCCTGATTTACTGGATCACTTGAACCTTTCTCCCCCCACGACCTGGGACTCTCTCCTGGAATTGGCCAAGCGCGGACTGGTGGCAGTGCCGGGAGTACCGATTGACAGTCTGATGCACTTCTATATGTTCTGCATCGGCCTGGGCGAAATTCCTTTGGCCCACTCGAAACGTGTCGTGGATGAAGAGGTGGGCGTGCGGGCACTTGAAACGCAACGGCAGATCATGTTGCTCTGCGACCCCAGGTGCTTCTCAATGAATCCAATTGCCGTTTGGGAATGGATGACAGGAGAAGACACCGTTGCCTATTGTCCGTTTGCTTACGGGTACTCCAACTACTCCCGTGCCGGGTATGCCAAGACGGTTCTCACTACGGGCGGGCTCATCCGCCTGGAGAACGGTATCCCTCTTCGTTCGACTCTGGGCGGTGCTGGTTTGGCCATTGCCGCGGCGTGCCCCCACAAAGAAACGGCGGCGGAATACGCTCGCTACGTCGCCGGCCAGGCTTGCCAGACAGGTCTGTATTTTGACTCCGGAGGCCAACCGGGGCATCGCGCGGCGTGGACCGACGCGGAAGTCAACCGGCGCAGCAACGGATTCTTTTCCAACACGTTGAGCACGATGGAGGATGCCTATCTGCGTCCCCGCTTTCACGGCTACTTCGAATTTCAAGAGCGGGCCAGCTTGCTGGTTTACCACTACCTTCGCGGCGGAGAATCCGCGAGGGCCTGCGTTTCCGCCCTTAACCAATTGCTGCCTGCCTGCAAAAGAAAGGGACCAGTGTATTGTGCCTAGGCCACTCGAAGGCTTGCTGGTGGTTGACTTCAGCCAATTTCTTGCCGGTCCCTCGGCCACCCTTCGCCTGGCCGACCTGGGAGCGCGGGTCATCAAGATTGAGCGTCCGGAGGCCGGGGACCTTTGCCGCCATCTCTATATTTCAAATCTTGAACTGGATGGCGACAGCACATTGTTTCACTCCATCAACCGGAACAAGGAAAGCTTCGCGGCGGATTTGCGAAACGAGCGAGACCGTGATCAGGTGCACGGATTGCTCCAGCATGCGGATGTCATGGTGCAGAACTTCCGCCCGGGCGTGATCGAACGGCTGGGATTTGGGTACGACGCGGTCAGACAGCTCAACTCACGGATTGTGTATGGCGAGATCACCGGATATGGTCGTTCCGGCCCGTGGCGCGACAAGCCGGGCCAGGACCTTCTGGTGCAATCGCTCTCCGGTCTGCCCTGGCTGAACGGAGACGCCGATCAGCCCCCGGTTCCGTTTGGATTGGCGGTAGTGGACCTGTTCGCCGGCGCCCATTTGGCCCAAGGCGTTCTGGCGGTGTTGGTACGCCGGGGAATTACGGGCGAAGGCGGCAAAGTCGAGGTAAGTTTGCTCGAATCGATTCTGGATGCACAGTTTGAAGTTCTTACCACGTACCTGAACGACGGTCATCAGTTGCCGGAGCGGTGTCGCGTAAACAATGCGCACGCCTTTCTCGGAGCTCCCTATGGCATTTATGCAACTCGGAATGGTTTTCTGGCCTTGGGTATGGGCTCTGTGGTGCGGTTGGGAGAATTGCTGGGCTCAGAACAATTGCGCCAATATAGCCGGCCCGACGACCTTTTTGATCGCCGGGAAGAGATCAAATCAGTTCTTTCCGACTTGTTCAAACAGGGAACGACAGAACACTGGTTATCCATCCTGGAACCGGCGGACGTTTGGTGTTCGGACGTTTTGGATTGGAACCGCCTGTTTGCTCACGAAGGTTTCAAGGCCCTCGATATGGTGCAGCGCGTAAAGAGAAGAGAGGGTGTGGAGTTGGAGACCACACGGTGCCCGATTCGCTTGGATGGTCAGGTGCTAAAGAGCGGGAAGGGTGCCCCTCGGCTGGGGGCGGATACCGAACGCATCCGCCGTGAATTCTCTCTGCTTAGATCATCCTCTCGGTGAAAGGTTCAGAGCGTGCTACAAAGGCTACGAATTGCAGTACGCAAATTCGCTCCGTTCGAATCTGCCATCGAAAAGCAGTGGGCGGATTTCGAACGGCGTCATCGCAGCGGCTTCACCCTGGAGATGGTTCCGCTCGACCTCGTTCCGCTTACACAGACGCTGTTTGACGGAGCGAGTCTGAAAGACGGAACCTGGGACATCGCCTTCATCAATACCGATTGGATCGCTTCCGCCTGCGGTCGCGGCGAGTTCAAAGACCTGCGGGAATTTATCCGGCGGAATCCACCGGAAGACTATCCGCAGGGATGGACGGATTCCATGCTGCGGCTCCAACAACATGGGGAAGCCATTGCAGGCCTACCCTACCACGATGGCCCCGAGTGTCTGATCTACCGCAAGGATTTATTCGAAGATGCTGCGGAGAAGCGCAACTATCAGAATCTCTACGGAGTGCCTCTCAAGCCTCCAGTCACGTGGGAGGAGTTCCGGCGGGTTGCGAAATTTTTCCAACGTCCTGCCGCCGGAGTCTATGGATGCGTATTTGCCGGATATCCCGACGGCCACAATACGGTATACGACTTCCTGCTGCAACTCTGGACCCGGGGTGGCTCTCTTCAGGATTCACAGGGGCAATTCCACTTCGATACTCCCGCCGCCCGCGATGCACTTCGGTTCTATCACGAAATCCTGACGGATTCTTCGGCTCTCCATCCCAAGAGTGATGTATTGGACAGCGTTCAGTGCGGCGAGGTATTTGCCAAAGGAGAGGCGGCGATGTCCGTAAACTGGTTTGGCTTTGCCGCGGTCGCACAAGCTGCCGAGACATCCCTGGTGCGGGGAAAGGTTGGCATCGCACCGATTCCATGCGAGCCACCCCACGAGTCAGCTTCTCTGAACGTCTACTGGATTCTTTCGATCGCTGCAGGAAGTCGAAACCCGGAGCTGGCTTATACCTTCTTGCGCCATTGTGCCGGTAGACGGATGGACAAGTTACTGACCCTCGAAGGGGGAATCGGCTGCCGCCGCTCCACTTGGGAAGATTTGGAAATCAATCAAAGGATCCCTTTCTACCGCCAGCTTGCAAGTCTTCACGCGAAAGCTCGTGAAACTCCATCGCTGGCAATTTGGCCAGAGGTCAACGACGTTATTGATTCGATGGTGATGCAAGCCCGCTCGGGGAATCGCGCGATGGACGAATTGCTCCGCGAAGCGGATGATCGGGTCGCCCACATGGTCCGCACAGGGAGGGAATTCTGACCTCAATATGGTTCCTCGGCTTAGGCGCGGTTGTCCTGGGGGGGGCGCTGCAGGGTGTTTTTGCGGTTCCCATGAAATACACGCGGAACTGGAATTACGAAAACACGTGGCTTGCGTTTTGCTTCTCGGGAATGCTTGTTTTGCCCTGGGTGCTGACGACCGCAACAGTGCCACATACCGCTCAGGTGTACGAGCTAAGTTCTGCGAAGACTTTTGCCGCCATTCTGGGCTTTGGCCTCTGCTGGGGAATCGGCGCGACGCTCACCGGAATTGGGTTGACTCTTCTTGGGATTGGCCTGGGCATGGCTATCATCCTGGGATTGTGCGCCTCGATCGGCTCTCTGATACCGCTTCTCGTTTTGACGCCGGGGCAACTTTACACGCAGCAGGGGCACCTTTATCTGCTGGGAACGGCGATCATGCTGGCCGGAATCGCGGTCTGCGCTCGCGCCGGGATTCTGCGGGACCGAAGCAAGAATCAGGAACCGGCGAGCTTGCCACGCGGATCTTTCGTGGCAGGATTCGTTGTGTGCTGCCTCTCGGGGCTTTTCTCTTCCGCTCTTAATTTCTCCTACGCTTTTGGAGGAGAAGCCGTGCAGCGCGCGCAACAGTTGGGCGCCAGCACTCTTTGGAGCACCGGAGCGGTTACCGCGCTTGCCGTTACCGGTGGATTCTTCGCCAACCTAGCGTACTGCGGGTACCTGCTGCGGAAGAATGGCAGCATCGGAAAGTTCGGTGGGCCGGGCGCCGGCCGAGGCTGGTGGTGTGGCGGGCTGATGGGTTTGTTCTGGTTCGGCGGGCAGGCACTCTATGGTGTGGGAATTTCGCACATGGGGACCCTGGGCGTTGTCATCGGCTGGCCCCTGCTGATGGGCATGATCATCATTACCAGCAACGCCGCCGGCATCTTCACCGCCGAATGGGATGGGGTTTCGGGCACGACCAAACGCTTTCTGGCAGCAGGCATGGTGATTATTCTGGTCGCATTGGGCGTGCTGGCCATGGCGCAACGGCCATCTTGATTATCCCTTTTTGCCCGCTTGATCGCGGAACTTTGATGGGTCGTGATATTTCACCGTCTGCAAGTGTTCGCAGTAGAGCACGATTTCTCCAGGCGCCTTGAACACTTCGTAGGATACTCGCACCATCCCCATCTCCGGATACTTCGGCCACTTTTCCAAATGAGTGCGGATGGTGTAGATCGTGTCGCCAACGAACACGGGCTTGATGAAGCGCAACTTGTCATAGCCGTATGAAAACGTGTGGATATTGTTATGCGCCATCAGACCGAGCCCTATACTGAATACCATGGCCCCTGCCACCAGACGCCTGCCGAACATCCCTTCTTCTTTGGCAAAGACGTCGTCGGCCACATAAGGATGCATATCCAACACAAGAGCATTGAACATCATGCTTTCGCCTTCTGAAATGGTTCTGCGAATCGAACGCGCCCGTTTTCCCACCTCAAAGTCCTCATACAGCCAGTTTTCGGAATTCCAGATGGGAATTTCTTTGTGGTCGTAGCTGGATTTCGAATCGCTCACGGCATTGCTCTCCCCAGAAGGAACGCTGATACAGTTTACTTCGTCTTTTCAATTGACTTCAGGTCAAACGAAGACCCCGGCTCTTGTGGCGTTTCGTAGCGCCCGCTCTTTACCCGCGCCGGAAACACAAACTGGTCCTGCAAATGTGGGATGTACTCCAGAAACAACACATCGTGGCCAAGGGCGATGCGGTTGAACAGGACGAGGTGCTGGTGAACCTGTCCCATATCGCCAGCATGAGGCACAACCGGAAGGCCAAATTTCATGGCGAGAAAAGTGACGGTAAGCAACTCGCTGATGCCAGCCACTCGAGTGCAATCGGCCTGCACATAATGCAATCCGCCTCTCTGGAAGAAATTGTTGAACATCACCCGATTCGGAATATGCTCGCCCGCGGCGACCTTCACCGGCGCAATCTCTTTTGCCAGTACGACGTGCGCCTGAATGTCATCCGGATTTCTAGTATATACAAACAATAAAGGCCGAAAAACAGCCAG